>JACXTT010000062.1_pt1 | contig 151032 bp, 119 predicted proteins | sample 9270951 | NCBI WGS metagenome assembly JACXTT01 (sample SAMN15532306, study PRJNA645909) | rock metagenome | isolation source: weathered quartz diorite | place: Puerto Rico | collected 2017-06-21 | reverse complement strand
AAGCGCCTGGGCCTGCAGGGCAAAGTGATGCTGCGCGTGCGCGTATCGGCCAGGGGCTTGGCCGAGTCGGTGGAAGTGCAAACCAGCTGCGGTGTGGAAAGCCTGGATAACGCCGCCGTGGAAGCTGTGAAGCGCTGGCGCTTTGCGCCGGCCATGCGCGGTGAAGAAGCGGTCGAGGGCTGGGCCCTGGTGCCGATTAATTTCAAACTGAACAGCTAGCTGAACAACTAGCCGCCCCCAGCAGAGGAGGGCGGAGTGCCGTTTCGATCAGGAAGCCGACGGCGGCGTTATACAGGTCAAGACGCCGAGGGCGGCGTCATTTGCGATTGCTGGTAATTCTCGATACCGACGCGGCTGATGAGTTCCAGCTGCGTCTCCAGCCAGTCGATATGCTCTTCCTCGCTCCCCAGAATTTCCTCAAACAGTTCGCGCGAGACATAGTCTTTGACGGTTTCGCAGTAGGCGATGGCGGCTTGCAGATCCGGCCGCGCAATCATTTCAAGCTTGAGATCGCAGGACAGGCATTCCTTTACATCTTCGCCGATCATCAGTTTGCCGAGGTCTTGCAGATTGGGCAGCCCCTCCAGAAACAGGATGCGCTCGATCAGTTTGTCGGCGTGCTTCATCTCGTCGATGGACTCGTGATGCTCGTACTTGCCGAGCTTGTCCAGGCCCCAGTTGCCGAACATGCGCGCATGCAGGAAATACTGGTTGATGGCGGTCAGTTCGTTGTACAGCACCTTGTTGAGATGCTGGATGACCTTTTTATCGCCTTTCATATCGTGCCCCGTCCATAAAATTCGTTGGAAATATTCGCGGCAATTCTAGGCCGCGACGCGCGCACTGCCAAGAACAATTGTCGCAAATGCGAATGCATAGCAAACGCGTTCGTGTCGGGCGCAATGAACAAGCGTGGAAAACGGTGGAAGGGTGATGCGAAGGGCGCGCGGATCGCGCCCGCAGGAGCCAGCTTTAGTCGGCGCCGACCAGGCTGCCCGCGCAACTCATTTCCGCCTTGTGCTCGCGGATGACGCGGCAGGCGTCGGGCTTGCAGCGTCCGCAGTTGGTGGCAACGCCCAGGCAGGAGCGCACCTTGGAAAACGAATCGTGGCCGTCCTCGACGGCGGCGCGGATTTCGCGTTCAGTGACTGCGTTGCAGATGCAGATGTACATGATTTAGCGTTTTGGGACTGCTCGGATACGCCTCTAAAGGCGGATACGAATGCGAATAGTTCTCATTATGGCGACTTTTTGGCCATTTGCAAGCCCCCTGGCGGTCCTTGGTGCAAGCCCCCTGGCGACCTCTGGCGCAGGCGTTCGGTACAAACGGCGACAAGAACCCGGCCATGGCGCGGCTACAATGCCGTATTCGTGCCGCAAGCACCTGAAATAAGGACGTTTTTCTATGGCCAAAACCCGAAAAATCACCGCCGAGGACCTCTGGAAAGTCGCCCGCCCGGCGTCCCCCTCGCTATCCCCGGATGGTTCGCAGGCGGTGGTGGCGGTCACCCGCTACGATATGGAGCAAAACAAGGGCGCCACCCATTTGTGGCTGCTGTCGACCTTCGGCGGCGAGGCGCGCGAACTGACTACCTGCGGCGAAAAGGACGGCCAACCGGTCTGGTCGCCCGACGGCAAGTCCATTGCCTTTGTGGCCAAGCGTGAAGGCCCGGACGCCGATCAGGAACCGCAGCTATACCTGATCGCTCCCGACGGCGGCGAAGCGCGGCGCTTGACACAGCTCTCTACCGGCGTGGCGGCCATCAAATGGTTTCCCGATTCCTCTAAAGTCGCCTTTATTTCCTGGGTGTGGCCGGACCTCAAAAACGACAAGGATCAGGCCAAACGCCTGAAGGAACGCAAGGACGATAAGTGCAAGGCGCACGTCATCGAGCACACTTGCTATCGCTTCTGGGACCACTGGCTGTCAGATGGCCGCGTGCCGCATGTGCACGTGGTGGATCTGAAGTCCGGCAAATGCCGCGACCTGTTCGCCGGCGGCAAATACGCCTTGCAAATGTTCGATCCCGGCCTGGCCGATTTCGATATATCGCCCGATGGTAAAAGTATCGTTTTCGCTTTCAATCCCAATTCCGATCCGCGTAACGATCAGGAACTGCAGATCGCCGAAATGACGGTCAAGACCGGCAAGGCAATGGCGCTGACCACCGGCTCGGCGTATTTTCATTGCGCGCCCAGCTACTCGCCGGACGGCAAGTCGATTGCGCTGCTGGTCGCCAATATCCGCCGTTCGCTGGACGACGACCAGAAGCTGGCCCTGATTGACCGTAGCAGCGACAAGCTGCGGCTGCTGAGCCAGTGGGACCGCAATATCAACGCACCGCTGAAATGGGCTGCGGATAGCAGCGCCGTCTATTACACGGCCGACGAGCATGGGCGCTTGAGCGTGTGGCGCCACGCACTAACCGCCAAAAAACCGCAAATGGCCGCTGCCGGCGGCACCATCACCGACTTCGATGTGCGCGCCGATCAGCTTGTATTTGTTCGCAACAATATGTCGGCCGCACCCAAGGTATTCGCGGTGGCAGCAGATGGCGCTGGTGAAGCGCGTGCCCTGGAAACCTTCAACGATAAATTGATGGGCCAGTTCAAATTGGGTCCAGTGCGCGAATTCACCATCAAGGGCTGGAACGGCGAGCCGGTGCAGATGTGGGCCATCTACCCGCCCGATTTCGATCCCAAGAAAAAATGGCCGCTATTGCACAACATCCACGGCGGCCCGCATGCCAACTGGGGCGACAACTTTCACTTCCGTTGGAACAACCAGGTGTTCGCCGCCCAAGGTTACGTGGTGGTGTGCGTCAATTACCACGGCTCGCTGGGCTGGGGTAACAAGTTCCTGGAATCCAATAACGGCACCTGGGGCACCAAGGAGCACGCCGACGTGGAAGCCGGTACCGATTTTATGCTCAAGCAGGGTTATATCGACGCCAAGCGCCTGTGTGCCAGCGGCGGCAGCTACGGCGGCAAGATGGTGGCGTGGATGAATGGCCGCAACAATGCCAAAAAAGGCGGCGACCGCTACAAGGCCTACGTCTGCCACGCCGGCTGCTACGACTGGGTGGGTATGTTCTCCGACGATGCCGGCTATATGCACCGCTACCAGCTAAAGGCCGCCTACTGGGAGCAGCCGGAAAAAGTTGCCGCGCAGAATCCGCTGACGTTCACCAAGTACATGAAGACACCCACGCTGGTGATCCACGGCGCGCTGGACTATCGCGTCCCCGACGCACAGGGCTTTGCGTATTACAACGCCCTGAAGGCGCTTAATGTGCCCGCCAAGCTGGTGTTTTACCCGGACGAGAACCACTGGATCCTGAAGCCGCAGAATTCGCGGCTCTGGTACCGCGAGTATTTCGCCTGGCTGGACAAGTACGTAGGCAGCGGGCCCGCCAAAAAACGCTAGGCCTTGATCAGTTTTTTGCTGAACACTACTGCGGCCAGTACGGTGCACAGCACGGCAAACCACACCAGCGACCAAGCCGGCACCGACAACCCCAGTAGCGGGGGGTATTCGGTGCCGCAGCCGCCGGTGGCCCAAAAGAATTCATCCCACCAGGCGGCGGTGGGCAGGCCGTTGACGAACTCCGCCACCGGGTCGGCGAGGCAGGTGGTCATGCTGCTGCGCTTGAGCACCAGGTAAACGGCCATGCCCAAGCCGGCCAGGCCCTTCAACCCCGCCAGGGCAGCGTAAACCCGCGCTCCCTTGCGCCCCGGCCCGTGAATGGCGCCGAGAAGGCAAATAAAAGCGATGCCGATAAAGGCGTAGCGCTGCAGGATGCAGTAAGGACAGGGCTGCATCTGGTTGGGACCGTGCTGCTCCCAATAGGCGAACGCAAGCACACCCAGGCAAATCGCGGCGATGGCCGCAAATACCTTGCGCGCCGATAGATTGGTAAGCATGCGTCTTTGAGCTTAAGCGAGTACGCGAAGTTCCCGCAGCAATACCGACAGCATGGCCAGATCGGACTCGCGCGCGCCCTTCAGGTCGTCCATCACCTCGCGCATACGCGCCAGTGACTTGTCGTGATGCTCTTCCCAGCTGCCGATCAATGAACCGGTGGTGCTGATTTTGGGCGAGAGCTTCAACACGCCGTCGGTGAGCTGGCGTTGCAGATTGGCGAGATCGTCGCGCATAGCTGCGCGTGCCATCGCCTGCCAGTGACTGTCGGTGGGCAGCGCCGTAACCCTTCCCGCCACCCAGCGCAGACCGAGCTTACCGACCAGGGCGAAATACACCGCCGCGCATAGCTCCACGGCGCGCTTGGACTCGTGAGAGACTTCGACGATATCCAGCACCGAGTACATGGCGTCCAGGCGCGCGATGCCGCTGGCCAGTTCTGCGGGCACGCCGAGACCGGTGAGGCGTGCCTCTGCGGCTTGCAGCGAGGCCAGGTCTTCACCCGAGAGCAGGGTGCCGAGCTTGGCCGAGACCGTGGCCGTGCCCGGCGCGAAGAACTCCAGCACCTTGGCGATGGGCATGCGGTCGGAGCGGCGGCGCAGGAACCACAGCGTGGCGCGCAACACCAGCCGGCCCACTTCAATCAGCATCTCATTCTGCGTGCCGGTGAGGATGCGTCCGTCCTGGGCGTCGATGGCTTTCCAAAGATCGTCCACGCGGAAAATATCGCGCGCCAGGATGTAGCAGCGCACGACTTCGCCGGCGGTGGCGCCGGTTTCCTCGCGCATGCGTTGCACGAATACGCTGCCGGTGCGGTTGATGGTGCTGTTGGCGATTTCGGTGGCGACAATTTCACGCTTCAGCGGATGCGCCGGCATCACGTCGCGGAAACGTTCCTGCAGCGGCTTGGGGAAGTAGCCCACCAGCGCCTGCGCCACGTACTCGTCGTCGATGAGGTCGGAGGCGATCAGTTCGTCGAACAACTCCATCTTGGAATAGGCCAGCAGCACCGCGCGTTCCGGCGAAGTAAGGCCGGTCTTTTGTTCGCGGCGCACTTCGATTTCATCGTCTGCAGGCAGGAACTCCACCGCACGGTTGAGACGGCCGGCTTTTTCCAGGTGGCGGATCAGGCGCGCCTGCGCGTCCAGCAATTTATCGGCGCGCACACCTGAGACGGACAGCGACTGGGTCTGGAAATAGTTGTCCTTCAGCACCAGTTCGCCGACTTCGTCGGTCATGGTGGCGAGCAGGGCGTCGCGGTCGGCCGCCTTCAGGGCGCCGCTGTCGATGGCTGCGCCCAGCAGGATCTTGATATTGACCTCGTGATCCGAGCAGTCCACGCCGGCCGAGTTATCGATGGCGTCGGTGCAAAGCCTGATGCCGTGCTGAGCAGCCTCGATACGCCCCAGTTGCGTGCAACCCAGGTTGCCGCCTTCGGCCACCACCTTGCAGCGCAGTTCGTTGCCGTTGATACGCAGGGCGTCGGTGGCGCGGTCGCCGACCTCGGCCTGCGATTGGTAGCTGGCCTTCACGTAAGTGCCGATACCGCCGTTGTAGAACAGATCCACCGGCGCCTTGATGATGGCGCGCATCAGTTCCACCGGCGTCATGGCGTCGGCGCTGATATCCAGCGCCGCCTTCACTTCCGGGCTGATCGGGATCGACTTGGCGCCGCGCGGGAAAATGCCGCCGCCCTTGGAAATCAGTTTGCGCTCGTAATCGTCCCAGGACGAGCGCGGCAGGGCGAACATGCGTTCACGCTCGACAAAGCTCTTGGCTGCATCCGGATTGGGGTCCAGGAAAATATGGCGGTGATCGAAGGCGGCCACCAGGCGAATGTGCTTGGACAGCAACATGCCGTTGCCGAACACGTCGCCCGACATATCGCCGATACCAGCTACGGTGAAGTCCGTCGTCTGCGTATCCACACCCATCTCGCGGAAGTGGCGCTTGACGCTTTCCCAGGCGCCCTTGGCGGTGATGCCCATTTTCTTGTGGTCGTAGCCGGCCGACCCACCGGATGCGAAGGCGTCGTCCAGCCAGAAGCCGTATTCCTGCGAAACGCCGTTGGCGTAGTCGGAGAACGTGGCCGTGCCCTTGTCGGCAGCTACCACCAGGTACGGATCGTCTGGATCGTGGCGAACAACATCCTTGGGCGGTGTGACTTTGCCCTTGACCAGATTGTCGGTCACATCGAGCAGGCCGCGCAGGAAGTTCTTGTAGCAATCCACGCCTTCCTTCATGTAGGCCTCGCGGTCGCTGGCGGGCGGGGCGGCCTTCAGAACGAAGCCGCCCTTGGAGCCCACCGGTACGATCACCGCGTTCTTGACCATCTGCGCCTTCATCAGGCCCAGCACCTCGGTGCGGAAATCTTCCACACGATCCGACCAGCGCAGGCCGCCGCGCGCCACCTTGCCGCCGCGCAAATGAATGGCCTCGAAGCGCGGCGCGTATACGGAAATTTCAAACAGCGGCCTCGGCTCCGGCAGTTCCGGCACCTTGGCCGATTCCAGCTTGAAAGAGAGGTAGGCCTTGGCTTGCCCGTCCACACGTTGGTAGAAGTTGGTGCGCATGGTGGCCTGTTGTACAGCCAGGAAGCGGCGCAGGATGCGGTCCTCGTCGGCATTGGCGACTTCGTCCAGCTGGCTCTCGACGCGGGCCACACAGGCCTGGATGGCAGCGTCGCGGCCCGCATTTCTCGCGGGGTCGAAGCGGCAATGGAACAACTCGGCCAGGTCGCGGGTGATGGCGGCGTGATTGGCCAGCGTTTGCTCAACGTAATTCTGGCTGAAGGTGAAGCCGGTCTGCTTGAGATACTTGGCGTAGGCACGCAGCATCAGCACCTCGCTCCAACCCAGGCCGGCGGCCAGGGTCAGGCGGTTGAAGCCGTCGTTTTCGACCTGGCGAAACCAGATGCGCTGAAACGCTTCCTCGAACTTGCTTTTGATGGCCGGCAGATTGACCTGTGCCAGGCTGTGCGTGAGTTCAAAATCGTGCAAATGAATGGGCGCTACGCCGTTACGGGCGAATATATAAGAGCGCTCGCCCTGCACCTTGACGCCCATATTCTCCAGCATCGGCAGGCTCATCGATAGCGGCACCGACTGTCCCAGGCGATACAAGCGAAAACGCAGGCCGGTGGTATCGCCGGCTTTTTGATAAAGCGTGGCGGTGATCGGCGCCTGCTCGCTCAACTTTTGCGCCGCCACGAAATCCTGCACCGCCTGCTCGGCGGTAACGTCTTCGCGGTAGGCGGCGGGGAAGGGCAGCACGAACTCGCGCCGCGCCTGGTTGGCAACCGCCTCACCCTGGGTGGCGGTCAGCACTTCAAACACGCCGTCTTCCCAGCGCCGCACCGTGGCGATGATTTGTCCTTCCAGCGTTTTCAAGTCCACATTGGGGGTATTGCTGGGGGCGGTGCGGATCAGCATGTGGATGCGCGCCAGGGCGGATTCCGACAGCTGCACATTGAATTCCGCCGAGGTACCGCCGAAGGCGGCCTTGAGCATGTCTTGCAGCTTGACCCGCACCTCGGTGTTATAGCTTTCGCGCGGCAGGTAAATCAGGCAGGAGTAGAAGCGGCCGTAAACGTCGCGACGCACGAACAGGCGCGTGCGGGCGCGCTCGCCCAGACGCAGGATGCCCATGGCGGTATCGAACAACTCGTCCTCGCCGATCTGGAACAACTCGTCGCGCGGGAAGGATTCGACGATGGAAAACAGGTTTTTGCCGGCGTGGCTATGCGGCGGAAAACCGGCGCGCGCCATCAGCTTGGAAATTTTTTGGCGCAACAGCGGAACCTGCTGCGGGTCGGCGTGATAGGTGCTGGAGGTGTAGAGGCCGATGAAGCGGCGCTCGCCGACCACCTTGCCATCGGCGTCGAAGCGCTTGACACCGATGTAATCCAGATAGCCGGCGCGATGCACGGTGGCGCGCGAATTGGCCTTGGTCAGTACCAGGAGTTGAGGCTTGCGCGCCAGCGCGCGTATGGCGGGCGGTAATTCGTTGAAGCTGGCCGAAACCCCGCCCAGCTTGGGCTCGCGCAAAATGCCCAGGCCCGAATTGGCGACGATCTTCAGCGTGTCCTCGCCCTTGCTGGTAGCGAGTTCGTAATCGCGGTAGCCGAGAAAGGTGAAATGGTTATCGCCGGCCCAGGACAAAAAGGCACGGGCTTCGTCGAGTTCTTCCAGTGGCACCACCTTGGCGGCGCCGCCCAGGCTGCCCAGCACCTCGGCGACTTTGGCCTTCATCTTCGGCCAGTCTTCCACGGCTGCGCGTACGTCGGCCAGTACCGATTCCATGCCCCGGCCCAGGGCCTCGATGCGGGCGGGATCGGTGATGCGTTCCACCTCTACGTGAATCCAGGATTCCAGCTTGCCGCCATCGGGCGAACCCAGCTTGAGGATATGGCCGTGGTCGTCGCGCTCCACCTGATACAAGGGGTGCAGGATCTGATGCGCGGAAAGGCCCTGGCGGTTGATCTCCATGGCGATGGAGTCGACCAGAAAGGGCATATCGTCGTTGACGAATTCGATGACGGTGCAGGGCGCGTCCCAGCCGTTTTCGGCTTGCCTGGGGGAGAAAATGCGCAGCTTGGGTGCGCCGCTATGGAACTCGCGGCCGAACTCGATGTGGTTCAGGGCCAGCGCGCACCAGCTGGCGGCATCACGCTCGACGAAGTCTTCTGCGTCGATGTCGTGGTAATAGCGTTTGGCGAAATCGGCGTACTGGGCCTTTTCGGCGGCCTTGGCTTTCTTTTCGATCAGTTTGGCGGTTTCGGCAAGGAGGGTGGACTTGTTGGATTCCAGGAGGCTGGACATGGGATTACCTGCTATTTCAGTGAGGCCAGCATTATAGTCTGGCCGAGGGGGTTTTATTGTTGCAGGTCAATTTCAGGCGTGGTCCTGTGTGCCGCCGCTTGCAATACTCCAGAGTGAAAAACCGTTTTCCAGTCAGGGTGATACTAAAGTCGGGTGCTACCATTTTTCGAAAAAAAACATGTGGAAAAACGACGTTCCAGAGCAAGTTATCCACAACCTCAAATCTCTGATTTTTCGGCGAAATCCGAATAAACAATTGCGATCTGGAAAAATTGTCGCAAATGCACGGACGAAATTTCGCCACCATCAGTAACGCAAAATGTCGGGGCGATTTCCAGCGGAAGATGTAGACAAATACGCTTGACGCAGCAAAATTAAAAGGGCCAGGGTCGACTATTTTTGAGGCGTGAAAATAATCGACCCTGGCCCTTCAATTCTTGAGGGATCGCAGAAGAGGTGACAACGTCGCCATTTGGCGCCCATCAATTAATATCCAGTCTTTTTATTAAAAATATTGATTAAACAAGATAGTTTGTTTTAAAATTAATTCTCCATTTTTCCACCTTGGGGGCGGAATGCAACGAAGACATGAAGAGCTTTTGATGGCCAGGCTTGAGAGCGCGATTGATGTTGGCTATGCGACTTTGTATTGGTCCGAGTTGTATCGTTGGTACGGAGTCGAAAAGATCGCTGCGGGAACATATAGAGATATCGCAGACCGATTTGCAGAGTTGGCAAAACAATATCAAAGAGATCACCCCAAAAGGCATAAGCCCGGATTGGAACTTAGTGCCATACATCTGGACAATGGTGTGCACATATTTCCGAAAGGTTATATTGAAAAATTCTTTGAGGAACCTCTGTTGAAAAAGCTTTAGCCATGCATTTAGTGTTCTTCCAGAACAAATTAAAGGGGTCAGGTTGATCTTGCCCACAAGACAATGCAAGACAATGGGGTCAGGTCTTGCAATGTAGCATTGCTATATTGCAAGACCTGACCCCACATGTGTGCACACTCCCTGATAATGATTCAGAGGTAGCAATAGCAAGCGGTTTCGGTTGGAACCGTTTTATTAAAATGGTCGATCAAGCAATGCCTAGACGTGGGGACACCTTAGAGCTTCCATGTATCGAGACCGAGGTAGAGTAAAAAAGAAGCCGCCTAACCAGCGGCTTTTTTCTTGCCTGCTAAACTTGGGGCAATACAAACAGGAAGCAGTCAAATGTCCAACCTCAGGAAGCCGCTGGTGTACTTCGCGCTGCTTTGGGCAGTGTATATCGGCTCTTATATTGTGCTCTCGCTTGCGGGTCGATATGAAGACAATTTTGGCGCTTTGGCAAAAATCAGCCCCGCATGCCTTTGCATCTCGGATGTAGACGAATGGCAACCCGCGTTCCTGACAGTGGCATCCTTTTCAGACGCAGGAATGAAGGAACGCGAGATCAAGGCGAACCTAGGCGGCTACTTTTATTTGCCGCTTGTAATAGCAGATCAACACTATTGGCATGTAACGAGACGGCTCTCCTAATTCCGTAGGTAAGCCATACTTGTCGTCAGGGGATACATGCCTAAACAATTGCGATCTGGAAAAATTGTCGCAAATGCGCGGGCGAAATCTCGCCACCATCAGTAACGCAAATTGTCACGGCGCAAACTAAAGGGGCCAGGGTGATCTTACCCACGGAAAGTGGAAGCCCTAAATTGGGGTTGTGTGGTCTCAAAGAAAAGGGCGCCACAGGCGCCTTTTTGGATACAGAGCTACATTCGGAGTTATTTCTTGGCAGGTGCAGCCGGAGCAGCAGGTGCAGCAGCCTTGGCGGGCGCGGCTTCGGCGGGCTTGGCATCGCCACCGCTCATGCACTCGGACTGGGCTTTCTTGAACTCGTCGCCCTTCAGGCCCTTGTTCTTGGTGGAGCATTCGCCCAGGGTCATCTTTTTGGCGGGTGCAGCGGGAGCGGCTTCTTCCTTGCCGGAGAGACAGGCGTCGCGCTTGTTCTTGAATTCGTCACCCTTTAGGCCCTTGGCCTTGGCGTTGCAGTCGACCATTTTTTGCTGCTGGGGTGTCATTTCCTTTTTCGCAGGCGGGTCGGCGGCGAGTGCGGACAACGAGAAGGGCAGTGCGAGTAGCAGGGTGGCGATGATTTTTTTCATGGTGCTATCTCCTTTGTGGTGAGTCCAGGGTGGTGAGCTTGGTGATTTTCGGATTTACATCATACGCAGCATGGATAACGTTGCCGACGAATTTATCGTTGACCATCTATCGTTGACCATGCCTAGGCCGCCCGCACGGTAATGGCGATTCCGTTCAGCGCGGCATTGCCGGACACAGCGTCGAGTTTACGCGTGGACGACAAATCGTTGTAACTGACCCCGGCGTGGTTGGCGGCGATGGTTTGCCGGGTGCCGACGCGGCCGTGGCCGAAGCCGTGCGGCAGTGATACCACACCCGGCATCATATCGGCGCTGGTCTGCACAGCGATGGTGACGCTGCCGATCTCGCTGGCAACTTCCACCATCTGCCCGTCGCTTAGCCCATTCTTGGCGAGATCGTCCGGGTGCATCAGCAACTGGTCGCGCGCCTTGCCCTTCACCAGCCGGTGCGAGTTGTGCATCCAGGAGTTGTTGCTGCGTACGTGGCGGCGGCCGATCATTTGCAGCGTGGCAGGGGCAGCTGCCAGCGAAGTGCGAAAGCGGGCGATATCGGCCAACACCACCGGCGGCGCGCACTGGATTTTTCCGTCTGCCGTTTGCAGGCGCCCGTACAGAGAAGGTTTCAATGCGCCCACATCGATGCCGTGCTCGGACTTGAACACCTCGGTGGCCGCGATTCCGCTGGCGGCACTGTTCATTTTCAGCATGCCGGCGATCATGTCGCGGGTGGGCGGCAGGGGGCTGAATTCCTTGCCGGTGCGGGCGGCCAGGCGCGCAGCCAGGCCTTGCAGGATTTCCCAGTCGTAGCGCTCATCTTCATCGCGCGGCCAGATGCCGGCGTTGAAGCGCGCCACGTTGCGCACCGCGAAGGCGTTGAAAATGTAGTCGTAGTGATCGTGCTTGAGGCTGGAAGCCGGTGGCAGGATCAGGGTGGCGTGGCGGGTGGTCTCGTTGCGGTAAATATCCACCGAGACCATGAACTCCAGCGACTCCAACGCCCGGTCCAGTTGCCGTCCGTCCGGGGTGGAAAGCACCGGGTTTCCGCATACGGTCACCAGGCCGCGAATTTGCCCTTCGCCCGGCGTAAGGATTTCCTCGGCCAAGGCCGCCACCGGAATTTCTCCCGCCGATTCCGGCAGGCCCGAGACGCGGCTTTTCCACTGCGCGTAGTGGCCGGGGCGGGTGCCGGGGCCGGCCACCGGGATCAGCGGTGTGGTCGGCAGCGCGCCGCCCACCTTGTCCAGATTGCCGGTGACGATATTGAGTAGCTGCACCAGCCATTGGCACATGGTGCCGAAGGCCTGCAGAGTGGTGCCTACGCGTCCGTAGCAAACCGCCGATGGAGCGGCGGCGAAATCGCGGGCGATGCGGCGTATGGTCTCAGCTGCGATACCGGTATGGGCGGCGACCGCTTCCGGTGTGAATTCGGCGATGGCTGTCAGGGCTTCGTCCAGCCCGGTTAGTTTGTCCGGATGGGCGATTTTGAATAATTGTTCACCGTGCAGCACATTGATCATGGCCATCAGCAGCGCCGCATCGCTGCCGGGGCGGATGAAGTGATGTTCGTCCGCCACTTCTGCTGTTTCGGTGCGGCGCGGGTCGATCACCACCACCTTTCCGCCGCGTGCCCGCACCGCTTTCAGGCGGTTGGCAACGTCGGGCACCGTCATCATGCTTCCGTTGGAGGCGATGGGGTTTCCCCCAAGGATCAGAAAGTACCCGGTGTGGTCGATATCCGGGATGGGGATCAGGAACTGGTGCCCGAACATAAAAAACGAGGTGAGTTGCTGAGGCAGTTGATCGACCGAGGTGGCGGAGAAAGCATTCTTGGTCTTGATGACTTTCGCTAGCGCACCCACATTGAACAGGGTGCCGATGTTGTGCACCGAGGGGTTGCCGGCGTAATAGCCGACGGCGTTATTGCCATGCGCGGTCTGTATGGCGGCCAGTTTCTCGGCGGCCAGGTCCAGGGCCTCGTCCCAGCCGAGTGACCGCCAGGTGTCGCCCTCGCGCAGCATGGGGGTTCTCAGCCGGTCCGGGTCCTCGTGCACGTCTTTCAGCGCCACTGCCTTGGGGCAAATGTGGCCGCGCGAAAACGGGTCCTGATCGTCGCCGCGGATGCTGACGATTTGCGTTCCGTCGATTTTCATTTCCAGGCCGCAAATGGCTTCGCAGAGATTGCAGGCGCGGTATACGGTGCGGGTGGACATAGAGTTTCCTGGATGCGATGCGGCGATGACCGACTTTACCAGATGCCACCGCTGCCGTCGCCGCGACACCGTCTCATGTTTGTCATTCCGGCGAAGGCCGGAATCCAGCGTCGTTGATTCTTTAGCGCCATCGTCAATTAGCAAACGCCACTGGATTCCGGCCTCCGCCGGAATGACAGCTCTTATTTTTGCCGCCGGCGCAATTAATTTCGGGCGTCATTTACTTTGCGGGCTAGAACGACAAAGAAAACCTGCCAGCCTCTATCGTCAGAACCGCCTCCGCACCGAACGGCAGGGTAAGCTTTTTAGCCACGTGGCCGAAAGGCAAGCCGGTCAACACCGGGCAGGGTAGCCAGGAACGCAGAGATTCGATCACGTGTTCCATGGCATAGGGAAAGCGGCCACCCTCGGGCTCGCAATTGGTGAAATTGCCCAGCACCAGAGCCTTCTGCCGGCCCAGCACGCCGGCGTGCAGCAGTTGCAAAAACATGCGCTCCACCGCATACGGTTGCTCGTCGATTTCCTCTATAAACAACATCCCGCCGTTGACCTCTGGGAAGTACGGCGTGCCGACCAGATGGGAGAGCAGCGAGAGATTGCTGCCCCAGAGCGTCCCCGGCAGCGATTGCGCGGCGTAGCCATGCTCCGAATTCAGCCAGCCCACGCTGTGAGGCGAACCGGCCAGCACCGGCCAGCAATTTGCATTCATGAAAGCGTGATCGGCGGCGACGGCTTCGCTATCGGCGCTCCAGTCGAAATCGGTGGCAGCACCGGGTCCGGTGTAGGTGACGAGTTTTGCGTGGCGCAGGGCCGCCAACTGAAATGCTGTGAAATCCGAGTAACCCATGAAGACCTTGCCGCTGGCCTGTACCGCCTGCCAGTCGATTTGCGCCAGCAGGCGCGACCAGCCATAGCCGCCACGCGCCATCACCATGAGTTCGATGTTTGGGTCGGCCACCATGGTGTGAAAGCTCGCCAGCCGCTGCGCGTCGGTACCGGCAAAGTAGCGCCATTGCTCGTGGACTTCGGGGGCCAGGGTGACGCGGTGACCCAGCGACTCCAGGGTGCGCACCCCATTGGCCAGCGTGGCGGGGTTGACGACGCCGGAGGGGGCGAAGACACCGATGGAACAGGTACTGCCGGTCAGGCGCGGACGTCGGTAGGGCGGGACAAGGGACGAAGCGGATGAAGACACAGTCAGTTTTTTTGCCTGCGGTCGTTGAAGGCGATCAGATTACCATCCGGGTCCTTCAGCACAAACCAGTCCGGCCCGATTTTTTGCGGTTCGGGCTGGCGCACCACGTGCTCGCCGCGCGGCACCTGGTCAAAGCGCTTTTGCAGATTGTGGATATCGAGGTGCAGCATCAGGCGGCCGTCTGCGCCTGCGCCACTCTCATTTGCGTCCCAGGGGTGGCTGGCGCCTCTACCACTACTAGTGCTGCGCTCGGCCAGCACCAGCTTGACGCCGCTGCTGGAAAGCTCGCAGCAGCGCGTACCTTCCTCGCTTTGCCAGGTTTCGCTGACTTCCCAGCCCAGCTTCTCGACGTAAAACGCCACCGAGGCGTCGTAGTCGCGCGGGGAAATGAACAAATGATCAAAGCGGTCGGCAATCATGATGGGCTTGCCTGCGGCCGGAGTGGAAGTGCTAGGAATGCTCGGATAATTCCATATTCAGGGCAATCGGGGTATGACCGATATCATCCCCGCGCCGAAATTGATTACGCCCGCTGCGCCTGCGCATCCACCACCGCCAGCGCCGTCATATTGACGATGCGCCGCACGGTGGCGGTGGGTGTGACGATATGCACCGGCTTCGCTGCGCCCAGCAGGATGGGGCCGATGGTGATGCCGCCGCCGGCGGCGGTCTTCAGCAGATTGAAAGAAATATTGGCCGCGTCCAGCGTGGGCATGACGAGCAGATTGGCTTCACCCTTGATGCGCGCATTGGGAATGGCATTGGCGCGCACCTCGGGGGAGAGCGCGGCATCACCCTGCATTTCGCCGTCGATTTCCAGATCCGGGGCCGCCGCGTTGATGAGAGCCAGCGCATAGCGCATCTTGGACGCCGACGCGGCGTCGGAGGTGCCGAAAGAGGAGTGCGATAGCAGGGCCACCTTGGGTGTGAGGCCGAAGCGGCGGATTTCCTCGGCGGCAAGCAGAGTCATTTCACATATTTGCTCGGGCGTGGGATCGTGATTGACGTAGGTATCGCAGATGAACACCGTATGCTTGGGCAGCATCAGCAGGTTCATGGCGTACATATGGTTCACGCCCTTCCTCTTGCCGATCACCTGCTCCACATAGTGTAAATGCAGGGCGTGGGTGCCGAAGGTGCCGCAGACCATGCCGTCGGCTTCCTTCTTGTGCATCATCATGGCGCCGATCAGGGTGAGGCGGCGGCGCATTTCGATCTTGGCGTACTGTTCGGAAACCCCGCGCCTACAGGTCAGCTTGTAGTACTCCTGCCAGTAGGAGCGGTAGCGCTCGTCGAACTCCGGGTTGACCACTTCCACGTCTTCGCCCAGGCGCATGCGCAGGCCGAATTTCTCGATGCGCTTTTCCAGCACCGCCGGGCGGCCCACCAGGATGGGCCTGGCGATTTTTTCATCCAGCACGATCTGCACGGCGCGCAGCACGCGCTCTTCCTCACCCTCGGCGTAGACGATGCGCTTGGGGTTTTCCTTGGCCTTGCCGAACACCGGCTTCATGATCAGGCCGGATTGATAAACGAATTGGTTGAGGCGCTCGTGATAGGCCACCCAGTCGGTGATGGGGCTGGTGGCGACCCCGCTTTCCATGGCGGCCTTGGCCACGGCGGGCGCGATCTTGGTGATGAGGCGCGGGTCGAAGGGCTTGGGAATCAGGTAGTCCTTGCCGAACCCGGAGGAGGTCTCACCGTAGGCCATGGCGACGATATCGGACTGCTCGGCCTGGGCCAAGTCGGCGATGGCGTGCACGGCGGCCAGTTTCATGGCCTCGTTGATGGTGGTGGCGCCGGCGTCCAGCGCACCCCGGAAAATGAAGGGGAAGCAGAGTACGTTGTTGACCTGGTTGGGATAATCCGAGCGGCCAGTGGCGATCACGGCATCGTCGCGCACCGAGCGGATTTCCTCGGGCAGGATTTCCGGGGTGGGATTGGCCAGCGCCAGGATCAGGGGCTTCCCCGCCATGCGCTTCACCATTTCCGGCTTCAGCACGCCACCGGCGGAAAGGCCGAGGAACACATCGGCGTCGGCGATCACATCGGCCAACTTCCTCGCGTCGGTGGCCTTGGCGTAGCGCGCCTTGTTGGGGTCCATTTCTTCCTTGCGGCCCTCATAGACCACACCGGCGATATCGGTCACCCAGATATTGGACATTTTCATGCCCAGGGCCACCAGCATGTCCAGGCAGGCGAGGGCGGCTGCGCCCGCGCCGGAAGCCACCAGCTTGACCTGCGAAATGTCTTTTTCAACGACCTTGAGGCCGTTGACGATGGCGGCACCGACGATGATGGCGGTGCCGTGTTGGTCATCGTGGAACACCGGAATCTTCATGCGCTCGCGGAGTTTTTTCTCCACGTAAAAACACTCCGGCGCCTTGATGTCCTCGAGATTGATGCCGCCGAAGGTGGGTTCCAGCGCGGCGATGATGTCGACCAGCTTGTCGGGGTCGTTTTCGGACACCTCGAGATCGAATACGTCGATGCCGGCAAATTTCTTGAACAGTACCGCCTTGCCTTCCATCACCGGCTTGGCGGCCAGCGGGCCGATATTGCCCAGGCCCAGTACGGCGGTGCCGTTGGTGATGACCGCCACCAGGTTGCCGCGCGCCGTGTATTGGCGGGCATCGGCCGGGTTTTCGGCGATGGCTTCGCAGACCGCAGCTACCCCCGGCGTATAGGCCAGCGATAAATCACGCTGTGTACCCAGAGCCTTGGTGGCGGAAATTTCAATCTTGCCCGGCACCGGCTTGCGGTGATAGTCGAGGGCGCTTTGTTTCAGATCGTCGAGCATGGCGGTGTTTTCGGTCGCGTTTTGGGTTTTATGGCGGGTGCTATGCTCACGAAGTGTAGCACGCAGCATGATGGCTGACTGCGCCGCTGCGGGCCGGGCGGCGCTTGACAAACATAACGATATAACTAAGAATGTAGTTATGAACAGAAATTACCAGAGAGCCATCCCCAGCGCCTGGCGCGACATCGCCGCCGTGTTCACCGCCCTGGGCGATGAGCACCGTCAGCGTATCCTGCTGACCTTTGAGCCCGGTGAGAAGCTGAACGTCGGGCAGATCGTCGAAGTTTCCACCCTGTCGCGCTCGGCGGTCTCGCACCACCTGAAGATCCTCCGCGAGGCGGGCGTACTGGAGCATCGCAAGGTCGGCAAGGAGGTGTATTTCTGGCTGAATAAAAAGCGCATACGCGATTCGCTCGCCGCTGTACAGAATTACCTGAAAACCCAATGAAGCTTTGCCCAGGGGAGTAAGCATGTCGTCTGCTTCGTCCACTTCGTCCGGCCCGACCCCAAATAACCAGTTCAGCCTGCTCAGCCAGCGCCGCTTCGCGCCGTTTTTCTGGACCCAGTTCCTGGGCGCGGGCAACGACAATATTTTCAAGTTTGCCTTTACGGTGCTGGCGACCTATCAGGCCAGCAGCTGGGGTGGCCTGAAACCGGAAATCGCCGGCGCGGTGATCGGCGGCATTTTCATTCTGCCCTTTGTGCTGTTTTCCGCCACCGCCGGCCAGCTTGCCGACAAGTACGACCGCGCCCTGATCGCACGCATCGTCAAAGACCTGGAAATCGTCTTCATGCTGGTGATCGGCGCCGGCTTTGCCTGGCAAATCCCGGCATTGCTGTTCGTGGGCGTATTTCTGATGGGCTGCCATTCCACCCTGTTCGGCCCCGCCAAGTTCGCCTATCTGCCGCAGCATTTATCGTCCGCCGAACTTACCGGGGGCAACGGCCTGGTGGAAATGGGCACTTTCGTGGCCATTCTGCTGGGCACCATGCTGGGCGGCACCCTGGTCGCGTTTCCCAACGGGCCGGTTTACGTCGCGCTGACCTCGCTGGCACTGGCGATCCTGGGCCGGGTGGCGGCGGGCCTGATCCCGGCTTCGCCGGCGCCCGCGCCGGACCTGAAGGTGAACTGGAACCCGGTCAGCGAGACCTGGGCCAATCTGCAAATCGCCAAGGGCAACCGCACCGTCTTCCTGTCCATGATCGGCATTTCCTGGCTGTGGTTTTTCGGTTCGATCTTCCTGACTTCCTTTACCGGTTTCGCCAAGGACGTGCTGTCCGGCAACGAACAGGTGGTGACCTTGCTGCTGGCGACGTTTTCGGTGGGCATCGGCATCGGCTCGGTGCTTTGCGAAAAAATGTCCGGCCACAAAATCGAAATCGGCCTGGTGCCGTTCGGCTCCGTCGGCATGACGGCGTTCGCGGCGGACCTGTATTTTGCGTCGCACGGCATGAAACCCACCGCGCTGGTCGGCGCTGCCGAATTTTTACGCACGCCGGCGCACTGGCGGGTGATGGGCGATTTGTTCCTGCTCGCCATGTTCGCGGGCTTCTACAGCGTGCCCCTGTACGCCATGATGCAGGCGCGCACCGAGCCCAAGTTCCGCGCCCGCGTGGTCGCCGCCAACAACATCCTTAACGCGGCCTTCATGGTGACCGCGGCCGGCATGTCCACCGCCATCCTCGGCGCGGGGCTGTCGCTGCCGGAGTTGTTCCTGACGGTGGCCATCATGAACGCGGCAGTGGCCCTGTTCATTTACAAGCTGGTGCCGGAATTCCTGATGCGCTTCCTCATCTGGATACTGATCCACACCTTCTACCGCGTGGAGAAAAAGGGCCTGGAGAATATTCCCGACGAAGGCGCCTATGTGCTGGTTTGCAATCACGTCAGCTTCGTCGATGCGCTGGTGATCGGCGGTTGCATTTCGCGGCCGGTGCGCTTTGTCATGGACCACCGCATTTTCAAGATTCCGGTGCTGAATTTCGTGTTCCGCACCGCCGGCACCATTCCCATCGCGCCCGCCAAGGAAGATCCGGTGATGCTGGAGCAGGCCTACGACCGCATCGATGAATATCTGAAGGCGGGCGAGGTGGTGTGCATCTTCCCGGAGGGCCGCCTCACCGACAACGGCGAGCTATACCCATTCAAAAAGGGCGTCTCGCGCATCCTGGAGCGCACCGCCGTTCCCGTGATCCCGATGGCCCTGCGCGGCCTGTGGGGCAGCTTTTTCTCGCGCTGGGGCGGTGTGGCCATGCGCTACCCGCGCGGCGTGTTTTCCTCGATTGCGCTGGTGATTGACCTGCCGGTGGAGCCGCAACGGGTGACGCCGGAGGGTTTGCAGGCCAAGGTGGCCGAGTTGCGCGGCGACAGGAAATAGCTTGGACGGTTTTAGCCGCTGTTTCTGCTTCAAAATGCAACTGATGCCGTTTAATGCTGCCGCAAGAGCAAGCAAAGGGAGGCCGTCACCATGATCTGGTTCGTCGTTGTCGTTGTTTTCACGCTTATCGGCGGCATGCTGGGTCATGCGGATGGAGGCATGATCGGCTTTTTCCTGGGCACGGTGGTCGCCATCATCGGCGCGGCCTTCAGCAGCGGCAAGAAATCAAATGACGAACCGCTCAACGCGCTAGGCGTGCGCCTTGCACGGGCCGAGCACGCTATCAAGGAACTCACCGAGCGCCTGCAACATCTGGAGAAGCGCGCCGATCAGGGTGAGATAGCGGCTTATCAGGCGGCCCGTGAAGCCCGCAAGACGGTCGCCGAGCGCGGAGCCGATCTGCCGGTGGCCGCAGACACACGGGCTGCGACGAGCGCTATTCAAACCAACGCGCCGGCCAAACCTGAAGTCGTACGCGTCGATGAACTGATGAGTGCCGCGCGGGCGGGAACACCTGCGGTGGAACCGCAGGCTGCGGCGCCTGAGGTTGCCGCTTTGGAGGCCCTGGCTTCCGCTCCGGCAGCGACGCCCGAACTCGCGCCTACACCAACAGCCACCCAAGTGCCGGCCAAGAAGCCGGAGCCCGCTGTTACTCCACCGGTCGAAGCGCCGGTGCTGGCTACGCCCACGCCCGCAGTCTCCATGGCCGCCTCCGCGTCCGCCGCCGTCAAAACCACACCGGCAGCCCAGTCTGCGAAAAATGCCTGGGAGCCCGCCACCGCGCCGCCACGGCCCGCCAAGCCGCACATTCCATCGCCCCCATCACCACCAACACCCCCGGTGAAACGCGAACCCGGCTTTTTCGAAACCTGGCTCACCCGCGGCAATGTGGTGGTGCTGGTAGGCGCGGCGATTCTGTTTATCGGCGTGGGCTTTCTGGTCAAATTCGCCGCCGAGCAGGGCATGTTCCCGCTGGAACTGCGGCTCGCCCTGATCGCCGCCGGCGCGATTGCCTTGCTGGTCACGGGCTGGGTGTTGCGCAAGCGCGAAGGCGGCTACGGCCTGGTGTTGCAGGGCGCGGGCGTAGGCCTTTTATACCTCACGACCTTCGGCGCCTATCACCTATGGCATGTGCTGCCACCCGGCTTCACCTTCGTCACTCTCGCGGCCGTAGCGGTGCTCGCCGCCATTCTGGCGGTGCGCCAGGACGCCATGGTATTGGCGGTAACTGGCGCCACCGGCGGCTTCCTGGCGCCCATACTTGCGTCCAGTGGCGGCGGCAGCCACGTAGCGCTATTCAGCTATTACGCACTATTGAACGCGGGCATCTTTTTTATCGCTTGGCACAAGGCTTGGCGCGCGCTTAATTTGCTGGGTTTTGTGTTTACCTTCGCCATCGGTCTGGTGTGGGGGCAGCGGTTTTACCAGCCGGAATTTTTCGCGACCACCGAGCCCTTCCTGATCCTGTTTTTCCTGGCTTACGTCGCCGTCGCCATTCTCTACGCGCGGCGGCAGGCGCCGCAGCTTAACCATTACGTCGACGGCACGCTGATTTTCGGCGTACCGCTGGTGGGCTTTGGCCTGCAGGCCGCACTGGTGAAGGATATGGAATCCGGGCTGGCCCTATCCAGTCTGGCCCTGGCCGCGTTTTACCTGATCCTGGCGCGCTGGCTGTACACGCGCCGCCGTGATGAGTTGCGTCTCTTGGTAGAGAGCTTCCTGGCGCTGGGGGTGATTTTTGCCACCCTGACGCTCCCCCTGGAACTGGATGCGCGCTGGACCTCAGCCTCCTGGGCGGTGGAAGGCGCCGGGGTGTACTGGATCGGCCTGCGCCAGCAACGCAAATTGGCGCGCGCCTTCGGCCTGCTGCTGCAGGTATTCGCTGCACTCGCCTTCGTGCGCGGCTGGGACCGCTCGCTGGCCACACACCCGCTGGCCAACCCGCAATTCATAGGCGCGCTGATGATGGCGGCGGCGGGCATGGCCCTGCACCGACTGATGCGCCGCGAAGACAGCAGCCGCAGCGCGCTGGAGGCGTCGCTGGCGCCTCTGATATTCCTGTGGTGCCTGGCGTGGTGGTTGTTCGCAGGATTGTCGGACATAGAGCACTTCGTCCCGCATGCCTGGCTGCGGCACGGCTATTTGCTGTTTTTCCTGGTGACCGCCGGGGCATTCAGCATCGCCGCCGTGGTCGGCAAATGGCTGGAGGCGACATGGCCGTTTCAACTGCTGTTGCCGGTGTTTATCGTCTTGTCGTTCGCGGGACTCATCACCGGCAGCGACTTTTTTGAAAATGGGGGCTGGCTGATCTGGCCGGTCGCCATCGCGGCCTATTTTGCGATGATGCGCGCGCACTCGCCTACGCTGGAGGGAAGCTGGGGGCAGGCCATACGCGCCGGCACCGGCATCCTGCTGGCAGCCATGGGCGCCATGGCCGCCGTGGCGTTGCTGTCAGGGGATCATCGCGCGGCCGACGAGTTGCCGATCCGCAATGCGCAATGTATCGGATCGCTGCTGATGTCGGCCTGCGGCCTGGTGCTGCATTTGCTGATGCGGAAAGCAAAAAGCGACGCGGCCGGCGGCGGTGATGGAGTCAGTGACCAGAACGTCATAGACCGCGAATTCGCTCCGCTGTTGTTCGGCTGGAGTCTGTTCTGGTGGCTATTGGCCGGTGTTGCCGAGATTCATCATTTTGCGCCCCACCAGTACGAGCTGCCGGCGGTGCTGGGCTTCCTGACCGCGACCGCGGCCATTTCCGGCGCGGCCAGCCTGCTCTGGAACTGGCAGGAGGGGGCATGGCCGATGCGGGGCATGTTGCCGGTGATGATCGTGATGCCGATCCTGGCCCTGGTGCACCGCGCCCATCCCTTCGCCAACTATGGCTGGCTGGTCTGGCCGATCGCGGTCACGATTTACCTGGGCTTGCTGCGCTCTCAGGAGCGGCATTTGTCGCCGGCCTGGTTGCAGGCGCTGAAGACCGGCACCGGGCTATTCCTGCTGGAAATGCCGTGCATCACGCTCATTGTCCTGACGATGTTCTGGCAGCGGCCCGCCGAGGAGACCGCCCTGATGAACCCCGAGTTTGCGGGGGCGTTTTCGCTGGCGGTGTTGGGCTTGATTACGCACTGGCGCATGCGCCGTGCTGCCGCAAGTGAGACCAGCGAAGCTGAGGAAGGAGAAGACGGCGTAGTCGGCATCAACAAGGGCTTTGCCGCGCCCGTATTTGCCTGGAGCCTGTTCTGGTGGCTGGTGGGCGGCCTGGGCGAAATCCGGCAATTCGTCGACCACGACTACGAGCCGGCGGCGATACTCGCCTTCCTTGCCGGCACCGTGATCGTTTCCAGCGTGGCCAGCGTGCGCTGGCGCTGGACGGAGGGCGCATGGCCTTATCGCGGCCTGCTGGTGTCCATGGTCGGCCTGGCGGTGCTGGCGCTGGAGCGCGGCAGCCATCCCTTTGCCAACTACGGCTGGGCGGTATGGCCGATTGCGCTGGCCTGGCAGATCGCCCTGCTGCGTGCCCACGAGGGCGGACTGCCGGCATTCATGCAGCGCGCGCTGCATCTCGGCACTGTCTATTTCCTGGCGATACTCGGTGGCTGGGAAATGTACTGGCTCACGCGCGAGTTTGATTTGCCGCATAGTGCCTGGTCGGCCGCATCGGTGGTGCTGCCCTGCATCGTGCTGGCCGCGCTGATCTGCAGCCGCGCCGCCGGCAGGCGCTGGCCGGTGCAGATGCATCGCGAGATGTACCTGTTGCAGGGCGTAACGCCGCTGCTGGTGGCGCTGATCGTATGGTCGGTGGCGGTCAATCTCACCCAGGGCGGACAGTCGCAGCCCTTGCCCTATTTACCGCTGCTGAACGCGATCGACATCACCCATGCGCTGATCATCCTGGTCATTTTCCAGTGGCGCTCGCGCTGCGTTGAACACGAGCAATCTGCCGATCCGCTGGGCGAGTACGGCGTGCGCCTGATGCTGGGCGGGGTGCTGTTTTTCTGGATGAACGCGGTCCTGCTGCGCACCATACACAACTGGGCGGACGTGCCGTACCAGTTCGCAGCACTGATGAAGTCGGTGCTGGTGCAAACCTCGCTGTCGATATTCTGGACCCTGGTGGCGCTGACGCTGATGCTGATCGGCACCCGCCGCGTACGGCGCGGCGCCTGGGTGCTGGGCGCGCTGTTGATGGCGGTGGTGGTGGTCAAGCTGATGCTGATCGACCTTTCCAACTCCGGCAGCCTGATGCGCATCGTGTCGTTTATCGGCGTGGGCGTGTTGATGCTGGTGATCGGCTACGTGGCCCCGGTGCCACCGGCCGAGCGGCAGGAGGAGGCGGCATGAAACTATCCCGCCTAAGCGCCGGCGCCGGATGGGCGCTGGCTTGCCTGTTCCTGGTCCCGTTCTCCTGCGGTGCGCAGACGGAGGAACTGGAACAATTCGCCCGCAAAATGCCCCTGACCGTCACCGGCAATGACGGCCTCTACCAAGTGAAGTTGCCGCTGGCCGTTTACAAGGGAGCCGCCTTCGCCGATCTGCGCGATTTGCGTGTGTTCAACGGCCAGGGAGAACGCGTACCCATGGCCTTTTTGCCGGAGTTGCCGCGGGAAACGGTGTCACGTTCCAGTGTAAAGCTGCCGATTTTTCCCCTGTTCAATGTGACCACCTCCACCGTCCAGGACGGCATCGATATGCAAATCCGCCGCAACGCGGACGGCACCCTGGTGACCTGGCGTACCGGCAAGGAGGCTCGGCAGACCGAGCGCAAGCTGGTCGCCTATCTGGTCGATGCCAGCCGGCTGACGCAGTCGCTGCGGTCGCTGGATTTCGACTGGAAGCCGGGTGCAGACACCCATCAGGCCGATCTGGTGCTGGAGGGCAGCGATGACCTGCGGAACTGGCGGTGGCTGGGTTCCGGCACCCTGGTTTCCCTGGAGTTCGCCGGCGAACAACTGAGCCAGCGCCACATCGATATCGCGCCGACCCGTGCGCGCTATTTGCGGCTGACCTGGACGCGGGGCGATCTTGACCTGCACGGCCTGGAAGCCGAAACGGTGGCCACCAGCAAGGTGAGCCATACCGAGATCAGCGAAATGCCGGCTACCCCAGGGGAAAAGGCCGGCGAATACCAGTTCGACGTAGGCGCCGGTCTGCCGGTGGAACGCGCGCGCATGCTTTTGCCCGCCACCAACACCCTGGCGCCCACTCAACTCCTGACGCGCACCGTGTCGACCGCCGCCTGGCGCCCGCTGACCAGCGCTACTTTTTACCGCCTGAATCTGGAGGGCCGCGAGCTGGTTTCGCCGCCTACCGCCGTGCGTATCCCCGGCGACCGTTTTTGGCTGGCGCGCGTGGATCAGCGTAGCGGCGGCATTGGCAAGGAGTTGCCCAAACTTGAAGTCACCTGGAGCCCCGGGCGCATCGCCTTTGTGGCCAGAGGGCAGGGGCCGTTTTCCCTGGCCTACGGCAATCCCCAGGCCCGCGCCGGCAGCCTGGACGCGGCGGTGCTGATTCCAGGGTATCAGCCCGGTGCGGATGTCTCCCTGCCGCAGGCCAATACCGGCGCCGAAATCGCCAGCAATGCCGTCGCACCGCCGGCCGAGGAGGAACGCATCGACCCCGCCGCCCGCAAGCGCTATATGCTGTGGGGCTTGCTGGTTCTGGGCGTGGCGGTGATGGGTTGGATGGCGATGCGTCTGGGCCGCGATATGAAGGAAAACCCGTCGAAGGACAACCCGCCCCAGTAGACGCCTGCACGGTGGATAGTGCAGCGGATGCTGCATGCTAGACTTTCTGTTTGGTTTCGATACTCGATGAAAGTCAGCAGATGGCCGGCAGCACTCTGGGAAAACTGTTTAGCGTGACCAATTTCGGCGAATCGCACGGCCCGGCTATAGGCTGCGTGATCGACGGCTGCCCGCCAGGCATGGCGCTGGCCGAGAGTGATATTCAGGCCGACCTGGACCGCCGTAAGCCCGGCACCTCGCGCCACGTCACCCAGCGCCGCGAAGACGACCGCGTGGAGATTCTTTCCGGCGTGTTCGGCGGCAAGACCACCGGCACGCCCATCGCCCTCCTGATCCGCAACGAAGACCAGCGCAGCAAGGATTACGGCAATATCGCCGACAGTTTCCGTCCCGGCCACGCCGACTACACCTATTTGCAAAAATACGGCCTGCGCGATTACCGCGGCGGCGGCCGATCTTCCGCGCGCCTGACCGCGCCCACGGTGGCGGCCGGGGCGGTGGCCAAAAAGTGGCTGCGCGAAAAATACGCAGTCGAGGTGCGCGGCTATCTCGCGCAATTGGGCATCAACAAGATCGGCTTCCAATCCTGGGATGCGGTACCGGACAATCCCTTTTTTGCCGCCGACCCCACGGTGGTGCCGGCCCTGGAAGCCTATATGGACCAGTTGCGCAAATCTGGTGAATCCTGCGGCGCGCGCATCAATGTGGTGGCGAGTGGTGTGCCGGTGGGCTGGGGCGATCCGCTATACGACCGTCTGGACGCCAGCATCGCTCACGCGATGATGGGCCTTAACGCCGTCAAAGGCGTGGAAATCGGCGCGGGCTTCGGCTCCGTCGAGCAACTGGGGACCCAGCACTCGGACGAAATGACGCCGCAGGGCTTTCTATCCAATAACGCCGGCGGCGTGCTGGGCGGCATTTCCACCGGCCAGGATGTGACGGTGTCCATCGCCATCAAGCCCACTTCCTCGATTCGTCTCGACCGGCAGAGCATCGATACCGCTGGCAACCCGGTAGTGATCAATACCCACGGCCGTCACGACCCTTGCGTGGGCATACGCGCCACGCCGATCGCGGAAGCGCTGCTGGCCCTGGTGCTGATCGATCACGCGCTGATGCAACGCGCGCAAAACGGGGATGTGAGTACGGATACGCCGCGCATTGCCGCCAGCGCAGCAGACAAGGGAACAGGTGGTGGCAAGGCATTGGATGATCCCGATCCGTCCGAGGCCTGAAACGGTCGGCCAGTCCGCCTTTTAGCGGGAAATGTCCCGGTAATCGGGGATGCAGGCCAGTTCCTTGTTCAAAAGGAACAGGGTGAACAATTCCTTGGCCACCTCCGGGTGGAAGCCCTGGCGGTCGGGCCGGTCCATCATGGTCACGCGCGACAGAAAGCGGTGCAGGCGCCAGGTGCCCCAGGATGAGGTGATCTGCTCGATAAGATGCGGCGCCAGTCTTTCGATGGCGGTGCCCTCGTCGGCGAAGGAATCGTTGGCAGCCGCTGCGAAATCGGCGGATTTGGCGCTGCTGTCAGGTCTGGTTTGCACTCGCATGAGGTGGCTCCCGGCATTTCACTAAGGGTGTGCAGCCAGAATATCGGTCTCCGCGCGCAACACTGCAAAAAACTGTCTCGGGGTGACAAGACTTAACAAAGGCTAGCCCATCCCCGGTGGCGCTGCTGCGGAGCAGCATCCAATGGGGCCACGCGGTATAATTTGCAGTCTTTCACAATCGCATTGTGCCGTCGCAAGCATGCCGCAAACTCTCTACGACAAGCTTTGGTCTGCCCACCTGGTTCACGAGGAATCGGACGGCACCGCCTTGATCTATATCGACCGCCACCTGGTGCACGAAGTCACCAGCCCGCAGGCGTTCGAAGGTCTGGAGATCAACGGCCGCAAACCCTGGCGCTTGGCCTCCATCGTCGCCACCGCCGACCACAATGTGCCGACCACCTCGCGTAAGGACGGCATCGCCGATCCGATCTCGCGCCTGCAGGTGGAGACGCTGGACAAGAACATCGCGAAATTCCACGTGCCGGTGTACTACGGCATGAACGATCTGCGCCAGGGCATCGTCCACGTCATCGGCCCGGAGCAGGGCGCCACCCTGCCGGGCATGACCGTGGTCTGCGGCGATTCGCACACCTCCACCCACGGCGCCTTTGCGGCGCTGGCCTTCGGCATCGGCACCTCGGAAGTCGAGCACGTGATGGCGACCCAATGTCTGGTGACGCGCAAATCCAAATCCCTGCTGGTGCGTGTTGAGGGCAGGGTCGGTCGCGGCGTCACCGCCAAGGACATCGTGCTGGCGGTGATCGGCAAAATCGGCACCGCCGGTGGCACCGGCTACGCCATCGAGTTCGCAGGCTCCGCCATTCGCGCGCTGTCCATGGAAGGTCGCATGACGGTGTGCAATATGGCCATCGAGGCCGGTGCCCGGGCCGGGATGATCGCCGCCGACGATAAAACCTTCGCCTATCTGCGCGGACGCCCGCATGCCCCGCAGGGCGAACAATTCGAGCAGGCGGTGGCTTACTGGCGCACGCTGCACAGCGACGAGGGCGCGCAGTTCGACCGCGTGGTAGACCTGAAGGCCGAAGAGATTCAGCCGCAGGTCACCTGGGGTACCTCGCCGGAAATGGTGACCTCGATCCTGGACCGCGTACCCGACCCGGCCCGCGAAGCCGATCCGGTCAAGCGCGAATCCATGGAGCGCGCCCTGCAGTACATGGGACTGGATCCGAATACGGCCATGGCCGATATCAAAATCGACAAAGTCTTTATCGGCAGCTGCACCAATTCGCGCATCGAGGATTTGCGAGCGGCCGCAGGTGTGGTCAAGGGCCGCCATATCGCCGCCAATGTAAAGCTGGCGATGGTGGTGCCGGGCTCGGGCCTGGTGAAAAAGCAGGCCGAGGCCGAGGGCCTGGACCGCATTTTCCAGGCCGCAGGTTTCGAATGGCGCGAGCCGGGCTGCTCCATGTGCCTGGGCATGAACGATGATCGCCTGTCGCCGGGCGAGCGCTGCGCGTCGACCTCCAATCGCAATTTCGAGGGGCGCCAGGGCGCGGGCGGGCGCACCCATCTGGTCAGCCCGGAGATGGCCGCTGCTGCGGCCATTGCTGGGCGCTTCGCCGACGTTCGGCAGATTTTGTAAAAAGGGGGAGATACCATGAAGACTCTGTTCGCCGTATTACTGGCCGCCTTGTTCCTCACCGGTTGCAATACCATCGAAGGCATGGGCAAGGACATCAAGAAGGGTGGCGAAGCCATCGAGAAGGGCGCGGAGAAGGCAAAAGGCTGATGGAAGCGTTTCGCCGACATAGCGGGCTGGTGGCGCCCATGGATCGCGCCAACGTCGATACCGACGCCATCATCCCCAAGCAATTCCTGAAATCGATCAAGCGTTCGGGCTTCGGCGCGAACCTGTTCGACGAATGGCGCTATCTGGACCACGGCGAACCTGGGATGGACAACGACAAACGTCCCCTCAATCCCAATTTCGTCCTGAACCAGGAGCGCTATCGCGGCGCGACCGTGCTGCTGGCGCGCAAGAATTTCGGCTGCGGCTCCTCGCGCGAGCATGCTCCCTGGGCGCTGCAGCAGTTTGGTTTCAAGGCCATCATCGCGCCTTCCTACGCCGATATTTTTTACAACAACTGCTTCAAGAACGGCCTGCTGCCCATTGTGCTTTCCGAGATGCAGGTCGATCACCTGTTCAATGTCACGCTGGCCACGCCCGGGCTGAAGCTCAATGTCGATCTGGAAAACCAGACCGTCTCCATCGCCGGCGGCGAGAGCTACCGCTTTGAGGCCGAAGAGCATCGCAAGCAATGCCTGCTGAACGGCTGGGACGATATCGGCCTCACGCTGCGGCATGTGGACAAGATCAAAGCTTATGAAGCGGCGCGCGCAGTGCGCGAGCCCTGGATCGTCAACTAAAGGTTTGCTGAATGAAAATTGCAGTACTTGCCGGTGATGGTATCGGCCCCGAAATCATGGCGGAAGCACTCAAAGTGCTGGACGTCCTGCGCGCCGACGGACTCAAGATTGAAACAGAAAGCGCCCTGGTCGGCGGCGCGGCTTACGATGCCCATGGTCATCCGCTGCCCGAGGCTACGCTGAAACTCGCCCAACAGTCCGACGCCGTGTTATTCGGCTCGGTGGGCGGCCCGCAGTACGACACGCTGGCGCGTGAGCTGCGCCCGGAAAAGGCCATCCTGGGCTTGCGCAAGGAATGCGATTTCTTCGCCAATCTGCGTCCTGCTACGGTGTTCCCCGAACTGGCTGATGCTTCATCGCTGAAACCGGAAATCGTCGCCGGCTTGGACCTGATGATCATCCGCGAACTGACCGGCGACATTTATTTCGGCGAACCGCGCAGCGTCACCGGCGAGAAGGGCAACCGTGTAGGCATCAACACCATGCACTATACCGAGGCGCAGATCCGCCGCATTATTCACGTCGGCTTCAAGACGGCCAGACAACGCGGCAAGCGCCTTTGCTCCATCGACAAGATGAACGTGCTGGAAGCCATGCAGCTATGGCGCGATATCGCCATCGAAATCGCGCCCGAATATCCGGACGTGGAACTGACCCATATGCTGGTGGACAACGCTGCCATGCAATTGGTGCGCAACCCCAAGCAGTTCGACGTGATGGTCTGCGGCAATATGTTCGGCGACATTCTTTCCGACGAGGCCTCGATGTTGACCGGCTCCATCGGCATGCTGCCCTCGGCCTCGCTGGATGCCAACGGCAAGGGCCTGTACGAGCCGATTCACGGTTCGGCGCCCGATATCGCCGGCAAGGGGCTCGCCAATCCGCTGGCGCAGATTCTTTCGGCGGCGATGATGCTGCGCTACACCTTCGGCTTGGCCGATGCGGCAACGCGTATCGAGACCGCCGTGCGCAAAGCGCTGGCTTCTGGCCTGCGTACCGGCGACATCGCCAAAACTACCGATAAACGCGCGTCCACCCAAGAGATGGGCGCAGCGGTGATTAAAAACTTATAGCAATTACGCGGCAACACGGGTGAAGGAAGGCGGCCCGAGAGCCGCCAAACCCCAGGAACAGCCTTCCGCGCAGCAAAAATATGGGAACGCAGCAATGTTAAAAGTCGGAATGGTCGGATGGCGCGGCATGGTCGGTTCGGTGCTCATGGATCGCATGCGCGCCGAAAAAGACTTTGCCTTGATTGAACCGGTGTTCTTCACCACCTCCAACGTCGGCGGCGTAGCGCCGGCCGAAGCGCAGGGCGAGCCCCTCAAAGACGCCAAAGACCTGGCCGCGCTGAAACAAATGGATGTGATCATCACCTGCCAGGGTGGCGATTACACCTCCGAGGTGTACGCACCCCTGCGTGCGACCGGCTGGAACGGCTACTGGATCGATGCCGCCAAAACCCTGCGCATGAAAGACAACGCGGTCATCATTCTTGACCCGGTGAATATGCCCGTCATCAAGAATGCCTTGGCGAAAGGCGTGAAGGACTATATCGGTGGCAATTGCACGGTGAGCTGCATGCTGATGGGTCTCTCCGGCCTGTTCAAGGCCGATCTGATCGAGTGGATGACCTGCATGACCTATCAGGCGGCTTCCGGCGGCGGCGCCCAGCATATGCGCGAATTGCTGACTCAATACGGCACCCTCAATGCCGAGGTAAAGGCGCTGCTGGACGATCCGCACTCGGCCATCCTGGAAATCGACCGCAAGATTCTCGCCAAGCAACACTCGTTCAGCGCCGAGGAAACGAAAAACTTTGGCGTGCCGTTGGGCGGCAACCTGATTCCCTGGATCGATAAAGACATGGCCGAGATGGCGGGCGATACAAAGCGGCCTGGCATGTCGCTGGAAGAATGGAAGGGCATGGCCGAGACCAACAAGATTCTTGGCCGCGGCCCGGCTTTCGGCACGGCGGCTACTCCCATCGACAGTTTGTGCATACGCATCGGTGCGATGCGCTGTCACAGTCAGGCGCTGACCATCAAAATGAAACGCGATGTGCCGCTGGCCGATATCGAAGCCCTCATCGCTGGCGATAACGAGTGGGTAAAAGTCGTTCCCAACGAAAAAGAACGCAGTATTCGCGAACTGACTCCGGCTGCGGTGACCGGAACCATGCAAATTCCGGTAGGGCGCATGCGCAAGCTGGCAATGGGGCCGGAATATCTTTCGGCCTTTACCGTTGGCGATCAGCTGCTATGGGGTGCGGCCGAGCCGTTGCGCCGTATGCTGATGATTTTATTAAATAAATAAGCTGTAAGGGCAGGTGGGCGGACAGTTTTTTGCCCGCCTGATCGTCCATTCGCAGGGTTGTTGCAGCGCAATATATCCCGCTTTTCCCACAGGCATCCCTTAACCGGGGTAATGTGAGAAAGCGAATAAAGTTGAAACAATAACCCGTTGATGTTATTTTAGTTTGTCCTCGAAATCGAAGGGTTGGGGTTGAACGCATGAACCGTCCACCGAAAACAACATTAATCGCGGTATTGGGGGGAGCCCTACTGCTAGCATCCACGGTCGCCGCACAGGCGGCAGGGATGGGCAAGCTCTCCGTAAATTCTGCGCTGGGCCAGCCGCTATCTGCAGAGATAGAACTGGTGGCGTTGCAACCGGGAGATTTCGAATCCCTCACGGCGAAAGTCGCGAGCCCGGATGCCTATGTCGAGAACAAGATCGAGTACGCTGGCGTGCTGCGGCAACTCAAGTTCACCATCGACCGCCGCGCCGATGGCAAGCCGATCCTGAAAATTACCAGCACGGTGCCGATCAACGAGCCGTTTATCGACGTGCTGGTGGAAATCGTCTGGCCGTCCGGACGCCTGCAACACGAATATCCGATTTTGCTGGACCCGCCGGGTTTTAATGAAGGCCGTGTTACTCCACCGGCCGCTGTTACCGCTCCGGCAGCGTCTTCCTCCGCATCTTCTGCCTCCGCCTCCGTGCCGCCGGCTGGCACGCCGGCCACGACGGTAACCGGAATCTCTCCTGCCAGTGGTACGCCTTCGGCGAAAGCCGAATCGGGCAGCGATTCCTACGGCCCGGTCAAGCGTGGCGACACTCTTTCGAAAATCGCCGGCGACTTGAAGCCGGATTCGGTTTCGCTGGAACAAATGCTGGTTGCCTTGTATCGCGAGAACAAGGCCGCCTTCATGAACAACAATATGAATCTGCTGCGCACCGGCCAGATTTTGAAGATTCCTTCTAGCGAGGAAATCGGCAAAATCTCGAAGGGCGAGGCACAAAAAGAAATCAAGGTGCAGGTTGCCGACTGGAAGTCGTATCGCGACCAGCTGGCCGGCTCGGCAGGATCTTCGCCCGCCAGCACCAAGGCTGGTAACGAAGCTACCGGCAAGATCACGGTGGCCAAGCCCGATAAACCGGCTCCCGCCGCCTCCGGCGACCAGTTGAAGATCGCCAAGTCCGACGCCGGCAAGCCGGGCGCCCCTGGCCAGACCGCCCAAGACAAGGCTAACGCGGCCAAGGAAGAGGCCATCGCCAAGGCGAACGCGGCCAAAGAAGAGGCTTCACGGCTCAAAGAACTGGAGAGAATCCAGGCAGAGGCCAAGAAGCTGGCAGATTTGAAGGCAGAGCAGGCCAAGGCCGCTGCCGCCAAGACTGAGCCGCCGAAAACGGCGGTGGCCGCAGTAACGCCTCCGGCCGCAACGCCGCCTGCCACTGCCACACCGCCTGCCGCGGTAACGGTGCCCGTTCCCCCGGCGGTGGCGCCTGCCGCTCCGCCGACCGTGGTCGCCGACGCCAAGCCGGCCGATGCGTCCAAACCCGCTCCGCCCAAGGATGCGAAGCCGGCAGCCAAGGCTGCCCCTAAAACCGCTCCGCCGCCTGAGCCTGACTTTATCGACGAGTACGGTGTAGCTGCCGCCGGCGCCGGCGTCGGCCTGGTTGGCGTAGCAGGTCTTTTCATGTTTATACGCCGCCGCAAGAAGGCCGCAGCGGGTAATACCAGCCAGTTGTCTACGTCTTCGGTCATGCCCAGCGATATGCGCCCCAATTCGATTACGGGCAATCGCGCGGGTGGTCTGGTCGATACCGGCAATAGTTCCTTCCTGACCGACTTCGACAAGGCGGGCCCGGGCAATATCGATACCGATGAAGTCGATCCGGTGGCCGAGGCCGAGGTGTACATCGCCTACGGACGCGATGCGCAGGCGGAAGAAATCCTCAAGGAAGCGATGACGCGCGACAAGAGCCGTCATGAAATCGCTCTCAAGCTGCTGGAGATTTATCACAATCGCAAGAGCGCGCCTGCATTTGAAACCGTTGCGCGCGAGTTGAAGGACGCCGTCGGTGCCGATCATCCGTTGTGGGCCAAGGCCGCAGCGATGGGGGCTTCCATCGATCCGTCCAACGACTTGTACGGCGGCGCGGCGGCCCCTGATTTCTCAGCCACTGCCAAGTTTGCGGCGGGCGGTGAGGCAGTCGGCGGCGAAGCGCCGGCCGCTCCCGATCTGGACTTCGATCTGGGCTTTGGCGATGCGCCGACCACCTCTTCGTCGGCTTCTTTCGACGTCACCGCACCCAGCACCGACCAGACTGCGGCCCCTGCGGCGGCGGACTTTGATCTGGACCTGAACGCTCCTGCTACCGGTGGTGGTGGTAGCGACGTGGGTAACGAGGCGGCCAGCGCCGGTGACGGCGGCCTGGATTTCGATCTGGCACTTGACGCGCCTGCGGCCACACCCACCCCGACCCCCGCGCCGGCACCGGCGGCGGAAGATTCGGGCGGTTTTGACTTTGACCTGTCGGCCCTGTCTCTGGACGGCGGCAGCGCGCCTGCACCGGCCGCGCCCGCACCGGCCCCGGCGGCGGCACCGATGGCGCTGGACCTGGGCGGACTCTCCCTAGATCTGGATGTGCCGGGCGGCGACGCTCCCGCAGCGGCAGCAGCACCGGCCGGCGGCGGCGAAGGCGCGGTATCGACCAAGCTGGAACTGGCCAAGGCCTATATCGAAATCGGCGACAGCGATGGCGCCAAGGAAATTCTCAACGAAGTGGCGAGAGAAGGATCACCGGCTCAACAGGAAGAAGCAAAGCAAATCCTGGCGGGCTTGTAGACGAACAAGCAGACGAACAAACAATCGATGGTTTGATTTGGGGCGCGGTCACTCGCGCCCCTTTTATTTTTGGCTGGCGGGCCGGTGCTTGGAGCAGAATTAGCCTATGCCTCAATTTCAACGAATGGCGCTGGGACTTGAATACGACGGCTCCCATTACTGCGGCTGGCAGTCGCAGCCCTCGGGTTGCGGCGTGCAGGACCACGTGGAGGCCGCGCTGGGGCGATTTCTGGAGAGCGAGGCCAGGGTAGTCTGCGCCGGACGCACGGACACCGGCGTGCACGCCATGGGCCAGGTGGTCCATCTCGATACCGACATCCTGCGCGAACCGCAGTCCTGGGTGCGGGGCGGCAACAGCCATCTGCCGGCCGACATTCGCATTCTTTGGGCGCAGACCGTGCCCGAAGATTTTCACGCCCGCTTCGCCGCGCGCTCGCGCAGCTACCGCTATCTTTTGCTGAACGACGCCGTCGCCAGCGCCGCCGGGCACGGCAAGCTGGGCTGGTTTCACGCGCCGCTGGACACGGCGGCGATGTCGGCGGCCCTGCAAAAACTGCTGGGTGAGCACGATTTTTCCGCCTTCCGCGCGGCCGAGTGCCAGGCCAAGACGCCCGTGAAGACCCTTTATGAAGCCGGCATTTCCAGCCGCGGCAAGGTGATCGAGTTTCACTTCCGCGCCAATGCCTTCCTGCACCATATGATCCGCAATATCGTCGGGGAGCTGGTGTACGTGGGTTCCGGCCGGCACAGTCTCGCCGAATTTGAAGCTATTTTTGCGAGCCGGGACCGGAGCAGCGCCGCGCCCACCTTCGCGCCGGACGGCTTGTACCTTTGCGATATCGAGTACGATGCCTCATACGGCCTGCTGGCGGCACGCGGCCGCTCTCCATTTTTCGCCTGAGCCCCATGCAACATCGCACCCGAATCAAAATCTGCGGTATCCGCCATCCGGTAGACGCGTCGTTTGCAGCCGATGCCGGCGCGGACGCTATCGGCCTTATTTTTCATTCGGCCTCGCCGCGTATGGTGGCGTTGGATGAGGCTATAGCCATCCGCAAAAGCCTGCCGCCCTACGTTTCCACGGTGGCCTTGTTTGTCGACGCCGACCGGGATACGGTGGAACGCGTCGCCGATACCTTGCAACCGTCCCTGCTGCAATTTCATGGCCGGGAAACACCGGATTTTTGCCGCTGGTTTGGCCGGCCTTACGTCAAAGCCGTCGGCGTCGGCGCGGCGACGACGGCAGAGGATTTGGTAAAATCCACCTACGATTTCCACGAGGCTGCGGCGATTTTGCTGGATACCCAAAAATCGGGCGGCCAAGGCGGTGGGGGCACCGGGCAGGTGTTCGACTGGTCTGTCATTCCCTCTTCCATTTCCTCGCGTATCGTGTTGGCGGGCGGGCTGAAGCCGGAAAACGTGGCTAACGCGGTTCGCAGCGTGCGCCCCTGGGCGGTGGATGTGGCCAGCGGTGTGGAAGGGCCGGAAAAAGGGCGTAAAGACCCCTCGAAAATTACTGCCTTTATTGAACAAGTGAGAGTTGCCGATGCAGATGTATGATCTACCGGACGCGCGCGGCCACTTCGGCATCTACGGCGGTATTTTTGTCGCCGAGACCCTGCACGCCGCTCTGGAACAACTCAATCTCGAATACGAAAAAGCCCGGAACGACGCTGCCTTCCAGGCCGAGTTTCATCGCGAACTGAAGCACTACGTGGGCCGCCCCAGCCCGATTTACCACGCCCAGCGCCTGTCGGAACAGCTGGGCGGGGCGCAAATCTACCTGAAGCGCGAAGACTTGAACCACACCGGCGCGCACAAGGTCAATAACACCATCGGCCAGGCCCTGCTGGCGCGGCGCATGAAAAAGCCGCGCGTGATCGCCGAAACCGGCGCCGGCCAGCACGGCGTTGCCACGGCTACCGTCGCCGCCCGCTATGGGTTGGAGTGCGTGGTTTATATGGGCAGCGAAGACATCAAGCGTCAGGCGCAAAACGTCTATCGCATGAAGCTCCTGGGCGCCACCGTGGTGCCGGTCGAAAGCGGCTCCAAGACCCTCAAGGACGCCCTTAACGAAGCGATGCGCGACTGGGTGACCAATGTCGAGTCCACCTTCTACATTATCGGCACCGTGGCCGGCCCGCATCCGTATCCGATGATGGTGCGCGATTTCAACTCGGTGGTCGGCAAAGAGTGCCTCACCCAGATGCCGGAACTGGCCGGGCGCCAGCCCGACGCCATTCTCGCCTGTGTGGGCGGCGGCTCGAATGCCATGGGAATTTTTTATGACTACATCGGCCACGAGAGCGTGCGCCTGATCGGCTGCGAGGCTGGGGGCTCGGGAGTGGCCAGCGGCAAGCATGCGGCCTCTCTCACCGCAGGTTCGCCCGGCGTATTGCACGGCAACCGCACCTATCTGTTGCAGGATGACAGCGGGCAGATCATCGAAACCCATTCGATCTCGGCGGGCCTCGACTATCCGGGCGTGGGCCCGGAGCACGCCTGGCTGAAGGACACCGGCCGCGCCGAGTACGTGGCCGTGGACGACGACGAAGCGCTGGCGGCCTTTCATCGCCTGTGCCGCACCGAAGGTATCATCCCCGCCCTGGAATCCAGCCATGCCGTGGCGCAGGCCATCAAGATGGCGCCGGGCATGGCCAAGGACCAAATCCTGCTGGTGAACTTGTCCGGGCGTGGCGACAAGGATATGGCTACCGTGGCGGAACGTTCGGGTCTTAAGCTTTGAGTCGCATCGCAGCCACTTTCGCGCGTCTGCAAGCCGCGCAGCGCAAAGCGCTGATTCCCTTCATCACCGCCGGTGATCCTTCGAAGGAAATCACGGTTCCGCTGATGCACACCCTGGTGGCAAACGGCGCCGACATCATCGAACTGGGTGTGCCGTTTTCCGACCCCATGGCCGACGGTCCGGTGATCCAGCGTTCTTCCGAGCGCGCCTTGAAGCACCATACCAGCATCCACGACGTACTCGGCTTTGCCAGGGAGTTCCGGCAAAAAAACAGCGAGACGCCGATTGTGATGATGGGCTACGCCAACCCGGTGGAACGCATGGGGCTGGTCAATTTCGCCGAGGCAGCCAAGGCCGCCGGTGTCGATGGCGTCATCATCGTCGATTACCCGCCCGAAGAGAGTGCTGAACTGCTGGCGGCCATGGACGCGGTCGGCATCGCCACCATCTACCTGCTTTCGCCCACATCGTCCGCCGAGCGCATCGCCCTGGTTGCAAAAAGCGCGCGCGGCTATATCTACTACGTATCCCTGAAGGGCGTCACCGGTGCCGCCCATATCGACACCGCCGAGGTGGGCGCCGCCATTGCCCGTATTAAACAGCAGTGTGATTTGCCGGTGGGCGTGGGCTTCGGTATTCGCGATGGCGCTACAGCCAAACGTGTTGCCGCCGTGGCCGACGCGGTGGTGATCGGCTCGCGTATCATTCAGGAAATGGAAACAGAAATGCAGCATCCGGGCCACGGCAAAACGCTGGAAAAGGTCGGATTGCTGCTCAGCGATATTCGAAAGGTAATGGACACATGAGCTGGTTTCGCAAATTATTGCCGCCCAAGATCAAACGCGACGGTGGTGCACAGAAAAAGGCCGTGCCCGAGGGGCTATGGAGCAAATGCGCCGCCTGCCAGGCGACACTGTACTTCACCGATCTGGAAAGCAACCAGCACGTCTGCCCGAAATGCAATTTTCACAACCGCATTTCCGCGCGTCAGCGCCTGGACCTGTTTTTTGATGCCGACGATCGCGCCGAAATCGGTTCGGAAGTGGTGCCCATAGACAGCCTCAAGTTCAAGGACAGCAAGAAATACGTCGATCGCCTGAACGACGCTGAAAAGGCCACCGGGGAAACCGATGCGCTGGTGGTGTTCCAGGGCACCGTGCACGAAGTGCCGATGATCGCCGCAGCCTTTGAATTCAATTTCCTGGGCGGCTCCATGGGTTCCGTGGTGGGCGAGCGCTTTGCCCGCGCGGTGGAAGCTTGTTCCGACGAGAAGCTGCCCTTTGTGTGCTTTACCGCCACCGGCGGGGCGCGCATGCAGGAAGGGCTGTTGTCGCTGATGCAAATGGCCAAGACCACCGCCGCGCTGCAGCAACTGTCGCAGGCGCGCCTGCCGTTTATCTCGGTGCTGACCGACCCCACCATGGGCGGCGTTTCCGCCAGCTTTGCCATGCTGGGCGATGTGGTCATCGCGGAGCCGGGCGCGCTGATCGGCTTTGCCGGCCCACGCGTGATCGAGCAGACCGTGCGCGAAACCCTGCCCGATGGTTTCCAGCGTGCGGAATTCCTGCTGGAGAAGGGCGCCATCGACATGATTGTGGACCGCCGCGAAATGCGCAAAAAAGTCGCCGACCTGGTGACCCTGCTGCAAAATGCGGCGGCGCCCGTGGCTGCCTAGTCGTTCTCCGGCCCACACTACGGGCGCGGCGCAACACCCATGACGCACCAAGATTCCCTGGATTCCTGGCTGGACTACATCTCGCGCCAGCACAGTGCCGAGATCGTCATGGGTCTGGACCGGGTGCGCACCGTTTGGGAGCGCATGGGCCGCCCGCAGGCGCCCATCAACATTACCGTGGGCGGCACCAACGGCAAGGGCTCGACCTGCGCCATGCTCGAATCCATGCTGCATGCGGCCGGCTACGCCACCGGGTTCTATACCTCGCCGCATATCCTGCGCTACAACGAGCGTGTACGGCTGGCCAAGGCGGAGGCCAGTGACGAATTACTGATCGCCTCGTTTCGCGCCATCGAAACCGCCCGCCAGACGCCCGAGCCGGTGGCGCTGACTTACTTCGAGTTCGGCACCCTGTCGGCGCTGTGGATTTTTGCGCTGCAAAAGGTCGAGGTCGGCATTCTGGAAGTGGGGCTGGGGGGCAGGCTGGATGCCGTCAATATCGTCGACGCCGATGTCGCGGTGGTGGTCAGCGTGGACATGGATCATATGAATTTCCTGGGTGACACCAGGGAAAAAATCGGCTTGGAAAAGGCGCACATCTACCGCCCCGAGCGCACCGCCGTATTCGGCGATGTGGACGCGCCGCAGTCGCTGCTCAAGCACGCCGGCGACATAGGTGCAAAGCTCTTTGTGCTGAACCGCGATTACCACTACCGGCGCATGGAGCAGCAATGGCAGTGGAAGGCGACAATAGCTGGGCAGGTAGTGTCGCGCACCACCTTGCCGCTGCCGGCCTTGCGCGGCGCTTACCAATTAAAAAACGCTTCGGCAGCGCTGGCGGCACTGGCCGCCTTGTCCGAGCGGCTGCCGGTATCGCTGGGCCACGTCAAGCGTGGCCTCCTGGAGGTGGAATGGCCGGGGCGCTTGCAGGTGCTGCCGGGGCGCCCCGTGGTGGTGCTGGACGTGGCCCACAATCCGCATGCGGTGCGCGCGCTGCACGACGCGCTGGGCACCATGGGCTTTTTCCAGAACACCTATGCGGTATTCGGCATGATGAAGGACAAGGACATCGACGCCGTCATCGAGCTTATCCGCGACCGCATCGACCACTGGTTTGTGGCCGGGCTCGCCATCGAGCGCGCCGCGACCGCTGCGCAACTGGCCGAAAAGCTCACGGCGCACGGTCTGCAAGGCCGTTTCAGCCTGTACACTTCGATAGCCCAAGCCTTTGCTGCAGCGCGGGAAAGAGCGGGTCAGGATGATAGAATTTTGACTTTCGGCTCCTTCCATACCGTAGCGGACGTTTTGCGGGTTTTGCATCCCGCTGCAAACGACTGATACACCCCCAGAAAACCATGGCCGCCTCCAAAAACACCGAAATCTCAGCCGCTGAACTGGAAATCAAACGCCGAGGCCGGCGCCGCCTGATCGGCGCCATCACCATCGCCCTGCTGGGGGTGGTGTTCTTGCCGATGATTTTCGATTCCGAACCCAAGCGCGACGTGCAAGGGAAGCAGGAAATTTCCATACAGTTGCCGGATAAGGACAAGGTGCAGCCGCTGCCCGCGCCAGTCGCTCCCGCGACCCCGGCTGTGGCACCAACGACGCCGCCTGCTGCCCCAGTGACCGCTCCCGCCGCGACACCGCCGCAGACTACTCCTGCTGCGACCGCTCCTGCACCCGCTGAAAAAGCGCCGGCTGCTCCGATCAAGGAAAAGCCCGCTCCTGCGGAAAAAGCCGCACCCGCCCCCACCAAAACCAAGCCCGCTGCCAAGGAAGTGCCGGCACCCGTCACCGGCGGCTTCGCTGTGCAGGTCGCCGCTCTCAAGGACGCCGAGCACGCCAAGCAATTGGTCGCCAAGCTCAAAGAGCTGAAGCTGCCCGTCACTACCGATACTGTGGCCGTCAACGGCGGCAAGGTCACGCGCATTCGCGTCGGGCCTTATGCCGACAAGGCCAAGGCCGAATCGGTACTGGCGGAGATCAAGCTGTCCGGCATCGACGGCGGCAAGGTCATTCCTCTCAAGCCATGAACCCCGCCGGCCGCGCCGCATGAACGAGATTGACTACGCGATCATCGCGCTGCTGCTGCTGTCGGTGCTGGTGGGCGCCTGGCGCGGCGCCATTCGCGAAGTCCTGAATATCGCCGGCTGGGTACTGTCTTTCATCCTGGCGCACGCCTATGCGGGCGAGCTGGCGCGGCAGTTTTCAGACTGGGCGGTTGATCCCTCGCTGCGTCTGGTGGCGGCCTGGCTGGTGATTTTCCTGATCGTGACTATCGTCATGTCCCTGCTGGCCAGCCTGCTCTCGGAATGGGCGCGCAAGCTGGGCCTGGGCGCCATCGACCGGGCGCTGGGCGGCGCAATCGGCCTGGTGCGCGGCCTCCTGGTGCTACTCGCCTTGACCTGGGCCGCCGGACTCACCAAAATCCCCCAGACGCCGCTATGGCGTTCTGCGGCCTGCACACCCTGGCTGGAAGTGGCCGCCATGTACGCCAGGGGCATGCTGCCGGAAGGTATCGCTTCACGCATTCACTATCGGGTATCCGACTTACACAAGATTTAGGCTCGCGGGGTTCAGTATGTGCGGTATTGTCGGCATTGTTTCCAAAAACCCGGTTAATCAGCTACTGTATGACGGGCTCACCGTGCTGCAGCACCGCGGCCAGGACGCCGCCGGCATCGTCACGGCCGATGGGCGTACCTTTCATATGCACAAGAACAAGGGCCTGGTGCGGGACGTATTCCGCACGCGGGACATGCGCAACCTCATGGGCAATATGGGCATCGCGCATTGCCGCTACCCAACGGCAGGCTCGGCACAGAGCGCGGCTGAATCGCAGCCTTTTTACGTGAACTCCCCTTTCGGCGTGGTGCTCGGCCATAACGGCAACCTGGTGAATACGGCGGAATTGCAGCGCGAGTTGTTCCAGGACGATTTACGCCACGTCAATACCAATTCCGATTCCGAGGTGCTCCTGAACGTACTGGCGCACGAGTTGCAGCAGCATGTGCAGGGACCGCGTCTGACCCCCGAGGCGATTTTTGCCGCCGTGGCCGGCGTGCACCGCCGCGCGCGCGGCGCCTACGCCATCGTCGCCATGATCGCGGGTTACGGCCTGCTGGCCTTCCGCGACCCCTACGGCATCCGTCCCCTCATCATCGGCAAGCACGAGAGCACGGAGGAGGGCGGTGGGGTGGAATTCATGGTGGCCTCCGAAAGTGTGGCCATCGACACTCTGGGTTTCCAGGTAATGCGCGATGTGGCGCCGGGTGAAGCGATCCTGATCGACCTCTCGGGCAATTTCCACGCCCGCCAGTGCGCCGTGAATCCCAGCCTCAATCCCTGCATTTTTGAATATGTTTACCTGGCACGCCCGGACTCGGTGATCGACGGCATTTCGGTTTACGAAACGCGCGCGCTGATGGGCAAATCTCTAGCGGCCAAGATCAAGCGCGAGATGCCCGATATTGAAATCGATGTGGTGATTCCCATTCCCGATACCTCGCGTCCCAGCGCGGTGGAGGCGGCGCAGGCTTTGGGTGTGAAGTACCGCGAAGGCTTCGTCAAAAACCGCTATATCGGCCGCACCTTCATCATGCCCGGGCAGGAATTGCGCAAGAAATCGGTGCGCCAGAAGCTCAATGCCATGGCTATCGACTTCAAGGGCAAGAACGTGCTGCTGGTGGACGATTCCATCGTGCGCGGCACCACTTCCAAGGAAATCGTGCAAATGGCGCGTGACTGTGGGGCCAACAAGGTCTACTTCGCTTCGGCAGCACCCCCGGTGCGCTTTCCCAATGTGTACGGCATCGACATGCCCTCGCGCGCCGAACTGATCGCCACTGGCCGCGACTCTGCGGCCATCGCCAAGGAAATCGGCGCTGATGCGATTTTTTACCAGGACCTGGCCGATTTGATCGAAGACGTGCGCAGTTGCAACCCCAATATCAAGAACTTCGACGCCTCCTGCTTTGACGGCAACTACATCACCGGCGGTGTGAGCGAAGAATACCTGGCCGGCATCGAGGCAAGGCGTAACGATGGCGAGACGCTGGACCCCGCGGGTGAAGACAACGCATCCCACCAGTTGGACCTGGGGCTGTCCACGGCGGAAGCATGAGTAGCCCAGAGGATTCCAGGCAGTTCGACACCCTGGCGGTACGGGCCGGGACGCTGCGCAGCGATTTCCAGGAACATTCCGAGGCGCTGTTCCTCACCTCCAGCTTCGTCTATAAAAATGCTGCCGAAGCCGCGCGCCGATTTGCCAACGAAGAGCCGGGCTTCCTGTACTCGCGCTTCACCAACCCTACGGTGACCATGTTCCAGGACCGCCTGGCTGCGCTGGAAGGGGCCGAGGCCTGTACGGCTACCGCCACCGGCATGGCGGCTATCGCCAGCACCGTCATGGGTCTCTTGAAGGCCGGCGACCACATCGTTTCCTCGCGCAGTGTGTTCGGCACCGTGGTGCCGCTGTTCGACCAAATTTGCAAACGTTTCGGCGTAGAGACCACCTGGGTTTCGCCCACGGATCTGGACGCCTGGCGTGCGGCCATGCGTCCCAATACCAGGCTATTGTTTTGCGAGACGCCTTCCAATCCGCTGGCGGAAATCTGCGATATCGCCGCTCTGGCCGAGATCGCGCACAAAGGCGGCGCGCGGCTCGCCATCGACAACTGCCTGCTGACCCCGGCCCTACAGCGCCCGTTATCGCTAGGTGCCGACCTGGTGGTCCATTCCGCGACCAAGTTCCTGGACGGGCAGGGCAGGGTGCTGGCCGGGGCGGTGTGCGGCAAAAAGGAATTGATTGAGCCGGTGTACGGCTTTGTGCGTACCGCCGGCCCGTCTCTTTCGCCCTTCAATGCCTGGGTTTGCCTGAAAGGCATGGAAACCCTGCGCCTGCGCATGCAGGCGCATTGCGCCTCGGCACTGCAATTGGCGCAGTGGCTGGAAACGCACGATAAGGTCGAACGGGCCTATTATGCCGGCCTGCCCTCCCACCCCCAGCACGCGCTGGCCACCAAGCAGGCGCCGCAGCAGGGCGCAGTGGTTTCGTTCACGGTGCGCGGCGGACGCGAGGCGGCCTGGCGCGTGGTCGACGCGTTGCGGCTGATTTCCATTACCGCCAATCTGGGCGATAGCAAAACCACCATCACCCATCCGGCTACGACCACACACGCGCGTATTTCGCAGGCGGAGCGCGATGCGGCGGGGATTTCGGAAGGTTTGTTGCGTGTGGCCGTGGGGCTGGAAGCCGCTGAGGATTTGCAAGCCGATTTGCAGGCTGCCCTGCAAGGTGTCTGATATGCAGGCTGCGGGATACGCCTCCCAGCCGCCGTTGAACAGGATGCCTGGGCGCTCGGCTGTTCTGCTGTTTTTTTGTCTCGCGCTGGCGATAGGTACTTCTCTGTGGCTGGGCCAGGATGCCAACTGGGACCTGCAAAACTACCATTACTATAATCCGCATGCCTGGGTGCAGGAACGCTGGGGAATCGATATTGCACCAGCGCAACTGCAGTCATACCACAGTCCATTTGCAGACCTTCCGTATTACTTCATGGTGCGGGGTAATTTTCCACCGTGGCTGATTTCTGCGTTGCTCGCGGTGCCTGCTGCCGCTGCGCTCTTTTTTTTGGCATTGCTTTCCGACCTGCTATTACATAGTCCAATGCGCCGTTACGGCACTTTTGCAGTCATTTTGCTGGCTGCGAGTGGCGCATGTGGCCGACCAGTCATCGGCTCGACCATGAGTGAGTGGCATATCACTGCCTTATTCATGGCTGCAATATGGTTTTCGCTGAAATTCGGATTCGATGGTAGCGATGCAGCGGGGCCGACGCTCTTGCGTCGAAGAATCTGGCTGATTTGCGGTCTCTTGGTGGGACTGGCTGTCGGATTGAAACTTACGGGAGCAGCATTCGGCATGTCGTTTGCGCTTCTGGTCTTGTGGCCTTCAGGCGATCTGCGCCAGCGCGTGGCCCGCTTATGCGAGTGGTCGCTCGGTGGGTTAGTCGGATTTGCTGTTTTCTATGCACCTTGGGGCTGGCATTTGTGGGTTCATTATCAAAACCCGTTTTTCCCTTATTTCAACGACTTGTTTCATTCTCCACTGGTTGATCCCTTGCGTTATGCCGATATGCGGTTTGCCGCACATTCCATTGAAAAGCTGGTTCTTCTGCCGTTTAGATTGATGCAATCCACGACCGGTATGGTTGCAGAGGTCGCAATGCGCGATTGGCGGCTCGCACTGGGTCTGTCTTCGTTGGCGTGGCTTGCAATTGGAATACGAGGCAACCGTTGTGGACCGATTGACAAGAGTGTCTGGCGGGCGTTGTTTCTGTTTGGTTTGGTCTCTTACCTGATATGGGCATACGTATCGGGCATCTACCGATATATTGGCACGCTTGAGCTTCTTATCTCGCTAGCCATTGTTGCGGCCGCCGCCAATATTGTTCCCAGATACGCGGGCGCTGCGGTGGCCTGCGTGGTACTGTTGGTGGCCGGCACGACCGATTGGCCGCGATGGGGCAGAGTTTCATTTGAAATTCCTGCCGTGTCGGCGCAGGTGCCTGCGCTGCCGGAAAATTCCATGGTAGTCATCGCCAGCGGCAATCCGCTTGCCTATGTTGTACCCAGCTTGCCAAAAACAGTACCGGTGGTGTCGCTGATTAATAATTTTATGCACTTGGAACCGGGCAGAAATCAAATGCAGATCCAGGCCACCCAAAGAGTAAAAGGCCATTCCGGCCCGGTCTGGCTGTTGGTTCACTCCCAATGGGAGAAAGAGGTCTACTCGAAAGAGCGGACCATGCCCGACGCGCTGCGTGAACTTGGCTTCTTGGTTGATGCCGACAAGTGCCTGCCTTTCAAGACCGCTATCGATAAAGGCATGGCGCTTTGTCCCCTCAGAAATGCGCCCCAATAGATTTGAATGAGATAATGGCTACTGACAAATCCATTTCAGCCAGATCTCCGCTACGGCCTGCCTTCTTCGGGAGAGCGGTATTGGTCGGGCTTAGCTGAGCAGCGCGCTGCCGGCCGCTAGGCTTCCAAAAAACTGAGAGTTTGTACCGTGAAACTAACCGTTGTAATCCCATGCTATAACGAGCGCGCAACGATACGTGAAATCGTCGACGCCGTGCGCAAGTCGCCATACCCGGACAAGGAAATCATCATCGTCGACGATTGTTCGCGCGATGGCACCCGTGAGCACCTGCAGTCGGACATTGCACCCCTGGTCAGCAAAGTCCTGTATCACGAAGTCAACCAGGGTAAGGGGGCGGCGCTGCGCACCGGCATCAAGGCGGCCACCGGTGACCTGGTCATCATCCAGGACGCCGACCTGGAGTACGACCCCCAGGAGTATCCGCTGCTGGTGGAACCTATTTTGCATGGCAAGGCCGACGTGGTGTTCGGTTCGCGCTTCCTGGGGGCGGCGCCGCATCGCGTCGTTTATTACTGGCATCGAGTGGGCAACGGCGTGCTGACGTTGATGTCGAATATGTTCACCAACATCAATCTCACCGACATGGAGACCTGCTACAAGGTTTTCCGCCGCGAGATCATCCAATCGATAACCATCGAGGAAAACCGCTTTGGTTTCGAACCGGAAATCACGGCCAAGGTCGCCAAACTGGGCGTGCGCATTTACGAGGTCGGTATTTCCTACTATGGCCGCACCTATGAAGAGGGTAAAAAAATCGGCTGGCGCGACGGCTTCCGCGCCATTTACTGCATCCTGAAATACAACCTGTTCCGATGAAATTCATCCGCTATTTTTTTGTCGGCGGCATTGCCGCCGTGCTGAATATTTCGATTTTTTATGTATTCGCCGTACGCCTGGATCTGAACTACCAGGCGGTCAGTTGCGCAAGTTTCGTGCTGGCGACCCTGCTTAACTATGTTCTCAGCATTCGTCACGTCTTCGAGAGCGGCTCGCGGTTTACCCCCCGCAACGAGCTCGCGCTGGTGTTCGTGGTCAGCCTGATCGGGCTCGCCGTCAACCAGGTGGTGCTGTACGAACTGATTTCGCAATTCGGCATGGACAAGATGCTTTCCCAGGTCATCGCTCTGTTCACCGTTTTTGTGTGGAATTTCGCGGCAAGAAATTATTTCGTCTTCCGCAAGCCGGGAAATGGCTGAGGCGAATGAAATAAAGGCTGGTTATGAACGGGCGGCTTTGCCGCCTGCCGTGAAGTTTCAGACGGACCCGGACGCCACTCCGGTTCGCTTTCTTCTGCCGGTTGCCATCGTGCCTGGCGTCGCCGCCACGGTATACGGCCTGTCAAATATGTCCTGGCCCGGCACGCTGCCCTGGGAAGACACCGGTGCGCTACATCGTTTCCTGGCGTTACTTGCGGCCGGGTTCGTGTTCATCGCCTTGGCGGCGAAGGTGTTGCGATGGACGCCGCTGTTTTGTTTTGCCGCCGTCGCCGCGCTAACGGCTGCGGCCTGTGGCGTAGCCGCTGCGCTAGCGTGGGTACTGATTTTTTTTGCGTCCGCCTGTTTGCTGGGAAGATGCCTCTTCCAACTGTTGTCGGTGGTGGACCGCGGGTACGCGGAGGACTTCTTGCTGGGCGCCGGCCTGTATGGCACGGCGATAGGCCTGCTGGCGCACTTTCCAGTCAACTATGCCGGCGTTTACGTCCTGTTGCTGGCGGCGCCATGGCTGATGTGGCGGCGGCGCGCGATGGACTTGCTTGCCGAGTGGGGCGCAGGCATTGCGAGCCTGAGAGCAGGGCAGGGCGGGATCCATTGGCTTTGGGTAACAGTTGGGGCAGTTGCAATGCTGCATTTCACCGTGGCCCTGTTGCCCGAAATCTGCCACGACGCGCTGGCGGTACATTTGTTCGTGCCTTCTCACCTGGCCTCCCGCCATCAATGGGCCTTCGACTTCTCCACCTATATCTGGGCGGTCATGCCCATGCTGGGCGACTGGATTTTTGCGATTGGCCATTTGCTTGCGGGAGAAACAGCTGCGCGTTTAATCAATGTCGGATTTCTTTTCGTACTAGCCTGGCAGATTTACGATCTGGCCCGCTGGGCCGGCGCCTCTGGTCGCGGCGCCACCTGGTCGGTATTGCTGTTTCTTTCCACGCCGCTGGCGTTTACCGAAAGCAGCACGCTATTCATTGATCTGGTGTGGACGGCGTACGTCATAGCCGGCAGCATGGCGGTGCTGCGCATTTGTGCAGCCATTACCGCCGCCAAGGCAGACCTGGCCAAAGCGGGCTTGTTTCTCGGTTTCGCGCTGGCGTCCAAGGCGATTACGCTCAGCATTCTTCCCGCGCTGACGCTATTTTTGTTGGTACGTTACAAGTCCTGGGCCCAAGCGGAACAATGGGGCTCGCTGGCGCTGGGGCTGGGATTGATGCTGGCGGCTGGGGCCACTCCCTATATTACGGCTGCGGTATTGACCGGCAGTCCCCTGTACCCGTATTACAACGTGTGGTTCAAGTCGCCGTATACGGCGTTGCGCAATATACGCGACGAACGTTGGTCGGAGGGGCTGGCCTGGCATTTGCCGTACAGCCTGACCTTTTACTCGGGCCGCTATCTGGAATCGCGTGTGGGTGCGGCCGGCTTCCAATGGTGCATGCTGGGCGCGCCGATTGTCCTGTTATCGCTGAAGTGGCGTCGCGCCATGGCGATCGCCGCTCTGGCAATGTTGGCTTTTGCGGTCACTTTCACGCTTTCGAGTTATATGCGTTATGTGTTTCCCTCGTTTGTGCTGCTGGCTGCGGCAGCTGGACCGGCCTTGGACCTCGCCAGCCTGGCCCAAGCCTGGTTCCGGTGGGTCCTGTTCTGCCTGCTAACGGTGACCGTGATCCTGAATCTTCTGTTCTTCAATGCGGGGGCGCAGTACGGGGACTTCGTCCTCAAGGCCGCCTTGTCGGAGTCGGACCGCAGCGCCTATTTGTTGCAGCGCCGGCCGGTGCGCAACGCCATTACGCTGATTAATCAATTAAATCTGGAAAAATCACCGGTATTCGTCTACGCGGACCCGATGGGTGCAGGGTTGAGTGGCGATGCGCTGTACGCCAATTGGTATAACGCCGCCTTCGAAAATGAAATCAATGCGGCCAACACGCCGGCGGAGCTGGCGGAGAGGCTGCAAGCCAGAGGGGCGCGTTTTATTATCGTGGACAAAGATTTTGGCAATCAGCGTTTGCGTGCGCTGATTGCAACCGCCAGCGAACCGCTGCAGGAGGTCGGCAACGTCTCGGTGCGGGCGTTACGCCGCGAGTATCTGTTCAGAAAAGAAATGCTGAAAAACATTGATTTCCTGAGCGGCGGGGCCTGGAGCAATGCGCAGTCGGCGGGCGGACTCAAAGACGGCAATGCCGTCGTTTCCGAGCCGCAGTCCAGCCAGCAGACGGTCGCCGCCGCGGCAGGGCGCCTCTACCTTAATAGCGTGAAGGCACGCTGCAAGGACGGACCGACCCAGGGGAGATTGCAAGTAATCTGGCTGGACAAAAATTCCCGCTTTCTGCGTGTAGATGCCAAATTTTTCGACTGCACACCCGAGGTCAGCGCTCATCAGATGGAGGTGTACCCGCCGGACGGTGCGGCCTTCGCTTCGGTGTATACCACCAGCCATTCCACGGTACCGATGGTTTTCACGGAAAATTCGTTGCGGGAGTGACGGCATGGGTACAATTATCGTGGGCCTGATCGTCGGATCGGGCCGAAAAATATGGGGGCGTAGATGAGTCAAACCGTGGCGCTGTTGGTGACCTTTCTGTGCGTGCTGATGATCGCGACGGGGCAGATTCTGTTCAAGATGGCCGCCACCCGCGGCGCGCAGCTTACAGGGAGCGGCTTTTGGGAAAGCTGGCTCACCTGGCCGTTTATGACGGCGCTGGCCGTGTATGGTTTCGCCACCTTATTGTGGGTGTGGACGCTGCGTCATATCGCCTTGAATGTGGCATACCCGGTATTTGCATTGGCGTTTCTGATTGTGCCGGTATTGGGCAATTACCTGCTGGGTGAGCCGCTACACTGGCGGCACTTCGCAGGTGGAGCGCTGATCGTTGCCGGCGTCGCGCTGTCTTCGCAGGTCTAGGCTCGTGAATCCGCCCTTGATTGCCGTCGTTATTCCGTGCTACCGCACGCGCGATAGCATACGCTCGGTGATTGGACAGGTTCCCGCCAGCGTGCAGAGAATTTACGTGGTCGATGACGCTTGTCCGCAAGAGACCGGCGAGCACGTTCGCCAGACGGTGTCGGATGAACGCGTCACTGTGGTGACCCATAGCAAAAACCTGGGCGTCGGCGGCGCCATGATCACCGGCTACAGAGCCGCTCTGGCAGCCGGCGCAGACATTGTCGTGAAAATGGACGGCGACGGGCAGATGGACGCACAATTGCTGCCCCATTTCATCGAGCCTATTGTGCAGGGGCGAGCGGATTACACCAAGGGAAACCGCTTTTTTGAGCTTGGGTCGCTGAGCGGTATGCCGCCCGTGCGTCTGTTCGGCAATGCCGCGCTATCCCTGGTCAACAAGTTTGCCAGCGGTTACTGGGACATCATGGACCCAACCAACGGCTATACCGCTGTTCATGCCAAGGTGCTGAAACGCCTGCCGCTGGACAAGATTGCCAATCGTTATTTTTTTGAAAGCGATATGTTGTTCCGTCTCGGCACGATACGCGCGGTGGTGCTGGACGTGCCTATGAAGGCTGTGTATGGCGAAGAGCAATCGAGCTTGCGGGTTGGCAGTGTGCTGCTGGATTTTCCCGGTAAATACCTTTTGCGCATCGTCAAGCGGCTGTTTTACAGCTACTTCCTGCGGGACTTCAATGCCGGCACGCTGCAGTTCGTGCTGGGCTTTCTGCTACTGGCGTTCGGCACGGTCGTGGGTCTTTCGCACTGGATGCAAAGCATCAGCAGCGGGGTCGCCGCCACCAGCGGCACGGTCATGCTGGCGGCCCTGCCGGTCCTGCTGGGCGGCCAGCTGCTAATTGGCGCCTTGAACTACGATATCGCCAATGTTCCGCGACAGTGCCTGCACCCTTCGTTGAACTAGTCAGGTTCGCCGGCTTGGTGATGATAGAATTTCGTGCCCGCGCATGCGGAAGAAGGTAGCGGCGTTACCCATCGATGGCCGCTCTTGCCCAATTTGAAGGATTGACCCGTTCATGATTCGTTCCGAAGTGCTGGCTGACGCACTTGAAATTCAGCATCGATACCAGGAGGCCAGGCCGTTCCGCTACGTCGCCATCGAGAACTTCCTGGACGAGGATGCCTGCGAGCAGTTGCTTCGTGACTTTCCCTCATTCGACAAGAAATACGCGATGAACGAATTGGGCGAGGTCGGCGGCAAGGCGGTGGTCGAGCGGGTCGGCGATGTGAGCCCGTTTTACAAAAAATTTTACGACTACATCAATTCTCAGGAGTTCCTGAATCGTATCAGTGAGCTGACAGGCGTGCCGGATCTGATCGCCGATGCGACTCTGTTCGGTGGCGGCACTCACGAGAATCGCGATGGCCAGTATCTGGACGCGCATGTCGATTTCAATATCGACGAGCGGCGCATGCTGCACCGTCGCCTGAACCTGCTCATCTATCTGAACCACGAATGGGACGAATCATGGGGCGGTAACATCCAGCTGCACTCCAACCCGCGTTACCCTGAATCGAACCAGACCGTTCAATTTGCTCCCTTGTTCAATAGAGCGGTCATTTTCGAGACCAACGAATACAGCTGGCACGGTTTCCAGGCAATCGAGCTACCGGCGGACAAGAAACATTTGTCGCGCAAGTCTTTTTCGATTTACCTATATACCAAGGACCGACCGGCCGAGGAAGCGGTAGCGCCCCATACAACGTTTTATGTATGCCGGCCGCTTCCTGATCACATCAAGCCGGGCACAACTTTAAGTGACTACGATCATCAATTCATTCGCGGCCTAATGGCAAACCGGGATGGGCTGATTCAGATGTACCAGAATCTTTTGGTTGAAAAAGAACAGCGCTTGCGCGATTTTATGTCGCTGAACCAGGCCGGGCTGATCAACCACAATGTCATTCTTTCGTCACGTTCCTGGAAGTTGATAATGGCTTTGCACAAGCTGAAGTTTAAGCTGAGCAGCCTGCTGAAACGCTGAGGATGGCCACCATGCGTTATGCGACAGAGCAAAGCGGGGTTGAAATTAATGGCTAATACCACACAAGATGACGGCCTTCGCGACTGCCCGGTATGCGGCGCAGAAACCCCGGCAGCCTGCAAGATTGGCCAGCTCGACAAGACATTTAACGGTAATTTGGAGCGGAATTCTTACGCGTTAACCTACTGTCAATGCCGGTCTCTCGTTTATATCAGCCCATTGCCTTCGTCGGGGGACCTGGACGCGATTTACCTAAGGTCGGAACAGTTCACGGACCCGCTATACAGCGACCCTGAGCGGGTAGCGGCAATTCTGCGTTATATAGGCGGTTGTTTGACCAGGATCTTGTCATACAAAAAGAATCAAGAGACTGCCGTAACAGAATTGCCGAATGCCCACCACCAGAGTGGGCGGTTTGCCAGGACAATCCAACGCGTTACCTATCGCTTGCAGGTTGTCGCCGCCGGGCTAAGAGAGTCGCTCGCCGCGAAATCGAATGGAGAATTGTCGGTTCTGGAGATTGGCGCGGGTCGGGCGTGGATGTGCCGGGCGGCGAAACAAATCAACCCGAAGGCAAGAACGGTCGCTCAGGATGTCTCCGCCGAAACCGCGACGAGCTGCGAATGGGTGGATCAGTTTCTGGTATGCGGAATTGAAGACGCCAGACTTGATTCGTTGGGGCGATTTGACATCATTTCGATGACGCACGTCATCGAACATCTAACGGACCCGCTGGCGGCGCTCAAACGCTGCGCCGGCCTGCTGAAGCCTGGTGGCATCCTGTTTGTTACCGCCCCGCATCGGCCTATCGGCTGGACCGATGCCGACGCCGACATTGAAAAGTGGCGCAGCTATTCATACAACCACATTCCAGCACATATCCAATATTTCTCACGAGCTGCCATGCAAAAAATCGCCGACCTTTCGGGTCTCGCTTTGGTGGAGTGGAGCGATCACCACGAAGATGGGCAGGCGCTGGAGGCCTGGTTGCAGCGGGTTTAGGGTAGCGCTGACTCGCCCTATTACTGCTTGACCAGTACCCGCAAGTCGCTGGCGTAGATCAGCGCGTCGGCCTCGGTATGCCAATCCGACAATACCCACCGTACACAGGTATGGCCGTCAACGTCGTGCTGATGCCGCGCCGGTCGATGCGTATGCCCGTGAATCATGGTCGGATAGCCGTAGTCGCGCAGAACTTGCTCCACGGTGGGTGTGGAGACATCCATGATTTCTTCGGACTTAACGGCCTTTTCGGTGTCGCTTTGCATGCGCAGCGACCCCGCCAGGCGCACACGTTCTTCATACGACTGCGCCAGCACCGCCGCCTGCCACTTCGGGTCGCGCGCCTGCTTGCGGAATTGCTGGTAGGCGATATCGTCCGTACAGAGCGTGTCGCCATGCAGCAATAGCATGCGTTTCCCGCCCAGGGTAATCAGGGTGGGATCGGGCAGGATGGTGAGGCCGGCTTCACGCGCGAAACGCTCGCCGATCAGAAAATCCCGGTTGCCGTGCATGAACCACACCTTGACGCCGCCATCCGTCAGGCCGCGCAAGCCGTCGGCCACCTGGCGCGCCAACGGGTCGTGATCCAGCTGATCGTCGCCTACCCAGTACTCGAACAGGTCACCGAGAATATAAAGGTCCGCTGCCTTTGAGGCTTCGGTCTTCAGGAATCCGAAAAACAACTCGTTGATCTGCGGCCGCGAAGCGTGCAGATGCAAATCGGAAATAAACAGGGTGGGGCGGGTCTCCGGCACGGCGGAGGGGGCGGTGGAGAGGGACATGCCGGCGTTTGGCCTTGGTAGTCCCTTCCGCGTGCGCCCTCTTCAGGAGAGGGCGCTGACGTCGCTTATGAACGCGGTGGGAGTTGCCGACTTACAGGCACTCGGCCTTGACGATTTCAACCGGGGTAGTCGGCACGTTCTGGTGAAAGCCACTGTTGCCGACTGGCACGCCCTTGATCTTGTCGACCACGTCGGTGCCGTCCACCACCTTGCCGAATACCGCGTAGCCGAAGTTGGCCGGGCCGGCGTGGTTGAGGAACTCGTTGTTGTTCACGTTGATGAAGAATTGCGAGGTGGCGGAATCGACCACATTGGTGCGCGCCATCGCCACGGTGTACTTCTCATTCTTGAGGCCGTTGGCGGCTTCGTTCTTGATCGGCGGGTTGGTCGGCCGCTCGGTCATATTCTTGTCCATGCCGCCGCCCTGGATCATGAATCCGTCCATGACGCGATGGAAAATGGTGCCGTTGTAATGGCCGGCTTCCACGTACTTCACGAAGTTGGCGGCGGAGATCGGCGCCTTGTCGGCATCCAGTTCGAGCGTGATTGCGCCCATCGAGGTGGTCAGTTTGACTTTCACAGGAGTTCCTTTGTCATTGAGTTTGCAGGATGCGGTTTTTGCCATCGCCGGTTTGGCAGCGGCGGTTTTGGCGGGAGCAGCCTTGGCGGCGGCGGGGTCGGCGGCCTTTTGCGCCAGGGCGGGCAGGGCGCCGAAAGTGGTCAGCGTCAGGCAAGCGCCTGCGGTCAGTAATAGACGTTGGTAATTCATGTTACGTACCTCGAAAAGTGGTTGAACAGATTCAGGTTGCTGTGGATTCGTAGACGATTTTCCATTTACCGTCTTCAAGCTGCCAATACTGGCGCTTTTTCATACGGGTGCCATTGTTGCTGCTCTTGTATTCCTGGTCAAACGTGACCATGACGAACGGCAAAAACCCCGGCGTCATCGGATACTCAAAAATAGAAACGTTGTCGAGCTTCACCTTCACATAGGATTTGCCGGAATTAACGCGGCGCTTTTGCGCGGCCCAGGCCTCCCAGTTTTTGCCATCGGCGCGGAACGATTTCGAGTAATGGCCGAGGTAGGCGTTCACGTCCAGGCTTTCCCAGTCCTTTTTCCATTGTGCCAGCGCGCCGGACATGGCTTCCTTGCCCACTTGCCACTGCTCGGGACTTTTCCATTCAACGTTCTCGGCGATCACCACCGGCGTCACGCCCGGGTGTATCCACTGCGAAATCTTGCCGAAGTCGTCGTTGGTCAGCACCACGCATCCATCGCTGGCGCGCGGCGGCCGGCTATAGGTATTGGACGGTGTGCCGTGCAACCAGATGCCGGAGCCGTGGCGGCCCATTTTCTTGTCGACTTCGTTCGGATAATTGAGCGGGAACGCGCCCGGCCCATAGATGTCGGCGAGCTTGCTCTTGGGAATCGTGGAAGTAACGCGGTACACGCCGATCGGCGTCTTGGCGTCGCCTTCGCGCTCCTTGTCCACGCCGTTCTTGCCGCTGGAAACATAGAAGTCGGTGACGTACTCAGGCTTGCCGTCGGCATTGCGGTACACGTACAGCCGCGACTTGCCGCTGTCCACCAGGATTGCGTATTCCTGCTGCGGCGAGAGCTGCAACAGCGCAGAGGGCAGGCTACCCGGCGGCGGGCCGTCGAAATAACGCGTCAGGCGCACGCGCGCCTCGTCGCGCAGGCTCGCCACCATTTCCGGGGCGGGCAGGCGGTTGTCGAAGGCGATGGGCAGGCCGGCACTGGCCATCAGCAAATCGCCCTTGATGAACTGGCCCAGGCGGAAATTGGGGTTCTTATCGAGTGTGGCGTCGATTTCGCGCAGCGCCGAGCGGATGCCGCCCTCGCGCAGCGATTCCATGGTGCGCACCAGGGAGGCTTCCACCTCATTGCTGAACGCGATCGAGGCTCCCGGCACGCTTTGCGCACGCGCGGGCGAAGACAGGATGCCTAGCGCTGCGAGTGCGCCGGCCAGGACTGCTAAGTTGCGCTTTTCCATCCGACTGCTTAGCCCCCGGCGCGCTCCGACAAGATCAGCCATTTGTCGCCGCTGCGGGTGAGTTGAAGCGTCTTGGTATTGCGGCTGGAAACCTTGTCGGACTTGTAGACCTGACGGAATGTGGCGGTTGCCGTGCTGCCCTTGACGCTTACTTTCACATTGCTTACTTCCACGGTGATGCTGCTGGCGGCCTGGATGCGCACCTTGCGCTGCTCTTCCCATGCGGCGCGCGTGAGTCCGTCGGGCGCCTGGAAGTCCGGAGCGTAGAAACTCAAATAGGCGGCCACGTCACGCGCAGCCCAGGCCTTGGCCCAGGCCTCCACGGTGCTGGTGACGGCGGCGTCACCGCCGGCGACTGCGGTAACGGCGGCGGGTTTGGTTTCAGTCTTTGCGTTCGGTACCGTTGCAGTCTTGGGCGGATCGGTCTTGGCGACGGTGGCCGGTGGAGGTTTGGCCGCTTCCACGGGCGCCTTCGGCGGGTCGGCCTTGGCAACCGCGGTCGGCGGCGTCTTTGCCGTATCGGCTGCAGCGACCTTGGTTGGGCCGGTGAACAGGTCCTTGATCATCGACAGCTTGGATTGCGCCGTCGTGTTGGTCTTGTCCAGTTGCAGGGCCTTGTCGTAGGCGCGGCGGGCCAGCTGGGCGTAGATATCGCCCAGGTTTTCGTGCGCGGTCGCGTACGAGGGATGGGTGTGTATGGCCAGTTCCAGCGCGGCCTTGGCCTTGTCGTAATTGCCCTGGCTCGCGTACAGCACGGCCAGATTGTTATACGGCTCGGGCAACTCCGGATAATCTTCGGTGAGGCCGGTGAAAATCTGGATGGCGTCGGGGATCTTTTTTTGCTCGGTGAAAATCAGGCCCTTCAAAAAACGGCCTTGCGCGTCCTTGGGCTGTTGCGCCAGCGCCGCTGTCACCTTGGTCATCGCAGCGTCCAGCTTTCCCTGCTGATACAGCTTGGAGGCCTCTTTGATGTCGTCGCTGGGTGCGGCGAGTACACCATGCGCGCCGAAGGTCAGGCCCAAGGCAACTGCGGCAGCGGCTATGCGTACAAGGTTTCCAGTGAGCATTGTGTTATAATTCGTTGAATTTAATAAAAAACACATTCCCGAAGGCAGTCGGTATTCTACCAAGAATGAGCGACAAGTTCACAATATTTGCCGAAACCGAAACTGCGCCCTCCCGTGGCGTAGCCAGCCTTGCGCGCGGCCATCTGCCGCGATGTTGCTGATCCCATCTCCCCGCGTTTCACGGAACGCGTAGACCCCGCGAGGCATTCGCCGGTCGCACCCCGCAGCAGCAGCGTCACTATGACCGCGCCGGGGCTGCCAAGTTTCAATGCCTTGATCGACTCACCCAGCAAGTCCTCCCTCTTTGAGCGCCATGCAAACCATTTTCAATACCCTGAGCCGCAGCCAAGAAACCTTTACCCCGCGTGAACCCGGAAAAGTCGCCATGTACGTGTGCGGCCCCACCGTGTACGACTATTTCCACATCGGCAACGCGCGTACCTTTACCACCTTCGATATGGTCTACCGCTGGCTTTCGGTGCAGGGGTACGAGGTCAAGTACGTGCGCAACGTCACTGATATCGACGACAAGATCATCGAGCGCGCCCGCGAAAACAATGAGCCTATCTCGGCTCTCACCGAGCGCATGACCGCGGCGTTTTTCGAGGATGCGGACCGTCTCAAATTGCTGCGGCCCAACGAAAATCCCCGCGCCACCCAGCACGTCGAGGGCATGCTGGACCTGATCCGCATGCTGGAGGAAAAGGGCATCGCCTACCGGGCGCCCAACGGCGACGTGTATTACTCGGTGCGCAAATTCGATGGTTACGGAAAATTGTCGCGCAAGAATCTCGACGACCTGCAGGCCGGCGAGCGCGTGGCGGTGGATGCGAGCAAGCACGACCCCTTCGATTTCGCCCTGTGGAAAGCCGCCAAGCCGGACGAGCCGCACTGGCCGTCGCTATTCGGCCCCGGCCGTCCTGGCTGGCACATCGAATGCTCGGCCATGTGCCGCGCCACGCTGGGCGAAACCATAGATATCCACGGCGGTGGCTGGGACCTGCAGTTTCCGCACCACGAGAACGAGATCGCACAAAGCGAAGGCGCGCTGGGCAAGCCGTTTTCGCGTTGGTGGATGCACGCGGCCTTTCTCAATTTCGACAGTGAAAAAATGTCCAAATCGCTGGGCAATTTTTTCACCCTGCGCGAAGTACTGGACAAGCTCGACGCCGTCCAAGGTGGCGAGACGGTGCGCTACTTCCTGCTGCGCGGCCATTACCGCAGCGAAATCAACTACACCTGGGACACCCTGGAGGACGCCCGCCAGACCCTGCTGGGCTTTTACATCGCTCTGAAGGATGTCCCTGCTGCCGATGTCGCTGTCGACTGGAACAACGATTACGCCAGACGCTTCCGCGAGGCCATGGAAGACGATTTCAACACGCCCATCGCGTTCGCTGTATTGCACGAACTGCGTAGCGAAATCAATCGCAACAAGTCCCCGCAGTTAGCAGCTTTGTTGAAAGCACTAGGTGGGACATTGGGTTTTTTCCATGACAAGCCCGAGGACTTTGTACGCGGCAGCGTCGAAGCCGGCGAGTTGGATGTGGATGCTCTGGTTGCAGAACGCAACGCCGCCAAGAAAGCCAAGGACTTCGCACGTGCCGATGCCATCCGCACGCAACTGGATGCCGCCGGTATCGTGCTGGAGGACAAACCAGGCGGTGTCACGGAGTGGCGTAAGAAGTAACGAGTATCAATAGCCAGTCTCGTTCTTCGCTGCGCTCAGAACGACGGCCTAGTGTTTGAAAGTGCCACCTCGGCTGATAATCGTCAGATCGACAAACGACGAGCCATTGTGGTTATCGTGCGAGTAACTCACCTTGAACCCACCGATATCCATGGTCCCCAGGTTGGCCATGGCGTCCACCAGGGATTCTCGCGTGAGGTTCTTGCCGGCTTTTCGGAGCCCCTCGACCAGCACCTTGGCAGCGATATAGCCCTCCAGTGATGTAAACGAGTAATTGGCCGGGTCGCCGCCGATGCGCTTCTGGTATTCGCGCACCACCGGCGACAGATCGGACCAGGGGAAAGGCACCACCTGCGAAATCTGCACGCCGCGGCCATCGTCGCCCAGTTCTGCCGCCAGCGCCTTGGAACCGACGAAGCTCACGTTCCAGAACTGCGCACCCGCACCGGTTCTTTGCATATCGCGTATGAACGCCGCGCAGCTTTTGTAGGCGCCGATCATGACGATGGCCGCGACGCCGGACTTGGATAATTCCTGCACGGGTTTGGAGACGTCGACGTTATTGCGTTCCACCGTGGCCTTGGCGGTGATCTGTAGATTGAGCTTTTTCATGGCCCGTTCCACGCCCGCGAGGCCGGCCTGGCCGTAGCCGTCATTCTGGTAGAGCACGCCGATCTTGGTGATGCCTTGCTGAGTCAGGTGGCGGACGATTTCTTCGGTTTCGTCGAAGTAGCTGGCGCGCACATTGAAAATGTAGCGGTTAAATGGTTCGCGCAGGCTCTGCGCGCCGGTGAAGGCACCGATGAAGGGCACCTTGGCCTCGGTAAACACCGGCAACGCCGCATTCGAGGTCGGCGTGCCCACGTAGCCGAACAGGGCCAGCACCTTGTGCTCGTTGATCAGCTTAAGCGTATTGGCCTTGGCCGGCGCGGGCTCGTAGCCGTCGTCCAGCGAAATCAGCTTGATTTTTCGACCGTTGATGCCGCCGTTCTTGTTGACGAAATCGAAGTACAACTCGGCCCCGGCCTTCATCTCCTTGCCCAGTGCCTCGGAGGGGCCGGAGAATACGGCGGATTGCCCGATCAGTATGGTGTCCGCAGTGACGCCCTGCGCCGATGCGGCGCCGGCAAGGAAGAGCAACAGCAGTGCAGCAGCGAATCTAACGACGTAGCGCGTTGATTTCATGGTGGCCTCCTCCGGCGTCGGCCTTCTTGGGAAGGCTCAAATGGGCTCGGCGTACCGAACCCTCTGCCTGCTAATCTACGCCAGATTCTGCCGGTACGTAAGGCCCTGCCGGTGCCGCTTTGTGGCGATCAGCGCCGGAAAGTGTTCGCGCCGCTGATAATGGTCAATTCCACCAGCTTGGTGCCGCCGTGGTCGGTGGCGCTGTAGGCGATACGGTGGCCGCTCAAATCGACCGGGCCCATGGATGCCAGCGTGTCCACCAGCGATTCCCGGCTCACTTTCTTGCCGGCCTTTTTCAGCCCCTCGACCAGCACTTTGGCGGCGATATAACCTTCAAAGGAAGCAAAGCTTGCCTTGTCGATACCGCCGATGCGTTTCAGATATTCGCGGCCCAGCGGGGTGCTGTCGGAGTAGGGGAAGGGCACCACCTGGGAGATCTGGATGCCCTTGCCTTCGTCACCCAGTTCGCGCGCCAGGGTATTGGCGTCCACGGTGCTGAAGTTCCAGAGCTGGGTGGCCGAGCCGGCTTTTTTCATGCCCTTGATAAAGTTGGCCGCAGCCACGGGCGGCGCGCTGATGATGACGGCCTCTGCCGCCGATTTGGACAGGCCATCCACCGCCGACGGAATCTTGGGGTTGTTGCGGTCGATGGTGGCGACCAGGAAAATACGCAGGTTTCTTTTCTGCAGGGCCGCTTCCACCGCCGCCAGTCCGGCGCGGCCATGCGCGTCGTTTTGGTAAAAGACGGCAATCTTGGTGACGCTGCGCTTGCTCAACTGGCTGACCATTTCCTCGGCTTCATCGCGGAAGCTGGCGCGCACGTTGAAAACTTGTTTGATAACCGGTTCGCGCAGCGAATCCGCACCGGTGGCCGAGCCGAACAGTGCCAGTTTGCCTTCGGTCAGCAGGGGGATGGCCGCCTGGGCGGTAATGGTGTCGGAATAGCCGAATAGAGCCAACGCACCGTCGGCGATCAATTTCTGGGTGTTGGCCTTGGCCTTGCCGGCGTCGCCGCCATCATCCAGGCTGACCAGGCTGATCTGCCGCCCGGCTACGCCGCCGGCCTGATTGACCGCCTCGAACGCAATCTCCGCGCCGCGTTTGAATTCCTTGCCCGAGTTTTCGTACGGTCCGCTCAGGGCGGCCGATTGGCCGATGACGATGGGTTGCGCCTGTGCCTGCAGGGAGAGTAGCGACAGGGCCGCCGCAGCCAGCAAAGCGGCCGGCATTGAGGTCAAACCGGGCAGACGGAGGGAGCGGATCATGGCAGTTTCCTCGGCAACAAATGGTGAAGCGCAAGGATAACCAATATTTCGCCGCGCGACAGCCGCGCGCTTGCCGCAAACGGGGTATTTTTTGTCAGCCCGCGAAAAAGTCTTTTACCTTGTCCATGAAGCTCTTGGCACGCGGGTTATGGCGGTCGCCGTCTTTTTTATTGATTTCTTCCAGTTCGCGCAGCAGTTCTTTCTGCCGATCGGTCAGCCGTACCGGGGTTTCCACTACGACGTGGCACATCAGGTCGCCCGAAACCGAGGAGCGCACCGGCCGGATACCCTTGCCGCGTAGGCGAAACACCTGCCCGCTCTGGGTTTCGGCAGGAATCTTGATCTTGGCTTCGCCGTCCAGCGTGGGGATATGGATTTCCCCGCCCAGGGCGGCCACGGTGAAGCTGATCGGCATTTCGCAATGCAGGTCGGCGCCATCGCGCTGGAATACCGAGTGCGGCTTCAGTTGCACCACCACGTATAAATCGCCGGGCGGGCCGCCGTTGGTGCCGGCTTCGCCTTCCCCGGCCAGGCGGATGCGGTCGCCGTCGTCCACGCCCGCCGGAATTTTGACGGAAAGAGTCTTGTGATTCCTGACCCGGCCCTGGCCGTCGCAGGTCTGGCAGGGATCGGGTATCACCTTGCCGGTGCCGTGGCAGGTGGGGCAGGTCTGCTGCAGGGAGAAAAAGCCCTGCTGCATGCGCACCTGGCCCACGCCGTTGCAGGTGTGGCAGGTTTTGGCCTGGGTGCCGGGCTTGGCGCCGCTGCCGTGGCAGGTCTCGCAGGCTTCGAGCGTCGGGATGCGTAGCTTGGTCTCGGTGCCGCGCGCCGCCTGCTCCAGGGTGATTTCCATGTTGTAGCGCAGGTCCGCGCCACGGTAGATCTGCTGGCCGCCACGACGGCCGCCGCCGAAAATCTCGCCGAAAATATCGCCAAAGGCTTCGGAAAAACCGCCGAAGCCCTCGCCACCGGGGCCGCCGCCCATATTTGGATTCACCCCGGCATGACCGTAGGCGTCATAGGCGCGGCGCTTGTCCGCCTCGGTCAGGACCTCGTAGGCCTCTTTGGCTTCCTTGAATTTGTCTTCGGCCGTTTTGTCGTCCGGATTGCGGTCCGGATGATATTTCATGGCCAGCTTGCGGTAGGCCTTTTTCAGGTCTTCGTCCGAGGCGTCCCGGTTTACGCCGAGCACTTCGTAATAATCGCGTTTGTTGGCCATGTTCTGATGAGATGAGTGGTGAGCTTTGCCGACTTTATTGGCTTGCGGGAAAACGCCAAAAGGGTGAGAACCGTCTCACCCTTTCGGTTAACGCCGATGCAGCTTACTTCTTGTCTTTTACTTCCGTAAATTCTGCGTCTACTACGTTGCCCATGTCCTTCTCGGCCGGGCCTACGGCACCCGGGCCGGGGCCTGCTCCTGCCCCCGCCGGCTGCGCAGCGCCTTCGGCCTGCGCCTTGGCCTGCATATCGGCGTACATCTTTTCGCCCAGTTTTTGCGAGGCCTTGGCCAGCGCCTCGGTCTTGGCGGTGATGGCGTCCTTATCGTCGCTCTTCAGCACTTCCTCGAGCTCCTTGCTGGCGGCTTCGATGGCGGTCTTTTCGGCAGCGTCGATCTTGTCGCCGTACTCGATGAGCGATTTCTTGGTCGCGGCCACCAGCTGGTCGCCCTGATTGCGGGCAGTGACCAGTTCCAGGGCCTTCTTGTCCTCGTCGGCGTGCGCTTCCGCGTCCTTCACCATGCGCTGGATTTCTTCCTCGTTCAAACCGGAATTGGCCTTGATGGTGATCTTGTTTTCCTTGCCGGTGGCCTTGTCCTTGGCCTGCACGTGCATGATGCCGTTGGCGTCGATGTCGAAAGTGACCTCGATCTGCGGCATGCCGCGCGGCGAGGGCGGAATGCCTTCGAGGTTGAACTGGCCCAGCGATTTATTGCCGCCGGCCATTTCGCGTTCACCCTGCAACACGTGGATGGTCACGGCGTTCTGGTTGTCGTCGGCGGTCGAGAACACCTGCGAGGCCTTGGTCGGCACCGTGGTGTTTTTCTTGATGAGCTTGGTCATCACGCCGCCCAGGGTTTCGATACCCAGCGACAGCGGCGTCACGTCCAGCAGCAACACGTCCTTGACGTCACCCTTCAGCACACCGCCCTGAATGGCGGCGCCCACAGCCACGGCTTCGTCCGGGTTCACGTCCTTGCGCGGTTCACGACCGAAAATCTCTTTGACCTTTTCCTGCACCTTAGGCATGCGCGTCTGGCCGCCGACCAGGATCACGTCGGAGATGTCGGAGACCTTCACGCCGGCGTCCTTGATGGCGATGCGGCAGGGTTCGATGGTTTTTTCGATCAGCTCATCGACCAGCGCCTCAAACTTGGCGCGCGTAACCTTGATCAGCATATGCACTGGACCGGAAGCGCCAGCGGAAACATAGGGCAGGTTCACTTCGGTTTGCTGCGAAGAGGAGAGTTCGATCTTGGCCTTTTCCGCGGCGTCCTTCAGGCGTTGCAGGGCCAGCACGTCCTTCTTGAGGTCGATGCCCTGTTCCTTTTTGAATTCGTCGCAGAGGTAATCCATCAGGCGTTGGTCGAAGTCTTCGCCGCCCAGGAAGGTGTCGCCGTTGGTGGACAACACTTCAAACTGGTGCTCGCCATCGACTTCGGCGATTTCGATAATGGACACGTCAAAGGTGCCGCCGCCCAGGTCATAGACGGCGATTTTGCGGTCGCCTTCCTTCTTGTCCATGCCGAAGGCGAGAGCCGCTGCGGTCGGTTCGTTGATGATGCGCTTTACGTCGAGGCCGGCGATGCGTCCTGCATCCTTGGTGGCCTGGCGTTGCGAATCGTTGAAGTAGGCGGGCACGGTGATGACGGCCTCGGTGACTTCTTCACCCAGGTAGTCTTCCGCCGTCTTTTTCATCTTGCGCAGCACTTCCGAGGAAACCTGCGGGGGCGCCATTTTCTTGTCGCGCACTTCCACCCAGGCGTCGCCGTTGTCGTTCTTGACGATACGATAGGGCATCAGGTCGATGTCCTTTTGCACTTCCTTTTCCTCGAAGCGGCGGCCGATCAGGCGCTTCACGGCGAACAGCGTGTTCTTGGGGTTGGTGACGGTCTGGCGTTTGGCCGCGGCGCCCACGGCGATCTCGCCGTTTTCCTGATAGGCGACGATGGACGGGGTGGTGCGTCCGCCTTCCGAGTTTTCGATGACCTTGGGCTGGCCGGCTTCCATGATGGCCACACAGCTATTGGTGGTGCCGAGGTCGATTCCGATGATTTTTCCCATGATTTTTCCTTTGTTGCGTAGATGTTCAGATGCTGTTTTATTTGGGGGCAGGGGGTCTTAGTTCAAGATTGCCGGTCTGCCGCATGCTGCTTACGATTCGCGCGCCTTGGCGACTGCCACCAACGCCGGCCGCAGTACCCGGTCGTGCAGGCAATAGCCTTTTTGCATGACCGTCACCACCGTGTTCGGCGCCGCGTCCGATTCCACCGTGGTAATGGCCTGATGGCGGGTCGGATCAAAGGGCAGGCCTACCGGGTTTTCCTCGCGGATCGAGAATTTCTCGAACACGCTGGTCAGTTGCCGAGCGGTGAGTTCCACACCCTGCTTGTAGGATTCGACAGACGGGTTTTCCACCAGCAAGGCGGCATCCATACTGTCCTTCACGGCCAGCAAGGCATCGGCCATCTTATCCACACCGAACTTCTGCGCCTTCAGCACATCTTCGGCGGCGCGGCGGCGGATATTGTCGGTCTCGGCCTTGGCTCGCAACCAGTCGTCGCGGTACTTGGCGCTGATTTCCAGTGCTTCGGTCAGTTTGGCGGCGAAATCGACCTCAACCGGGGTTTCGGCCCCGCTGGCATCGGCTTCGTTTGGCGAAGACGCTTGGGCGCCTTCAGGCACGGCTGCCGCCTCGTTTTCTGGCGTGGACATACTAAAAACTCCCTGCAAAACAATTATTTATGACCAAATTGGGTCAATCCCACTTTTTTCAAGTGGGTATTTTTAGAATTCTTGGGTCCGGCAAAAAAATGCCCCGCGACGGTGCCGTCGCGGGGCCGGTGTATGGCCTGGTGGGATCAGTTATCGATAGTGACCACGCCCTGCAGACTGGGGCTGTTGCCCACCAGATAGATCGTGTACCGGGTGCCGCCGACCAAGGCTACCGAGGGCAGCGTCAGGATGCCCGTGGTGGTGCCCGCCGTGGTGAAGGTGAACGAGTAGTTGGTGCCGGTCGAGGCCGAGCTCGCGTCCAGTTCCAGGTAATCGGAGGCGCTATTGACGCCCACGGTGCTGAGTTGCTTCACGAAATTGACCAGCACGTCGATCGATCCACCACCAAGGCCGACGTTTACCACGCGCACGCGCGCCTTGTTCAGGGCCGGTTGGAAGTTGACGTCGGTCAGCGATACCAGGGTTACCGTGCCCAGGCGGCCGTTGGCCACGATGGTGTAGTCCTTGCCGCCGCCCAGCGCAACGCTGCTGTTGGCGAGGAAGGTGCCCGGCGTGGCGGTGGCCTGAGCCTTGAAGCTATGCGTGCCGGAGTTGACGGTGTTGTAGCTGGATACGCCTTGATAGGGCACGTTGGAGAAGGTCACCGTGTTGTCGATGAGCAGGTCCATCAACGGCACGTCCGGCGTGGTTTGCACCATTTTCAGACGCGTGTAGGGGTTGGCCGGCAGCGTCACGGCGGTGCCGGTGATGAAGGCGCCGTTGACCAGCGCCGAGCTACCGGTGGCGTAGGCGACCAGGGTAGTGATTTGCTGGTCCGCATACGCGGCGGAACCGGCGTCGTACACGGGTGTCTTGGTACCGGACAGCGTCAGGACGATGTCAAAGGTGCCTTTGGCGTATTCGACGAAGTTATTGGTGGCGCCCACACCGACGCCGACCACGGTCGGTGCAGAGTTGGCCAGGGTCTGTCCGGAGGACAGCATGTACAAGTCCACCCCCACGCTGCCGACGTTGACCACGCGGAACTTGAAGTTGCCCGAAGCCGGAGCCGTCGTCGTGTCCTGCAGCAAGAGGCCGCCGGCCGCAGACGCGCGCCCGTCCAGAATCATGGTGTACTGGGTGGCGCCGTTGAAATTGAACACATTGGTCATTTCCGATGCGCCAGCCGAATTCAGCACATTGATGGTCTGCGAACCGGCGGGAATGTCCTGATAACCGTTCAAGGTCTGGTAGCCGATACCGGAGGCAAAATTGGTCGCTGTAGTGCCGCTGGCGCTGCTGGCGAGGAGGTAGGTAACGCTTACGGCGCTGCTATCCGGAATCGCATGGAAAAAACGCAGGGATGCGTTCGGTACCGAGCTGCTGTTCTTCCCGCAGGAAGACAACAGCAGGGCAATAGCGGTCACGAACAGGGGCAAAAGACGTCGCATGAAAATCCTTTCGGTTGATACTTGGGGCGCTTATGTACGCAAAAACTTGCGCAATAAGCTCAATAAGGTCGGGCGCAGCCAAAACAAAACTGCCGTGATTTTACCAGATGCCGGAGGTACATTTGCGCCGGCGCCGGCGCAGTTACTTCTTGATACGCCTTGGTGGAACCGGGCGGACGCCTGTAAGGCCCCCGTAAGCGTTTAGTCCAGCCAGTCAGCTGCCCGCCTTGATGTGACCGGCCCGCAGTCGGGATAGTTCATTTTCTTTGCCGGCCCGTTCGGCGTCCCAGGTGTCGGCCACCCAGCCTTGCAGGTTTTCGCGCACGATTTCGGTCAGTGCACCGGCGAAGGCGGGGCTGTCGTTGGCCACCGGGATGTAATGAAACTCCTTGCCGCCGGCCGTGAGAAATTCCGCCTTGGCGGCGATGGCGATTTCTTCCAGTGTTTCCAGGCAATCGGCGGTGAAGCCGGGGCAGATCACATCGACCCGCGGTGTTGCCTGCCGGCCCAGCTTGCGCAGGGTTTCGGCGGTATAGGGCTGCAGCCATTCGGTGCGGCCGAAGCGGGACTGAAAGGTAACCATGTACTGCCCCTGGCTCAGGCCCAGCCTTTCGGCGATCAGGCGCGCGCTCTTATGGCACTGGCAGTGATAGGGGTCGCCGCGATCCAGGTGAAATTTGGGCAGGCCGTGGAAGGTCATCACCAGCCGGTCGCCTTGCCCGGCCCGGGTGAAATCCGGCCGGCCGTGCTTCATCCAGAACGCTTCCACATTGCGCGCCACGGCCTCGATATAGGCAGGATGGTCATGAAAACTGCGCACCAGGCGAATGCCGGGCACATTGCGGGTTTGCATCAGGCAGCGGGCCAGCTCGTCGAATACGGATGCGGTGGTGCTGGCTGCGTACTGTGGGTAGAGGGGCACGATCAGGATACGGTCGCAGCCGTCCTTTTTCAGCTTGTCCAGGGCCGATTGGATGGACGGCCCGCCGTAACGCATGGCGCTGGCGACCTTGAAAGGGCTTTTGACGATCTCCCGCAGATAGCCGCGCAGCATTTGCGCCTGCCGCTCGGTGTAAACCCGCAGCGGTGAGCCCTCGGGCATCCAGATCTGGGCGTATTTTTGCGCGGTCTTTTTCGGCCGCACGTTGAGGATGACCAGGTTGAGAATCAGCCACCAGAGCAGGCGCGGGATTTCCACCACGCGCGGGTCCCAGAGGAATTCCTTGAGGTATTTGCGCACCGCCTGCGGCGTGGGTTCCTCGGGCGTGCCCAGGTTCACCAGCAGGATGCCTGCCCGCAGCTGGGTGCCGTGGGTGAATGGAGGTTCGGGACTCGTGGACATCTATAGTCCACTAATGCTGGCTGAGCGCGGATGACAAGAGCTTTGCGGTCACATCGACAATCGGTATTACGCGCTCGTAAGCCATGCGGGTGGGGCCGATCACGCCCACGGTGCCGACGACGACGCCATCAACCTCGTACGGCGCCGTGACCACCGAGCACTCGTCCAGGGGCACCAGGTCCGACTCGCCGCCGATGAAAATCTTGACGCCCTCGGCGCGTTGGGAAATATCCAGCAACTCCACCAGCTGGGTCTTGCGGTCGAACAGGTTGAAGAGTTTGCGCAGCGATTCCATATTCGAAGCGATGTCGCTGGCGTCCAGCAGGTTGCGCTCCCCGGACAGCACCATGCCGCTGTCGCCGGCGGCCTGGCCGCGCGCCTCCACGACGGCTGCCATCATGGTGGAGATATCGCGGTGCAACTGGCCCAGCTCGAACTGCACTTTTTCCCGCAGCTGGTCGAATTCGTAGCCGGCGTAGTGCTGGTTGATGTAATTGGCCGTCTCCGTAAGCTGCCCGGGTGTATACGCTTTGTCGGTGAAAATGATGCGGTTTTGCACGTCGCCGTCGGTGCTGACGATGATGAGTAGCACGCGCTTTTCCGAAAGCTGCATGAATTCCACGTGTTTCAGGCCGGCGCTTTTGCTGCGCGGGGTCATGACAATGCCGGCGAAGTGGGTGAGGTCGGACAGCAGCTGTGAAGCGGCCGTCACCAGCTGGCGCGGGTCGCTGGGGCGGATCTGCTCCTGCAACTGGTCGTGCTCCAGCTGCTGCAGGGGCTTGATGGTCAGCAGGGTGTCGACAAAAATCCGGTAGCCCTTGGGGGTGGGTACCCGGCCGGCGGACGTGTGCGGGCTGGCGATATAGCCCATTTCCTCCAGGTCGGCCATCACATTGCGGATCGAGGCCGGCGACAGTTCCATGCCGGAAAACTTGGACAGCGCGCGCGATCCCACCGGCTGGCCGTCGACGATATAGCGTTCGACGAGCACTTTCAGCAGCGTTTGGGCACGATCCGATAACATGCCTGCATTGTAAGGAAAACACGACTCGAATGCGAAAACCGGCCAACCCCGCCGTGGAATCGCATTTTTGGGCACATTGCGCTACGCGGCATTTCGTTTGCGGCGTCCTGATATGTTTTAATCGCTCCCATGAAGTCTTCATTCAAAACTGTCGCTATCGTCGGCAAGCTGGACGGCGTCAACGTTGGCGGCCCGGTGGACGCCCTGATCGGCCTCATGCGTTCGCGCGGCATCAAGGTGCTGCTGGACAAGCGCACCGCCGAATTCGCGGCTGCCAAGGCGGACCAGATCATGCCGCGTGAGCCCCTGGACGCCCTGCTGGAGGGAGCCGACCTCGCCATCGGCGTGGGCGGGGACGGTACCATGCTGGGCCTGGCGCGCAGCGTGGCCCATCACGGCGTGCCGCTGGTGGGGGTGAACCTGGGTCACCTAGGCTTCATGACCGATATTTCCGCCGAAAACGCAGTCACCACCATGGCCAGCATGCTGGACGGCGAATACACGGAGGAATCGCGCCTCTTGTTGTACGCCCGCATCCTGCGAGAGGGTAAACCTGTCTTTGAAAGTGTCGCGCTCAATGACGTCGTGGTCAGCCGCGGCGCCATGGGCAGCATGATCGAGTTCGCGGTTGAGGTGAACGGCGAGTTCATCTATTCGCTGCGCGCCGACGGCCTGATCGTCAATACGCCCACCGGGTCCACCGCCTATGCGCTGTCCAGCGGCGGGCCGATTCTGCAACCGGGCCTACCGGCCATTTCACTGGTGCCGATTTCGCCCCACACGCTCTCCAACCGGCCGATCGCCATTTCCTCCGAGGCCGAGGTGCGGGTGCGCATGATCCGTGGCGTCAACGCCCGGGTCAATTTCGACGTGCAGTCCTATTTCGATCCTGAGAACGAGGATGTGGTGGTGATCCGCGCCCACCGCGACCGCCTGCGTCTCCTGCACCCGCGCGGCTATTCCTATTTTTCGATGCTGCGTTCCAAGCTGCACTGGAACGAGAGAACCTCGTAGTGGGCTATTAGCATGCTGCGGTCGCTGGCCATACGCAATTTCGTCATCGTCGACGCCCTCGAGTTGGATTTTGAGGACGGTTTCAGCGCCCTTACGGGAGAGACTGGCGCCGGCAAATCCATTCTGATCGACGCCCTGTCGCTGGCGCTGGGTGCGCGCGCGGAAGGTAGCGTGGTGCGCGTGGGCCAGGAGCGGGCGGAGATTTCAGCCGAGTTCGACGTGAGCCGGCTGGCCCCTGCGCGCCAGTGGCTGGCCGACAACGATCTGGCCGACGACGACGTCAATGTCTGCCTGTTCCGGCGCGTGCTGGACGCGGGCGGCCGCTCCAAGTCCTTCATCAACGGCACCACGGTGACGCTTAGCCAGGCGCGTGATTTGGCTGAGAGACTGATCGATATACACGGTCAGCACGAGCACCAGACCCTGCTGAAGCGCGACGCGCAAATGAACCTGCTGGACGACCACGCCGGCAACGATGCCCTGCTGGCGATGGTGAGCGAACGCTACGCGCAGTGGTCGCAGCTTGCCAATATCCGCGCCGCCCGCGAGGCTAACGAAGCCGCCATCGCCCAGGAATTTGAAGAACTGAGCTGGCAAATCGGCGAAATGGAAAAGCTGAATTTCAGCGTTACCGGCTGGGAAGAGACGCTGGCCGGTCAGCGCCGCCTGGCCAATGCCGCCAGCCTGATTTCCACCGCCGAGGCCGCCGTGCAGGGCTTGTCGGAATCCGAGTCCGCCGCACTTTCGCAAGTCGAGGCGCTGGGCAAGGACCTCTCCGGCGCTGCCGAAACCGACCCGGCCTTGAAGGAGGCAGCCGATCTTATTGCCAGCGCCGCGGTAGAACTGCGGGAAGCCGTCGCCAGCCTGCGCCATTATTTACATCGTCTGGACCTGGACCCGGCGCGCCTGGCCGAACTGGACCGCGAAATCGCCGATGTGCAGGAAATCGCCCGCAAATTCCGCATCGAACCGGCGCGCATCCCGGAGTATTTGCAGAAAAAGCGTGACCGCCTCTCGGCTCTCGGTGGCGGCCAGTCGCTGGACGCGCTGATTGAACAGGAGCGCGCGGCCGAAGCGCAATACCAGGAAGCGGCTAAACAACTGACCAAGGCCCGCCAGACCGCCGCGCGCAAGTTTGCCGCCGAAGTCACTAAGTCCTTGCAAACTCTGGCCATGCCCGGCGGCAAGTTTGCCGTGGAGTTTTTCCCGCGCGCCGCCTCGGCCGCCGGCGTGGAAAGCTGCGAGTTCCAGGTTGCCGCCCACGAAGGGCAGCCGCTGTCGGCCCTGGCCAAGGCCGCATCCGGCGGGGAATTGTCGCGTATCTCGCTGGCCATCCAGATGATGGCCTCGGCCAGCGGCGGCGTCGGCACATTGATTTTCGATGAAGTGGACGCAGGTATAGGCGGACGTGTGGCGGAAGTCGTGGGGCGCCTGCTGCAGTCTCTGGGCGCGCGCCATCAGGTGCTGGCGGTGACCCATCTGCCGCAAGTCGCCGCCTGTGCCATGCATCAGTTTCAGGTCGCCAAGGCGGCGCGCGACGGCGTGGTGACCACCGCCATCACGCCCCTTGCCGCCAAGGCGCGCATAGAAGAAATCGCCCGTATGCTGGGCGGCCTTACCATCACCGAAACCACCCGCAAGCACGCCAAAGAAATGCTGGCCGGCGCGTTTAACAATACTGCAAAGAACTGATTGATGACCACCACCGAGCTTCAACGCACCAAACCGCAAAACGACTCCCTCACCGACGTAGCCGCCTTCGCACTGTCCTGTGCCAAGGCGCGCCAGGCCAGTGCCGCCGAGGTCGAGGTATCGACCTCCACAGGCCAGAACGTGACCGTGCGCATGGGCGAGATCGAGACCATCGAGCACAACCGCGATAAGGGGCTGGGCATCACCGTGTACCTGGGTACCCAGCGCGGCAACGCGTCAACCAGCGATCTGTCCCGGGCCGCCATCGAACGCACCGTCGAAGCGGCGCTGGCCATCGCCAAGTACACCGCAGCGGATGAGTATGCAGGCCTCGCCGACGGCGACCAATTGGCGGCGGGTCCGTTCGCAGATCTGCAACTCGACCATCCCTGGAACCCCACCGTGGATGAGGCGGTGGCCATCGCCAAGGCCATGGAGGACGCGGCCTTCGCGGTCGATGCGCGCATCAATAACTCCGAAGGCGCCACAGTGTCCACCGGCGGCTCGGATTTCATCTACGCCAATTCGCTGGGCTTCAGCGGCGGTTACGCAACCACCCGCCATAGCCTCAGTTGCAGCACCATCGCCGGCACCGATCTCGGTATGCAGCGCGACTACTGGTACAGCACGGCCCGCGCGCGGGGGGGGCTGGAGAGCGCGGTGAGCATAGGGAAAAGAGCCGGTGAGCGCACCATTGCCCGCCTGGCTTCGCGACGCGTCGCCAGCGGCGATTTTCCGGTCTTGTTCGAGGCGCCGGTGGCTTCCGGACTGATCGGTGCCTTCGTCAACGCGGTCAGCGGTTCATCTCTGTATCGCAAAGCGAGCTTCCTGCTCGATAGCGCCGGGCAGCAGGTATTTTCGCCGCTGGTGAATATCGTCGAAGACCCGTTTTTGATCGGTGGCCTCGCCAGCGGTCCGTTCGATGGCGAAGGGGTCGCGACACGCTTGCGCGACGTGGTCAGAGACGGTGTGGTGCAAGGCTATTTTCTGGGCAGCTATTCCGCCCGCAAGCTGGGCCTCAAAACCACCGGCAATGCCGGCGGCAATCACAATCTGATCGTGCAACCCGGCAAGGAGGATTTCGCCGGCCTGCTCAAGATCATGGGCCGCGGCCTGGTGGTGACCGAACTGATGGGCCAGGGGGTGAACAACGTTACCGGAGATTATTCGCGCGGCGCCGTTGGCTTCTGGGTGGAAAACGGCGAGATTGCCTACCCGGTCGAAGAAATCACCATCGCCGGCAATATGAAAGACATGCTGAAGGGCATCGCCGCCGTTGGCAACGACGTGGTGGTGCAGGGTTCGAAGCAAGTGGGTTCGATACTGATCGAGCGCATGTCGATCGCCGGCGAATAATCAGCAGACAGCAATGACGGACAGCGGCATGCCAGGGTGGCGCCGACCTTCCGCAAAAATACCGAGGAGATGACTATGCAAAGACGTAAATTCCTTCGCGGCGCAGGTGCCGGTGTGGTTGCAGGCGCGGCGGCACTGCCCGGCCTGGTGAACGCGCAAAGCAGCGCCTTGCCATTGGTCAAATGGAGGCTCACCTCCAGTTTTTCCAAGAACCTGGACACCATCCACGGCATCACCGAGGCGCTCGCCAAACGCGTGGCGGCCGCCACCGGCGGCAAATTTGAAATCAAAGTGTTCGCTGCCAATGAGATCGTGCCCGGCACGCAAGCGCTGGACGCCGTGCAAAAGGGTACGGTCGAGTGTTGCCACTCGGCCGCCTACTATTACTTCAGCAAGGACCCGGCCTTCGCATTCGGTTGCACCGTGCCTTTCGGCATGAACACGCGCCAGCAAAACGCCTGGATGTACCACGGTGGCGGCATGGAACTGATGCGCGAGTTTTACAAGAGCTATGACGTCATCAATTTTCCCGCCGGCAATACCGGCGCGCAGATGGGCGGCTGGTTTAACAAAGAGATCAACACCGTTGCCGATCTCAAGGGTCTCAAGTTCCGTGTCGGCGGTTTAGCGGGGCGCGTGCTGTCCAGGCTGGGGGTGGTTCCGCTGCAGATTGCGGTGCCGGAAATCTATCCGGCCATGGAAAAACACACCATCGACGCAGCCGAGTGGGTGGGTCCCTACGACGACGAGAAGCTGGGCCTTAACAAGGTCGCCAAGTTCTATTACTACCCCGGCTGGTGGGAAGGCAATGCCATGCTGGACCTGTTCGTCAACATCAAAGCCTGGGAAGCGCTGCCGCCCGAATACAAAGCCATCCTTGAGGCCGCCTGCGCCGAGGCCAATGTGACCATGTGCGCCAAGTACGACGCCGTCAATCCGGCTGCGCTGAAACGCCTCTACGCCACCGGCACCAAGCTGCGCCCCTTCAGCAAAGACATTATGGATGCCTGTATGCAGGCCGCCGAGGAAGTGTACGCAGAGGAAAGCGCCAAGAACGCGGCCTTCAAAAAGATCTACACCTCCTGGAAGGCGTTCCGCGACGAGCAGATCCAGTGGTTCCGCGTCTGCGAGCAGAATTTCGATAACTATATGGCTGCCGCCTCTCAGCGCAAGGCTGCTCCCGCCAGGAAGTAAAGCGGGGTTACTTCTTTCCGGCGGGCGCTTTATCCACCGGCTCTGCGGGCGGCGGGCTTTTCAGCACGTCTGAAATTTCCGGGGCTTGGGGTGCGGCTTGTGGTGTATAGCCGGGCGCATCGCCGGGCAGTTCGATGCGCACCTTGTCCAGATCGATTTTCTGTTCCTTGTCGAGAAAAATCGTCACCGTCTCCGGCACGAAAATGACGATCACTACCAGGATCAGTTGCATCAGCACCCAGGGGATCGCTCCCAGGTAGATGTCGTTGGACTTTATCGGCACGGCGATGCGCTTTTCCTTGAACAGGGTGTCGGCGATGCCGCGTAAATAAAACAGCGCGAAACCAAAGGGCGGGTGCATAAACGAGGTCTGCATGTTCACGCACAGCAGCACGCCGAACCAGATGAGATCGATACCCAGCTTGTTGGCGACCGGCGCCAGCATCGGAATGACGATAAAAGCGATCTCGAAAAAATCCAGAAAAAACGCCAGGAAGAAAATGAAGACGTTTACGGCGATAAGGAAACCGATCTGACCGCCTGGCAATCCGGTCAGCCAATGCTCCACCCAAGTGCCGCCATCCACTCCCTGGAACACCAGCGAGAACACGCGCGAACCGATCAGGATGAACACCACCATGGCGGTGATGCGCATGGTGCCGGTCATGGCGTTCCAGATCAGATCGCGGCGCAGGCGTCCATGCATGGCGGCCAGCAATAAGGCGCCCATGCAGCCCATGGCGCCGGCCTCGGTGGGTGTGCAAATGGCGGTGTCTATGCCCGGCAGGCCGCCCATGCTGCCGAGCACGGCAAAAATGAGCACGGCCGAGGGGATGATGCCGCGCAGGCATTTCTTCCACAAAGCCCAGCCCTGCAGGGTGCGCGCAGTCTTGGGAATGCCCGGCACGTGCTTGGGTCGGATCACGCCGACCGCAAAGGTGTAAGCAAAGAAGATCAGCACCTGCAGGATGGAAGGGCCCCAGGCACCCTTGTACATATCGCCCACCGATTTCCCCAATTGATCGGCCAGCACGATCAGCACCAGCGAGGGGGGTACCAGCTGGGTGATGGTTCCGGAGGCCGCCAAGACGCCTGTGGCGTAGCGCATGTTGTAGCCGTACTTCACCATCACCGGCAGCGAAATCAATGCCATGGCGATCACCTGCCCGGCTACCGTGCCGGTGATGGCGCCGAGGATGAAACCGACGATGATTACCGAGTAGCCCAGTCCGCCGCGCACCGTGCCGAACAACTGGCCCATGGAATCCAGCATGTCCTCGGCCAGGCCGCATTTTTCCAGTACCGAGCCCATGAAGGTGAAAAACGGGATCGCCAACAACAGATCGTTGGACAGAATGGAAAGAACATTCAGTGGCAGATTGGACAGATATTCGAAGGGAAACCAGCCCATGTACACGGCGTAGAAACCGCAACCCAGGCCAAAGGCGGCCAGCGAAAATGCCACCGGAAAGCCCATCAGCATGATGACAATGAGGCCGGCGAACATGAAAGCCGGCATGGACTGCAGGGAAATCACTGCAGGGGCCTTTCGTAGTGGGTGTCCATATCCAGCTTGCCGCTCAAATAGGCGATGCGCTTGATGATTTCGGCGACGCCTTGCAGGGAAAGCAGGACAAAGCCGACCGGAATCGCCAGCTTGATGGGCCAGCGGATCAGCCCGCCGTCGTTTTGCGAGACCTCGTGAATGCGCAGGGACTCAATAAAGAACGGCCAGGAAAGATAGGCCACCAGCAAGGTAAAAGGCAGCAGAAAAAACATCAGCCCCAGCAAATCGACCCAGGCGCGCGCGCGCGGCGGCCAGCGGCCATAAAGAATATCGACGCGTACGTGTTCGTTATGGCATAGCACGGTGGCGGCGCCGAACAGGACCGTCAGCCCGAACAGATACCACTGGATTTCCAGCCAGCCGTTGGAGCTGAGGTCGAGCGCATAGCGGCTGACGGCATTGCCGGCGCTGATCACGCAGGCGAGCAGCACAGCGATTGCCGCTAGGTGACCAATGGCGTGGTTCATGCGATCGATCGTTGCCGCCAGCCCCAGAAAAAATTTCATCGTTTAGGTATCAAGTGCTTTTTGCAAAATATTCCATGGCGCCATCGAGACTTGCGCCAAGTCAAGAATCACCGCGTATCGGCAGAGGCGAATGGCCGCGATTATAGAGGGGAAAGGCGCGGCGCGCGTCTCTTCCGCCGTTCGTCGGCCGCTCGTCACCTAAAGTCGCCGCCGGACGTTAGTCGGGAATAGAACGCATCCGATTCGGGTTTACCCCCGTAGATTCGCAGCAATAGGCACCGCTTTGCGGTGCGGCATCAGAACAAAGGAGCGGACACGGTGGGGACGACGATAAGAATATTGCTGGTACTGGCTGGATTGGTGTGCATGGCGCTGCCCGCACAGGCGCAGGACGCGGTGCGGGGCGGCACCTTATATCGTACGCCCGGCCTTTGCATCTCGTGCCACGGCGATCCGCCTGATTCTTTTGCGCAGCTCGCTGCGGGAAACGTAGGCGTACTAAATATCCAGATTTTCGGTAATGCCGCAGGAAACCCTGGCCAGGGAGTACCCAATTCTCAGATGTCATTCCTTAGCTTTCTGACAGTGCAGGATCGAAAAGACATCGTCGCTTATATCGCCAATCCCGACGCAGGGGCGGTGACCTATACCTTAACCGTCACCAAGGCTGGCACCGGCACCGGCACCGTCGTCTCAAATGATGGCTTTCTAAATTGCGGTCCGGCTTGTCCGACCGCTGCAGTTGGATTCGCCGGTGGCACCACCGTCACGCTCACGCCTACTGCGTCAGCAGGCTCGGTTTTCGCTGGCTGGAATGGCTCGGGCCTGTGCCCTAGTCCAACAGCCTGTCCGATTAACATGACTACCGACCTTAGCGTAACAGCCGTATTCAATCTGCTGGCGGCGCAGACCATCGTGTTCGGCGGCGCGCCCTCAATCACCGTAGGCGGCACCGGCACGGTCAGTGCCACCGGTGGGGGCTCCGGTAACCCGGTGATTTTCACTTCGCAAACGACCAGCAAGTGCACCGTCAGCGGTACTACGGTAACCGGCGTTTCCGCAGGCACCTGCACCATCGCTGCCAATCAGGCGGGCAGCGCCAGCTTTAGTGCGGCGCCGCAAGTCACCCTCAGTTTTTCCATTGCGGCTGCCAATAGCGGTCCGCAGACCATCACCTTCAATAATCCCGGTAACCGCAATCTGAGCCAGGGTGCGTTGACGCTGGTGGGGACGGCAAGTTCGGGCTTGGCCGTCAGCTTTTCCAGTTCGACCAGCGCCGTTTGCGCGGTGAACGCAGGGGTGGTGTCCTTCTTTGGGCCGGGCACTTGCACCATCACGGCGAGCCAGGCGGGCAATGGAACGATTCCGGCTGCCACATCGGTGGTGCAAAGTTTCACGGTTTCACTACCGGCCTTGGCGCCCCTGTCCAAGCGCGGCGGCATCGATATCGACGGCCTGGGCAAGGCGGCGGTGCCGATGACGGGCGCCGGCACCAGCCTGAAAATCGGCCGTCTGAATGGCCTTAACCAATTGGTGTTCACCGATTTTGCCGGTGGCGGGCCCAATCTCACCACTAACCGTCTGGTCGGCATCGCCGATTTTGACGGTGACGGCAAGTCCGATCTCGCCTATCAAACCCTGACCACCGATCCGGACGGCGTGTTCGGCGACGTGCGCATCTGGACCAACTTCAATTCGGGCACCGACCACCTGATGCGCACGGTCAAACTGGCCTGGCTGGTGCAGGCGGTGGCGGACCAGGACGGCGATGGCTTGGGCGATATGACCTTCCGCTTTACCGGTGACGACGGCGTCCCCAACGATACCGGCGTGTCATTCATCTGGTTTGTCAACACTAACGGCTCCCTGCAGGTTCGCAAACGTGGTGGCGCGCCGCTCTCCTGGACGCTGCTGGGTGCGGCAGATCTGAATTACGATGGTGCGGCCGATATGATCTACATCAGCCCGGCGCCCGGCAGCATCATCAAGGCCCTGATGGCAACCCCCGGCCGCACCTGCGCCAACCTGAACGCCGGTGGCGTGCCTGACGGTTTCACCGTTCTCAAGCTCGCCGATTTCACTGGCAATCGTCGCGGCGATATTCTGGTGCGCAATGCGGCTACCGGCGATACCCAGCTGCTCTCGCTCAACGCCAGCGGCCTGGCGCTGCCGCCCTTTACCGGCGACACGGAGTCCATCAATAGTCCGTGCACCGGCAGTTCCTTGGTTGTCACCAACACCACCATCGGGCTGCCGAACGTCAATCCCACCTGGAGTTTCTTCGCCGCCGGTGACTTCGATGGCGACGGTATTACCGATATCGTCTGGAAGCAGCCCGACGGCACGCTCACCCTGTGGTTGATGACAGCCGGCGGCACGCCCAATATCATCGCCAATGCCGGTACCGCGCCGGTCGGTTTCACCGTGTTTCAGCCTTAGAATGAGTGCATGAATAAAAAAATCTTTCTCGTCTCTGCCGTTTTGGCGCTGCTGTCGGCCGGTTGCGCGCACGTCGAGCCCACCCAGCGCGGCACGCTGGCGCGAACCGATATGCAATTCGATTTCGACGTCGCCCAGACCAAGTTGCGTGAACACACTTTCGCCAGCAAGGAGGCCGCTTCCGGCGGGCGCGCCACCGGTGGCGGTGGCTGCGGTTGTACCTGATGGGGCGGTACGAACACCTGCCACCAACGTGGGCGGCAACCGAGATAGACACAAACACCAATAATCAAACGACGCAGGGAGTGGCGCCGTGAAAAAAAACCAAAAAGAAACCGCGCTGTCGGCCCTGATGTCGGCCGCCATGGCGCTGCCGATTGTTGCCATTCCCCTGCAGGCCGGCGCCGAGGAAACTGATGCGCCGTGGCTGCCGATAGGCGCCACCGCTGGGTCGCGCGTGCTGTACTACAAGGAAAGCGGCAGCCGCATCAAGGTGATCGAACCCGTGCTTTGGGTCAAATCCCCGGTAGGGGAAAGCTGGGAGCTGTCGGCCAGCGCCACCGTCGATGTGGTCAGCGGCGCTTCGCCCATCATCGTTTCCAACCAGGCCGGCCCGCCCGCGCAAATTCTGACGGGTGCGTCCATTTACGACCACCGCAAGGCAGGCGATATCGCGGTAAAGCATAAATGGGATAACGCCAGCCTTTCGGTATCCCGCACCGAATCGACGGAGAAGGATTACGAGTCGAAGGCAGTCGGCGTCAACGCCACGTTCGATTTCAACGAGCGCAATACCACTCTGGCCATCGGCCATGGGCTGGCCAACGACCGCGTCAAATCCACCACCGACGCTACCCTGAATGCGCGCCGCGACACCCGCGAATACATGGTCGGCCTTACCCAACTGCTGGACCGGCGCTCGCTGATCCAGACCAATCTGGTGCGCACGGAAGGTTCAGGCTACCTGAACGATCCTTATAAGCTCACCGTGACCTTCACCCCGCCCATCATCTTCCCAGTCCTTTCCACGGATCGGCGGCCTGGCACCCGCACGCAATGGGCCTGGCTCACACGTTATAAGCGCAGCTTCACGGAGTCGGGCGCGGTGCTGTCGACTGAGTATCGCTACTACAAGGACGATTGGGGCATTCGCGCCCATACCGTGGCGGCCAGTTGGCTGCAGGGCTTCAGCGCGGCGTGGAAATACGAAATCGGCCTGCGTTATTACTCGCAGGCGGCCGCCGATTTTTATCACGCCGTGATTCCTACCCGTCCGGCGCCGCCCCTGCAGTCCAGCGATCAGCGTCTGGCCGCTTTCGGTGCGCTGGAGCCTTCGGTGAAACTCATCTATCAAATCACCGACGGTACCGCTGTCGATTTCGGCCTGTCCTGGTACCGGCAGCAGGCGGGCTGGAAATTCGGCAGCGGCGGCTCACCGTACTTTGAGCCGCTATCGGCGACGATGATCAATGTGGGGTTGGTGCACAAGTTTTAGCTCCGCTCGTCGTAAACTCCGGCGATGCAGCGCTTCCACTTTTCCTTCCAGGCCATGGCCTGCCCGAACACGGTCGAGGTGTATACCTCCCGGCGTGCCGACGCGGAGCAGGCCGCCTTCGCCGCCATCGCCGAGGTGCGGCGCATCGAGCAAAAATATTCACGCTACCGCGACGATAGCGTCATCACGCAAATTAACCGCGCGGCCGGCGGCGAGCCGGTCGCCATCGACCCGGAAACCGCGCAACTGCTGGATTTTGCCGATGCCTGTCACCGGCAAAGCGATGGGCTGTTCGACATCACTTCCGGCGTACTGCGCCGCGCATGGAATTTCCGTGCCGACCGTCCGCCGTCTCCGGAGCAGATCGCGCCACTGCTGCCGCTGATCGGCTGGGGAATGGTGGAACGCGTGGTTGAACGCGTCGCGGTGCCAACCACTACCGTGCGTTTGTCCAAGCCCGGCATGGAACTCGATTTCGGCGGCTTCGGCAAGGAGTACGCGGCCGACCGCGCTGCGGCGGTATTGCTGAGCCACGGCGTCCGACACGGCTTCGTCGATTTGGGGGGCGATGTGGTGGTGACCGGGCCGCATCCGGACGGCACACCCTGGCAACTGGGCATACGCCATCCGCGTCTTGACGGCGCATTGCTAATGACCCTGCCGATCAGTTCGGGAGCGGTTGCCACCAGCGGAGACTACGAGCGTTTCATGCTTTTCGAGGGCCGCCGTTATTCGCATATCCTCAATCCGGACACCGGCCAGCCGATCGATTCATTCCAAAGCGTGACCGCGTTCGCACCAAGTTGCGTGGTGGCGGGCAGCATCACCACCATTGCCATGCTGCAGGGAGAGGAGGGCGGCGCGGCCTGGCTGGACGTGAGCGGCGCGGAATATTTGGCGGTCGACGCCCGGGGCGGGATTCGGAAAAACTTCTAGGCGCTTTTCAAAGCCGGCACCGGGCAAGGCTGTGGACTGGGCTTGGCGCCGCCCCTCCATGCTAAAATCATAGAAATATCAATCACAAAGCGCCGCCGCTTGTGTTTGCGGCGCTGCAAAAACCGAGAGCCCCCATGTTTTCAGCCGCCCGCACCCTTGCCCTGTCCGACCCGGAAATCTTCGCCGCCATCCAGCGCGAAAACCAGCGCCAGGAAGATCATATCGAGCTGATTGCCTCGGAAAACTACACCAGTCCGGCTGTGATGGCGGCGCAAGGTTCGCAACTCACCAATAAGTACGCCGAGGGCTATCCCGGTAAGCGCTATTACGGTGGCTGCGAGTTTGTCGATCAGGTCGAGACGCTGGCGCTGGAGCGCGTCAAGAAACTGTTCGGGGCCGACCAGCACGGTTGGGCCGCCAATGTGCAGCCCAACTCGGGCTCGCAGGCCAATCAGGCCGCATTCTTTTCCGTGCTGAAACCGGGGGATGGCTTTCTCGGCATGAGTCTCGCCATGGGTGGGCATTTGACCCACGGCTCCCCCGTGAATATGAGCGGCAAGTGGTTCAATGTGCTGAGCTACGGGCTGGATGCCAATGAAGCCATCGACTACGCGCAGGTGGAAAAGCTGGCCCGCGAACACAAACCCAAGCTGATCCTGGCCGGCGCCTCGGCCTACGCGCTGAGGATCGATTTCGAACGCTTCGCCGCTATTTCCAAAGAAATCGGCGCGGTATTCATGGTCGATATGGCGCACTACGCCGGCCTGATTGCCGCCGGCGTTTATCCCAATCCCATTCCGCACGCCGACATCGTCACCTCCACCACGCATAAGTCGCTGCGCGGCCCGCGCGGCGGCATCATCCTGATGAAGCCCGAATACGAAAAGGCAGTCAACTCGGCCATCTTCCCCGGCCTGCAAGGCGGCCCGCTGATGCATGTGATTGCGGCCAAGGCGGTGGCCCTGCAGGAAGCGCTGCAGCCCGAATTCAAGGCTTACCAGCAGCAGGTGGTGAAAAATGCCGATGTCATGGCCAAAACGCTGATCAAGCGCGGCCTGCGTATCGTCTCCGGCGGTACCGAATCGCATGTGATGCTGGTCGATCTGCGCGCCAAATCTATCACCGGCAAGGAAGCCGAGGCGGTACTGGGGCAGGCGCACATCACCGTCAATAAAAACGCCATCCCCAACGATCCGGAAAAGCCCTTCGTCACCTCCGGCATTCGCCTGGGTTCACCGGCGATGACCACGCGCGGCTTCAAGGAAGCCGAGGCTGAACTGACCGCCAATCTGCTGGCGGACGCTCTAGACAAGCCGCACGACGCCGCAAACATCGACGCAGTCCGCGCCAAGGTTTCAGCGCTGGTGCGCAAATTCCCGGTGTACGGGGCCTGATATGGTGAGGAGTGAGGCGAGAGGAGTGAGGGGGAGTGCGGCGTCATCGCGTACTGCTCGCATTTTTCTCCTCACCCCTTACACCTCACTCCTCACACGAAGATGAAATGCCCCTTTTGCAGCGCGCAGGAAACGCAGGTCATCGATTCGCGGGTGAGCGAAGAGGGGGACCAGGTGCGTCGCCGCCGCCGCTGCACGGTCTGTCACAAGCGCTTTACCACCTACGAGAACGCAGAACTGCGCATGCCCACCATCGTCAAGGGTAATGGGCAGCGCGAAGACTTTTTGCGCAAGAAACTGGAAACGAGTTTTCACCGTGCGCTGCACAAGCGCCCGGTGGGTGAAGAAGCCGTGGCCGCAGCCATAGACCGCATCGAACAGGCGCTGCTCAACGAAGCCAAACGCGAATTGCCTTCGCGCAAGATCGGCGAAATGGTGATGGCGGAACTGAAGCAGATGGACGAAGTGGCTTATGTGCGCTTCGCCTCGGTGTATCGCAGTTTTTCCGACGCGGAAGATTTCAAGCAGGCCATCAAGGAAGTCAGCCAGTGAGCGATCATTCCGGTCGCGTACTCACAGCGGTCGCGAACAGAACTTGGTCCTTCCCCCGCGAAGGCGGAGGGTCAATCTTTGATACTTCACGTCGCTACGAAAATTGGGCCCTGGCCCTATACGCTGGCCACCCCGCCGTCTTCGCGGGGGAGGGTTTAGCGGGCCTAAGCGTTCGCATTCACTCGCCGTCAACCCGCTGATGTTTTCTGCTTTTGACCACGCCATGATGGCGCGCGCACTGCGCGCGGGTGAGCGCGGTCGCGCGCTGACGACCCCGAATCCTTCAGTGGGTTGCGTCATCGTCAAGAATGGCCGGATTCTGGGAGAAGGCTGGACACAGCAAGGGGGCAGGCCGCACGCCGAAGCGGAGGCCCTTGCCATCAGTGGCGCAGCAGCCGAGGGTGCCACGGTTTACACCACATTGGAACCCTGCGCAGGCCATGCCAAAGCGCGCGGACCCGCTTGTTCGGATTTGCTGGTTGCTGCCAAGGTTGCGCGCGTGGTGTCAGCAGCCGACGATCCCTTTCACACCGGCCGCGGCTATGAACGCCTGCTTGCCGCCGGTATCTCAGTCGAAAACGGGTTGATGGCGAACGAAGCGCGCCACGCCCTGCGGCATTTTCTGGCGCGCGTAACACGTGGCCGCCCCTGGCTCACCCTGAAAGTCGCCACCACCCTGGACGGCAAGACCGCGCTGGCAAATGGCGTGTCGCGCTGGATCACCGGGCCCGCCGCCCGCCGCGATGTACACCGCTTGCGCGCCGAGGCCTGCGCAGTGATGACTGGCATCGGCACGGCGCTGGTGGACGATCCCGAACTCACGGTGCGGGACGTCCCCGCTTTGCGCCAGCCTTTGCGCGTGCTATTGGACAACCGCCTGGAAGTGCGCGACGGCATGAAACTTCTCGAAGGCGGCAACACCCTGATCCTCACCAGCAGCGGCGGCGAAGCGCGCCAGCGCGAACTGCAAGGGCGCGGCATCGAGGTGCTGCGCGTGCCCGCGGAAGCGAACAAAGGCAAGGCCGATCTGCACGCGGCAATGACGCTGCTCGCAGAGCGCGGCTTGAATAACGTGCTGGTCGAGACCGGTTCCCGTCTCAACGCCTCGCTGCTGCAAGCGGGTGTGGTAGATGAGATCGTGCAATATGTCGCCCCCAGTTATCTGGGCGACCCCGCGCGCGGCTTGCTATCCTTGCCGGAATTCACCGACCTGGACCAGCGCGTGCGCCTGCAAGTGCAGGAAACGCGCCAGATCGGTACGGACTGGCGCATCCGCGCGCTCTTGGAGAAAAACTAGTGTTTACCGGCATTATCGAAGCCACCGGCGTTATCGAATCCATGGAAACCACGCCGGCCAATACCCGGCTGGTGGTCAACGCCCTAAAACTCGGCCTGCATCAGGTCGCCATCGGCGATTCCATTGCTGTAAACGGCTGCTGCCTTACCGTGGTGGCGAAATCGCCGGAAACCTTTTCCGCCGACCTCTCCCAGGAGACGCTGGCGGCCATCGCCGAATTACGGATTGGCGCCGAGGTGAATCTGGAAAAATCGCTGCGCTTCGGCGACCGCCTGGGCGGCCATTTGGTGAGCGGGCACGTGGATGGCGTGGGCGTCATCACCGCCATGGACGACCTGGGCGCTTCCTGGCGCCTGGAAATCGAGGCACCTGCAGCGTTGGCAAAGTACGTCGCGCGCAAGGGCTCGGTCGCCGTCAACGGCGTTTCGCTGACGGTGAACCGTGTACAGGACGTTGCCGACGGCAAGGCCCTTTTCGAGATCAACATCATCCCGCATACCCACCAGGTGACGACCATGCGCCTGATGCGCAAGGGTGCAAAGGTGAACCTGGAAATCGACCAGTTGGCGAGGTACGTGGAAAGAATGCTTGGGGATAGAAGTGTCTGACCAAGCCCGGCAGGAGGCAAAGCCGCCGAGAATATTGCTCGCCATTCTGGCCAAGCAAAAGGAGCCGGTGCTCGCCTTTTACTTGAAATGCATAGAGGCGCTTGATTATCCGCGCGAGGCCATCAGCCTGTATGTGCGCACCAATAACAATACCGACCGGACGGCAGGAATCCTTAAAGAGTGGCTGGATCGCGTCGGCCCTTCTTACGCCGGCGTTTTTTTCGACGACAGCAATGTATCCGTCCCGGTCGAGCAGTATGGCGTGCACGAATGGAACGAAACCCGGTTTCGTGTGCTGGCGCAAATCCGCCAGACAAGCATGTTGCGAACCATTGAACTGGGTTGCGATTTTTACTTCGTCGTTGACGTAGATAACTTTGTGCGTCCCGGCACCTTGCGGGAACTGGTGGCGCTAAACCTGCCCATTGTCGGCCCCTTGCTGCGCCATGATAGTCAGACCCACCGTTACTCGAACTATCACCTCGACATAGATGATCGAGGTTATTTCAAGGATTCTGAAGCCTATGATTGGTTGCTGGCTCAGCAACTACGGGGCGTCATCCAGGTCAACGTCATTCACTGTACCTATCTGGTGCGGGCCGACGTCATTCCCAAGCTGCGCTACGAGGACGGCTCCGGCCGGCATGAATACGTGGTTTTTTCGGCGTCGGCGCGCGAGGCCGGTGTGGCTCAGTACCTCGACAACCGGCAGCTTTACGGCTACTTGACGCTGGAGGAAAGCACGGCGAATAGCCGCGCACTCATCGGCGCCGAAGTCGACGGGTGGCTGAAGGCCCCACAGACGATGGCCGCACCGGGGGAGCATCGCGCGGCGACGCGGTCGCCCAATATTGTCGCCCATACCAAATACGGTTCCATCATCGTCAATATCCACGACCGTTTCATCGGCCACGACATACTCCATACCGGATACTGGGCCGAAAAAGATATCGAACTGATACGCCAACTCATCAACGCCAGAAGCAAACCGCCTCAGGAAGTGGTGGTTTACGACGTAGGCGCCAACATCGGCACTCACTCATTGGCGCTGGCCAAGATTTTCGGCGGTCGTATCAAGATCCGGGCTTTCGAGGCGCAATCCAGCATTTACAACATGCTGTGCGGCACCATGGCGCTCAATGGACTGAGCAATGTGAAGTGCCATTTGAATGCGGTCAGCAATGTCGATGGCGAAAGCATGCAGATCGGTCTGCCCGACTACTTCCAGTCGAATAACTTCGGCGGGCTGGAATTGATCCCCCCCAAGAATTCCGATAACCAGGGCATGGCCAAGGCCGGGGCGACGGAAACCGTCAAGACCGTTACGCTGGATTCGTTCGCCGAGACGGTACACTTCATCAAGATGGATATCGAAGGCATGGAGCATATTGCCATCGAGGGCGCCCGCGAGACGATTGCGCGTAACCGGCCGATCTGTTTTATCGAAGTGCTTAAGACGCACACTGACAAGCTGTTTGCGTTTTTCAGGGCGCAAAACTACGTGATCTATATTTCCGGGGCCGATGCCATTTTTGTGCCGGCGGAGTCGGGGATTCAGATAGATGGCTTGAAGAAGCTTGATTAGCTTGTGGTCTGCAGAGACTGCGTCTGTTTTCCCCAAGCAAAGACGTCAACTTCAAGCGCTGGACAGCTCTTTACCGGTCTGTCTAAATACCTTAGGGCCACTGCGCCTTTTTGGCATTTGTGCACCGCAACGATTAGAATGTAATTGTTTATTCCAAGCGGTTGAATTGACGCGGCTTTTTTCTCCAAAAAATCGACTGTTTTCCTGAAAAAGTCCATATTCGCCCCCGCTCATCCAGCAGGCCAAGACATGACCATTAGCTCCACCCCCGACATCATTGAAGACATCCGCCAAGGGCGGATGGTGGTGCTGGTTGATGAGGAAGACCGCGAGAACGAGGGCGATATCGTGATGGCGGCTGATTTCGTTACGCCTGAAGCCATCAATTTCATGGCTACCCACGCGCGCGGCCTGATCTGTATGCCCATCACCGAGGCCAAAGCGCACCAACTGAACCTGCCGCCGATGGTGGCGGATAACCGCACCCCGCACGGCACCGCCTTTACCGTGTCCATCGAGGCGGCCAGCGGTGTGACCACCGGTATTTCAGCGGCCGACCGTGCACGTACCGTGCAGGCGGCCAACGCCAAAAACGCCGGACCCGAGGATATTGTGCAACCCGGCCACATTTTTCCCCTGATCGCAAAAGAGGGTGGGGTACTGGTGCGCGCCGGGCATACCGAGGCGGCCTGCGATTTTTCGCGCCTGGCGGGGCTGACCCCTTCCGGCGTGATTTGCGAAGTGCTTAATGCCGACGGCAGTATGGCGCGGTTGGCCGACCTGATTCCGTTCGCGGAAAAACACGGCCTGAAAATCGGCACCATTGCCGACCTGATCCGCTACCGCTCGATCAATGAGAGCCTGGTGGAAAAAGTCAGTGAACGCAGTATTTCCACGCCTTATGGCCCGTTCGTGCTGCACGTATTCCATGACCATAGCGTTGATGAGATGCATCTGGCGCTGACGCGTGGCGAAATCCACCCGGAAGTACCGGTGCTGACCCGCGTCCACCAGCCATTTACCTCCCTGGACTTGTTCGACCACGATGCCGAGCGCCATTCCTATAGCGTGGCCGAGGCCATGCGCGTGGTTTCCCTGGAGGGAACCGGCGTGATTGTGCTGCTGCGTGAAAAGGAAACCACGGCTGCCTTGCTGCGCCGCTTTGAAAATACTGAGGTGGGACAGAAAAAACAGATCAAATGGGACCCGCGCCTGCACGGCGTGGGCGCGCAAATCCTGCGCAAGCTGAACGTGCGGCGCATGCGGGTGCTGGCCAGGCCCAAGCAGATTCCCTCGATGACCGGTTTCGACCTGGAAGTGGTCGAATACGTAGCGCCGGGCAGCGAACGAAAATTGAAGGCGGTATAACTTGTCAACCAACCGACCCGGCTTCGATGCCAATTTGAACGGTGCGAACCTGACCATAGGTATTGTGCAAAGCCGTTTCAACGAGCACATCGTCGGTAAAATGGCCGCCGCTTGCATCGCCGAACTGAAAAAATGCGGTGTGGCCGAAGGCAGCATTGACCACCTCACCGTGCCCGGCGCCCTGGAAATCCCGTTGGCCTTGCAGACCATGGCACTGACGCACAAGTACCACGCCCTGATCGCCATCGGTGCAGTAGTGCGCGGCGAAACCTATCATTTTGAAATCGTCTGCAACGAATCATGCCGAGGAGTGATGGACGTGATGCTGGAAACCGGCGTTCCCATCGCCAACGGCATCCTTACCACCAACACCGACGCGCAAGCCGAAGCGCGCGTGGATGAGAAGGGCGCAGACTGCGCGCATGTGGCGATTGAAATGGCGCATGCTATCGCCGCGTTGAACAAAGGAAAATCCAATTGAAAAGCGCCCGCCGCCGTTCCCGCGAATTCGCCCTGCAAGCCCTGTACCAATGGCAAATGGCCGAACCGACCTGGAATGATCTGAAAAAGCAGTACTCCGTCGCCGACAGCTTCGATAAAGCCGACGCAGAGCTATTTGAAAGCATCGTTAAAGGTGTTATCAAACACGGCGAGGAGCTGGGCGAGCAACTCGGTCCGCACCTGGACCGCCCCTGGGCGGAGGTGAGTCCCATCGAGCGCGGCATCCTCTGGATCGGCGCCTTCGAATTGGACGCCATGCCGGAGACGCCATATCGCGTCATCATCAACGAATCCATAGAACTGGCCAAGACCTTCGGCGGCACCGATGGGCACAAGTACGTGAACGGCGTGCTCGACAAATTCGCCGCCGTGCGCCGCGCCGATGAGCTGCAAGCCCCGGCGCCCAAGGCGCCGGCCCGGGCGGCCAAAAAAGCGCCCACGGTCAAAGTGAAAGCCAAGCGCAGTACCGTGAAGTAACGCGCGGCGTATGACGCCCGAATTCGACCTCATTGCACGCCACTTCAACCGCCCGGTGCGGCAAGCCACCCTCGGGGTGGGCGACGATTGCGCCCTCTTTCCCTGGGGGCAGGAACAGGAAGTGGCGGTCTCCACCGATACCCTGGTATCGGGTGTGCATTTTTTTCCTGATGCCGAGCCGGAAGCGCTGGGGCACAAGGCGCTGGCGGTCAACCTTTCCGATCTCGCCGCCATGGGCGCTGCGCCGCGCTATGTCACGCTGGCGCTAACCTTGCCCGAGGTGAATCACGAATGGCTGGCCGCGTTTGCGCGCGGCCTGCACCGTCTGGCCGACCGTTACGGTGTGGAACTGATCGGTGGCGACACCACGCGCGGGCCGCTGTCTATGACGCTTACCGTGATCGGCGCGGTGAATGGCGCAACGACGCTGCGGCGTGACCGTGCGCAGGAAGGTGATGAAATCTGGGTGTCGGGGCAATTGGGCGGCGCCGCGCTGGCGCTGGCCCATTTGCAGGGCAGGGCGCGGCTTGCACCCGAAGCGTTTTCGCAGGCGGCCTCACGTCTGCATAAGCCTGAACCACGCATCGGCTTGGGCATGGGGCTGCTGGGTGTGGCGCACGCCGCTATCGATGTTTCCGACGGCCTGGTCGCCGATCTGGGGCATATCTGCGAGCGCTCAGACCTGGCCGCGGTGATCGATTGGTCCATGCTGCCCATCGCCCCGGTTTTGCTCGATCAGCCCGAGGCTCTGCAGCAAAGCTGCGCGCTGGCAGGCGGCGATGACTACGAGCTTTGCTTTACGGCCCCCGAGAGTGCCAGCGGCAGAATCGCTGCGCTGGATACTGAACTGGGTCTGGCCTTGCACCGAGTCGGCGCCATGCGTGCGCCGCGCGAAGACGAGCCCCGCGTCACCGTGCGGGACGCCAACGGCGGCGTACTGGCGCTGCCGCAGGCGGGCTTCGATCATTTTTCCAAGGGCGCTGACTAGTGCGCCCGGACGCCAAGTTTTTGTTTGCCCACCCCGCGCACTTTCTTGCGTTGGGTTTCGGCGCCGGCCTCGCGCCGAAGGCGCCCGGCACCTTTGGCACCCTGGTGGCGGTGCCGCTGTTCTGGTGGTGCCTGCACCTTAACGGCCCTGGCCTCGCGGCGATTGCTGGCGCGGTCTTGTTCGTTATCGGTATCTGGGCGTCCGCGGTGGCCGGCCGCGCGCTGGGTGTTTCCGACCACGGCAGCATCGTCATCGACGAAATTGCCGCCTTCCTGCTGGTGCTGGCTTGTACGCCGCAGGGCTGGGTCTGGCTGCTGGTAGCCTTCGGCCTTTTTCGGCTGTTCGACATCACCAAGCCCTGGCCCATCCGCTTGGCCGACCAGCGCATCAAGGGCGGCTTCGGGGTGATGTTTGATGATTTGCTGGCCGCGGGGTATTCCATACTCAGCCTGTTGCTGTTGCAGGCCATTCTGGAGCGCGTAAGCAAATGAGCCAACTGTATGTGAATCAACTGGGCGGTCACTGGCCTTACCCAAGACTGCTTGCCCATCGCGGCGGCGGCTCCTTCGCGCCGGAGAACACCCTGGCCGCCATGAAAACCGGCAAGGCCATGGGCTATGCCGCCGTTGAGTTCGACGTGCAACTCTCATCGGACGGTGTTCCCGCCCTGATGCATGACGATAACCTGGAGCGCACCAGCAATGGCCATGGCCGTCTGGCGGACACCAGCATGGCGGAACTGGCCAGATTGGATGCCGGCAGTTGGCATAGCCCCGCGTTTCGCGGTGAGCCGGTGGCGCGCCTGGAAGACGTGGCCGTCTATCTGCAAAGCCAGGGCATGCTGGCCAATGTTGAAATCAAACCGCCCGAGGGGGCGGAACTGATCAATGGCCGCGAAGTCGCAACAGCCTGCGCCCGCCTGTGGCGGGACGCTGCCGTGCCGCCGCTGCTATCGTCCTTCAGCGCCGACGCGCTGCGCGAGGCCATGAAGGCCGCTCCCCATCTGCCGCGCGCATTTTTGGCGGATAAGCCCGAGCGTGCCTACCTGCCTCTGCTTACCGAGCTGGGCGTCGTATCCCTGAACTGCAATCATCAAAATATCGATGCCGATACCGTCACCTGGGCACACGGCCTTGGCTTGCGCGTGCTTTGCTACACGGTGAACGATCCACAGCGCGCGGCAGCCCTTTTCGCCATAGGGGTGGACGGGCTCTTCACCGACAACTTGGCTGATATGGCCGGCCTGCGGGATAAGTAGGTAGCTGGCTTGGGGCCTGGCTGCCCAAGCCTAGGCAAAAGCCTGACAAGAAAAGCACTTCCGTCGGATTGCTTCATCAAATTGTCAACAGAACTTGCTAAACACCTGATTTGGTGATAATAAGGAAGGCCGTGCCGACCGCATGCAGGTCAAAATGGCGCACGGCCAGCTCACTTTCAGGGTGGTGAAGCGGAATGCCGAGAATCACGGTTTTCAATCAAAAGGGGGGCGTGGGCAAAACCACGACCGCGCTGAACCTGGCAGCGGCACTGGCGCGCGCCGGTGAAGCCCCGCTGGCGATCGACCTCGACCCGCAGGGCCACCTGACTTCGCTTTCCGGCGTGGGGGAGGTGGGCGGCGACGAAAGCGTCTACGCCTACTACCGCGACAAACGCACCCTCACCGAGTTGGTGAAAGTCACCGACCGCAACTGGAGCCTGATTCCGGCCCATCTGGAATTGGCCAAGGTCGATACCCAGTTCGGCAAAGGTCCGAACATTCTCAACCGCCTCAAGAACGGCCTCATCAAAGAAAACCTCAACGGGGTGCGGCCGGTGATCATCGATTGCTGCCCCTTGCTGGGTGTGCTCTCGCTGTCCGCGATTTTTGCGGCGGATAAAGTGCTGGTGCCGGTGTCGGCGGATTACCTGGCCGTGAAGGGCGCCCTGCAGGTGGAAAAAACCCTGAATGCGTTGGGCCCGGTGCTGAAAAAACGCATCGAGCGGCGCTATGTCATCACCCGTTTCGACGCGCGGCGCAAAATGTCCTGGGACATTTTCACCACCTTCAAGGAAAGATTTGGTGCAGAAATGTGCGAAACGCGCATCGCCGAAAGCGTTTCCCTGGCGGAAAGCCCGTTTGCGGAAACCGATGTGTTCAATCACGCGCCCGGCAGCCGCGGCGCATTGGATTACCAAGCCTTGTACGACGAATTGAAGGCTAACGACTTCCTGGCGTTGGCAGCGTAACGCGCAGGCGCCTGCAAGCCGCTACGGCTTGTCTCGTCCCACGATCAAACTGATCGCCCCTTCCAGATCGGTGCCCTCACCGCGTGGCAACTCGTCCACCGTCTTGCATTCCAGCACCGTGCAGTGGTGGTACATGCGCATCAACTTCACCTCGGCCCCTGCTTGGTCCTCGGCGTGGATGACCAGATTCTCCACCGTGGTGCCGGAGCGGGTGCGGATGCGGAAGCCGAATTTTTGCATGGCCTAGTGTAAATCGAATCGCGGGTTTGATCGAGGCGATTTGCGGGTGGTGTTATGCCTGCCGATTGATAGCATAAGCAATTATTGCAATATTGATATACGATATCTATTAATAGGCCTGCATCAAATACCGGCCGACAGATCAATTCGGAGGCATGCCTTGAATCTTCGCGACCTGCGTTACCTGGTGGCTTTGGCCGACCACAAACATTTCGGCAAGGCTGCGGGCGCCAGCTTCGTTTCACAGCCAACCCTGTCTACCCAGATAAAAAAGCTGGAGGACGAACTGGGCATGGCGCTGATCGAGCGCAATCCGCGCAATGTGCTGCTCACTGAAGTAGGCGAGGCGGTGGTGGCGCGGGCGCGCATCATGCTGCGCGAAGCCGACGAAATCAAGAATATCGCCCGCCGCGCCCGCGACCCCGAGGCCGGCAGCTTGCGGCTGGGGATATTCCCCACGCTGGGGCCGTACCTGCTGCCGCACGTGGTGCCGGCCATCGTCAAACGCTTCCCCAAGCTGGAAATGCAGCTCTTCGAGGAAAAGACCGCCACTATCCTGACCCGTTTGCACGAAGGCACTCTGGATGCGGGCATCCTGGCGCTGCCGATACACGACGACAGCCTGCACGCCGAATTCCTGTTCGAGGAGACCTTCGTGCTGGCGGCCTCGCGCAGCCATAGGCTCGCCAAGGCAAAAAAAATCAAGCTGGACGATATCGCCGAAGAAAGCCTGATGCTGCTGGACGAAGGCCACTGCCTGCGCGACCAGGCGCTGGAAGTATGCCGGCTGGCCGGGGCAGGGGAGCGCTCCGGATTTCGCGCCACCAGCCTGGAAACCCTACGCCATATGGTGGCCGCCAACGCCGGCACGACCCTGCTGCCGGCGCTGGCCGTGCATTCTCCGGCACCAGAAACCGAAAACGTGGTGCTGGTGCCGTTCGCTGCCCCGCAGCCGCACCGGCGCATCGCCATGGTCTGGCGGCGCACTTCGGCGCTGACGGCGTTCCTGTATCGGCTGGCGCCGATTTTGAAGGCGGTGCCTAAGGGCTTGCTGAAGTGGCCTTAGCCGAGGCCGGCGTTCAGGGCTGAGCCGTTCCGCAAAGTGGATTGAGATTATTTTGCGTGGCGACAGACCAGCACAGCCCCTGCAATGCCTGCGTCTTAGCTTTCCCCAAAACCGGCTCGCTAAGCGCGGCAAACTTCGCCTCCAACTGCGCATCGCTCATCGGCTTGCCCATGCTGCCGATGGCGTGCTCGACAAAGACGTGCACACGCCGCCCATCGGTGAGGATGGCGGTGGCGTCCACCTGGTCCTCGTGTATGGCCGGGTCCACAGTCGCGTGAATTTTTGCGCGTAGCGCCAGCATGTCCGGGCGGTTGACGATGTGATCGTCGAACTCCTCTTCGCCGGCTTTGCCGAAAATCAGCCCGGCGGATGCTGCGTGGTAGACGCTGAATTTTCCTTCCAAGCCGTCCTTGGGCGTCTTCTTGCCGGTCAGTTCCAGTACCAGTGAATGTACCTTGAGTTCGATGCGTTCCACGTATGCGGCCTTGACGCCGTGCTGCTCGCGCAATTGCACGCAGGCGTCGATGGCGGGGTGAATGACGATGCCGCAGGCGAAGGGCTTGTAGGTATTGAAGGAGATTTCGAAGCGTTGGCCCAATTCGTTGGTCACTTCGCTCCAGTCGCACTTGGTGGAAACCACCTGGGCGTAACCGCGGGGCGCTTCCAGGGCGCGCTTGGAGGCGGTGAAGCCGTGTTTGGCCATCAGCGCTGAGGTAAGGCCCGCGCGTGCAGCGGCGCCGGGGTGGAAGGGCTTGGTCATGGTGCCGAACTGCTCGCGTAGCCCGATGGGCTGCGAAGCGGCGATGCCCATCGCCATTTGTGTTTTGTCCGCATCGAGTTTCAACAGCCGTGCGCAGGCTGCCGCCGCACCTATGCTGCCGGTCGAGCCGGTGATATGCCAGCCGCGATCGTAGTGTTGCGGGTACATCATATTGCCCAGGCGGCAGGAGACGTCTATGCCCAGCACCAGGGCGTCGATCACTTCGCGCCCGCTGTTGCCGTTCTTTTCTGCCAACGCCAGCAGAGCCGAGGCGATGGGGCCGGCGGGGTGGATGATGGTCTTGAGGTGGGTATCGTCGAAATCGAAGGTGTGCGAGGAAATGCCGTTCAGCAAGGCCGCACCGGCCATATCGATTTTTTCTTTGCGGCCCAGAATGGTGGCTTGCGGTGTGGGCGAGAATTCCTGCATGGCGGCCAGCCCCGCCGCCATGGCCGCGTGATTGGCGGCGCCCACGGCGCAGCCCACCCAGTTCAGCCAGGTACGGATGGCCTCGTGTTCCACGGCGTCGCTCCAGCCGCGCGAGGGGTGGCCAGCCACGAACTCGGCCAGGATGCGGGTGATGGGCGGGGCGTTATGGTCGGCTTGGACTTGGGTGTTTTGTGCCATGGATTTTTCGTTTATTCGATTTCGATCTTGCGTGACTTGGCCAGGCGCTCCCACTTGGCGATATCGGCCTTCATATAGGCGCCGAATTGCTCCGGCGACATCGGCATGGGCTCCAGCGCCTCGCCAGATAGCCTTTCCTTGATGTCAGGGGACACGATCATTTTGTTGATCTCTTCGTTGAGGCGCTTGACGATGGCGGGCGGCATATTGGCCGGGCCGACGATGCCGTACCACTGCACGCCGTCGAAGCCTTTCAGCCCCAGTTCTTCAAAGGTGGGGGTATTCGGCAGGAGATAGTGGCGGGACGCCCCTGTTATCGCCAGCGGCCGCATGGTGCCGGCCTTGATGTGCGGCAGCGCCGCCGCCAGGCCGGGGAAGGATACCTGCGTCTGCCCACCGATCAGATCGGTCAGTGCCGGGCCGATACCACGGTAAGGCACGTGCACCATGTCGATACCGGTGTTTTCCTTGAGGAGTTCGGCTACCAGGTGCGTGAGGGTGCCCTGGCCGGAGGAACCGTAACTCAGTTTGGTCTCCGGCTTTTTGGCGTAGGCCAGCAACTCCTTCAGCGAATTTGCGGCAACTCCAGGGTGCACCACCATCACATTGGGCGTGCCACCGACCATGGCGATGGGTGTGAAGTCCTTGACGGCGTCGTAAGGCAGTTTGCGCAGTGCCGGGTTGGTGCCGTGGGTGCCTACATAACCCACCATCAGGGTGTAGCCGTCGGGCGCGGCGCGGGCAGTGGCCTGCGAGCCGAGTATGCCGCCGCCCCCGCTGATGTTATCGACAACGACGCTCTGGCCCAGCACTTTGGTTAGCCGGTCTGCCACCAGCCGCGCCACCAGGTCCACGCCACCGCCGGGTTGTACCGGGGCGATGATCTTGAGCGGCCGGGAAGGCCAGGCCGCATCGGCAGCGAACGCGGAAGGTGTGAACGTAGCAGGCAGGAACGCAGCCAAGGCAGCGACCCGCAAAAAGGCTTTTACTCGCATGTGCACTCCCGGAAGAGATGTCAGCACTGTAGCGGCGAACAAACCGCTATTGAATGACCCAGGACAATCAGGCGAGTGGCTTGATCAGCGCCAGCGCGCGTTCGCGGATTTCCAGGGGCAGGGCAGTGGCGCGACGAATGCTTTTGTCGAGATACACGCCAGTCAGATCGGTGCGCGCAGAAAGCTCGCCGGTTTGCGCATTGAACATTTCGTGCGAAAAACGCAAAACCTTTTCTTTGACCTCGACGATCCGGGAGGTGACGGTGACGATGTCGCCGGCCAGCAGCTCTCGCTTGTACTCAATGTGCTGTTCCACGGCGGCCATGCCGCGATTATTTTCGCGCAGGAACTGCGGCGTCAGCCCCAGTTCGGTGAACACATGCCAGGTGGCCTCGTCGAACTTGCCCACGTACCACATCACGTTCATATGGCCCATATGGTCGCAGTGCCAAGGGTAGACCGCGCCCTTGTAGGTAATCCAGTTTTCCATGTTGTTTTCGTTCAATGGGAAAGCGGGATTTTATCGCCACTGCAACGGGAGGTGGAGGCTTGCCGCCGGCTGTTTAGCTCGCCTCTTCCCACTTCTCGGCGCTGGCGCCGGCCAGAGCACGCACCCGTTCTTCATCCTTGGCGAACTCGGCGGCCTCGCCTTCGTAGACGATCTTTCCGTCATCCAGCACATAGGCGCGGTCGGCAATGCCCACGGCGGCGCGCACATTCTGCTCCACCAGCAACACCGACATGCCTTCTTTGCGCATCTCGACAATCACCCTGAACACGTCCTGAACGATGATGGGTGCGAGACCTTGCGAGGGCTCATCGAGCAGCAGGAGCTTGGGGTTCAGCAACAGGGCGCGGGCGATGGCCAGCATTTCCTGCTCGCCGCCCGAAAGCTGGCGGCCCTTGTTGGATTTTCTTTCTTCTAGGCGCGGAAACAGTTTGTAGACACGCGCAATGTTCCAGGGGCCCGGTCTTTCCAGGGGAACCCGCAGGTTTTCTTCCACGGTCAGATTGGCAAACACGCGCCGGCCTTCCGGCACGAAGCCCAGCCCCAGCGCAGCGATACGATACGGCGGCCACGCCGCGGCCTCCTGACCGAATATGCGCACCGTGCCCTCGCGCGCCGGCGTGAGCCCTACGAGGCTGCGCAACGTGGTCGATTTACCGGCGCCGTTGCGGCCCAGCAAGGTGACGATTTCGCCTTCCTGTACGGCCAGACTGACGCCGTGCAGGATATGGCTCTTGCCGTAGAAGGTGTGCAGTCCATTTGCCTCGAGAACCTTCATGCTGCTTCTCCCAGGTAGGCCGCTTGCACCTTCTCGTTGGCCGCGATCTCCTCGGCCGTTCCTTCCGCAAGCACCGCACCTTCCGCCAACACCATGATGCGGTCGGCCAGGTGAAACACCACGCGCATATCGTGCTCGATCAAAACGATGCTCAAACCCTCTTCCTTATGCAGTCTGCGGATCAGGCGGGTAATGTCGTAGGTTTCCTGATCGCCCATGCCGGCGGTCGGCTCGTCGAGCAGCAGCAGACGGGGATTCAGCGCCAGCGCCATCATGATTTCGGTGGCGCGCTGGTCGCCGTGCGAAAGTTCGCCGACCAGCCGGTCCGCCTTGTCGGCGATGCCGCCCATTTCCATGAGCTCAACCACGCGTGCATGCAGCTTTTCGTCCTGCGCCTTGGTGGACCAGGGTTTAAGCCGCAGCCCCGCGGTAAGCTCCACGGGCACGCGCAGGTTTTCGCGTACGCTGAGTTCCGGAAAGATTTGCGTGATCTGAAAGGTGCGCGCCATCCCCATGCCGACCCGCTTGTGCGGCGGTAGTTCGGTAATGTCCTGATCGTCGAGGATGATCTTGCCGGAGGTGGGCGGAAAGAACCCGCTGATCATATTGAAAAAGGTTGTCTTGCCGGCGCCGTTGGGTCCGATCACGGCGCGCAGTTCGCCCTTTCCCACCGTCATCGAGACGCCATTGACGGCGATCAGGCTGCCGAAATGGCGGGAAACATTCTGTACCTGGAGCAGACTCATTTCGCCACCTGCCGCTTGATCATGCCGAGTACGCCGCGCGGGAAGAACAGCACGACCAGCACAAAAAATGCGCCGATGAAAGACATCCAGTTTTCGGTATGGCTGGAAACGTAATCCTGCAGTACGACGAAAACGGCCGCGCCGATCAGCGGCCCCCAGAACGAACGCATGCCGCCCAACACCGCCATGATCACGAAATTGCCGGAAAAATCCCAACGCAGGGCGCGCGGATCGATGAAGTTATTCAGCAAGGCGTAGAGAGCGCCCGCGACGCTGGCGAAAAAACAGGAAATGACGAAGGCGAGCCAGATATGCTGCTCGATCGGTATGCCCAGAAAGCGCGCTCTTTGCTCGTTTTCGCGAATGGCAATCAGTGTGCGACCGAACGGCGAGCGCAGCAACAAACCCATCAGCGTGACGCAGATCGCGAATACCGCCAGCACCAGATAATAAAACGCCTTGTCATTGCCGGCGATATCCCATTTTGCGAAGCCCAAATCGATGACCGAGCGCTGCCAGCCAGTCAGGCCGTCGTCGCCGCCGGTAACATCGTGCCAGCGAAACGCGATGAAGTAGAAAACCTGGCCGAAAGCGATGGTGACCATCGCGAAATAAACGCCACGCAATTTGACGATGAGCGCACCGATCAGCATCGCCGCGAGCGTGCCGACGATGATACCGGCGAGTATGGAAAGCGGCGTACTGGGGAACAGATAGCGAATGGTCAACGCTGCTCCATAGCCTCCCAAACCAAAGTAAGCGGCATGGCCGAAGGACAGTACGCCGGTAAAGCCGAGCAGAAAATTCAACGCCATGGCGCCCAGGCCCATCACCAGCATGCGGCTTCCCAGTTCCGTGTAGCCGCCGATTGCCCCCATCCAGTAGGGCATGGTCAGCAACACCAGCCACAGGATGGCATTAGGGGCGTGTTTATTCATATTGGCGCTCATTGCGTCCTCCCTTCTTCACCCAGGAGGCCACGCGGCCTGATCAACAGAACTGCGCCCATCATCACGTACATAACGGCCTCGGTTGCCGATGGAAAGAAAATTGTGGTGACGCCGGAGGCCACGCCTATCAGCAGGCCGCCGAACAAGGTTCCGGGGAGGCTGCCAAGGCCGCCGACGATGATGGCGACGAAACTGGGCATGATCAGCGAGGTCCCGATCGTGGGCTGTAGCCCGAGCATGCCCGCGGCCAATACGCCCGCAAGGCCGGCGAGATAAATCCCCAGGCCGAAATTGAGATTGCGCAACACGCTGACGTTGACCCCCAACACCGAAACCGTTTCCAGATCCTGCGTGCCGGCGCGAATGCGTATGCCGAGGCGGGTGCGGTTGAGAATGTAAAACAACGCGCCCACAGCCACGCCGACCAGCAACACCATGAATAAACGGTAGCCGGTCAGGAAAAAGAAGTCGCTGCTAAGCGGCGTCGTCAACCATTCCGGAATCGGGAAGGGCAGGCTTTGCGCGCCAAAAATATAGCGGGTGACGTCCTCCAGCACATAGGCCAGGCCAAAGGTCAGCAACAGGCTGTACAGAGGATCGCGTCCATAGAGGCGGCGAATCAGCAACCGCTCGACGATAAGCCCGATGAAGGCCGTCAGAAACGGCGCCAGCGCCAGAGCGCCCCAGAATCCGATATGCGGCATCAGCACATAGGCGATGTACGCGCCGATCGCCAGGAAGCCGCCGTGCGCGAAATTGATCACCCCGCTCAGATTGAGAATCAGCGACAGGCCTAACGCCATCAGCGCATAAAAGGCGCCGACGATCATTCCGTTGAATACGTTGAAGAGGATTAGCTGGGTCATTCCGTGTCGAACTCCTACGTTCCGTTGCCTTCAGTTTGCCACCGATTCGACACAGTCACCCATGGCGCCATCACGGCACCGGCGGAAATTAACGCCTGGGAATCGAACTGTGCGCGGTTCTCCCTAACTGCGCACCACACGACCTGCGCCGCTCCACCGCGACGCAGGCGTGTCATTTCAACTAAACGTGCTTATGCCGGCCAAACCATCTTGCAGCCGGATTCTTCAAGCGTACCGGCGGCGTCGATACCTTTGGCGATATCGGTCACCTTGAACAAGTCTTCTTCGGAGCTTCCCTTCGCTTGAGCGTTACCCACGAACAAGCTGGGGATGAGCTGGTTCTGGCCCGCGCGGAAGAAGGGGTCTCCCGGCATGCAGGCGACTTCCGGCGGCAGCTTCATGCCCTGCAGGGCCTTGGCCATCTTGACGGCATCCAGGGACTTTGCCGAGTTGGCGGCAAGCGCGCAGGTCCAGGCGGCGGCGAAGCCGAACCAGGTACGCGCGGTCGGCACTTTGCCGGTTTTCTTTTTGATCGCCGCCACGAAATTGGCGACGTGCGGATTGCCGGGCTGGTTCCAGTACCACTCGAACACCCAGGAGCCGATGCGCGCTTCCGGCGGCAGCCCTTCGAGCACTTCGAGTTCCTGTTGTGCACCGGCCAGGCGCAGCTTCTTGTCGAGCCCGAACTGCACGGCCTGCTTGAGCGCATTGACCATATCGTCGCCCGCCAGCGTGAAAATGATGACGTCCGGATTGGCGGCCTGGGCTTTAATCAAATAGGAGGAAAAATCGGTGGTGCCCAGCGGCGTCAGGTCACCGCCCAGCTTGGTGCCGCCGAAGCGGGTACAGGCTCTTTCCAGGCCGGCCTGCAAGGTATGCCCGAACGCATAGTCGGGGGTAATGTAGTACCACTTTTTACCGGCGTTCTTGATGATAGCCGGCGTGACGGCATTGGCTTCCATCTGCGTGGTGTTGCAGATGCGGAAGACATTCCAATGGCATTTCTCGCCGGTCACGGCATCGGTATGGCCGCCCGGCACGACGTGAAGAATGTTCTTCTCGTTGCTGACCTGCGCCATGGCCAGGGAGAGACCGGAATTGACGTTGCCCAACAGGAAATTGACTTTGTCGCGCTCGATCAATTTGCGCGCTTTTTGCACCGCCGTTCCGGCGTCGCCGCTGGTGGAATCTTCGCTTAGCAGTTCCACCTGGCGGCCGAGGATGCCGCCCTTGGCGTTCATCTGTTCGACGGCCAGCTTGGCGCCCCATTCTTCGTTCTTGCCCAGCGCAGCGTAGGTACCCGTGAGCGGGTTATCCAGGCCGATCTTGACCGTTTCTTCCGCGCGGGCGGTAATGACGAATGGTGCGCTGAGTTGCGCGGCGCCGAATGCGGCCGCAGCCTTGAGTACTTTGCGCCGGTTGTTCCCCGAGAATTTCTCCTGCGACATGGTTCTCTCCTCTTGTAGTTAGTGCTGCAAATAGCGGGCAAATGCCTATTATTATTTGCGATGAATCATCGCCTTCGACGAGTGGTCAGTCAAGTGATGCCCGTCAAGTTGTTGCGGCGCAAAAACGTTCAGCGCAAAAATGCCATGGCAGGGAGAAGCGTACGCCTAAGCGAAGGATTTCGCCACGTTGTTTTTCGCGGCGGCGTCGGTACAAGCGCTTTATCCCCGATTTGGGGCAATCGCTACCGGACGGGAGACCGACCTCAGCCCTGGCGGCCGGAGATGGAAATGGCCTTTTTGATAAAGGCCTTGCGATCGTTGGGGTCCTCGATCTGGTCGGCCAGCAGCAGGTAAAGCTCGCTTTCGTCGCGCGCCTTCATCGCCGCCTTTTTCACCACCACTCTGGCCAGTGCGCCGATATGCTGGGCCAGGCGCTTTTCAGCCCGCTCCAGGATCGCCATATCAAAGCGCGCCGCCGCCAGTTGGGTCGGCACAACCTGCGAGGCGCCGGGAGGCCGCGAAGGCGGCTGGGTGGCGCCGCGCAGCCGGCGAGTGAACTTGGCGCGCTCGGCCTCGTCTTCGATCTCGCTGGCGACATTTTCTACCAGCGCCTCGATGGTGGAATATTTCTTGGAGGCCTTTTTGACCAGAACCGCCGCCAGCGGTCCGATATGCTTGGCCAGTTCGCTTTCCACTTCGCGCAGCTGCTCGGCGTCCAGCAAGGAAGGGGCGGAGGGCGTTGAAGGCGTAGAAGGCGAGGGCGAGGAGGGGTGCGAAGGTGAGGGCGTTGAATGGTCAACACCCTGCTGCACGGCCGACAGCGGCAAGGTGCGGGTGCGGTCGTTGTCGGCCACTGGCGGGCCAAAGCCGCTGAGGCGGCCCAGAAACTCTGCGGCCGACCGCGGGCGCAGGCGCTCGTCCGGCGCCAAGGCCCAGTCGATCGCGTCCAGAAATTCCGGGCTGTAGAGCGAGGCGTTTTCGCAGCGGCGGGCCGATACCTGCGGGTCGTCCCGCACTCGGGCGGTGGCGTCCACCGGCTTGGAGCCCGTCACCATCCAGTACATGACCCCGCCCATGGCGTACAGGTCACTCCAGGGCCCCTGATGGGAGGATTGGCTGTATTGCTCCAGGGGTGCGTAGCCGGGGCTGACGATGGCGGTCAACTCGCCTCTGCCGTCTTGGGCGCGCGCCGCGCCGAAATCCAGCAAAACGGGGCTGCCGTCCTCGCGGATATAGATATTGCCGGGCTTCACGTCACGGTGCAGGTAGCCGGCGCGGTGGATGGTGCCCAGGCCTTCCACCAGAGGCGCTACCATCTTGATGATGGCCGCCTGGTTCAGGGGGCGGCGCGGCTTGATCCAGTCGGACAGCGAGGCGCCTTTGACAAACTCCATGACCATATAGGCGGTCTGGTTGGCCTGGAAAAAGCGCATCACCCGCACGATATTGGAGTGGCGAAAGGTGGCCAGCGTGCGCGCCTCGTCCAGGAAGCGGGACAGGCCCCAGTCGAAGGTTTCGCGATCGCCTTCCCCGCCCGGGTGCACGCTGTAATCGCTGCGGCGCACGCTGATGTCTGCCGGCAGGTACTCCTTCAGCGCCACCGGCAGATTGAGATTTTCGTCGGTGGCGAGGTAGGTGAGGCCGAAGCCGCCCACACCGAGCAGTTTGTCGATGCGGTACTCGTTGAGCGCGTGGCCCGCCGGCAGGGCCGGTGCAGCTGCCATGGTGGATAGTCCCCTGAAATGCCGATTACTGGTCGATCAAGGATATCGCTTTCTGCAGGCTGCGGCGCATGCGGTTGAAGGATTTGCCCAGCAAGGCCATTTCGTCGTTGCCCTTGTCGTTGAATTCCGGGATTTCCATATTGCCGGTGCTGATCTCGTTGGCCGCCTCGGAAAGATTGGTGATGGGCTTCACGATCAGGATCGACAGCATCACGTTGAGAATGATGAACAGCACGATGAACACGGCGCTGATGGAAATCATGAAGGTGATGAAGGCGCGGTTGGCGTTTTCGATGGGTAAAGCCATGGGCACGCTGACGATCTGGGCGCCGATGATTTCCTTGTGCTTCCAGCCGAAGCCGTTATTGGTGCCGTATTGCTTGGTCATGGCCGGCATCGCCCGGTCCGGGGTGCTGTGGCAGGTCAGGCAGCCTTCGTCGACCACCTTGAGCGGCCGCGCCAGGTACAGGTTCGGTCCGGTGGCCGCCGCACGCATGCCGGTCAGCTCATTGGTGGCGGTGTTGTTGCGAAAGGCGTTGACGATGTCAGCCTCCCATTCCACGGCGCGGTCGCGCAGATTGGTGGGGTTTAGCACCGCTTCCTTGTAATAGTAGTCGGTGTACTTCTGCCGCAACTGGTTCATCATTTCGGTAGCGGCGAAGGCCGGCACGCTTTCCGGCAGGAAGGTGTCCGGCTGGTAGTCCAGGTGCGGGCTGACGTTTTTCTGCGTGTAGTGGCGCATGGACAAGGCTGCTTCCATGATCACGCCGGCGTTGCGCAACACCTCGTCACGGGCGTTTTGCTGCAGCAGGTTGTAGGAAACGTAGCCGGTTACGCTCAGGCCGAGGCCGAACACCAGCAGCAGTACCAGGTTGAATTTAGTGCGTAATCCCATGAGTCACCCGAGGTCGTATGTTGAGTTTGTGAACTTGCTTACGGACGAATGGTCAAACCGGATGCAGTTCGGCCGATTTATCCCGTTCTTTGTCATCCCGTGGCTGGCAAAACCGTTAATTGCAGCGTACAGTGAGTTTACCGGGATTGCCTGAAAGGAGTCGCCATGAAGACTTTCTCCTTACGAATGATGGTTTTAGCCCCCGCTTTGCTGCTTTGCGGGACGGTTTTCGCTGCGCCGACGGCTGCGGTAACGGTTACTTTTACCGACCCGGCCAAATATACCGATATGCCCCTGGCCCAGTGGGAAAAAGACGAGGTCATGCAGGATCTGAACAGATACCTGGTCGGCCTGGGCACAAAATGGCTGCCCGCCGGGCAGAGCCTCAAAATCGAGGTACTGGACATCGACCTGGCCGGGCGCATCCGTTACGGCACCACTCGCGACCTGCGGGTGCTGACCGGGGGCGCCGACTGGCCCATGATCGAGGTGCGCTACACATTGGAAGCCGACGGCAAGACGCTGAAAAGCGCCACCGAGCGCATTGCCGACATGGACTATATGCACAGCCATGTGCAAAAAGCCTCCCTGGCCCGGGAGTCTTTGTACTACGAGAAGGCGATGCTGGAAGATTGGTTCAAGGCTAAATTCGCTTCCCAGGCACACTGAAACAAACTGAATCCTAAAGGCGCCGCCCGGTTGAAGAAACCGGCCGGCGCTTTGACTTTCATCCGCCCCTTCATCGGCTTTTTCGTTCACAAATCGTTCATTTCTTTTTCCACCGTCGCCGACCCTGCGCCGCTGCCGATTTGCCAGCTGAAAGTGGCGACGTAGCTGCCGGCGAACGCCAGTCCGACCGCGCCCACTCTTTGCGTAACGATGGCGCTGACGCCGTTGACTGAGGCTACCGAGGTCGGGCTGCTGGATTGATACACATCCCCGCTGCACGACGTCATTTGCGTATCGAACCGGCAATCCGGCGCCATGTACCAGCTGCTGCGGCCGTCGACGCCGTAGGTAAACCAGACCAAGGTCAGCGAACTCCCGTTTTGGGCGACGGTAACACCGCTTTCCAGGCCGCCAGACACCCACCAGACGCCGTTTCTGGAAGCGTCGCCGGCAGTCGCGGATTGCCGGGTCATTAATATGACCGCGCGCTCCGCATTCACAGTGGCGACTACCGATAAAACACCGGCATTACCGGCATCCAACTCGATGGTCCCGACCTTGGCCGCCATCACTTGGGCAGGATCGAGTGCGGCCCCGGTCATCAGCCCGAATTGATAGGTCCAGCTCATATAAAGATCGGCGCTGCATTTATTGGCCTGGAGCTGGCAGCCGATGGCCACGTACCAGGCAGGCTGGCCGGCGCTGGTGTAGGTAAATAACAGGGCGGTGAGGGTATTGCCGCTGCGGGCGAGTTGCAATTGCCGGCCGTTGCTTTGGCCTTCCCACCATTGCCCGGCGATATCGGCCTGAGCCGGGGCCGCGCTTTGCTGATAGGCGGCGACCAGAAAGCGTGAAGAATTGAGTGCGCGAACATTGTCGGCCGGCGTCGGCGCATCGTCAGCGGCTCCGCAGACCGAACCGTCGCAGCTAACGGCGGGGCCGGAAAATACCAGTGAAGGCTGCTGCGCATAGGACATCAAATCGCCGTGCACGCCATCGGCGGAACGAAAGCCCCTGGAATCGGCGAACAGCCCTTCACCGCCGCTGGCGTAGTCGTGGCCCGCCCCTAGCAAATGGCCGATTTCGTGAGTGACCGTGAGCCCGAGATTGCCGGCCGAAACATCGGCGATGGCATAGGCATGCAGGCCCGGCTGGGACGAAGACAGGGTGGCCTTGGTCGCCTGCCAGGCGGTGCCGACTATGCAGGCAGTGCTTGCGCAGCCGACGGTATAGTCCGCACGCGTGACCAGCGATACCACCAGGTCCGCACCCCACGCGTGGCGTTTGGCGGCCACGCCGACGAAATCGTCGTTGCGCGGCAGGGCCGGATCTTCCGAGGAAGTGACCGCAATCAGCGCCGCGGACAGGTCGCCCGTCACCAATTTGCGCGGCGCGACCCGCATGGCGCCGGCCAGCACAAAGCTGATGCCGACGCCGCTTTGCGAGGTCGCTGAATTGGCGGCCAGTAACAGTCCGTCGAGAATGGCCGGTAAACCGTTGCCGTATTTGCTTTCGACGCCCGGCGTGTAGACAAACATCACATCGATGCGGGCTTTGTCGGTGCGGACGGCGGCGGCAGCCAGTTGCGCGTCCAGCGCGGTTGCAGCCGGGACGTTGCCGGCAGCAGTCGTAGTGCTGGCGCATTTGTCGACGGCCGGGGCTGAGGCGCTGAAAAGAGTCGCCACTTGCCCATAATCGGCAGAAATTTCCAGATGGTAACGACCGGCATCGGTGCCGATATCGCCGACCATGCCCGCAGGGCTAAAAATCAACGCTGCAGCGTATTGCCTGCCGCTTTGCCGTACATAGCCGCGCCAGGCGACGTTGCCCGATGCCAAGGTCTCGGTCCCCTGGCCGACCAGTTCGACGGAACCGACTCCGGGCAGGACAACACTACCGGCCTGTCCTGCGCCTATGCTCTCGATGGCCTTGCGTTGCAGGTTGACAGGCGTAGGCAGGCCTGCAGAAAGCTGGCCGACGATGCTGCGCGCGACCGGCGGCGGTGTCTGAGTGGCTTTTGAGTTCGCCGCATACACATGGGAGCAGATGCCTGCGCCTGCCAAGGTGAACAAGCATCCGCAAACTGCGCTCTTGCAAAGGCACTTGAACATAAGGCACCTCCCAACTTAGCGATGAGAGGCATCTTGTCGTTCGCCGTATTGCTTCGGCATGGGGTATCTGCTGCGGAGTCGCTACACTTTCCTTTGCCGCGTACTATCCGCATGTAGATTCTTGGCCGTTTGCATGGGAAATTCGAACCCTCTTTCTCTGGGATGACCCACGCGAGCGGTATTTCCACCGGGGAACGCCAAGGTGCTTGAATCAGCTTGCATCATATCGCCTTGTTCCTACCTGCATGGGTGGGAAATGCATAGGAAAAACACGCATTTTTATCGGCGCTATTCCCGCACCATCCCACCGCCCCCGCCACTACGCGGGAAGGAGGCGAAGCGAGCCAGAGCAGGCTCAATCGGTCGGTCGATCCAGGCTTACCAGACCGCTCCTGGCCGCGAACAGGGCCAGGCCGGCGACATCGTGTATGCGCAGACGCTCCATGATGGCGGCGCGGTGCGTTTCCACGGTCTTGCCGCTGACCTGCAATTGAAAGGCGATTTCCTTGGTGCTTTTGCCCTCGGCGATCATTTGCAGGATTTCGCGTTGACGGGGAGTGAGCGATTCCAGCGCCAAATCACTCTGCCGCGGGTTTTCGTCCAGGAATCCCGCCACCACGTGTTGCGCAATGCGCGGTGAAAGGTAGATTTCCCCGCGCATGACTGCGGCGATGGCCGCCTTCAAATCGGCCGGCGCCGAGTCTTTCACCAGATAGCCGGATACGCCGATGCGGATGGCGCGGCGCACGAACTCCTCGCCCGTATGCATGGAAAGAATCAGCACCTTGGTGGCCGGCGCCTGGGTGTGTATCTGCTCTGCGGCCTCGATGCCGTTCAGCCCCTTCATGGAAACATCCATGATGACGAGATCGGGCCGGTGCTGCTTGCAAAGGGCAATCGCCTCGCGCCCGTCGGCGGCGATGGCGACCACGGTGGCACCCTCGACCTCGCGTAGCAAGGCGGTGATGCCGGCCACAATCAGGGCGTGGTCGTCAGCCAGGACGATGCGGATTTCGCTCATGGGCGCACGCCCCTGGTTTCATACCACTTGCGCGCCCATTGCAGAAAGGCCTCGGCGTTCATGGGCATGGCGATGTAATAGCCCTGGCCGTGTTCGCAGCCCAGGTCCTGCATCATCTGCCATTCTTCTTCGGTTTCTATGCCCTCGGCGATGGAGGAAAGCTTCAGGCGGCGCGCCATATCGAGGCTGGACTCCAACACAGCGCGGTCGGCGTCGTTGGCCGGCACGTTGCGGATGAAGGACTGGTCGATTTTCAGTTCGGTGAACGCGATGCGCGTCAGTTGCTGCATCGAGGAATAGCCGGTGCCGTAGTCGTCTATGGACAGGCCGAAGCCCTTCATGCGCAGGCGCGACAGGTTCTCCAGCGCGTGACCGGCGTCGGTGGCCGCGGCCGATTCGGTGAGCTCGAGGACCATGTGGCGTGGTTCCAGTTGGTGTTTGTGCACCAGGTCGGTGACGCGCTCGGCGAAGCCGGTGGTGCCCAGCGAGGCCGAGGACAGGTTCACGGCTACGGAAATATCGAAGCCGGCGCGGCGCCACCTGGCGCAGGCCTGCGCCGATTGCGCCAGCATCTGCCAGGTGAGGTCGTCGATCAGCGGACTCTCTTCCATGACCGGGATGAAGGCCGAGGGCGTCAGCAGGCCTTTTTCCGGATGCCGCCAGCGGGCCAGCGCCTCGGCGCCCACGATGTGCTGGCTGGACAGCACCACCTTGGGTTGGAAATAGGCCACGAATTCGCCGTGTTGCAGCCCGTGGGAGATTTCCCGCAGGGGGATGACGTGGCTGGGTGGCTTGACTCGCTCGGGCCGATTGGCCGGCGGCTGGTACAGCGCGATCATCGCCGCCAGCTTTTGCGTGGTCAGCGGTTTTTCCAGCGTGCCCAGCAGGTTGACGTGGTACATCTTGACCATGGTGCCCACCGAGGCGATCAGCGATGCGTCCAGCGCGCTGACCAGAATTACGGAAGTGGAACCGCCCAGTTCGCCCACGTGGCGGATGAATTCCATACCGTCCATCTCCGGCATATCCAGGTCGGTGATGATGATGTCGATGGGTGTGTTCAGTTCCTGCATCACCGTCAAGGCATTGCGGCCGTCCTGCGCGGTGAACACATGCTTGGCGCCCAGGTCCTCGAGCAGTCTGCCCAGTTCCCAGCGCTGAAAGCCGTGGTCCTCCACAATCAGGAAGCGAAGGTTCTGGATCAGCATGCCGATCTCCCTGCCGTGGCATTCATGGCCGCCTTCATAGCGAATCCAGATAGGCGTTTACGCGGCGCAACTCGCCGTCGAATTGCGCGAACGCGGCTTCCACGGCCTGCCAATGATGTTCGACGCTGCCTTTTTCGATTTGCTCCGCCAGGGCGGCCAATCCGAAGGCGCCGAGCATGCGCGCGGCCCCTTTGATACGGTGCGCCGTGTGCGTGACCATGGCGCCGTGGTTTTCCGCAAGCGACTTGCGCAGAGCCGCCACGTCCTGATCGTTTACGCTGCGGAAAATGCCGACCAGCTCGCGCAAGGTGGCAGCGTTGCCGCGTGAAATCGCCGCCAGCACTTCGGTATCGATGGCGTTTTCCGGCAGAGATACGCCGGAGCTAGCCGCCTGCTTTTCGGTAGGCGAGGGCTTGCCCCCACCCGGCAGCGGCAGCCATTGATCGAGCTTGCGGGCCACATCGTGCAACTCCAGCGGCTTGGCCAGGTAGTCGTCCATGCCGGCGGCGTAGCATTTTTCGGCCTCGTCGGCCAGGGCATTGGCGGTGCAGGCGATGACCGGCGTGCGCCGACGGCCACCGCTTGCGCTGCGCGCTTCGATGGATCTCAGCGTCCGCACCATCTCGTATCCGTCCATGACCGGCATATGGCAGTCGGTCAGCAGGGCGCCGTAGCGGCCGGACTTCCATTTTTCCAGGCCGTCCAGGCCGTTTTCCGCCGTTTCCACCGCGTAGCCCAGGGCAGTGACCTGATGCATCAGCACCATGCGGTTGACCTCATGGTCGTCCACCACCAGCACCAAAGTACCTTCTGCAATCGCACGCTCCACGCTGGGCGCCGTGCGGCGTTGTCCCGGCTGGGCGGCAGCCGTGGCCACCAGGCGGCGGGTGCCGGTATCGGTAAGGCGGGCCGCATCCGCCTCGCGTAACTCCAGTACCAGGTGCAGGGTGGTGCCGATATTGACCGCGCTTTCCAGGTCGACGGTGCCGCCCATCAATTCCGCCAGCCGCCGGCATATTGCCAGGCCCAGCCCGGTGCCGCCGAAGCGGCGCGTGCTTTGCGCATCGGCCTGGGTGAAAGGATGGAACAGGTGCCGTTGATCCTCCACAGAAATGCCGATGCCGGTATCGGCCACGGTAAAGCACAGGACCTGGGCGCCGTCCTTTTGTTCCAGCAGGTCGACGCGGATTTCCACGCTGCCCTTGGAGGTGAACTTGATGGCGTTGCTGACAAAGTTGTTGAGGATTTGCTGCAGACGCAGCGGGTCCACCCACACCGCCGGCGCGATCAGGGGGTCCAGATGCAGCTTCATGGGCAGCCCCTTGCTGCTGGCGGGGCCGGAGAACAGTTCGAATACCGCACGCACGATGACCGCGGGGGAGGCAATTTCGTTCTGGATGGCGAGCTTGCCGGCCTCGATCTTGGAGAAGTCGAGTATGTCGTCGATGATGCGCACCAGCGAGTGGCCGGATTGGCGCACCACTTCCACGGTGGTGCGTTGCGGGCCATCCAGGCGGGTGAGGCTCAGCAATTCCAGCATGCCGATGACGCCGTTCAGCGGGGTGCGGATTTCATGACTCATGGTGGCGAGGAAGGTGCTCTTGGCGCGGTTGGCGGCGTCGGCCGCGTCCTTGGCCTCGCGCAATTCGTCCTCCAGTTGCCGGCGCCCGGTGATGTCGATCCAGTAGCCGTTCCAGATCGTGGTTCCGGCGGCGTTGCGGCTGGGGACGGAACTGGCGCGATGCCAGCGGATCGAGCCGTCGGTGTGGCGGACGCGAAACTCCGCACTCCAGGGTGTGCCGTGCAAGGCCGATTCGCGAATCGAACTTTGTATGGCCGGCAGGTCTTCCGAAATGATGCGGTCGAGTACGGCGCGGGCGTCAGTCAGCGCATCCTCGGGCCCGATACCGAGCACGTCGCGAATACCGCGGCTGACAAAGTTGTAGGCCATCTCACCGTCTGCTTCGAGCTGGAATTGATAGACCACACCGGGCACACCGTCGGTCATGTCACGCAGCAGGCGCTGGGCGTCCTCGGCACGGCGTTTGAGTTCCATCTGGTCGGTGATGTCGCTCCAGAAGCCATTCCATAGCACGCCATCGCCTTCCTCCTTACGCAGGGTGGCCGAAGCCTGCAACCAGCGTATACGGCCGTCCGGCAGGCGCACGCGAAAGTCGTATTTGATGGGCTTCAGGGTCTGCTCGGCTTCCGCCATGATGGCCTGCACCATCGGCCGGTCTTCTTCTGCGATGGTGGTCCACATCGCCCCGAAGTCTTGCATTGCGGCGGCCCTGTCCACGCCGCGCAGCCGCTCGACGCTGCGGCTCAGATATTCAAATTTATAGACACCGGGCCTGGGCGAGCGCAGCCGGTAGACGGCACCAGGCAGGCTTTCGGCCAGGTCGCTTAGTTGTGCCTCGGCAATTTCGCGCGCCCGGGTCTGACGGACGATGCCCAGATAGGTAGGCACCAGCAAAAACACCGTCAGCGCAAACGCCGCCGCCAGCGTCATCAGCACATAGTGATCGTCCTCGAGTTCGGTGGCGCGGCGCAAGGCGAGCAGACGCTGCTCTTCGTTTTGAATCTGGCCGGTAATGCCGTCTATGTTTTCGCGCGCCTGCAGCCAGTTTTTCTGCGAATTGGGCAGGATGCCCGAGAGCCCCTGATTAAGCACCCTCTCCTGGGTGATGCGCATGGACTTCATGCGCGCGATCACCAGCGCCAGTACCTGGGTGGTGCGCCTCTGCTGCTCGGCGTTGTCGGAGGTGAAACGCTCCAACTCCTCGGTCTTGGACATGACGGCCTCGTAAGCGCGGTCGCGGTCGGCCAGCAACGCCGGATCGGCATGCAGCAAAAAACGCGCATGGCTTTCTTCCATGCGATGGATGTCGAGATTGATGTTGTTCACCAACTGCAGCACGTTGATGGTGTGCTGTACCCAGGCCGAGGAGGTATGGCTTTTCTGGGTGGCGTCGTACAGGGTCCAGCCGACCAGGGCGATCATGCCGGCGGCAATCCACAGGAACCAGCGGGCGAGGGTGTGCACGCGCGTCATGTCAGTTGCCGCCCGACGGACATGGAGTCAGTGCGCGAAAAGTCGCTGCGACCGGAAAAGAGTCAAAAACAGGCACGACGCTACCACCGCCCCGACAAGGCGCGACCCTGCCGGGAGTTCCCGTATTATTTATGGTGCTGCAATTGCCCATCGTAGAGCTCGCTTTGCATAGTCAAGTTATGCGCTGCGGATTTCCTGCCCTTGCAAACCACGATACCTTTTTCCGTATTGCATGTGTATCACCTGCGGACCACGCTGTCCCCACCCACACGGGTGGGAAATGCAGCTGTGAAGCCCCTACTTTATTTAGGGGGATGCTTAGATGGATGTTCGGGGGAATGCCATAGCCTGATGCGCTAGCTTTTATTGTCTACGCGATCGGGATTTAAAAATGTGAAAAATCGCACAAAGCGATTCGAATCGCTGCGCACTTTTCCTGCGCTGCGGCAGATGAAAAGTAGCGGCAATAATGTCAACTACAGTTTTTATCTGGATTTGCTGCGCAACAATGTCTGGGCGAGGGCAGCGGCGGCTCCTCTACGGAGCCGGGTTTTGTGGTGCTGCCGGTCGCACTTGGTGCCGGCAGCACCACCCTAGTTAGCAGTCCCTGCGGGGACGCTATCAGGTAAGGCTTACTTCGCGACCCTGGTGGATTGCTGTGCGGATACATTCGCATCCACACTGCCGTTCACCCGTACACCGTTGCCGGCCTTGGCGTTGGCGGAGGCATCCTGGCTTGCCGATGCGCTGGTTGCGGTAGCGGCGGAAGCGTGCCTGGCCTTGGTGGCGTGGCGCTTCTTGGCGTCGGCTTTTTGGGTGGCGTCGGCAGAAGCGTCGGCGGTAGTGGCCGCCATCGTGCCGGCGCCCGCTTCCGCACCGGCCGCGGCGTTGCCGGCCGCGTGCTCGGCAGCGGTGCCTGCGCTTACCGCTTCGCCGGCTCCCGCCTTGACTGCTGTCTGCGCAGCCTGGCCTGCGCCGGCTGCCGCATTGGCAGTCGCTTGCGCGGTGGCATCCAGCGGTTTGCCGGTGTCGGTGGCGACTTTGCCGCCGGCCGTCAGCGAACTGGAGCCGGTGATGCGCCCGCCGACCAGCGAGCCGGCGCCGGCGCCCGTTGCGCCCAAGGAGCCGCCGACGTTACCACCTATGCCGCCGCCCACCTTGCCCGAGCCGCCGATGATGGGGCCAGCCTCCGCGTAGGGAGCCAACATCAAACTACCGGCCAATACCGTGGTTGCTAATATGTGTTTGGATTTCATGGTCGTTCTCCTTGATGTACGCCGCGGCCTATCCGCGTCGCAATGCTGTAAAAAGCGCTTACGAGTTAGTAGCTGTAGTCCAGCGAGATACGCGCCACACCGCCGCCGGTGAGCCGGACGCGGTCGCCGGTTTGAATGCCGTCGACGTTGGCGGTGGTGATGGTGCGGAAGTTGCCGTCATCCAGGTGCACACGCACCCGGTAGCGCAGGCTGGCGTTACGGTTTTTCTCGACCTCGTTGCCGGCCACGGCGCCGCCGACGGCGCCTGCCACGGTGGTCAGATCCTTGCCGCGGCCGCCGCCGATCTGGTGGCCGAGCACGCCGCCCAGCACGCCGCCGATCACGGCGCCGACGCCGCTGCCCTGGCCCTTCACTTCAATGGGCGTGATCGACTCCACGCTGCCGCAGTCCACGCAAATCTGGTCACGCGTGCGGCCGGAGCCGTCCGCCAGCACCATGCTGGGAATGGCAGGTTTCAGGGCCGATGTGGTGGCGCCTGCGGCAGACTTCGAGGGATTGGCGGCAGGCGTATCCGCAGCCGCGTTGCTCGAATGGGCCATCGGCAGCCAGCCCATGATGGCGGCGACGCCGGTCAGGCAAAGCAGGATCAGGGCGATGGCCGCAAGGATGATGAGCGGATGGGTTCTCTTGGGAATATATTGTGTAGGGCTGTTCATTTTGTGCTCCTTTACAAGGTGTACATTCCGGCGCTTCCGGCGCTTACGGTTGGCGTACCTGATCCCGATTCGCCGGTTCGGGTAGCCACGGTTACAAGCTTAGGCAGCGGCACTAAGGCCCGGTGTAAGCCTGAACCGCGCGGCCCTGTCGGAAATGTCCTACAGCGTCGCGGACCGGCGGGCGGCAGTATTGCTTTCAGGCTGCGATCCGGCTGGTCCGGCGCGTGCCGCATCTTTTTTGTCTATCATCGGACGTACAACCTGCCGGCAAATGCCGGCCATTACAGGCAAATATGGCTGACTCGATACGCAACAGAATGGCCCAGACGTGGCGGCGGGTGCTCCGCGCCATTCCCAAGGGGCTGTTGTTCCTGATCGGCTTTGCGGCCGTGCTGACGGTTTTCGCCATCGGCTTTTCCGAGTACCACTATTCCAGTACCCTGGTGGGCCTGGACCGGCTGAGCACCGAGCGCAACCGCATAGGCGCGGTGGAAAATATTCTTGCGTTGATGGTCGATGCCGAAAACGGGCAGCGCGGCTACCTGCTGACCGGCAAGGCTGAATACCTGCAGTCGCTGGAAGACGCCAATGTCGAACTGGCGAAAATCCAGAACCGCCTGGCGGTAGGCTTTGCCGACCGTCCGGCCGAAATGGCCAGCGCGGATGAAATACGCCAGTTGGCCCTTAAAAAACTGGTTGATCTTCAAACCGGTGTGCAGCTTTACAAGCTGGGTGAGACGCAAAAAGCGCTGGAAATGTTCAACTCCGGCGAGGGTCTGCAAATAACGGCCGATGTGCGCAATAAGGTCACCGAACTGGCCGGCCGGCTGCGTACCGAGTTCACTGCGAACCGGGAAAACTGGCGCCAGCAAATGATCACCGCCCGGGTAGGTATGCTGAGCGTGGCGCTACTCAATATTCTGTTGCTGCTGTTCGTGATCATCCTGCTGACGCGCGAATCGGAACAGCGCGAATACATCGCCCGCCTGGTGGACGCCGACAATCTGCGCCTCAACAAGGAAGTGGCCGAGCGGACCGTGGAATTGGATGAACTGACGCGCCATCTGCAGGAGGTAGCGGAAAAGGACAAGGCCGCGCTGGCGCGGGACCTGCACGACGAACTGGGCGGCATCCTTACCTCCGCCAAAATGGATGTCGAATGGCTGCGTACGCACCCCAATGACTCCGAGGCGGCGGTGGGCCGTTACCGCCAGCTATCCGCGTTGCTGGACGAGGCGGTGTCGGTCAAGCGCCGCGTCATTGAAAACCTGCGGCCCTCGTTACTCGATCATCTCGGCCTGGCGCCGGCGCTGGAGTGGTATCTGGAAGAGAACTGCAAAAAGGCCGGGTTGGAATACGAACTGGACATTCCCGAGAATTTGGATTTTCTGACGCCGGACGAGTCCATCGCCCTGTACCGCATCGTTCAGGAGGCGCTTACCAATGTGTTGCGGCACGCGCACGCCGGGAAGTTCTCGGTGCGGATGCAATTAGAAGCAGGGAGCTACCGGCTGCAATTGACGGACGATGGGCGGGGATTCGCAGAGCCCATTAACCTTTCCAAGCTTTCGCACGGGCTATCCGGCATGCGCCAGCGGACGCGGTCGCTGGGAGGGGAGATTACCTGGACGTCCGAACCCGGCGACGGAACCGTCATCAGCGTGACGATTCCCAACGCTGCTGCCGTCGCGACTCAGGACGTCTCACCCTGAGCTTTCAGCCGCTCTGCGTACCGGTCGGCGGCGGCCACGTGCAATAAATCGCGCAGGCGGCTGAACTCGCTGGATTTGTCCAGGAACCAGGCCGCACCCAGGGCGCGCGCCGCCTTTTCCACGGATGGCGACGGGAAATTGGTCAATACGATAATCAGCGGGCGCCTGGTGGCGGCGCTGTATTTCATGGCCTTCAGCACACCCAGGCCGCTGCCCTTGGCCAGTTGCATATCGAGTATCAGGGCATCGGGGTCGCCGTACTGGCAGATGTGGATGGCGCGTTCCTCGCTGTCGGCCTCGCCGATGACCTGCGTGCCGGCTAGCTCCTCCACCAGTCTGACCAGGCGCTCGCGGATATTGGCAGCGTCCTCAATGATGGCCACGCGCAGCAGCGGCTGCGGGGCGAGCTCGCGAATCTTGACGGTATCCGAAACGGGTTTGACGTCGGACTTGGCATCCAAAGGTACATGATTGGCATCCATAGTGCCTCCTGTGGCCTGAGTCATTATTGGATCAGGCCGTTCTTGACGGCGTAATAAGTGAGTTCCGAATTGGTTTTCAGCCCCATTTTTTCCAGCAAGCGGGTCCTATAGGTACTCACGGTTTTGACGCTGATAAACAACTTCTTGGCAATGTCGCCGACCGTGCCGCCCTTGGCCAGCAGGAAAAAGATTTCAAACTCGCGCTCCGAAAGCTGTTCGTGGATGGGCTGCTCGCTGGCTCCGCCCAGGCCTTCCGCCATCAGTTCGGCGAGCTTGGGGCTGACGTATTTGCGGCCCACGGCGATGGTTTCTATGGCGGTCTTGAGCTGCTCGGCCGTGCAGGTCTTGGCCAGAAATCCGGCGGCGCCCGCGCGCAGCATATTGATGCCGTATTGCTCCTCGGGAAACCCGCTCAGGATCAGCACCTTGATATCCGGATAGCGTTCCTTGATGCGGCGCAGTACATCCACGCCGGAAACGTCGGGTAGCGAAATATCCAGCAGCACCACGTCGTAGTCCGCCGCGCGCAGGCACTCCATGGCCTCGCTGGCGCTGCGTGCCTCGCCCGCCACCATGAAGCGCGATTGCTCGGCCAGGATTTGTCGAAAGCCGACTCTGACGATGTCGTGGTCGTCGACGATCAGGATTCTCAGATCATGATTGCTCATATTGGCCTGGGTAGAGCTGTAGTTGGCGATAGCCGGTGCGAATGTGGGCGCGGATGTCATGGTCGTCGGCAATCAGGATTTGCCCTTGCTGGCCGCGCCCTCTACCGCTTCGCCGCCTTTCTTGACGTCCTTGCCCACGCCCTCAATAGTATTACAAGCCGTGACGGTGAGCAGGCAAGCCAGTGCAGCGACGGTGGTGAGCAGTTTTTTCATCTTGATTCTCCGATTGTTTTCAGTACGGTTTACAGCAACGGAGCAGGAATCCTTTTTTCCGGCCGGCGTCGGTGTTGGTTAGGCACCGGAAATCCGGATCCCTGCCGCCGCGAGTTCATCCTATTCGGGATGACACGCTCATCTTGTCAGCAGCGGCGGGCGCACGATGTAGGACAAGTCCTACTGAAAGCGCAAACGGTCAAAAGCAGAATGCAGGCATCCCAAGGTTTTAATCATTTTGACGGGAGGCCGCATGCTTCGATCCCTGCTACTGCGCTTTGCCTTGCCGCTGATGGTCATTATTGCGGCGGCATCGTTCCTGGTATTGCCGCACGTTGAAAATCTGCTGACCGGCTGGTTCAGTGCGGACGTCAACCTGCGCGCCAAGCTGGTGATGAATTCCATCGAGGAGCGGCTGAGCGAGCTGGCGGCCAATCCCGACCCTGCCGCCTACGCACGTTATTTGCGCCGCGTCACCGGCGACGAGCGGGTGTTGGGTGTGTTGATTTGCGAACCCGGTGGCAAAACCCTGTACCGCACCGAAAATGCGCCTGCGCAAATCACCTGCTCGGCAGCCGGCGGCGAAGGCGAAACCAGCTACGTCTCGCAAACCCCCAAGGGGCCGGTGCATATTTTTCGTTCGGCGCTGGTGCATCCGCCCGAGGGCAGCGCTTTCCGCGCTCTGATCGTCCACGACCTGAGTTTTGCCGACCGCCGCCAGACCACCGTGCGCGACTATCTGCTGGCCTTCGCCGCCTTGTCGGCCCTGTGTCTGATGGTGCTGATGATGGGCGCGGCCTGGCTGATGGTGCGCGGCCTGCTGGCCGGCCTGATCGGTGATATCCGCGGCAAGCGTTACCTGGACGACAACGTCGCCCACCGTTCCACCATTCCGCTGCTTTCGCAGGTGCGGCAGGTGCTGCGCGAAGTCGAGCGCGATCAGCGACTGGAAATCGAGTTCCAGGAAAACTGGACGCCCGAGGCGCTGAAGCACGTGATTGCGAAATACCTGGGCGCGCCGCAAGTGATCGTGCTATCCAACCGCGAACCCTATATCCACAATCTGAAAAAAGACGAAACCATCGAAGTGACGGTGCCGGCCAGCGGCATGGTGACGGCGCTGGAGCCCATCACCCGCGCCTGCGGCGGCACCTGGATTGCACACGGCAGCGGCAGCGCCGACCATAGAGTGGTGGACCGCAAGGATCGCGTGCGGGTGCCGCCTGCAGCGCCTTCCTACGTGCTGAAGCGCGTCTGGCTCAGCGCCGAAGAGGAGGAGGGCCATTACTACGGTTTTTCCAACGAAGGCCTGTGGCCGTTATGCCATCTGGCCTACGTGCGGCCGGCCTTTCGCGAAAGCGACTGGCATATGTACCGAGCCGTAAACCGCAAGTTTGCCGATACCGTGAAGGCCGAGGCCAAAGACCGCTCGCCACTGGTGTTGGTGCAGGACTACCATTTCGCCCTGGCCCCACAAATGATTCGCGAATCCCTGCCGGAGGCGACCATCGCCCTGTTCTGGCATATCCCCTGGCCCAACGCCGAGACTTTCGGCGTGTGTCCGTGGAAAGAGGAGTTGCTGCAGGGTTTGTTGAAGGCCGACATACTCGGTTTCCACACCCACCATCACTGCCAGAATTTCCTGGCCACGGTAGATCGTTTCGTGGAATGCCAGATCGACCGCGAGCATATGACGGTGCAGTTGCACGATCACGTCTGCCATATCGCCGCCTATCCCATCTCGATCGAATGGCCACCACGCTGGCTGGAGGATCTTCCCAACGCAGCGTACTGCCGGGCCCAGGTGGCCAGGCGTTTCAACCTGGGCAGCGAGGTGCGTATCGGCGTGGGTATTGAGCGCTGGGATTTCACCAAGGGCATCCTGGAGCGCTTTCTCGCCATCGAATCTTTCCTGGAGAAGCATCCCGAGTACATCGGCAGGCTGACATTCCTGCAAATCGCCGCTCCCTCGCGCAGCAAACTCGTCGCCTACCAGCGCCTGCAAAGTGAAACCGCGGCGGCGGCCACGCAGGTCAACCAGCGTTTCGGGCGCAAGGGCTGGCAGCCGATTATCCTGATCGGCCAGCACCAGGAGCCGCCGCAGGTGTTCGAACTGCTGCGCGCAGCCGATTTCTGCCTGGTCAACAGCCTGCACGACGGCATGAACCTGGTCGCCAAGGAATTCGTCGCCGCGCGCGAGGACGAGGATGGGGTGCTGATCCTGTCCACCTTCGCCGGTGCCTCCCGCGAGCTGGTCGAGGCGCTGCTGGTCAACCCCTTTGCCATCGGCGAGACGGCGGAGGCGATCCGTCTGGCGTTGGCCATGCCGCGCGAGGAGCGGCGCGAGCGCATGCAACTCATGCGCCGCACCGTCAAGGAAAACAACGTCTACCGCTGGGCCGGACGCATGCTGATGGACGCCTCGCGCATACGCCGCCACCAACGCCTGTTCAACCGTCCGCAGGCCGAACGCACCCTGAAGCTGCAAGCCTATGAGTGACCTCAATCTCGGCGTCATCGGCAATTGCACGGTCAATGCCCTGATCGACCCGCAAGGCCGCATGGTCTGGTGCTGCTACCCGCGCCCGGATGGCGATCCGGTTTTTCACGCGCTCCTGAACGGAAAAGAGCCATTTCAGCCGGATGCGCGCGGCTACTACGCCGTCGAGCTTGAAAATTTCGCCGGGGCCGAGCAGGCCTATCTGGAAAACACCGCCGTGCTGCGCACCGTGCTGCACGATGACCGTGGCGGGGCGGTCGAGATTCGGGACTGTGCACCGCGTTTTTCCATGGCCGGCCGCACCTTTTGTCCCACCAGCTTTGTGCGCCGCATCGCACCGTTGTCAGGCCGACCGCGCATCCGTGTGCGTCTGCGCCCCGGCTTCGACTATGGTGGCCTGCCGCCGTCCATTACCCGCGGCAGTCACCACGTACGCTATAGCGGCGCGGGCCAGACCCTGCGCCTGACCACGGATTTGCCGGTGTCTTATGTGCTGGATGAAAGCGCCTTCCTGCTCGACCGGCCGGCCAGCCTGTATCTGGGCGCCGACGAATCGGTCACCGAGGCAATCGACGACCTCGCCCGCAGCTTTGAGGAGCGCACCATCCAGTATTGGCGCGCCTGGGTGCGGCCCCTGGGCGTGCCGCTGGAATGGCAGGATGCCGTGATCCGCGCGGCCATCACTCTGAAGCTTTGCACTTTTGAAGATACCGGCGCCATTGTCGCGGCGCTAACCACCAGCGTGCCGGAGGCGGCCGACACCGGGCGCAACTGGGACTACCGTTATTGCTGGCTGCGCGACGCCTTTTTCGTGGTGCGCGCGCTGAACAGCCTCTCCGAGGTCGCGACCATGGAGAACTATCTGCGCTATCTCTTCAACCTGGTGGAGGGCGCCGAGGCGCAGCAGCACCTGCAGCCGGTTTACGGCATCGCCACCGAAACCGAGCTCATCGAGCGCCAGGTGCAGAGCCTGCCGGGCTATCGCGGCATGGGACCGGTGCGGGTGGGCAACCAGGCCTTTGAGCATCGCCAGCACGACGTCTATGGCGCGGTGATCCTGGCCGCGACGCAGGCGTTTTTTGATCGACGGTTGCTACGGCAGGCGGGCCGCGCGGATTTCGAACGCCTGGAATGGCTGGGTGAGCGGGCGGTGGCCCTGTATAAAGATCCCGACGCCGGCATGTGGGAATTGCGCACTATGTCTGCAGTGCACACATCCTCCGCCCTGATGTGCTGGGCGGCCTGCGTGCGTCTGGCGCGTATTGCCGAACATCTGCGGCTGCCCGACCGCGCCGCTTACTGGACCAGCCACGCCTACGCCATCCGCGTCGCCATCCTGGAGCAGGCCTGGAGTGGAAAATTGCAGGCTTATGCCTCGACCTTCGGTGGCGATCAACTGGATTGCGGTGTGCTGCTGATGGGGGAGGTCGGTCTGGTCGAGCCCACCGATCCGCGCTGGCAGCGCACGGTGGCGGCCATAGGCCGCGACCTGAGCCACGGGCCGCATTTTTTCCGTTACCGGCACGCCGACGATTTCGGCACACCCAAAACCGCGTTCACCATCTGCACCTTCTGGTATATCGACGCGCTGGCGCAGCAGGGCAGAACCGTGGAAGCGCGCGAGATGTTCGAAAAACTGCTGGGTAAACGCAACCCGCTGGGCCTGCTGTCCGAGGATATAGACATCGCCAGTGGCGAGCTATGGGGTAATTTTCCGCAGACCTATTCCCTGGTCGGCATCATTAATTGCGCGATGCGCCTGAGCGAGCCCTGGGAGAAGGTGCTTTAGGCGTATTTCAGGTAACCGTGCGCACGCCGCCGGCAGCTTCCGCCATCGCGGCCACGGCGTCCGTATGTACTACCGAAGGTTCGGCCAGCCAGCGTTCCAGGAAAACCATAACCGAGGCAGGGGAGGGCAGATGCCTATCGCCCGCGTTGACGATGCGGTTGCCCACCGAGAGGGTCAGGCCGTCGTGCTTTTTTGCGGCGGAAAATAAATCCAGGTCGGTAATGTCGTCGCCTATCGCCACCGGCATGGTGCCGGCAAAGGCAGGGACTGCCATCATGCGCGCCAGTCCGGCGCCTTTACTGGTAGCCGCCGGTTTGATTTCGATAACGCGGTGCCCGGTGAGGCAGTGCCATTGCGACGCCTCACGTTGGCAGATGTCAGCCAGCGACGCCTGCAACTGCACGGCAAGCGCCGTATCGCCATTGAAATGCAGCGCTATTGCGATGCCCTTGTCTTCAAGCATGACGCCAGGGTAGGGCTTGGCGATGTCGTTGATCGCCGCCCGCAAACCGGGCGGCAGAGGGATGTGCATCCGGATCTCGCCCTCGCCCGATTCCCGGTATTCGGCGCCGTGAACGCCGATGGCCGGTCCCCGGAAGGGTGTCAGCAAGCTATCCAGCGTGGCGAGGTTGCGGCCGGTGGCGATGGCCAGTGCGCCGTGCAGCTTTTGCTCCAGCCCGGCTAGCAGAGCGGGCAGACGGCCCGGCACCGTCACCGCGTCCGGGCGGGCGGCCAGCTCGATGAGGGTGCCGTCGAGATCGAGAAAGAGGCTGATCATGGCAGGCGAGGATGGTGGGTAATGGTTGTGGGCATTGTGCCGCAGGCGGTGGGATAACGAGCGGCCAGGCTGTTTGGAGCCGGCCAGGATTCATTAATTCGCAATTTACGCATCGTAGCGTCTCGTTTGCGCTCATACGCTTGTAGCGACGTCAGCCCGCACCAATAAAGTGCGCAGCCCAATATATACACCTAATTTATATAGGGTAATTTGCTAATTTAATATCAGGTGATATTATTTCCGACTTGGCTAATTCCGGCACATCATCGAAGTTGGACCCCTCTCGTAACCTGGGTTTTCTGCTCAGGGATACGTCGCGGCTGTACACGACCAATTTCGAGCAACATGCGTCCGAGCTGAACCTGACGCTGGGCCATTGCAAGGTGCTGGCCTATTTGCAGCGTAATGAGGGCATCTGCCAGGCGCGGTTGGCCCTGCTGACCGATACCGATCCGATGACCCTGGGCCGCACCGTGGAACGCATGGTGGGCGAGGGGCTGATCGAGCGTCGGCCTAACGCCGACGACCGCCGCAAGCACCGGCTGTACCTGTTGCCGCCGGCGCTGCCGGTGTTGCGCGAAATCTGGCGTTGTTCAGACCGTGCGCGCGCCAAAGCGCTGGTAAACCTGTCTGCTGCCGATCGCACTCAATTGATGAGCCTCCTGGAGCGGGTGACAGCCAATCTGGAGACCGCACTGGCCGGCGCCGAGCAATCCACCAACCCGGCGCCCGCCAAACGCAGGCGCGCTGCCTCGAACGGAGTACGCGATGTTAGTTGATGTCGTCCGCGTCGCGCTGAAACGCCCTTACACCTTTGTGGTGCTGGCTTTCCTGCTGCTGATCGTTGGCCCCTTGGCGGCCTTGCGCACGCCCACGGATATTTTCCCCGACATCCGCATCCCGGTGATCGCCGTGGCCTGGCAGTACACGGGGCTACCGCCCGATCAGATGGCGGGCCGCATCACCACCCTGTACGAGCGGGTGTTGACCACCACCGTCAACGATATCGAACACATCGAGGCCAATTCCTACGCGGGCATCGGCATCGTCAAGATTTTTTTCCAGCCGGGTGTGAGTGTCGCGGTCGCCAATGCGCAGGTCACTGCCATCTCACAGGTGGTGGTGAAGCAAATGCCGCCCGGCATCACGCCGCCGCTGATTCTCAATTACAACGCCTCCACCGTGCCCATCCTGCAATTGGCGCTTTCGGGCAAGGGGCTCTCCGAACAAAACCTGTTTGACCTGGGCGTCAACGCCGCGCGCCCCTCGCTGGTGACCGTGCCGGGCGCCGCCATTCCCTATCCCTATGGTGGCAAGCAGCGTCTGGTGCAGATGGACCTGGACCCTGCCGCCTTACAGGCGCGCAATCTTTCCGCGCAGGACGTGGCCAATGCCCTGGCCGCGCAAAACCTGATCGTGCCGGTGGGCACGCAGAAAATCAGCAGCCTGGAATACACTCTGCGGCTTAATAACGCGCCCTCGGCCATCGCCGATCTCGGCAATCTGCCGATCAAGGTGGTCAACGGCGCCACCGTCTACATCAAGGACGTGGCCAATGTTCACGACGGCAATTCGCCGCAGACCAATATCGTCCACGTCGACGGCGGCCGCTCGGTACTGATGTCGGTACTGAAAAACGGCAGCACCTCGACGCTGGCCATCGTCGACGGCATACGTGCCAAGCTCGATGCCATCAAGCCGGGCCTGCCGGAAAACCTGACCATCAACCCCATTAACGATCAATCGATTTTCGTGCGCGCGGCCATCAGCGGCGTTGCGGTCGAAGGCATTATCGCGGCGGCGCTGACCAGCGTGATGATTCTCCTGTTCCTGGGTAGCTGGCGTTCCACCATCATCATCGCCATCTCGATTCCGCTGTCCATTCTCGGCTCCATCATCTGTCTGGCTGCCACCGGCGAGACGCTCAATATCATGACCCTGGGCGGGCTGGCACTGGCGGTCGGTATCTTGGTGGACGATGCCACGGTCACCATCGAAAACATCAACTGGCACCTGGAGCACGGCAAGGACGTGGAGACCTCGATCATGGACGGTGCACGTCAGATCGTCACGCCGGCGTTTGTGTCGCTGCTGTGTATTTGCATCGTGTTCGTGCCCATGTTTTTCCTGCAGGGTGTGGCCCGCTTCCTGTTCGTGCCCATGGCCGAGGCGGTGATGTTTGCCATGATTTGCTCCTTCCTGCTGTCGCGCACCCTGGTGCCGACCATGTCCAAATACCTGCTGAAACCGCATGCGCCGCACACCGATGAGCACGGCAACGACATCGCGCTGCCGGCCACGCGCAATCCCCTGGTTTCATTCCAGCGCGCGTTTGAGGCGCGCTTTGAGAGCTTCCGCGACGGTTATCGCGAATGGCTGCGCATTGCCTTGGCGCACCGGAAGGTGTTCGTGACCGGTTTCATGGCCTGTGTGCTGGCTTCGTTCGCCTTGTTACCCTTCCTGGGCAGCAACTTCTTCCCCTCCGTGGATGGCGGACAAATCCTGATGCATGCACGGGTGCCGGTGGGAACCCGAGTCGAAGAAACCGCGGCGCGCTTTGCGCATATCGAGGACGCCATCCGGCGCATCATCCCGCCTGAGGAAATCGTTACCCTGGTGGATAACATCGGCCTGCCGATCAGCAGTATCAACCTCACCTACAACAACACCGGCGTGATCGGCTCGCAGGATGGCGATGTGCAAATCGCTCTCAGCAAGGAGCACCATCCCACGGCCGACTATGTGCGCGAGCTACGCGAGAAGCTGCCGCGCGAGTTTCCGGATACTGTGTTTTCCTTCCCGCCTGCCGACATCGTCAGCCAGATCCTGAATTTCGGTGCGCCCGCGCCCATTGACCTGCAGGTGCGCGGCAGCAATGTGGAAGCCAACTATGCGTATGCCACCAAATTACTGAAAGCGGTCAAGCGCATTCCCGGCGTGGCCGATGCGCGTATCCAGCAATCGCGCCGCAATCCGGCCTTCGACATCAACTTTGACCGCACGCGCGCACAGGAACTGGGTATCACCGCGCGCGACGTGACCAACAGCATGGTGGTGAGCCTGGCCGGCAGCAGCCAGGTGGCGCCCACCTTCTGGCTGAACCCGGCCAACGGTGTGTCCTATTCCATCGTCATGCAGACGCCGCAATACAAGTTGGACTCGCTGTCGGCCCTGTCCAATCTGCCCATCAACGGTTCGGACGGCCATCCGCCGCAGACGCTGGGCGGGTTGGCGACCTTCAATCGCGCCGTCGCCAATGCCGTGGTCAGCGAATACGATATTCAATCGCTGGTGCAGATCAACGCCACCACTGAGGATCGTGACCTCAGCGCGGTGGCCGCCGATATCCGTAAGCTCATCGCCGATACGGCCAAGGATGTGCCCAAAGGTTCTAGCGTGGCGCTGGTAGGGCAGGTGCGCACCATGGACCAGGCGTTCTCGGGTCTGCTGTTCGGCCTCCTGGGAGCGATCGTCCTTATTTATTTCCTGATCGTGGTGAACTTCCAGTCCTGGAGCGACCCCTTCGTGATTATCACGGCGCTGCCTGCGGCCCTTGCCGGCATCGTCTGGATGCTGTTTGCCACCCACACCTCGCTGTCGGTACCGGCTCTCACCGGCGCCATCATGTGCATGGGTGTTGCCACCGCCAATAGCGTGCTGGTGATTACCTTCGCGCGCGAACGCCTCGAAGAACTGGGCGACGCCACCGCCGCCGCCTTGGAGGCCGGCTTCGTGCGCTTCCGCCCGGTGCTGATGACGGCTCTCGCCATGATTATCGGCATGCTGCCCATGGCCCTGGGCCTGGGCGAGGGCGGTGAACAGAATGCCCCGTTGGGCCGCGCCGTTATCGGCGGCCTGATTTTCGCGACGATCGCCACACTGGTGTTCGTCCCCGTCGTATTCAGTATGGTGCATGCCCGTCACGGCAAAAAGCCCGCGCCGGCGCCTGTGCAAGGAGAACCACATGCAGCCTGATCCAGCCCACTCAACGGCCACTGCCGCCAGCACCGCTGTTGCCACCGCAGTTTCCACCAGCGCGCTTCGTAATCTGCGCATCGGCGGAATCTCTCTCATTGTTATCGCTCTCGTCGTGGTGGCGCTGGGCATTCTCACCCGTACCTCCGATGCTGCCCGCCTGCGCGAACGTGCCGACGCCGGCGCCATTCCGACGGTGGTGCTGATAACGCCCGCGTTGTTGGGCACGGCCGGAGGCTCGGCCAACACCCTCGATCTGCCGGGGCGTCTTGAGGCCAATTCACGCGCATCGATCTATGCACGCGTGAGCGGTTATCTCAAAAGCTGGAAGGTGGATATCGGCGCGCCAGTCAAAGCCGGGCAGTTGCTGGCCGAAATCGAAACGCCCGATCTGGACCAGCAACTGCTACGCGCACAAGCCGACTTCGCCAATGCCCAGGCCAATGCGTCGCTGGCCGAAACCACCAATAAGCGCTGGCAGGCCATGCTGGCTGCCGATTCGGTTTCGCGCCAGGAAGCGGAAGAAAAGGCCGGCGACCTCACTGCCAAGCGTGCACTGGCCAATGCGGCCAAGGCCAATGTCGATAATGTGCTGGCGCAAAAAGGTTTCACCCGCATCGTTGCCCCCTTTGACGGTGTGGTGACCGCGCGCTCCACTGACGTAGGCGCCCTGATCAACGTCGGCAGCGGCGCTGGGCCGGCGCTGTTTGAAGTCTCTGACACCCGTAAATTGCGCGTCTACGCCAGCGTGCCCCAGAGCCAGGCCGCCAGCATTCGCCGCGGCGCCAAGGCCAAAATCAGCGTGCCGGAGCGGCCGGGAAAATTCTACGCGGCCACAGTGGAATCGCTCTCGCAAGCGGTCAATGCCGCTTCGGGCAGCATGCTGATCCAGCTGGCCGTCAACAACGCCGAGGGCGAACTGCTGCCGGGTGGCTTTGCTAACGTTAGCCTCGATCTGCCGCAGGCTGGCGGCGCGCTCAACGTTCCGCCCAGCGCTTTGTTGTTCGATAAATCGGGCATCAGCATCGCCACCGTCGATAAAGATAATCGCGTTTTGTTGAAGCCCGTGACCATAGGTCGCGATTACGGCAAGGTGGTGGAATTGGCGTCCGGCGTTAGCGCGACCGACCGTGTGATTGAAAGCCCGCCGGATGGCATTGCCAACGGCGATGCGGTCAATATCGCTGTACCTTCAGCGACTGCGGCCACTGCAGCGCCTTCCGCGACCAAACCGGGAAGCAGCGAGAGTGCCAAGAAATAACGCGATACCCTTGCTGGTCGCCGCGCTGACACTGGGCGCGTGTACGCTCACGCCCGCGCTTAAGATTCCCGAAGTACCGGTGGCGGATGGCTACAAAGAGGCCGCACCCTGGACCACGGCCAAACCTGCCGATGATTTGCCGCGCGATGCCTGGTGGACGCTTTACGGCGAGCCGGAGCTGGACGACCTGCAAAAACGGCTGATCGCCAATAGCCCGGACCTGGCTGCCGCTCTGGCGCGTTACGAACAGGCCAGTGCGCTGACCGATCAGGCGCGATCGGGGCTATTCCCTACGCTTGCTGCGTCGGCCAATGTTCAGCGCATCGAGCAATCGCAGACCGCACCCTTGCGCGTGCTGGGACCGAATTCGCCTGATATCTACAGTTCCAATAACCTCGGCCTGCAAGCCAGTTACGAATTCGATTTGTGGGGCCGCATCCGTAGCCAGGTGGCGTCCGCCGGCGCCAGCCAGCAAGCCTCGCAGGCCGATCTGGAAACGGCGCGCCTCAGCCTGCAGGCACAACTGGCGGATAGCTATATCGCCCTGCGCGGGCTGGATCGCGACATTGCCTTGCTGGGCGATACCGTCAACGCTTACCAAAAGGCGCTGGAAGTCGTCACCACGCGCCACAAGGGCGGCATTTCCTCCGGGTTGGACGAAGCGCGCGCGCAGGCGCAGCTGGAGTCGACACGCTCCCAATCCCGGCAGGCGCAGGCGCAGCGGGCGCTGCTGGAACACGCCATCGCCGCGCTGGTGGGCGAGTCCGCATCCCGCTTCAGTATCGCCCCGCGCACCACGGCCATTAACCTACCGCAGGTGCCTATCGGTGTGCCCTCGACCCTGCTGCAGCGCCGTCCGGATATCGCAGCGGCTGAGCGACGCATAGCCGCCGCCAACGCCAATATCGGTGTGGCCCGCGCCGCATTTTTCCCTGCGATTACTCTCAACGCAACGGCAGGCTACCTGAGCCGCGACCTGGATAATTTCATCAAGGCGCCCAATACCTTTTGGGCCATCGGACCGACCCTGTTCCTGACCTTGTTCGATGCCGGCAAGCGCGACGCCGAGGTTGCCCGCAACCAAGCGGTGCTGGATGAGGCTGCCGCCAAATACCGTAGCGTCGTGCTGGGCGCCTTCCAGCAGGTGGAAGACAATCTGGCGCTGCTCAGCCAGTACCGTGCGGCGGCGGAAGCCGAGCGCGCGGCACTGGCGGCATCGCGCCGCTCGCTGGAGTTCGCCAACAGCCGCTATCGCGAGGGGGCGATTAACTACCTCGAAGTGGTGAGTTCGCAAACCGCCGCGCTGCAAGCCGAGCGCAATGCCCTCGACCTCGAAAATCGCCAGCGCCGCGCCAGCGTGCAACTGATCCGTGCGCTGGGTGGTGGCTGGTCGACGGATTCCGGGCCGGCACGATAGCCGCAGCATCGTCAGCCGAGTCTGACGTTTTGTTACAGGTCCAGATATAGCGCAAGGCTATACTCTTCGAAGCTTCGGTCCGCTCACATGCGCCGGAGCAGAGGAGAATCCGTGTCCCAGACCAGCAGCGTTCCCGGCAAATTCAAAATCCTGTTCGACGCCAAGTCCTCACAGGTTCAGGTCGAGCTGGAAAACAACTGTCAGAAGCACGGCCCGCTGGCGCCGCGCCTGACTACGCTGTTCGATGCGATCAAGGCCAAGGGTTGGGACTACGCGACCTCCAGCACCTCCGGCGCGGCTTTGAACGCCGGCGATCTCAAGGGCTACCAGGTGCTGTGCATTCTCACGCGCCTGAGACAGACCGCACCCGGCGGCAGCAATCCCTTTCCGCCCAATGCGGATTTTCAATACCAGGAAGCCGAGATCGCAGCCATCGTCGATTTCGTGGCGTCAGTAGGAGGGCTGTTATTGATTTCCAATCACGGCCCCATGCCCAACAATGTGCGTAACGACCAGACCATCAATGACCGGAACCTGGCCAAAGCTTTCGGCATCACCATGGCGCCGGCGCATTTTCGCAGTCCCGGCCATGCGCTGGATCTGAGTGGGGCCTGTCTAAGCAGCGCCCCCGCCATTGCCAAAACCATACTGGCCGACGTTAGCGCGGTGATGGTGCACAACTGTTGTGCCATCACGCCGGGTTCGGTGGGAACACCCATCGTCTCCCTGCCCGAGGGTGTTCGCAATATCAGCCCCACCAATAGCGATTCACCGGAGGGAAAGGTCTACGCCCTGGCCCTGAATCACGGCCAGGGCAGGGTGATCATTGCCGGCAACTCGGGTATCGCCGGCAATTCCAATAGCACTTATCCGGCGATGGGCATGATAGACACTGCCGACAACAAAACGTTTTTACTGAACTGTCTTGCCTACCTCGGCAAGCTGGAAATCAAGGCTTAGTTCCGTTTGCCGCTTCCGCAAGGCTGAATTCGATGATGACCTCGTCTGCCACGGCGATAAGGCCGTTGAAAATGGAAAGCGGCTGTACCCCGAAATCGGTCTGGCGCAGGGTGAATGCACCCGTGACTTTGAGGTGATCGGGCAAACCATCCACCGTCAGCGGCACGCGCAACTCGCGCTTCTGCCCGTGCATTTCCACCTGTACCTCGGCGGCGAGCTTGGGCGCTTCACCCACTACCCGCAGCGAATGTATGCGCACAAAGGGAAAACGATCGGCCTGCATATATTTTTCGCCCAGCATATTGGTGCGGGTGCCGGCGATGTCGGTCGCGCTGGGCGTCGAGGAGAACGCACTGCCCAATGCTGTGCGGTGAGCGGGATTGTCGATCTCGAGTTCGTCCAGCCGGAATTCCAGATCGAATTGTGCTGCAGCCGTGCCGGCCGGGGGAAGGTAGACGTAGCCTGAGAATTTGGGCGCGGCAAGAACATGGTTATGCCCCAGCCTGGCAGCAGCACCGGTGCGAAAAACGTAGATACGAACCGAGGAGCGTTGTGGGTCCAGGTTTGCGACGCGCCCGCCGCTTTTTGCCAGTTCCGCGTATTTGGTTTGCGTGGCTTGCAGCTCTGTCAGGCTGCTTTCCCGCCTGTCGCCGGCGGTCTCGGTTGGCGTTGAAGTCGGTGGGGCTGCGCAGCCGGCCACCCAGAGCAGACAAATGAAGCCTGCCGTGCGTGTGATCTTCATGCGCTTTCTTTCAAAGCCGGGGCCTTTGCTGCGCTGTCGCCGAAATCCTGCTGGCAAACCGCGTCCTTCGAGGAGTTCTTGACCTCGTACATCAGCTGGTCCGCGCATTTGAGAATCTGGTCGAATTCGCGGGGGGCTTTGTGAAAGGTGGCGACGCCGATGCTGGCGCTGACCGGATATTTTTTCTGTGCGCAAAACTTGCGCAGTGCCGCTTGCAGCGTTTCCGCCAACTTGCTTGCCGCATCGCCCGAGGTATCGGGAAGTATCACAGCAAATTCGTCGCCACCCAGCCTGGCCGGAAAGTCGGTCTGACGGAAGCGGCCGCGCATGCTCTTGGCCACTTGTTTCAGCAATTGGTCGCCAACGTCATGGCCGTGGCGGTCATTGACGGTCTTGAAATTGTCGAGATCGATGAACAGCACGCTAAGCGCCTGGTTATTGCGGCGCATACGCTCCACTGCCTCTCGGCCGTGGATCATGAAGGCGCGGCGGTTATGCATGCCGGTGAGCGGGTCGATCAGACTCAGCTCGGCCAGAGCGTTTCCCATTTCGCGGATTTTCCAGGCACCGTAGCCGGATAGCAAAAATACGAAAAAGTGCACCATGGCGTTGATCATCGGCACCTGCCAGGCAATGCCGGGCAGTAGCACCCGGTCCCCGGTGTATTCCAGAACCGCGCACAGCAGCATGATGACCACGCCGGCCGGAAAGCCCAGCTTCCACAGACCCAGGGTGATGGGAATGAGGTAGAGAATGAAGAGCTGTATATCGCGCCCCGACCACTGATCCAGCGCCGCCGAGGCCAGGACCATGGCCAGCAGCGCAACGGTCCAGGCCAGACGCTCCGGCCAGCTATTGGCGGTACGGAAAAAATTACGCCATAGCGCCAGGTTTTGCAGCCTGCGCTGGCGGTCGCTTATGCCCATAGCGCTTGCGGTGTTGTGGTCATGGGGCGCGAGTCGGAATGGTTGTAAACGAGGCAGGTCGGTCTATCTGGGCGCACCGTGGTCATGAGAGAAGAAGGTCGGCATGCAAGGCTAGTATGCCGTATGTGGCACCCCTGCTGTTTGCCGCACCTTTGCCGGTCCCGGCGACACGAGGCAATATAAAGGGATACAATAATCCTATGGTCATCGAACTACTACTTTTTGCCAGCGTCGCGGCCGTTCCCGCAGATGCGCCCCCGCGCAAGCCTGACGGCGCGAAACTGGAAAAAAAGGAGCCTCGCAAGGAGACTCCGCCCTGCAACCCCTTTCCGCCGCTCGCCCTGTAAGTTCTTTGCGCGGGCTTGTGCGGTAACTGGGGCAGGTTGATTGCGCGCCATCGGTGCGCGGGTGCGTTTCTTACAACTGCGTCAGGTCCTTTTCCTCGGCCGGTAAGCCTTGAATATCTGCGATCCGGCGCCATCTATTCGCGGGGCATCGCCTCGCTCCAATCACACTTATTTTCTGGGGACGCCGTGAACGATCTATCCCACTTTGCAATTACCAAAAAATGGCCGGCGCAGTATCCGGATCGCATTCAGCTCTATTCCCTGCCTACGCCCAACGGCGTCAAAGTCTCCATCATGCTGGAAGAGACCGGGCTGCCTTACGAGCCTCATCTGGTGCGCTTTGATGTCAACGACCAGCTGACGGCCGAATTCATGTCCCTGAATCCCTACGGCAAGATTCCCGCCATCATCGACCCCAACGGTCCGGGTGGGAAACCGCTGCCCCTGTTCGAGTCCGGCGCCATCTTGTTCTACCTCGCCGAAAAATCAGGCAAGTTTCTTTCGCAGGACCCGGCCGCACGTTATGAAACCCTGCAGTGGGTGATGTTTCAGGTCGGCGGGGTCGGGCCTATGTTCGGCCAACTGGGTTTTTTCCATAAATTCGCCGGCAAGGATTTTGAGGACAAGCGTCCGCGCGACCGCTATGTGGCCGAAGCCAAACGGGTGCTCGGTGTGCTGGAAGGGCGCTTAGCCCAAAACGAGTGGATCATGGGCGGCAGCTATTCGATCGCAGATATCGCGGTATTCCCCTGGGTTCGCAACCTGATCGGCTTCTACGGCGCGGGAGAAATCGTCGAGTTCCAGAATTTCCCCAACGTCGCCCGTGCGCTGGCGGCCTTTGTGGAGCGGCCGGCGGTGGTAAGAGGGTTGGAGATTCCCAAGCGCGCGTAGAGCAGCATTAGTCGCTGCTGCACCCTTGGCGGCCAGCGCGTCAGGTGCGGGAACTGAAGAATCCGTTCAGTTCTTTACCGCTGGCGGCGTTGGCAAACTCGTCAAAGCGGCCGGTTTCGGCAATCGAACGGGCGGCACGCAAAAAGCCGCCCCAGGCGGAGCGGGCTAGCGCGCCGCCGATACTGATGCGCCTCACGCCCATGGCTTCAACGTCTTGCAGGCTGAATGGGCTGCTTGATCCGATCAGCAGGTTGACGGGCTTGGGCGCGACGGCGGCCACCACGGCGGCGATTTGCTCGCGGGTGTTGATGCCCGGCGCATAAAGGCAGTCCGCGCCGGCTTCGGCGTAAGCCTTAAGCCGGAGCAGGGTGTCGGCTAGATCGGGGCGGCCGACGATGAAGTTTTCGGCGCGGCCGATCAATAGGGTATCGCCGCCGGTTTCGTCTATGGCCGCTCGCGCGGCGCGCATTCTGGCAACGGCTTCGGCGATGTCACGTAGCGGATTGTCCGGATTACCGGTGGAGTCCTCGATGGAAAGCCCGGCCACGCCGGTGGCAACAGCCATGCGCACGCTTTCGGCCACGCCTTCCGGGCTTTGCGCGTAGCCGCTTTCAAAGTCGGCGTTCACGGGCAGGTCGGTTGCGGCCGCCATGGCGCTCAGGTGCGCAAGCACCTCGGCCCGGCTACTGCTGCCGTCGGCTTTTCCCTGCGACCAGGCAAAGCCGGAACTGGTGCTCGCCAGCGCCTTGAACCCCAGCCCTTGCAGCATGAGCGCGCTGCCCACATCCCACGGGTTGGGCAGCACAAAGCAGCCGGCAGCGTGCAGGGCGCGAAAGTCCGCGCGTTTCTCTTGAGCGGTGCGTGACATATAAATCTCCGATGGCTTTGCTGGGGTCTACGCGCATTCAACCGCCGGTCCCGGCGGATAACTGATTGATTATAGGCGGCAAATATTTACGCTTTATTGCCGTCCTGTTTTTTTGCTGGGGCGTGATCTGTTTGCTGCAAGAAAATTGATATGTATATCAGGTCACATTGTAAAACTCGCCCAAACCATGCACCTGAACCATTTTGCCCCGCCGGGAGGCCGCAGGTCCGCTGCTATAATCGGCAGTGCGCCTGAGTATCTACGGCGTGTTAACGGCGGGAAACCGTGTTCTCCAATGAGCGAACCACCAGCAAGTAACGCCGATATCACCGCCATGCTGCACGCCTGGCGCGAAGGCAGCGGTACCGCCTTTGCCACCCTGGTGGACCAGGTTTACGGCGAGCTGAAGACCATCGCCTCGCGTAGGTTCAAGCAGTTCGGCGGCTCCATGACGCTTTCGCCTACCGAACTGCTGCATGAGGCCCTGATCGGCATCATGCCGACGCAAATGGACTTCAAAGACCGCACGCACTTTTACGCCACCATGTCGCTGGCGGTGCGCTCCATCCTCATCAATCACGCCCGCGCACGCGCGGCAGACAAACGCGGCGGCGGCATCGTGCGCGTTACACTGACCGGCCACGACGTGGGCGAGGAGTCCATGGCTGCCGACCTGCTGGCGATGGAAGAGGCGCTGGCCCAATTGGAAGCCCTGGACCCGCGCTGCGGACAGGTCATGCATTTGACCTATTTCGGCGGCCTCTCGCAGGAGGATATCGCCGCCTTGCTCGATATTTCCATCGCCACCGTACGGCGCGATCTGCGCTTTGCCCGTGCCTGGCTACTCAAAGCCCTGGCCGGTGAAACCTGACCGTTTTCAACAAGTACGGGAACTGTTTGAATGGGTGGTGGAGCGTCCGCGCGACGAGCGCGAAGCGGCGTTGCGTACCCAGACCGATGATCCGTCGCTGATAGCCGATGTCATGGCCCTGTGCCTGTCCCACGACCGGGACAGCACCACGCAATTTTCCCAGCCCCTGAACGCCATGATCAAGGGTGCTGCGGCGCCGGAACTCAAGACCGGCGATACCCTGGGGGTATGGAAGATTGACCGCGAAATCGGCCACGGTGGCATGGGTAGCGTCTTCCTGGTCGAACGCGGTGACGGGCACTTTACCCAGACGGCCGCTCTTAAATTCGTCAAAGGCCTGCCGCGCACCGACTCCTTCCGCTATTTCTCGCGCGAGCGGCAGCTATTGGCGACACTCACCCATCCCAATATCGCCCGCCTGCTGGATGGCGGCGCCACCAGCGGGGGCCAGCCCTATCTGGTGATGGAGTACATCGACGGCATCGCCATCGACGTCTACTGCCGGCAGAACAAGCTCGATACCACCCAAGTCCTCAGGTTGTTTACCACGGCCTGCTCGGCGGTCGCTTTTGCCCATCGCCAGCTTGTCATCCACTGCGACCTTAAACCCTCCAACCTGCTCATCAACCGCGAAGGCCGTCCGATCCTGCTCGACTTCGGCATCGCCCGCCTGATCGACCGGGTAGGTGCGCATGCCGAAGATGCCGCCATCGGCTCATCTGTGGCCTACACCCCCAGATACGCAAGCCCCGAGCAGCGCGAGCACGGCATTGTCTCCACGGTGAGTGATATCTACAGCCTCGGCATCATGCTTGGCGAGCTGTTGGACATTGCCGGCAAGCCGGATGAGGAATTGAAAGCGGTCCTCGCCAAAGCGACGGCACAGGAACCGGCGAAGCGCTATGCCACGGTTGATGCGCTGACCGACGATATAGGCCGCTATCTGCAAAAGTTTCCGCTGCAGGCCATGCCGCAGGCGCCTGCTTATCGGACCCGGAAGTTTTTGCAACGCCGCTGGCCGCTGGTGCTGGTCGGCCTGGCGTTTGCCGCGACCATAGTGGGCTTCACCCTGCGTGTGATCGGCGAATCGCAGCGCGCACAAAGCGCCGAGAAATCAGCCCTCACCGAGCGCGATCGCGCACAGGCTGCCGAACAGCAGGCGATGAAGGAGCGCGATACCACGCAAGTCGCCCGCGCCGAAGCCTTGCGCGAACGCGATGGGGCCGCACGTGAAAGAGATCGCGCCACCGAAGCGGAGCGTGTGGCGGCGGCGCAACGCAACCTCGCGCGCACGGCAGAAGCCTCGGCCGTGGGTGAGCGGGATCGCGCCAAAGCAGCCGAGCGTGCGGCAATCGAAGAAAAGAACAAAGCCACACAGGCGGAACTCGCGGCACGCCAGACCAGCGAATTCTTGGTATCGATTTTCGACAATAGCAACCCCAATGCTGAGTCCGGCGACATCCCGGCTTCGAAGCTGCTCACCGCCGCCGAGGAGAAACTCGACAAGGAATTGAAAGGCCAGCCCGGCACCCAGGCCGAGCTCTACAGCACCATGGGGCAGGTGCGAAACAATATGGGGCAAAGCGACCAGGCGCTAAAGAATCTCGACCGCGCCGTCGAGATCGAGCGCACGCTGAACCGGCCGAAGGTGCTGGCGCGCGCGCTGTTGCGGCAGGGCGATGCCTATGGTAATTACGATGCGGATAAATCGCTTGCGGCGTTCAAGGAGGCACTTGAACTCCACGAAAAACATTCCGCGAGCGATTCGGCGGAGCTGGGCGAGGCGCTGGTGTACTACGGCAATATGCTGTCCGAAACCGGCAAGCGCGAGGACGGCGCCCCGCTTCTGCGGCGCGGCCTTGCCATCCACGAGAAAATCGATCCGAACTCCTTCGACACTGCCAACTCCACGTTCAACCTGGGTCTCAACCGCGAACGCTCGCACGATTACAAGGCCGCGCTGGAACTGTACGACAAAGCGCTCGCTATCCGCGTGCCGCGCAATGGGGCCGGACACCCGGAAGTGTTACGCATCCAGGAGCGTTACGGCCTCACATTGGTCGGTTTGCAGCGCTACGAGGAGGCCGTGAAGGTACACACCAGCACACTGGCCTACCTGGAAAAACTGCATGGACGGGTCAATTCGAAAGTGGCGAAGCAGCGCATTTTCCTGGCAGGCGCGGTGGTCCTCGCCGGACGGCCCTTTGAAGCCGTGCCGATGTTCGAGGAGGCGATCGACGTCATGGCGCGCACTAGCGGCAAGGGCACAAGCGACTATTTGCTGGCGCTCAACAATTTCGCGCTCGCGCAATACCAAATGGGCGATTATGCAGCCGCAGCGCCGCTGTTCATCGACGTGCTCACGGGCGCCAGGAAATTATTCGGCGAGGACGGTGACGCCGTGGCAACTATCAACCGCAATTGCGGCCGCGCGCTTTACTGGCAAGGCAAGTACGGCGAAGCCATTCCCTATCTTGAAGAGGGAGTCCGCCTGTTCCGCAAGAATCGCGGCGAGAACTCGACCGACGCCGCCGATTCACTGATCTCACTGGCCGCCGTGGCGAGCGAAAGTGGGCGTACCGAACAAGCGATCGCGATTCTCAAGAAAATGGAGCCCATGCTGCCATTGAAGAACAACGCGCTGCAATCGCAGGTCGAGCGCATCCGTGCCATGGTGGCCGAACAGCAGGGCCGTTTCGACGAGGCCTTGCGCGGCTTTGAACTCTCCGAAGAACTGATGTCCCAGGCGACGGCGCCAAACTCATACAATGTCTGGATGACCCGTCTGTTCCGCGCGGAATATCTCTACCGACGCGGCACCGCCGAATCGCGAGCCGCTGCCGCTGCGCTTTCGCGCGAAATCGTCGACAACGCCTCCAAGCGCTGGTCGCCGAAATCACTGCTGTTCGCACGGATGAAGCGCTTGCAAACCCCTTAGCAGCGTAGTCAAAACTCAAGCATTGGTGGACCTTTCCAGACAAAAATGGCTGGAAAGGCCCACCAATGCCTGAGTTTGCCCGCCTATTCAATTTTTATCGCTGCGCTCACCGCGATTATTTTTGTTGAGCCGTGATCCCTGCCCCCCGGTAATTTTGATTATCGGAATAAGGTCGCCTAAATCGGCAGCCGACCGGCATAGACGGATTTTCGGGGGAGGGGAAATGAACGGATTGGTGAGCGGCGCACGCGGGGTAGGTAAGCTGTTTGGCGGGCTGGCCGCAAGCTTGGTCTTGATCGCGGCACATCCGGCACACGCAGGCACGCGGTCTCAGGGTGTGCTCTTTGACCCGATACCGGACCAAACCTACGGCGTCGGCATCGTCCCATTGCACGCCATTGCGGACTCCGGTCTGCCGATTACCTTCAGTTCACAGTCCCCCGGCATCTGTCACATTAGCGGCCCGGACAGCAATGGCGTGATGTATGCGGCCGTAGACGCATCCGGCACCTGCAACCTCCTGGCCGAGCAGTTGGGCGACAGCAATTGGGACTATGCCGTTGGGGGCAAGAACTTTTTCATTTCCAAGGCGGACCAACGTGTCGATGCCACGATCAACGGCGCGCTGGCGTACGGACAGTCAGCCCAACTGGCCTACGGCAGCAGTGTCGTCGGCTACGCGGTCACCGTCAGCGTGCAGACACCGGCCTTTTGCTCGGTATCCGGAAATAACGTCACCGGCCTGGCCGGCGGCACTTGCACACTGACCTTTACCCAACCCGGTGATAACCGATACAACCCTGCCAGCAAGACCATCAGCGCCACCGTGTTCCCGAATCTTCAGGCGAACCTGATGTTCAACTTCAATAGCCAGACGATGAAATATGGGGACTCGCAAGCCGTCACCATCACCGGTGGCAGCGGCACGGGTGCAGTATCCCTTTCCTCGAACAATGCCAACTGCACGCCCAACGGCCTTTCCTTTACGGCCACCGGCGTCGGTACGTGCACTATCACCGCCACCAAGGCGAGCGACGGCAACTATCAGGCGGCCACGATCAGCCAGGGGTTTACCATCGGGCAGGCAGACCAGCCACCCGCCAGTATCACGTTTACCGGCGCGAATGAGTACGGCGCGGTTCTCACAATCAACTACACCGGCGGCGCGGGAACGGGAGCCGTGAGCTTCTCCTCGGACAACGCCGCATGCGTTATCAACGGCAACCAGGTCACGCTGACCGCACTCGGTGGCTGCAGTATCACCGGCATCAAGCAAGCCGACGCCAATTACAAATTGGGTGGCGCCGTGAACAGCTTTTCTGTGCAAAAGGCTACCCAGGTTCTTACCGTCACGCCCCCCGGCGCCAAGAACGTGGGAGATCCGCCGTTCACGCTGCAGGCACAGTCCAACGCAGGGTTCACGGTACGGGTGAGTTTGAATACCACCACAGGTGTTTGCAGCAATGGCGGCGCCAGCGGCATGACGGTGACTATCCTGGCCGCCGGCACCTGTACCTTGTACATGGTTACCGACGGCGATAGTAACCATAACAGTGGCGGCCCTCTTATTTATAGCTTCACCATCGGCGCGGGCACGCAGAGCATCACATTCAGCACGCCAGCCACGCTGGGCTATGGCGGCACGGTTACGCTCAATGCCGCCGCCAGCTCGGGCCTGGCCGTTACCTTTACCAGCAACACCCCCGGCGTCTGCGCGGTCAGCGGCAATGTGGTGAGCGCGGTGTCGCAAGGTACCTGCAGCATCGCGGCGGATCAAGCCGGCAATGCCAACTACAGCGCAGCCCCGCAACAGGTGCGGACGTTCACCGTCGGCAAGGGTACGCAAGTGATCCATTTCGGCGCGGTGCCCTCGTTGCACATGGGTGATACGGGCACTATCAGCGTTACCGGCGGTGCGTCCGGCCAGCCCGTGATTTTGACCAGCGCCACGCCAACGGTGTGCACGCTTTCCGGCAACACCGTGAGCGTTTTGCGCGCCGGCACCTGTTCGATCACTGCGGACCAGGCCGGCGACAGCAATTACAACGCCGCCACACAGGCCACGCTGGCTTTCAACGTGATCGCCGGTGATTGGCATGACGCGGGCGCGCCGCCGGACTATACCTACGCTGCCGGCGTCGCCCTGTTGCCGGATGGCCGTGTATTTGCCGGCAGCGGCGACTACAACTCCAGTAGTCTCGATCACGCCATGTTGTACGACCCCACCAGCGGCGTATGGACCACGACACCGTCCCTGCCAAACGGTGACTACGTTTACTACGCAACCGCCACGACCCTGGGCAACGGCAAGGTGCTGCTCGCCGGCGGCAGCGGCGGTGGCAATTACAACGCTTACCTGTACGACCCCACCAGCAACAGCTGGACGGCAACCGGAAATACCGCCTACCTTCGCTATGGACATACCGCTACCAAGCTTGCCGACGGCAAGGTGCTGGTAGTGGGCGGCGTTGATGGAAACGGTTCCAATATTCTCGTGGCGGAGTTATACGACCCGGTAAACGATAGCTGGAGCGCGGCAGGCACGGTGGTGCAGCGTCTGTACCACACCGCCACACGGCTCGCCAACGGCAAGGTGTTGGTCGTCGGGGGTAATGATTTCAATGCCGGTATCGAAGGCGTCACTGCCGGAATGAGCTCCGTGCAGTTGTTCGACCCCCCAACGAAGACCTGGAGCACGGTTGCCAGCCTTCCGGCGCCGCGCACCGGCCATGCAGCCACGCTGCTGCCCAGCGGTCAGGTGCTGGTGGCGGGAGGGGGTGACCCATCGCTCAATATGCTGGCGAGCACGCTCCTTTACGACCCCTCCGGCAATCAATGGAGCAGCGGGCCTGCGCTATCGGTCGCGCGCCGGGGCATCTCGCTGGTGACCTTGAGCGACAGCCGGGTGTTGGCGATCGGTGGTGAAAATCCGTACAACCTGCACACTTGGGCCACCACCGAGATATACGACCCTACGCTGAATAGCTGGTCCGCAACCGGCGATTTATTGACCCCCGGCGCACGCAGTAGCGTCGCGCTTGCCGATGGGCGGGTGCTGGCGGTTGGTGGCGGGGCATACTACTACGAGGACGTCGTTAGCGAATACTACGATCCGGGCACCTTGCCGCCCAGTGCGCCCGTCATCGGCACCGCCACCGCCGCGAGCGGCGGCGCGTCTGTGAGCTTTACCCCGCCTGTTTACGGCGGCAGCGGCGGGGTTTCCACTTACACGGCCACCAGCGCCCCGGGTGGGTTCACGGGTAGCTGCACGGCGCCTTGCACCAGCATCACGGTCAGCGGGCTATCGCCGCTGGTCTCCTATTCGTTCACGGTGCGCGCCAATAATTTGAACGGCACCGGGCCCGCGTCGGCTGCTTCCAACAGCATCATGCCTTTGGGATTGGCACAGGCAGCACTCAACCTCAGCGCTGTTTCGACCACGGTCGCGCTGAACGCCTCGACTACGTTCAGTCTCAGCGGCGGCTCGGGCAGCGGCGCGGTAACGTTCTCGGTGGACAACGCCAATTGCACGCTTAGCGCAGCGACTGCTACCGGTGCAACACTCATCGGCGCTGCGGTCGGGTCCTGCGTGGTAACCGCCACCAAGGCTGCCGACCCCAGTTATATGAGTGCAAGCGCCACGCAGGCGTTCACCATCACCAAGGCTGCGCAGACGATCAGCTTTGGTTCCCTAAGCGACCGCCCCATTGGCGCAGGCGCCTTCAGCGTCAGCGCCACGGCTTCCTCCGGGCTCGTGGTTTCGTTCAGTACGCTTACGGCATCGGTATGCACCGTAGCCGGCACCGCGGTGACGCCGGTCACCACGGGAGTTTGCACCCTCCGCGCATCGCAAGCCGGGGATTCCAGCTATACCGCTGCCGTCGATGTGGATCGCAGCTTCAACATCGTTGCGGCTAGCGCTCCGGGGGCGCCCTCTATTGGTGTGGCAACACCCGGAAACCATCAGGCCACCATTGCTTTCATAGCACCGGCCAGCGACGGTGGCTCCGCAATTACGGGTTATACCGTGGTGTGCGGCGCCTTCAGCGCCAATGGAACGTTGTCGCCCATCACAGTAACGGGCCTAAGCAACGGCGCGAGCTACAGTTGCTCGGTCACGGCGATCAACGCAATCGGCGCCGGTCCGGCTTCAGGCAGCGTAAATGTCACGCCCAGCTCAGGTATCGCACTGGCGGCGGTGCAGTCGCGCAAGCTGCACGGCAGCGTAGGCGAATTCGATATCGCCATCGATACCAGCGTCACCGTCGACGGCAATGTAGTCGTGGAGCCGCGCATGACCGAGGGCGGTGGCGTGCACCGTGTCGTCTTCCAGTTCAGCCGGGCGGTGGAATCGGTGGCTGCGGTCAGTGCACAGGATGGCAATGCCATGAGTATCGGGTCGCCGACCGCCGCCATCTCCGGCAGCGAGGTAACGGTAACCCTGTCCGGTGTGCCGGACGCTACCCGCGTGTCGGTTCAGTTGTCGGGCGTGAACGGCACCTTGACGGTCGCGGCGGCCATGGGCTATCTGGTGGGAGACCTGAACAACACGCGCTCCGTCAGTTCCTCGGATATTTCCGCCATTAAACAACGCAGCGGGATGGCAGTGGATGGCTCCACCTTCAAGTACGACGTGAATTTGTCCGGAACCATTGGGTCTTCCGATATTTCGGCGGTCAAGGTCCGCTCCGGTAACTTGTTGCCATAGAGGGGGGAGGGGACAAGGCACTTGGGGGAAGGGCCTGCGGCGGCGGGGTCAAAAGCGGGGATTTTTCACCGCTTTTGACCTCCAGCCCTGCTAAAAATTGATTCTCCAGATAGACCCTATCTGGATGAATCCGATGAAATACCCTGTTCGCGCCGTTTTTAAAGCGCTGATTCTGCTGTGCCTGCTGTCCGGGTGCATTCTGTCTGCAGCTGCGGCCGACCTGATCCTGTCCGATGCACCCGTAGCGGCCAGGACGGCCCGGGAAAGAGTGGGGCAGGGGGCCAAGCCGGTGGAAACGCACGCCTGGGCATCCAGAGCGTCGCGTACCCGTACGGTAGCGATAGATCGTAGCGCCCTGGTCGCGCTATCCCTAGTCAGCCAGGCTGGGAGCAATGAGACCCTGCGCCTGCGTTTTTTTGACGATGTTGCTTTCGATATCACCATTACCCGCAGCGAACGCACCGCCAGCGGCGGCCTGGTGCTGACCGGCCGTGTCGCCGGCGACCCCACCAGCAGTGCCGTACTGGTGGACAACGATGGAGTCGTCCACGTAGCCATTGCTTCGGGCGAGAAGTACTACAGTCTGCAGGGCACGCCCGCCATCGGCTATGTGTCCGCTCAAATGCCGCCAACACCGCAGGTCCGGGGAAACGACGTCGTGAAACCGCCTTCATTGGCGCCGACGACTGCCCGTACCGCGTCCTCGGCAGGGCAGGGTGTGGCCGCAAAAACATTGAAGGCGGGCGCACCCCTGGAGGGCGCGCGAACCTTGTCTGACGATGGCAGCACCATCGACATCATGGTCGCCTATACGCCGGCGGCCCGCGCCGCCTATGGCGGCACTTCGCTGATCGAGGCCGCCATCGACGCGCAGGTCGCGCTAACCAACCAGATTTATGCCAATTCCAACGTGGTGCAGCGCCTGCGCCTGGTCTACAAGGGTGAGTTTGAATTTACCGAAGGCGATGTCTTCGCCGATCTGGTCACGGTCGACACCAACGTGCCGACCCTGTCCAGCATACGCAGCTTCACCGGCGCCGACGTGGTCAGCGTCTGGGGCGTTTGGCCGCAAGTCTGCGGCGTTTCCTTCGGCGGCTTTACGGAGCAGGCCAGCAACAGTTACTACGCCACGCATATCGTCCAGGCGCCCGCCTGCACCGGCCCCGGCGGCCTCGCCATGGCGCACGAACTCGGCCACACCATGGGCCTGCACCACGATCCGGCCACCGATAGCGACGTCAGCACGCTCCTCACACCGGAAGGCGGTGGTCCGCTCACCGAAGTGTTTTACGCGGCCGGTTATGTGGACTCCGTCAATCGCTTTCGCACGGTCATGTCCTACGACTCCTGCGCGACCCGGTTCCTCTATCCATGCAAGCTGATTCCTTACTTCTCCAATCCCTTGCTGAGCTGGGACAACTCCAGCTACTACAACCACGCGGCCGTGGCCCCGCTGGGCAACGTCAACACCGCCAACGAGAGCCAGGCACTGAACGATACGCGCGAGACCATCGCCAACTACCAGCCGGCACGCACCCCCCCGGCCGGCGGCCTGGTAGCGATGATCAGCAATCCTTTCCAGACGCCGCTCTCAGCAGGGTCCCTGCAGCTCAGGATAGGGCGCTTTGCCGGCACCAGCGGCGCCGTGACCGTCAGCTACGCCATCTCCGCCACCGACGAGAATCTGCACCAGATACCTTCTGTCCATTTTGCGACCACCAACGGCACGCTTACTTGGGCTGATGGTGACAACTCGGTCAAGACCCTCACGATTCCTTACCTTCTGGTCGGACAATTGCCCGATCAGGAAGATCTATCCCTGGTGCTTACTGTGGTTTCGGGCGCCGCCGAGGTCGGTCATGCGAATGCCACCACGATCCAATACCTGGCCTTCATCGTCGGCAGCGGGCACGATCCTTATCCGCCCGGCGGCACCATGCCGCTGGGCTTTATCTCCCCCGGTAGCGGCGCTTCCGCTGCTGCCAACGCCTGGAGCGTGGACTATGCGGTCGGTTATCAAAGCCCGTCCAGCCTGGGTTCCGCCGCCGAACTGGCCCAACCACCGGAAGGACAGTCTGCAAGCCCGGTTCCCGGCGGGTCCGACCTGCAATACACCGGTGCGTTCACTGCCGGCACAATCAGCTTCCGTCATTTGGTATCCGGTATCGCCGCCACCGCCGCGCTGGAGTTCTCCATCGACGGCATGGTGGTGTTTTCGCAGGCGGGTGGTCAAACTACCTGGGGTCTGGCCAGCATGCCCGTTACCGCAGGTACGCACACTATCCGCTGGCGTTATAGCAATACCGGTATGGTGGCCTGCGCCCAGAGCACGCCCGGCTGCCAGGACCGCGCCTGGATCGACGACGTCAGTCTGCCCCTTTCCACGGAGCCTCAAAGTCATTACGCCTGGCTGGCAGATGTTTTTGCCAACAAAATGTTCGTCGTCGACCCGGCATCAAAGGTGATCGTCAGCGCGTTTACCGTTGGCAATGGGCCGATCGGCATAGCCGCGCATCCCGACGGTACCAAGGTTTACGTCAGCAACAACCTGGATAACACCGTGTCGGTGATGTCGGCGCTCAGCTACTCCGTCACCAATACCGTGACGGTAGGCGCCGGCCCAATAGGCATTGCAATCAATCCCGCCGGCACGCGCTTATACGTGGTCAATAAGGATGCCACCACCATTTCCGTAGTCGACACGGCCACCAACGCGCGTTTGACGGACATTGCCTACGCCGGTGGCGGCACCGGCATCGATATCGATTCTACCGGCACGCGCGCCTACGTTGCCCTGGGTGACCGCGTGCAGCCCATTGACCTCACCAATGGCGTGGCATTGACGCCCATCGCCCTGTGCGCAGGCAGCACGGCGGGTGGTGACGCTGATTGGCCATTGGGAATCGCGGTAAGCAACGACGGCGGCAAGGTCTATGTCGGCTGCAACGGCGTAAACAGCGTGGCCGTGGTGGATACCGCGTCAGGCACCATGACCGCCAGCATCGCCACCACCGATCGGCCCACGGGTATCGCCGTGAATCCGCGCGGGCCGTATCTGTATATCAACATGGCGGCGGGCATATCCAGCCCTCCCAACTATTTCTACAGCACCCTGGCCGTCGTCGATACGAATACCAATAACATCGTCGCCACGCCGGGCATCGGTCAATGGCCTGTGGGTGTGGCGGTGAACATGGAAGGCACCATGGCCGTTGTCTCGGACCGCTTCGGCCAGACCATCACGGTAGTTGATACGGTCAGCCGCACCAGCGGACCCTCAAACGATGCGTTCATCCTGGGCAAGCCGCGCAGCTTTGGCAAATTCATTGCACCGGTATCGATTCCCGGTATTCCGCAGTCACTGGCCGGGCAGGTCGGTGACGCCAGCGCCACGCTTAGCTTTCTCGCACCCGCCAACAATGGCGGTCTCGCCATCACCCGCTACGACGCCACCTGCCAGCCCGGTAATATCACCGCTACGGCCGCTGCCTCGCCGATCACGGTACCGCTCAGCAACGGCGTGTCCTATACCTGTAGCATCACAGCCACCAATAATCGCGGCACCGGCGGTGCTACAGCGCCCGTGGCTGTGCGCCCAGCTGGCGGTACAGTATTCACTAGCGCCACCGGCACCACGTTTACGGCATTCAGCCCCGGCAGTTTTTCCGTCACCACCAGCGGTACTGCGGTGGCGGGTTACAGCACCACCGGGCCTTTGCCCAACGGCGTGACGCTGGGCTCGGACGGCACGCTGTCGGGCACACCCGCTAGCGGCACGGTCGGCAGCTATACCTTCACCATCACTGCCGGCTTTGCCATCCAGAGCTTCACGCTCACCGTCATCAAGCACAACCAGGCGATTGCTTTTACCACCGTACCCGTCGAGCAGTTGATCGCCTCCGGCGCATTTCCCGTGGCCGCCACTGGCGGCGGTTCGGGCAACACGGTGACCTTCAGTTCCCTCACCGCCAGCATTTGCAATGTGAGCGGCGCCAATGTCACGCCGATTGCGCCCGGCACCTGCACCATCGCCGCCAATCAGACCGGCAATGGTGATTACAACGCCGCACCGCAAGTAACGCTCAACTTCACCATCGCTACTACACAAGCCATCACCTTCCCGGCATTGCCGGCTTCGGTCGGCATCAGCGGCAGCGTAACCATGGGGGCTTTTTCCACTAACGGCAGTATCAGCATTGTCTACACGTCGCTGACGCCTTCCATTTGCACCATCAGTGGCCCGGTGCTCACGGGTGTGGCTTTCGGCACCTGCACCGTGCAAGCCGACCAGCCGGGCAATACCTTCTATCACGCCGCCTCATCGGTCACCCGTTCCACCAACATCGTGCAGGGCGCGCAGACCCTTACCGTTGCCGGCGGGCCCTTGGTGCGCAATGTCCCCACCGACGTCATCCAGGGGCGCGGCGCTTCCGGCAACCCAGTAGTGGTGACGACCACGACGTCGAGTGTGTGCAGCATATCCGGCACCATCGTCACGGGGTTGCACGGCGGGCTCTGCCAGTTAAACGCAACGCAGGCCGGCAATGCCAACTTCACGCCGGCCTCGAAAACCTGGACAGTGCTGATCGACGTGGTGCTGCAAAGCGCCAATGACGGCATACCGGCAGTGGTGCTCAACGACGGCCGCGTGCTGGTGGTCAACGGCGCCTCCGTGAGCGCGCGCACCGCCGAATTGTACGATCCGGTCACGCTGACCTGGGCGTTTACCGGCAGCACCATAAACCAGAGACAAGGCGCTTCACTCACTCTGCTCGCCAACGGCAAAGCCTTGCTGGCCGGCGGCAACAATGTCAACGCCGAGCTCTACGACCCGGCAACGGGCACTTGGAGCAGCGGCGGTGCTACGCCGTCCATGCAGATTTTTGCCACCGCCACGCCGCTGGGCCCCGCCTACGGCAATAAGGTGCTGTTGGTCGGAGGCTACGGCACCGGCAGCAATGGGACCAACACCGCTATTTACGATCCAGCTACTAATAGTTGGTCGGCCGGGCCGCCTATGGTGCAGCCGCGGGTGAACCACGCCACGACTCTGCTGCCCGACGGGCGCGTGCTGGTGCTGGGCGGCGCCCCGAGTATTAACAACCCGGCATCGGTCGCCACCGCCGAGGTGTATGACCCCGCTGCCAATAGCTGGAGCAGCTTCCCCTCGATGACGGCTGCGCGCCAATATCACACCGCTACCGCGCTGGCCGATGGCAGAGTGCTGGTGCTGGGTGGCTACGTGAACACCGCTACGCCATTTCCGGAGATCTATACCCCCGGTCCCGGTGGTACTCCCGGAACCTGGGGAGGCACGGGAGGCGGGACGAGCTGGCGTTACCGGCACACGGCGACCAAGCTGCTGGACGGCCGCGTGCTGATGGTCGGCGGCACCGACATGAGCAACACCCTGTCCATCAAGACCACCTCGCTATACAACCCCACCACCAATAACTGGCTGGATTCCGCCCAGATCCTGACCTATACCTGGACGGCGACCGGCCACTCCGCACCGCTCTTGCAGGACGGCACGGTGCTGGTGATCTCGAACGGTCACTCGGAGGTGTACGGTGCAGATCTGCAACTGCCACCCATGCCAATTCCCGCAATAGGTCTAGGCAATAGCATTTCCACGCCTTTGAACCGGGTAGGTGGGGGGGCGCCGTTCAATTATTCGCTCAGCAGCGGCACACTGCCGCCGGGCCTCACACTCACAGCCGATAGCGGTATCGTCGCGGGCACCACCACCGCGCCCGGCAGCTACGACTTCTCCGTGACCGTGACCGACGTCGCGTCCGTCACCGTCACGCAGTCCTATCACATCGACGTCGGCTATGTGGTCACCCTGCAAACCAATGGAACGGTCACGCCGACGCCGGCATCGGCTTATCTTGCCGGTGCCACGCCGGCCTTTACCCTGGCCGCCAATGGGCAAATGGTGGCAAGTACCGGAGGCACCTGCACTGGCACCCTATCAGGTAACGTTTTCACCCTGGACCCGCTCGCCACACATTGCACGCTGATCCTGAATCGTGTCGTCGGTGTGCCGACCGCGCCGACGATCAGCACGGTATTGGCGGGGGACGCGCAGGCGACGGTATTTTTGTCCTCCGCACCCGCCAGCAATGGTGGTGGGGTTATCACCAGCTATCTTGCCACCAGTAACCCGGAAGGCCACACCAATAGCTGCACGATGCCTTGCACCAGCGTGGTGGTGACCGGACTCACCAATGGCACAGCCTACACATTTACGCTGGCGGCGGTCAACTCGGCCGGAACAGGCGCCGCCTCCAGCGCTTCCACCAGCGTGACCCCCAAGGGCGTGCAGACCATAACTTTTGGTGCGACGCCCTCCGTCGTGGTGGGCGGCACCGGCACGGTGACTGCGACCGGCGGCGCTTCCGGCAACCCGATCGTGTTCACCTCGAATACGCCGACCACCTGCTCGCTCAGCGGCAATGTGATAACCGGCGTCGCCGCCGGCAACTGCCGGGTGTTCGCCAACCAGGCCGGTAACAGCGTCTACAACGCCGCCACCCAGAAAATACTGAACTTCACCGTCGCCGGGTTGCGCACCATTACGCCCTCGGTGGCTAATGGCGGAGTAGGGGGCACCATCAACCCATCCGCTCCGGTCACTGCGGCCAATGGTGCGACGAGGGTCTTCACCGTATCACCGAACAGCGGCTATTCGGCCTCGGTGAGCGGCACATGTGGCGGGACCCTCGTCGGCACCACCTTTACCACTAGCCCGATCACGGCCGATTGCACCGTCATTGCGACGTTTGTCCTGGCGAGTTTTGCGCCGGATGCGCCGGTCATCGGCGTGGCCACAGCCGGAAATCACCAGGCAACGGTCTCGTTTACTGCGGGCAACGATGGCGGCTCGCCGATCACGGGTTACACCGCTAGCTGTGGCGCATTCAGCGCCGGCGGCGCGGCCTCGCCTCTGACAGTGACGGGTCTGACCAACGGTACAAGCTATAACTGCTCCGTGACGGCCACGAATGCCATCGGCACCAGCCCGGCGTCAGCGACGGTGGCTGTGACGCCCACCTCCGGTATCGTGCTTTCCAGCGTGGTATCGCGCAAAACGCACGGCGCATTCGGCGATTTCGATATCGTGCTCGACACCACGCAGGGCATCGCCGGCGCGGTCACGGTGGAGCCGCGCATGATAGGGGCAGGGCACCGCATTGTGTTCCAGTTCGACCGCGCGGTGGAAAGTGTCTCGTCCGCCTTTGTGCAGGTCGGCCCAGGAGGCAACTTTGATCCGGTGACTACCAGCATCTCCGGCAGTACGGTGACGGTTACCCTGACCGGCATCGCCGACGTGTCCCGCGTGAATATCAGTCTGAGCGGGGTGAACGGCACGTTGGCGGCATCGGCATCGGTTGGCTTCCTGGTGGGGGACGTGAACAACTCGCGGTCCGTCAACGCATCCGACATCAGCGGTGTGAAGGCGCGGTCGGGGGAGGATGCGAATTCCGGGAACTTCAAATACGACCTGAACGCCTCGGGCAGCATCAACACTTCCGATATCAGCGCGGTCAAAGCGCGCTCCGGGAACACTTTGTAACCAGCGTGTCATGATGTAACGAAATCGTCATTCTCTGAGGGTGACGATGAGGGCTATATTTGCCCATGCGCATACGTGCGAACGCGACTGCGCCAATTCAAGGCCGGAACTTTTCTGATCCGGTTCGGTAATAGAGCATAGGCCCGTCGCGAATTCCGCCCCAAGGGATTCGCGACGTTGCTGAGCGGGTCCGCGGATTTCGGAATGTTCGCGAATTCCTACGTTTCGTACACAAATTTCTGCATCTCGTCGTAATCCGGTTGGAGGGTCACGCACAGACGCTTATTGTTCGACCGTTGCAGTGGCACACGGCTCGTTGGCAGAGCCGCAGGTGGTGCGCGTTTTTTCAGCGCTGCGTGCGGCCGCGCGGAAATCGGCGGTGCGGCCATAGTCTTCCGCTCAATTTATTTATCTACAGGAGAAATCCCCATGAAAAAACTTATCGCTGTTGCTGTTGCACCCGTCGCCATATTCCTCCTGTCCGCTTCCGCTCAAGCGGCAGACGCGCCCGCCACCCAGGCTGCCGCACCCGCAGAACTCTATTGCTGGAAGGACAAGCTCTACACCTCCGGCGATAACCTGGTTTGCAACTGGACCGAAGACGTCAAGGACGCCTGCCGCCCCGGCCTGGTCAGCAACATCGCCAAGAATTCGATCGTTGGCGAGCCGGCGAATGCAAAGCGTTGCAGCAATGGCGAATGGCTGGTGCGCGTCACCAAGAAGTAATTTTCTGATTGACGAAGCGCGTTGGGGTTTCCCGCCGCACTTCGCATTTAGGCCAGCAATTTAGACGAGCAAAAACAGGCCGGCCGCGGTTTTCAACTGCGGCCGACCTGCGTTATTTTCCGGCAACGCTCATCAGGTACACGGGGAATCGTGTGGCAGCCGGCACCGGGAATTCGATCTCCGGCATATCGGCACCGGGCTCGCGCTCGTAGTGGCGGCATTGCATGCCCGGCGGGCGGGTCTCCAGCCGGCTGCACCACAAGCCGCTCCCGTCTTCCATGCCGATGGAATGCCGACAGGTGTGGCAGTCGAGCAGGTAGGCGTTGACCGTTGGAACCATTGGCGGCACCGAAGACGCTGAAGCGTTTTGGTTGATTGAGGGGTTAGCGTAAGCCATAAACCATCATACTGTATGAAAATACAGTATGCAAGCTTTTTTTGCGATAGCGTGGCCTATTCGGTGTCTGGCCGCTGAAATCCGGCCGTCACCACTGCGGTGTAAACTTCCGCCACCCATCACTTCCAGCACGGAGCATGCATGAAACGAGTAACCGGTATCGGCGGGATCTTCTTCAAGGCCAAGGACGTGAAAGGCCTGAGCGACTGGTACAAAACCCATCTAGGCGTGGACATAAAGCCCTGGGGCGGGGCGGCCTTCGACTGGGTGGACGACGCCGGCAAGCCGGTCGGCGGCACGACGGCCTGGAATATCTCCGCCATGGACAGCGACTACTACGCACCCAGCACGGCACCCTTCATGATCAACTACCGGGTCGCGGACCTGGATGCGCTGCTGGTGGCCTTGCGCGCCGAGGGCTGCAATGTGGTCGGTGACAAGCAGGAATCGGAATACGGCAAGTTCGGCTGGGTGATGGACCCGGAAGGCAATAAAATCGAACTTTGGGAGCCGCCGCCGGGGCAGTAGCTTTTCAACTTTTGCGACTTTAACGCCCGGCTACTAGCGTAAAAATCTCTCCAATCCTACCCGTATGGGTAGGTTATTTTTTCTATGCCCTATGCTAATTTGCTTGAACGCAAATGCGTTTTTTGCAATTGGGAGGAAAAAATGCCAAAACTCAGTCAGGCTGCAGCAAAGAAACCTGCCGCAAGAAAGCCCGCTGCCAAGAAGCCAGCAGCGAAAAAGCCCGCTGCCAAGAAGCCAGCTTCGAAGAAACCCACTGCCAAAAAACCTGCGGCCAAGCGTAAGCCCAACGCCGCGTTCATGAAGCCCGTTACGCCCAGTGGCGTGCTGGCCGCCGTTATCGGCGCCGCCGCTTCTCCGCGCACCGAGATCACCAAAAAGATCTGGGACTACATCAAGAAGAACAAACTTCAAGAT
>JACXTT010000061.1_pt1 | contig 152265 bp, 119 predicted proteins | sample 9270951 | NCBI WGS metagenome assembly JACXTT01 (sample SAMN15532306, study PRJNA645909) | rock metagenome | isolation source: weathered quartz diorite | place: Puerto Rico | collected 2017-06-21 | reverse complement strand
GCCGCACGCATCGATTACAGGAGCCGCGTCTGGGTCACGCGCAAGGGGATCCACGTCGACCGGATCGCGAGCGCCTGGTTGATCCGCCGGTTCGTCGACCCGGCGGCGCGCTTCAAGTTCGTACCGCCGAGCGGTTATCGCCCCGCCCCGCGCGAAATCCGGTTCGACATGTTCGACGCCGAGTTCACCCACGAAGGACATCGCTGCACGTTCGAGGTGCTCCTCGACAGGCTCTCGCTCAAGGACGCCGCGCTGCGGCCCGTCGCGGAGATCGTCCACGACATCGACCTGAAAGATACGTGCTTCGGCCGGGAGGAGACGGCCGGAATCGCCCGCGTCATCGCCGGCATCGCCATGAGCCACCGCGAGGACGAGCGGCGGCTCGAGCGTGGCGCCGCGCTGTTCGACGATCTGTACGAGTATTTCCGGCGGAAGCTCGCGTGACCGCGGCGGCGGCGCGTCACGTGAGCTTCAGCGAGGCGCTTCGCTTCTGGCTGAAGCTCGGCTTCATCTCGTTCGGCGGACCGGCGGGTCAGATCGCGATCATGCATGCCGAGCTGGTGGAGCGCCGGCGCTGGATCGGCGAGCAGCGGTTCCTGCACGCGCTGAACTACTGCATGCTGTTGCCCGGTCCCGAGGCGCAGCAGCTCGCCATCTACATCGGCTGGCTCCTGCACCGTCTGCCGGGCGGGCTCGCGGCGGGCGCGCTGTTCGTGCTGCCGTCCGTGTTCGTGCTCCTGGCGCTCTCCCTCGTGTACGCGGCCTTCGGGAGCGTGCCGTTCGTGGCGGCCATCTTCGCGGGCGTCAAGCCGGTGGTCGTGGCGATCGTGGTCGAGGCGGTCCTGCGGATCGGCCGGAGGGCGCTGCGTCGCGGGGCGCATGTCGCCATCGCCGCCCTCGCCTTCGTCGCGATCTACGTCCTGCACGTTCCCTTCCCGCTGATCGTCCTCGGGGCGGCGGCGACGGGGCTCGCGGTCGGGAGGCTGCGGCCGGACCCGACCGGACGCAGCGGTCCTGAGGGAGGGCATGCGTCCTCTCCGTCCGCCGTCGCGGGGGATGCTGCCGGCAGACCGTATGTGATCGGCGACGAGACCCCTTCACCGCCCCACACGCTGCCGTCGCGCGGGCGCGCGGTCCGCACGCTGGCGGCAGGGCTGACGCTGTGGCTCGCGCCGCTGGCGCTCGTCGCGGCGGCGCGGGGATGGGGCAGCCTGCCCGCGCGGGAGTACTTCTTCTTTACCCGGGCCGCCCTGGTGACCTTCGGCGGCGCCTACTCGGTGCTGGCGTATGTGATCCAGGCGGCGGTCGGATCGTACGGCTGGATCACGCACGCGCAGGCGATCGACGGCCTGGCGCTGGCCGAAACCACTCCCGGCCCGTTGATCATGGTGCTGCAGTTCATCGGCTTCATGGCGGCGTGGAATCACCCGGGAAATGACTCCCGGATAGCCGCGGCGGTGCTCGGCGCCCTGGTGACGACCTGGACGACCTTTCTTCCCTGCTTCATCTTCATCTTTCTCGGCGCGCCCTGGATCGAGGTGCTGCGCGGCCACCGGGGGCTGGCGAGCGCCCTGTCGGGGGTGACCGCGTCGGTCGTCGGCATCATCCTGAACCTCGCGCTGGTGTTCGCCGCGGCGGTGATCTGTCCCCGCGGTCTCGCGGGCGGGATCGATTGGTTCCCGGCGGCGGTGACCGCCGCGGCGTTCGCGGCGCTGCATCGCTTCGACCTGCAGGTGCACTGGGTGGTTCTCGGCGGCGGCCTGGCCGGGCTCGCCCGGGTCCTCCTATTCGGATGAGGTGGCGTGATGAATGCGAAGAAGCGTCTGCTCCTGATCAGCAACTCGACACTTCATGGCAGCGGGTATCTCGACCACGCCGAGTCGGAGATCCGCGCGTTCCTCGATCGCGGAGGGGGTGGCAAGCGCGTCCTGTTTTTCCCTTACGCGCTGAAGGACCGTGACGGCTACGCGGCGCGGGCGCGCGCGCGGCTCGGCGCCATCGGCTGCGTGCTGGAGTCGATGCACGACGCCGAGGAGGCCGCGGCATCCGGGTCGATCACCGAGGCGCTCGACCGCGCCGACGTCTTCTTCGTCGGAGGCGGGAACACCTTCCGCCTGCTCGACTGCCTGCACCGTCTCGGGCTGGTCGCCCCGATCCGCCGCAGGGTCGAGCAGGGGAAGCCGTACATCGGGTCGAGCGCCGGCGCCATCGTCGCCTGTCCCACGCTCAGGACCACGAAGGACATGCCGATCGTTCAGCCGCCCTGCTTCGACGCGCTCGACCTGGTGCCGTTCCAGATCAGTCCGCACTATCTCGATCCCGACCCGGCCTCGACTCATATGGGTGAGACACAGGAAGAGCGGATCCTTCAGTACCTCGAGGAGAACGGCGCTCCGGTCGTCGGGCTGCGCGAGGGGTCGATGCTGCGCGTCGAAGGAGACAGCATCCGCCTCGCGGGCCGCACGGCCGCCCGCATCTTCGAGAGGGACCGCGCGCCGGTCGAGGTCCAGCCGGGGGCGAGCCTTGACCGCCTCCTCCGCTGAAGCGCGACCGGAAGGGACGCTGCTGCTGACGCGCGCCGACGCGGCGGCGCTGCTGCCTCTCGACGACTGCATCGCCGCCGTGGAGGCCGCGTTCCGGCTGCACGCGGAAGGCCGGACGCTGCCGCCGGGGGTTCTCGGCGTCCCGTCCGACGACGGCGGCTTTCACATCAAGGCCGCCGGTCTCCGGCTCTCCCGCACCTGGTTCGCGGCGAAGTGCAACGGGAATTTCCGTCACAACGCCGAACGGTTCGGGATGCCGGGGATCCAGGGTCTGATCCTGCTGTGCGACGGGGACAACGGCTACCCGCTCGCCGTGATCGACTCCATCGAGATCACGACGCTGCGCACGGCGGCCGCCACCGCGGTGGCGGCCCGTCGCCTCGCGCGCGCCGACTCGAAGGTCCTCGCGGTCGCAGGGTGCGGCAATCAGGGGCGCGCGCACGTGCGCGCCCTGTCGCGCGTCCGTCCGATCGAGCGCGTACTGGCGTTCGACATCGACGCCGCCCGCGCGCGCCGGTTCGCCCGCGACCTCGCCACAGAGACGGGGCTCGACGTGCGCGCCACCGAGGACCTCCCCGCCGCGGTGCGCGCCAGCGACGTCTGCGTCACCTGCACGCCGTCACGAAGCGCTTATCTGATGCTCGAGGACGTTCCGCCGGGTCTCTTCCTCGCCGCGGTCGGCGCCGACAATGACGACAAGCAGGAGATCGATCCGCGCGTCCTGGCGTGCAGCCGTGTGGTCGTCGACATCCTCGAACAGTGCGCGACCATCGGCGAGCTGCACCACGCGCTGGCGGCCGGCCTGATGACGCGCGAAAGCGTTCACGCCGAGCTGGCGGATCTCGTGGCCGGCCGCAAGCCGGGGCGCGCAGGACGCGAAGAGGTCTTCGTCTTCGACAGCACCGGCACCGCCCTCCAGGACGTCGCCGCCGCCGTGGCGCTCTTCGAGCGGGCCAGCGAGGCCGGCGCCGGCGTGAGGCTCGATCTGGTCGGCTGAGGACAGGTCGCCATGACTGCGGAAGGGCGTCTCTCGGCGGGCTTCGCGCGCTCTTCCACTGGCGACGATCAGCGCCTGGGCCCGACTCCGCAGGCCGAGTTCCTTCCGGCGACGAGGTAGAACGCATCGCCCTGCGGCATGCCGACCGTCAATCCCGTCGCGCCGCTCGGCGCGATTCCCACCACGGTGTCGAAGGCTCCGTTCGGCGCCGCGTCGCTGAAGACCACGTAATCGTCGGCGTTCACGGCATCGTCCCAGGTGAGCTGAAAGTCGACACCGCCATCGAGCGGGGTCAGGCGCAGATTCTCCGGGGATCCCGGCATCGGAGAGCAGGACGCCGTCGTGCCGGTGATGCGGTCGGATTCGCCGTCCGGCATCGCTCCCAGTCCGCTCTGATCGAAGGCAGTCGGATCGTTCGACACACCCAGCGCGAACGGCGTCGCCGGACAGCCGACGTTGCTCGCCGTGAGGCTCGCCTCCAGCCGGCAGTCGTTCACGCTCACCACGTATCCCGCCGCCGAGCAGTCGTTCGCGATCGCGTCGGCGATCGCCTGGCACTTCTGGGAGACCGGCATGCCGGGATGCACGGGAAAGCTGCCGTTGCATGAGGCGAGCGCGCCGGTCGAGGTGCACAGGGACGACAGGCGCACGTACACGGTCGCGTCCCGAAGAGGAGACTGCAGCGTGTCGACCGTCACCTCCACTCCGGTGTAGCCGGGGCAGATCCAGTTGCAGATCTTTCCATCCCAGCTGCACGAGGTCCGAGAAGCGCGCCGAACGGATCGCAGATCGGGCAGAACCAGCCGCACGCGTCGGTCGACCATTGACATCCGAACCGCGGCGGCGGGCCCGGCGGGTCACAGACGGCCGTCACCCCGACGGCCCGAGGCATGCCGGCCGAAATCGATGGAAGGAGGATCAGGCCGAGACAGGTCACGATCATGACGCAGCGATGAGTCAGACAGGAGAGGTCGGGCATCATACGATGGCAGATCATCGGCGCCCCTCGCAAGGCCATTGCCACATCATCGGCGCGTGTGGTTAAATCCGACACAGAATGCGCCGCTTCTTCCTGATCGTTGTTCTCGTTGGAGTCACCGTCCTCGCCCTGTACACCTGGGCGGCCTGGAGCTTCACCTACTCGGAAGGGGAGCGCGCCGGCTACGTGCAGAAGTTCTCGAAGAAGGGGTGGCTCTGCAAGACGTGGGAAGGCGAGCTGGCGATGGCCAACCTGCCCGGCGCCATGCCGCAGATCTTCTACTTCACCGTCCACGACGACGCGGCCGCCGCTCGAATCAACCAGGCGATGGGCGAACGCGTCACCCTCCACTACAAGCAGCACCTGGGGCTGCCGACCTCGTGCTTCGGCGACACGCAGTATTTCGTCGACGACGTGAAGCGCGTCGAGCAGTAATAGGGCGCTTCGGAACCGTCAGGACGCCGCTCACGCTCAGTGCGGCCGGATCACTCCGACGTTCTGCTCGACGGTGATCGTCGTTCCGAACGGCTGGGAGATCTTCTGCAATCGGGCGAGGATCGCGCGCGCCATCGCCGGGGGGGCCGGGCGCGGCACGCCGCTCTTTTCGAGACGCTCGCCGTAGCGCAGGTCGAGGGGATGGATCTTCACCTCCGCCAGACGCCCCGACTCGAAGCGGCAGGTGGCCACCGCGGTCTGGAACACCTCGTCGTCCAGGAACTCGTCGGCGTTCAGGATCGCGTTGAGGTCCGGGTCGGTCGCCTGCGAGGGATCGGGGAAGGCGGCCGAGAGCAGGTCTCGATTCGCCTCGAACAGGTCGGCCGGGTTCGGCTCCATCATGTCGCTCCAGAAGAAATTCGACAGGCTGTAGAAGATCGGCCGTCCTTTGTAGATCTCGATCGGCATCAGACGATGCTCGCCGTGGCCGATGAACACGTCGGCCCCGGCGTCGATCGCGGCGTGCGCCAGCACCGGGAGGAAATCGCCCGGCTCGTGGCAGCCGAGACCGATCTCGTGGGCGTGGATCGTGGCGATCAAGAGGTCCGCGTGCTGCTTCCCCTGGCGCACGGCCTTCAGGAACTCGGCCAGATCGATCGGGTTCATCTCGTAGTGGGCGCCGGGGCGCTCGCCGACCCGGAACAGCGTGTCGAAGACCTTGAGTCGATCGGGCGGTCGGTTCCTGTCCTCCCTCCAGGGCTTGTAGCATTCCTTCCCGGGCTCCTTCAGCGCCTGGTCGAGCGCCCGCAGCGACGCCATCATCGCGGCGGTTACGACGGTCGTGCGTGTCCAGCGCAGCGTGCTGATCCCCGGGCGGCCCGGCGCCTCGCCGTGCGGCGGCAGGGCCGCGTTCGGCTCGCGGAAGGTGGAGGCGATCGAGACGAGGCCGACCCGTCCCAGCGCGGTCTCGAAGTAGCGCGGGCCGCGCGCCTCGGCGCGCGTCTCGCCGGACCCGGCGTGCACCAGCCCGGCCTCGTCGAGCAGCCGGCTGGTCTCGCGCATCCCCTCGATGCCCCAGTCGAGGGCGTGGTTGTTGGCGCGCGACACGAGATCGAAGCCGAGCGTCTTGACATCCCGGGGCACGCCGGGCAGGGCGACGATCGACCAGTCGTCGCCGGCGCCGCCCGGATACCCCTTGAAGCCGCGCATGTCGAACGCCGTGGTCTCGAAGTTGCCGAACGCTGCGTCGGCGTCGCGGATGATCGTGTCGACCGCCGCGAACCCCGCGTCACGCGCCAGCATCTGCGACAGCGGGCGCGAGATGATCAGGTCGCCGACCGCGGCGAGCGTGAAGCCGTCCGCGACGCTCAGATCGAGCTCCCGCTCGGGAGGCCGGTGCGGATCGAACAGAGACTCCGCCGGCGGCGCCGGCGCGGGGGGCGTGGCCGCAGGCTGCGCAGGGGCCGGAGTCTCCGCGGTCCGCGCCTCCGCGCCCGCGCTCGCGAGGACCGTCGTGAACATCACCAGAAGCGTCAAGGCGGCCTGCCCGAGCCGGGCCGGCCGGGTTCGTTGTCCCGGACACCGCATTGATCGATCCCTCCTCGACCCGATGATATGCCAGGACTCGACGGCAGGCGCGGAGTGTCGAAGCCGATGCGCTGCCTAGGGGATCGCCCCCTCGGCGGCTCCGGGCGGGGGGAGCGCCGATTCGATCCACCGACGGATGCGGTTGGCGTCGCCGAGACGCGTGTACTTGCCCCAGGAATCGAGAAGGACGATGACGACCTGTCGCGCGGCGATCTCCGCCTGCATCACCAGGCAGCGGCCCGCCGCGTTGATGTAGCCGGTCTTCGACAGCCCGATGCTCCAGCTCTTGTTCCTGATCAGGCCGTTGGAATTGTGGAACTCGACCACGCGGCCGTCGGAGAGCGTCACCTGGTGGAGCGCCGTCGTGGTGGCCTCGCGGATGGCCGGATACTCCGCGGCGGCCAGCACCATGCGGGAGAGGTCCTCCGCGCTGGACACGTTCTTGCTCGAGAGGCCGGTCGGGTCGGCGAACCGCGTCCGGGTCATCCCGAGCTCGTTCGCCTTGCGGTTCATCGCGTCGACGCACTCCTCGGTGCCGCCCGGGTAGGTCCGGGCGAGGGCCGCGGCGGCCCGGTTGACCGAGGACATCAGCGCGATCCGCAGGAGCTCGCCGCGGGGAAGGAACGCGCCCACCGGGAGCCGCGAGCGTGTCCTCTTGACCGGGTCCACGTCCGCGGAGCTGATCTCGATCGCCTCGTCCAGCGGGAGCTGCGCGTCCAGGACGACCATGGCGGTCATCAGCTTGGTGATCGAAGCGATCGGGGCCACCTGATCCGGATGCTTCGCGTAGAGAGGCTCCCCCTGCGCTTCATCGAGCACCAGCGCCACGTGCGACTTCAGGTCCGGGCCGCGGAGACGGGCCTGACCGGCGTGCATCAGCGGCACGCCCGCTTGCGCGGCCGCGGGCCCGAGCGAGCCGATCAGGGCGGCGACCGCCGCCATCCGCGCCGGACGACGCAAGAAGGCGCCGGGCGGGATCCTTTGGCGGGAGCCTCTATCCTCTTTTATTGATCGCAGCGGGGCTGCCCCTCGTGGTGAATCGACGCGGCGGCCCTGGCGGGCCGCCGCCCGTGGCGTGCCGATCCGTCCGGCTACTTCTTCGTGTAGGTGATCTCCATCATCTTCATTTCCTTGCCGTCCTTGCCGGGCGCGTACATCTCGAAGATCTGGGTCGTCGGGCTGGTCCACTTGGTCGTCATGCGCGCCTTGACCGGCGTCTTCTTGATCGGGTCGTTCCAGTGACCGATGAAGGAGCAGGCCTTGCCCGCCGCGTCGCACGTCCCCTCGCTGACCATCAGGCCGGTCGACATCGAGTCGTTCCAGGTCGACCAGTACTTCCCGGTCACGTTGTCGAAGCCCATCGAGCCGTGACCGGAGAAGGGCCGGCCCATCATCGAGGAACTGACGTCCTCGACGAGCACGCGCCCGTCGAGCGTCATGGCCCGCGTGGCGGTGCCCGTGTCCTCCATCGGCGGCTGGCCCGCCTCGTGCCAGCTCTTGACCTTCATGTCGTAGCTCCCGGCGGCGGCCGCCAGCGCCTGATGCTGGGGGCCCGGCGTGCTGGCCTTCATGAAGGCCTCCATCTCGGCCTTCTGCTCCGGCGTCATCTGTGGTGCCTGGTTGCCGGTCTGCGCCAGCGACAGGGTGGCACCCACGACGAGGGCGGCGACAACGAGCGGTCGTGCAGGTCGATGCATTCTCGATCCTCCTCCGGAAGGTGACGGCGGTTCGAGCCCGCGTCGGGCGCAAGTATACCGTCAGTCACGGAGAAAGCGGACCCGGTTCGTGCGGTGACGGGGCCGGGGGAGCCGTCAACGCTTCAGGTCGGCCGGCCAGTTCACGACCAGGGTGATCGACGTGGTCAGCTCCCCCGGCTCGAACGGGACGATGAACCGCTGGCCATCGGGACTGACGTCGAAGCGGCCGAAGACGCCGTAGGAGAAGGTCTCGAAGAGCGCCTTGGGAACCCCGAGCTCGACGCGATTCGTCGCGGCTCTCACTTCGACGGCCATCAGCTCGTTGTCGGGTGAGAAATAGAACAGCTCGCGGCCGTCCCGCCGCCAGCGCGGGGAACACCCGGCTCCGGAAGAGGCGAGCCACTTCCCGCCGGGACCGGGGAACGGCGCGATGTACACCTTGTACTCTCCCGATTCGCTGGAGCAGTAAGCGATCCACTTTCCGTCGGGTGAGAAGGCGGCGTCGCGCGCGCTGAGCGGACTCTTGAGGAACGGATACGGTTTGCGGTCGCCGGTGAGCGGCAGCATCCAGATCGACCATCCGCCCTGCGACCCCTGGTGATAGGCGAGGGTCTTCCCGTCCGGAGACCAGTCGGAGGGGAACCTGTAGTAATTGACGCCGTCGAGAAGAACCTCGGTGTCGCTCGAGCCGTCCGCGCTCTTCTGGGAGAGGTAATACTTGCCTTCATGATAGGAGGTGAAGGCGATCCGATTGCCGTCGGGCGACCACGAGGGGAAGATGTTTCCCTGCGCCGAGTCCGAGACGAAGGTCTGAGGCGTTTTCACGCCGCGCGTCAGGTCGTAGCTCCAGACATTGTACTCCCCGGAATCGAGGTAATAGAGGAGTTTCCTGCCGTCCGGGGAGATGCGGGGGCTGGCGTAGGCGCCGTTTCCGGGAACGGCCCCGATCTGCTTGCCGCTCCGGTCGTACCAGAGGAGCTGCCGTTCCGAGCTGCCTCGCCCCTGGATGTAGGCGAGCCGGCCGTTCTCGGAGGCCGAGAACAGGCCTCTCGAGAAGATCTCCGCCTCCTGCACCGGGTCCGCGACGGGCACGGCGCTTCCCGCGAGCTCGAGACGCGCGAGATCCAGCGGCTGGGCCATGAGCGTGTTCTGTCGCATGAACAGGATGCACCCCGAGGCGTAGAGGGCTCCGGCGTGCGTGCGCATCAGCGTCCGGGTCTCGCGCGAATCGAGCGAGCCGAGGAGAATCTCGTTGGTGGGATTCTCCGTCGATGTGAACACGCTGCCCGCCAGGTAGAGGAAATGACGACCATCCGGCAGGAAGCTCGGCCAGCGGTGCGAGATCTCGTTCTTCGGGGCATCGAGCGTGGTCACCGGAGCCGAAGCCCCGCCCGAGGAGGAGATGCGGTGGATCGGTGAGTTGACGCTTGGAGCGAAAAGAATCACCCCGTCGCGGCTCCACGTGCCGCCGCGACCGTCGGGGGCGTCGCAGAGCGTCAGGGCCGGGCCGCCGGAGGAGTCCATGATTTTGAGCTTGCCTCCGGCAAAGAAGCCGAGAAATCGGCTGTCGGGGGACCAGAAGGGATACTTGCCGCCGCTCGTGCCCGCCAGGGGCTCCGCGCGCAACGAATCGATCGGGCGGATCCAGAGAACGGATTTCTTGTCGGGAGTCGAAGCCACATACGCCAGGACCCGGCCATCGGGAGAGAGGCTGAAGCCGGATGCGTCGGAGATCAGCAGGCTCGAGTCCTGCATCGGCTTGATGTAGCTCCGGATGACCCCCATCTCGACCGGCGTCCGCAGCGCTCCCCGGTACGCGATGACGAGAGCCGCCGCGGTCGTGACGACCAGGACCGCCGTCACCCACCGCTCCCGCATCGTGCGGCGAGCGCCCCGTGGGTCGGCCGGACCCGCCAGCGCGCCGCTGTGGGCGACCGACGCCAGGGCATGCGCCAGATCCCGGACGCTCTGCCAGCGCTTCTCCGGATCCTTCGCCAGACAGGTCTGGATCGTGAAGTCCAGAGCCTTCGGCGTCATCGGCTTCACGTCGCTGATCGGCGCGGGATCCTTCTCCAGGATCGCCGAGGCCACGCTCAGCTGGCTCTTTCCCTCGAAGGCGCGCCTGCCGGTCAGCATCTCGTACAGCACGGCGCCCATCGAGAAAATGTCGCTGCGCTCGTCGACCTCCTTCCCTTCCACCTGCTCCGGCGACATGTACTGGAACGTCCCCACCCACGAGCCCTCGGCCGTCAGCGGACGAGCCAGGGTCTCCAGCCGGGAGGATCCGGGGCCGGCGGCTTCGACGGCCGGTTTCGCCAGTCCGAAGTCCAGCAGCTTGACGCCCGACTTCGTCAGCATGATGTTGCCGGGCTTGAGATCGCGGTGCACCACGCCACTGCGGTGCGCCGCATCGAGTCCTTCGCACAGCTCCAGGGCGCATTTCCGGAATTGATCCGGCGGCAGGGGTCCTTTCCTCAGCCGGTCGGCGAGCGTTTCCCCCTCGAGGTATTCCATGACCAGGTAGCGCACGTCGTCCTGCGAGCCGACGTCGTAGAGATGGCAGACGTTCGGATGACTGAGGGCGGAGATGGCCCGCGCCTCCCGCTCGAACCGCTCCCGGGCCGTCAGTCTCTCCGACAGGTGCGAAGGAAGGATCTTGATGGCGACGGTCCGCTCCAGCCGGGTGTCGCGGGCGCGGTACACCTCTCCCATCCCGCCGGCGCCGAGCGGCGAAAGGATGGCGTAGGGTCCCAGGCGGGAGCCGGCCGCCAGGGTCACGTGCAGGAACCGCGTCGAGCCACGAGTGACCACCGTCCGAAAGGTGTGATCCTACCTCCAACGCGCGCGCCGCGGAAACGCAGTCGAGGATCCGATCCACGGCCGAGTCCGGCGGGCTTGTGTCCGGGCGGGGGCCCGGCATAGACTCCAGGCCATTTCGCAGGGAACGGGCCATGCAGGGACCCGTGACACGGCGTGAGATGCTGCTGTTTCTCGTCGCCGGGGCGATGGCGACGTTCTCGGCCGGATACCCGCGCCTCGGCTTCGCCGCCGAGGACGGCAATTTCCGGGCGATCTATCTCGATCCACGGCTCCGCGAGCGCTTCTTCCTGTTCCTGCAGAACGTCTTTCATCTCTATCCGGAGCGGCACTTCCACGATCTGATCGCGCGGATCGCGCGGGACAAGCCCGGCGATCGGGAGATCTACGAGGCGATCCTCGCCGAGCTCCCGTCGATCAAGCCGTACCTGCGCGAGGTGCGCTACGCCCTGCCGGCGCTCCGCAAGCAGAAAAAGGTGATGTGCGATCAGACGCTGGCCCTGCTGGAGGGCCAGACGCGCTTCGACCGCTACGCGGAGGTCGGCTCGACCGGGCGCTACTACGATCGGCTGAGCAGGAGCCTGTCGTTTTCCGCGCCGCCGGTCTTCATCCACACCAGCAAGCCCTCGTACCAGCCGCAGGACATCGTGGAGCGCGGCCGCCTGAGCAAGGTCGGGAGCTTCCTGCCGCTGGGCGTCTACGACGCGCTGGCGCTCCCGGAGGAGAGCATCGATCTCCTGACGGTCTACATCGGGTTCCATCACGCACCTCTGGAGCGACGCGTCGACTTCATGCGGTCGATCCACGCGACCCTCAGGCGCGGCGGAACGTTGATCGTCCGGGACCACGACGTGACCGACGCGTCGATGGTCCATCTCGTGGCGCTCGCGCACGACGTGTTCAACTGCGGGCTCGAGCTCCCGTGGAGCACGAACGCGGCGGAGGTCCGGCACTTCCTTTCTTTGCGGGAGCTCCAGGGTCTGCTGGAAGGTGTGGGGTTCAGCCCGCACGGAGGGCGCCTCCTTCAGGAGGGAGATCCCACCCGCAACACCCTGATGCGATTCGACAAAGTCTGAGCGATGGCGCCGCCCCGCCGGTACCCCCTGGCCCTGCTCCCGGTCGTGGCGCTGGTCTTCGGCTGCCTGGAGTACGGCCCGGCCCGCGGCCCGGAGTCGGGCTCCGTGCTGCAGATCCTGCATGCGCTGACGTCGCTCGCGCTGGTCTTCGTCTGGTTCCTGCTCGACGCGCGCGAGCGCGGCTACCGGGCATCGATCGTCCTCCAGACAGCCCTGATCGTTCTCACGGTCGTCGCCCTGCCGTATTACCTGTTCCGATCGCGCGGGCTCGCCGGTGGTTTCAGGGCCCTGGCGCTCTCCGTCGCGGTCTTCGCCGGGACCATGATCGCGTACCACCTGGGATCGCTCTTTGGGTAACGCGCGCTTCGCCTTCCTGCTCGCCGCGGGTCTTCTCCAGTGGGCGGCGCTCGCCCGCTCCGCGATGGTGGTCGACGACGTCACGCGGATCAACCCGATCGTGGTCGATCGGGTGCTCGTTCCGACCACGATCGACGAGGTCGTGGAGGCGGTGCGATTGCATCCGGGACCCGTGTCGATCGGCGGCGGGCGCTTCAGCCAGGGCGGACAGACCGCGACCGAGGGCGCCCTGCAGATCGACATGCGACGGCTCGACGGCGTCGTGGCGTTCTCGGAGGAGCGCAAGGAGATCACGGTGCAGGCCGGCATCACGTGGCGCAAGATCCAGAGCACCATCGATCCGTACGATCTCTCGGTGCAGATCATGCAGAGCTACGCGAACTTCACCGCCGGCGGATCGTTGAGCGTCAACGTGCACGGGCGCTACATAGGCCAGGGGCCGCTGGTCCAGTCGGTCCGGTCGATCCGCGTCGTCCTGGCCGACGGGAGGCTGGTCAGGGCCAGCCCGAAGGAGAACGCGGAGATCTTCTACGGCGCCATCGGCGGCTACGGCGGGCTCGGCGTGATCGTGGAAGCCACCTTCGCCCTGGCCGACAACGTGCGCGTCGAGCGGCGGAGCGAGGTCATGCCCTTGAGCGCCTACCGCGAGTATTTCAGGGCCAGCATCCGCGGCCATCACGACGTCATCTTCCACAACGCCGACATCTATCCCGGGGCGTTCGACACCGTCCGCGCCACGTCCTACGTCAGGACCGACAAGCCGGTCACGATCGAGGACCGCCTGATCCCGGAGGGCAGAACCTACTGGGGCGATCGCCTGGGAATGCGCGTCGTCTCGGACTGGCCCGGCGGGCGGGCGCTGCGGAGGTACGTGCTCGATCCGATCCTGTTCCACGGCGAGCGCGTCGAATGGCGCAACTACGAGGCGAGCTACGACGTCAAGGAGCTCGAGCCGGTCTCGCGCCGCACCTCCACCTACGTGCTGCAGGAGTACTTCGTGCCGGTGGACCGTCTGGAGGAGTTCGTGCGCGCCATGCAGGAGATCCTGAACCGTCACCGGGTCGACACGATCAACGTCTCGATCCGCCACGCGACGCCGGATCCCGGGACCCTGCTCGCCTGGGCGCGGACCGAGGTCTTCGCCTTCGTGCACTACTACAAGCAGGGCACGAGCGACGCCGAGCGCCGGGAGGTCGGCGTCTGGACCCGCGAGCTGATCGACGCCGCCACGGCGCTCGGCGGCGCGTACTACCTCCCGTACCAGATCCACGCCACCGAGGCGCAGTTTCGCGCCGCCTATCCGCGCGCCGACGAGTACTTCGCGCTCAAGCGAAGGCTCGATCCGACCGACAAATTCCGCAACAAGCTATGGGACGCTTACGACCGGCACGTCCCCGGTCCCTCTCCGGCGCGTCCGGCCGCGCCGAGGTTGCTGCGGACGGCGTCCGCGATCGCTCCAGCGGATCCAGCAGTCAGGGAGCAGATCGAGGCATTTCTGGGCGGAGTGGCCGGCTACAGGCGCGATGAAGCGCAGACCTACCTGACATTGCCCGAGTGGCTTCTGGTCTTCTACCCCGCGGAGTATGCCCGCTTCCTCAAGAGCCGGCCGGCGAGCCAGTTTCCGTATTTCGCATCGGTCCGCCAGTTCTGGGACTATGACCGGGACGTCTGCCGCATCACGACCGGGAAGTATCCATTCAACTGGGGCTACCACCTCATGGTGCTGGTCATCGGCTCGAGCTACACCGCCGAGAGCTGCCTCAAAGGCGCCTACGAGAGCACCGTCGGGCGGATGGCGGAGCGGCTCGCCGGCGCCGCGATGACCCAGGAGGACGTCTTCGCGGCCGACGTGGCGCAGGAATACGTCGACTTCATCCGGACCGAGCCGTGGTACGAATTCTCGTTCCTGCGGTCGCTGAAGCAGCTGTGGGCCGAGACCGATCTCTTCGGCCCCCATCTTCTCCGGAAATGGGAGCGCAAGCTGGCCCTGAGCGCCGAGTATCTCGTCAAAGCGCAATACGGCCTGCTGATCAAGATCGCCAGCAAGGCCGCCTACGGCAACGAGGCGACCGGGATCCTGGCGCTCGCCGACAACGCCCCGGCCGGCGCGCTCGAGCACGAGGCCCGGGTCGAGGTGCGCCGGCGCTTCGCCAACGGCTCGGCGCTCCTGTCGCTGCCGCGCTACGACGAGTTCCGCGACGCCGTCCGGCGTCTGGCCTCCCGAGGCGTCCGTTTCAGAGAGATCGCCGGCAACGGCGAGATCCTGATGACCGCGATCGTCCCGGCCGCCTGGAGCTACGACCTGGAGGCCGGCAGCGTGGTCATCGAGAGACCGATGCTCACCGATCCCGGGCACAAGCGCATCGCGGTCCGGGCGCCGGTCGCGTCGCTGCACGGGATCCTGCTGGCGCTCGAAGACCGGAACCTCGAGGTCGAGCATCTCTACGATTACTGAGAACCTTCGGGCGGGGATCATCGTATAATCACGCCGAGACATCCCGATGGGCGCCAGCCTTTTCATCCAGGATCTCCGCGTTGGCCTGCGCGTGCTCCGCAGGGAGAAGGGTTTCTGCGCGGTCGCCGTCATCGTGCTGGCTCTCGGCATCTGCGGCGTTACCACGACGTTCAGCGTGGTGAACGGCGTCATGCTGCGAGGGTTCGCGTTTCCGAACGCCGCCCGGCTGGTCAGCGTCAATTTCATCGATCCGACCAGCAGGACCATCTTCGGCGCGAACGGTCAGGTGTCGTCGATGGACTTCGAGACGATGCGACCGCAGCAGCAATCCTTCGAGCTGATGGCGGCCTATCTGAACGGCTCCACGGTCAACGTGACGATCGACGGCGTTCCCCGGCGCTACACCGGCGCCTACGTGACGGACGCCTTTCTCCGCATCCTGGGCGTGGCGCCGAGCCTCGGACGCGACCTGAGACCGGAAGACAACGTGCCCGGCGCCGCCAAGGTCGCGCTCATCGGCTACGGGCTCTGGCAGCGCGACTTCGGCGGCGCGGCCGACATCGTCGGCAGGGGCCTGCGCATCAACGGGACGCCGGCGACGATCGTCGGCGTCATGCCCAAGGGCTTCGCGTTTCCCACAAACGAAGAGCTCTGGGTCCCGCTCTACAGCGAGTTCCCGGTGCGCGAGCGCAGCGACCAGCGCGCCATCAATCCAGCGGTGCTGGCGCTGCTCAAGCCGGGCGTGTCGCTGGACCAGGCCAACGCCGAGGTGTCGACCTTGGCGAAGCACTTCGCCGAGGCTTATCCGGACACCAACAAGCAGTTCAATACCGCCCAGGTCGAGCCCCTGCTCAAGACGTTCACGCCGCTGCCGCTGCGCGGCACGCTGCTCACGATGCTGGCCTTCTGCGTGGGCCTCCTCCTGATCGGATGCGTCAACGTGATGAACATGCAGTTCGCCCGCGCGACGCTGCGCGCGCGCGAGCTGGCCATCCGCTCGTCGCTGGGCGCCACCCGGGGCCGCCTGATCGTGCAGATGCTCACCGAGAGCCTGCTGGTCATCGTCGTCGGCACCGCGCTCGGCGTCGGTCTCGCTTATTACTGCACCGACCTGCTCACGGCCACGGTGCGCAGCTTCGACACCCCGCCGCCCTCCTGGATTACGTTCGATATCGACGGCGGCGTGCTGGCCTTCACCGTGGCCGCGATGCTCGCCGCCACCCTCGTCTCCGGCCTGCCACCCGCGTGGATGGCCTCGCGCTCCAACGTGGTCACGGTGCTCAAGGAAGGCGGCCGGGGAGGCACCAGCCGCGGAACCAGGCTGCTCATGCGCGGCCTGGTCGTGCTCCAGGTGGTGGTGACGTGCATCCTGCTCATCGGCTCTCTCCTGCAGATGCAATCGATCGTCAAGCAGCAGACGATCGACTATGGCTACGACACGGAAGGCGTGATGACGGCCCGGATGGGGCTGATGGACGGGGCCTATCCGTCGCAGGATCTGCGCAAGCAGTTCTTCGATCGTCTGGTGCGCGAGCTGCGCGCGCAGCCGGAGTTCGAGGCGGTGGCGCTGACGAACCGGTTCCGGATGGTCTTCTCGGGGAGCGGACCGATCGAGATCGAAGGACGGACGTACAGGGAGAAGAGCGACCGGCCGAATGCCAACTTCGAGCAGGTGACCCCGGGCTATTTCGAGGTCATCGGACAGAAGCTGATCGAAGGACGCAATTTCGACGACGACGACCTCGACACCAAGCTGCCCGTGGCGATCGTGAACGCGGCTTTCGCGCACAAGCACTTCGGCAACGAGAGTCCGCTGGGTCGGCGCTTCCGCGCCCTGGACCCCAACCAGCAGCCCGGTGACTGGCGCACCATCGTCGGAGTCGTGAGGACGGTCCGGATGATGCCGCCGTTCAACATTCCCAACGTGGACGACACGGGCTTCTACGTGCCGTTCTATTCGGTCGCGGTCGGACCGGCGAAGCCGGAGGCGGGCGTCATCCAGTTCGCCACGGTCATCGTCAAGCCGCGAGGGGGGCTGGGCGCGGCCGGCCTGGCCAATCCCCTGCGCCGCGAGGTCGCCAAGGTGGACCCGAACCTGCCTCTCTACTTCGTCGACACGCCGAAGCGCAATATCGACGGGTTCGTGAGCGCGAACCGCATCGTCGCCGCCATGTTCAGCATCTTCGGTCTGGTCGCCACGGTGATCGCGGGAGTCGGCATCTACGGCGTCATGTCGTTCTCGGTCAGCCAGCGGACCCAGGAGCTGGGGGTGCGCATGGCCCTGGGCGCGGACAGCCGGCGCATCCTCCGGATGGTGCTGCGCCAGGGGTCGGTCCTGGCCGTGGTGGGCCTCTCCCTCGGGCTTCTGATGACGCTGGCGCTGGTCGGGGTCGCGGGCGACGGCATCCAGAGCGTCCTGTTCGGCGTCAGCCCGCGCGACCCGCTCATCTACGCCACCGTCGTCGCCCTGGTGGCGATCGTCTCCACCGTGGCCTCGCTCGTTCCCGCCCGGCGCGCCACGCGCGTCGACCCGATGATCGCCCTGCGCGCCGAGTAGCCGATCGTGTGGCGCCGGTCGGCGCTCCCTGCGCGCCCGGCACTCCAACGGGATAGAATGTCCGCCCGTCCGACCTGAGGACTCCGTGTCGATCCGTACTGGCCAGGTGCTCGGGCACTACCGCATCCTCCGCCCCCTCGGCGCGGGTGGCATGGGGGAGGTGTACGAGGCCGAGGATACCAAGCTGGGGCGGAAGGTCGCCCTGAAGCTGCTCCCGGATCTGACGGCGCGCGACCCGCGAAGACGCGAGCGGTTCGAGCGCGAGGCGAAGGCGATCGCGGCGCTGAACCATCCGAACATCGTGACCATCTACTCCGTCGAGGAGGCGGAGGGGATCGATTTCATCACCATGGAGCTGGTCGAGGGCCAGACGCTCCGCCAGGCCGTGCCCCGGGGCGGGCTTTCGCTCGAGGCGATCCTGAAGGTGGCGGTCCCGCTCGCCGACGCCGTCGCGGCGGCGCACCAGCAGGGGATCACCCATCGCGACCTGAAACCGGAGAACATCCTCGTCGGCCGGGACGGCAAGGTCAAAGTCCTCGACTTCGGCCTGGCGAAGGTGGAAGCTGCGTTCGGGGACGAGGTCGGGGCCTCGCGTCTGCCGACCCGGGCGCTCACCGAGGAGGGGCGCATCGTCGGGACGGTCGCCTACATGTCGCCCGAGCAGGCGGAAGGCAAGCCGGTCGACCCGCGCTCCGACGTCTTCGCCCTCGGCATCATCCTGTACGAGATGAGCACGGGCGAGCGACCGTTCCGGGGGGACACGGCGATCTCGATCATCTCCTCGATCCTGAAGGACACCCCGCCGCCGGTGACCCAGGTCAACGCGAGCCTGCCGCGCGACGTGGCGCGGATCGTCAATCGCTGCCTGATGAAGGATCCGGCGCGGCGGTTCCAGAGCGCCCAGGAGCTGTCCGCGGAGCTGACCGAGCTGAAACGGCAGTCCGACTCGGGGGAGCTGGAGCCGGTCGCGTCGGCCGCGATGCGCTCCGGTGTCGCCACGGCGCGCCGCAAAGCGGCGTCGCGGCGTGCGATCTATGCGGCGGTGACCGTGGCGATCGCGATCCTCGCCGTCGCGGGTGGGCTGGCTCTGCGGGGGCGACGCGCCGGGGCGTCGAGGGAACAGTCGGCCGTGGCGGAGCCGGTCGGGCCGTCGGTCGCCCCCGGCGGCGGCTCGGGGGCCGGCGGGCCCGCCGAGGAGTCGCGGCACCGGATCGTCGTCCTGCCGTTCGAAAACCTCGGGGCTCCAGGCGACGCCTACTTCGCCGACGGCGTGACCGAGGAGATCACCAGCCGGCTGGCGTCGGCGAGCGGCCTGGGGGTGATCTCGCGCACCAGCGCGGTGCAGTACGCGAAGACCAGCAAGACGACGAAGCAGATCGGCGCCGAGCTGGGGGTGGACTACGTTCTCGCCGGGACGGTCCGCTGGCAGCGCGGCGCCGGGCGGACGAGCCGGGTGCGGGTGACGCCGCAGCTCGTGCGCGTCGCCGACGACACGCAGCTCTGGGGCGACCAGTACGACCGCGAGATGAAGGACATCTTCACGGTCCAGTCGGAGATCGCCCAGCAGGTCGTGGACAAGCTCGGGCTCGCCGTGAAGCAGTCGGGAGGTCGGACGACCGGCGCGCCGCCGACGCAGAACCTGGACGCGTACCAGCTGTTCCTGCAGGGTCAGGACCGGATCAGATCGCCCAGCGCCACTCGCGAATCGGTGTTGCAAGGCGTCGACCTGCTGGAGCAGTCGGTCCGGCTCGATCCACGCTTCGCGCAGAGCTGGGCGATGCTTTCCTACGGTCATTCGTACGTGTACCACTACCGGTTCGACTTCACCGAGGAGCGGCTGGCCAGGGCCCGCGAATGCGCCGACAAGGCGCTGGCCCTGAAGCCGGATCTGCGCGAGGCGCATCTGGCGCTCGGCTATTACTACTACTGGGGACGCGGGGACTACGCGCAGGCCCGCGAGGAGTTCCAGGCGGCGGCGGGCAACCGCGAGGACGATCCCGAGGCGCTGCAGGCCATGGCCTACGTGATGCGACGTCAGGGCCGCTGGGACGAATCGCTTGCGGCGATGGAGCGAGCGTACGCCTTGAACCCGAGGGACGTCGAGCTGGTGAGCAACATCAGTGGGACTTATCAGAAACTGCGACGATATCCCGAGGCGCTCAGGTTCGCCGACCTCGCGCTCTCCCTGGCTCCCGACGCGCCCGATTTGTACGTGGGCAAGGCGATCCTGCAGCTCGAAGTCGATGGCAACACGCGGGCGGCCTGGGTGACTTTGAAGAAGATCGACCGCAAGCATTTCCCGGATCTTCCGGCCATCGAGAGTTTCCTGGATCATCTGGATGGTCATGAGAGCGAGGCGCTGGAGCGACTGGCCGAGTACCCGCGCGAGGCGATCGAGACCCCGGTCTCCTATCAGCCGAAGTCCCTGGTGGTGGGACTCGGCTACCTGGCGACGAACGATCGCGCCAGGGCGAGCGCCTCCTGCGAGACGGCCCGTCAGATTCTGGAGAAGGAGATTGGCAAGAACCCGAGGGACGCGCGGATGCGCGCGGCGCTCGGGTTGACGCTCGCCTGTCTCGGCCGGAAGGACGACGCGGTGCGGGAGGCGCGACTGGCGGCGGACATCATGCCGGTGTCGAGCGACGCGTTGGACGGACCCATCTACCTGGAGAATCTGGCGATGGTCTACGCGATGGTCGGAGAGCGCGACGCGGCGTGCGACATCCTCGAGAAGCTCCTCGCGACCCCCTCGGGCTCTTCGGTCGGCATGCTCAGGCTCGATCCTTCCTGGGCTCCACTCCGTAGCTTCCCGCGCTTCCAGAAGCTGCTGGCGAAACACGGCTGACCCGAGGCGGCGCCCGGGCGCGCCCCTCCTTCCGTCACGCGCGGCCCCCGCTCGCCCACGATCCGTCGCCTCAGCGGCGCGCGCCGACGGACGCGCAGGTGTTCGACTCGGGAGCCGCGTCCGGATCCCGCTTCAGGCAGGCTGCGATCCGCTCGTCCGACCCGCGGTCGTCCGGGAAGGCATCGCCGCACGGAGCGGCGCGGCCGTTCCGGTAGACGACGAAAGTCGGGCTCGACTTCACGCCCTCCGCCTTGACCAGATCGTCGAGGCGTTCGGGATCACGGATCCGACCCGCGAAGCCCGCGTCGGGCCGGTAGCCCCACCAGACCTTGTAGACGTCGATCGTGCCCTTGTAGGAAGGATTCTCGGCCAGGGTCCGCACCGAGCCGAGCATCTCGAACAGCATGCACTGGGTGCAGTTCGTGTTGCCGAATTTCACCAGGACCGGTCGCTCGTGCGAGGCGCGGCAGACCTTCTCGACGAACTCGGCCGGCGAGCGCAGCGTGTGGTCCCGGTCCCAGGCATCCACCTCGGGGGCTCCCGCCTCTTTCTTCAGCGAAGAGTAGGGATACCGCCCGTCGCGCGGCTGCTTCGCCATCTCGTCACGGAGCACCGTGAGCTTCTGGACGAGCTTCCACGTGCGCGTGCGCGCGTAGTCGTTGTCCTCGCCGCGCTTCACCTTCGCCTCGAGGAGACCGAGATACGAGTGGACGTCGTCCTGGATCCGCCCGTCGACCTGCTGCAGCGTCAGCTCCCCCGCCTGAACCGGTGTCCCCGCCGCGTACCAGGCGAGCGCCTCCAGGAAGCGGGGCTGCAGAGGGTCCTTCGGGAGAGCGGGGGTGCGCACCGCCGCCTCGAGGCCTCCTCCGGCGGAGAGTTCGCGATACGAGGCGACCAGCTGATCATCGGTCCAGCGCTTCGCTCCGGCCTGCGCGGGCCCCGAAGCGGGCATCGTCGCGGGCGCCGGAGGCGCCGCCGTCCCCAGAGCGAGGAGCGCCGCCAGCGGCATCCATCCTCGCGCCATCATCCGTCGCTCACGTCCTGGGTCGCATGTCATTCGAAGCACGGTGCGAAGCAAGATACGCGCCAGGCTTCTCGTCCAGGCCGGCGGGCCGGCACCTTTCCGAAGTTGGCTGAATCCGAAGACCTAGAGGCGCTACCGCAGGCGTACCATCGGAACAGCCGGCGAGCTCGGGGCTTAATGATCATGAGAACCTGAAAGAAAGCGCGTATCTTATATGCGCCGTGCCAATGCTAATGACACATTCCGTACGACGACCAATCTTCGCCGCGGCGGGCCTCCTGGTCTCCATCTCCACGCGGGTGGTGGCCGCGGTCGATCTTCCCGCGCGCGACGAGCGCTCCGTATATGACATCGCCGGCGTGATCTCTCCCGGGCATCGGGAGATCATGGAACGCACGCACAAGGACCTGCTCGCCAGGACCGGGGTGACGCTCTCGGTCGTCACGTTTCCGCGTCTCGACGGCGAGGCGCTGGCGGCCGTGCTGGCGCGGGCCGGACCCGCCTGGGGTCTGGGGGAGCAGGCGGAGGATCGCGGCATCGTGGTCGGTCTCGCCATCGAAGAGCGCCAGGTCCTCATCGCCACCGGCCAGGGAGTGGAGGATTTTCTGCCGCAGGACCGTCGCGACATGATCGTCCGGCAGTTCATCATTCCGCGCCTGCTGCGCAAGGACGTCTCGCAGGCGATGCTGCAGGCGAGCGCCGCCCTGGTCGCGGCGGCGTCGCAGCGCTACGGGGTCGCGGTCGACGCCCCGGCGGCGACCACGCAGAACCGGCGCATCCCGGTCAAGGACCTCATGAGCCCGTTGATCGTCGTTCTGTTCCTGCTGGGGCTGGCGGTTCGCCCGCTGATCGTGCGGCTCGTCGCCCGGAGGCCGGCGGGCGGGTCGGGTCAGTAGGCGCCATCGACGACCTTGCGGTTGCTGTCGCTTCGGCCCAGACGCCAGATGTAGGCGTCGACGATGAAGTGGTGGATGTTGATCACGGCGACCGACACCAGCCGCCCGTCGAAGTAGTCGAACCCCATGGCGGCGTAGGCGCGCGGCAGCAGCACGAACAGCACGCAGCCCAGTCCCAGGCACATTCCGTAGAACCAGAGCATCCTGGCCCGCCCGCGCCCGCCCGCGGCCAGGCCCGCTCGATCCTTGACGTCGAACACGATCACGATCGCCAGGTACTGAAGTCCGTGGAAGATGGTCGCCCAGACGAACGCGTCCATCGGGTTCAGGACGAAGAACCAGACGGCGTTCGTGATCACCGTCAGCAGGCTGATGAGCGGCATCGGTCCGCTCGGGCCGCGCCAGACCTTCGCGTACAGGAGCGGCGGGGTGACGACGCCCAGCACCACGAGAGCGGTCTTGGCCCAGCCGAGCTGCGCCGTCAGGCCGGGGAGGATCGATTCGATCGAGGGCGGGAGCCGGGACTGGATCAGGTGGGCGGCCATGTAGAGGAACGGGATCATGCTCACGCCCCGCAGCAGCTTCTTGTCCAGGACCGCGAGCTGGCACCCCGAACGGTAGCTGTACATGACGGCCAGCCCGTAGGTCTGGGCGGCGTAGTGGTACGGAGACCAGGTCAGATAGAGCATGTCCAGGAACCGGCCGACCCGTCCGGCGTACACCAGGCAGAGGGTCATGAGGAGGATGGCGATCGGCGGCACCGCCTTGGACAGGAACGGCATCGAGCGGGCGGCGCCGGGCTTGGTGTAGAGACGTACCGTGGACGCGGCGAAGTGGGCGCCGTTGCTGAACAGCACGATGAAGGTCATCGCGCCGGTCGCCAGCAGGTCGCCTCGGGCGGGGGACAGGACGACGATCGCCGTCACCAGCAGGCTCAGCCCGCCGCCGATCAAGAGGTAGTCGAACGCCGGATGGACGAAGCAACGTCCCGTCAGGTTGGGGCCGGGGCTCGGCGGTGCGGTTTCCGCTGGCATCGAATCGGCGAACGCGTCAGGCCGTCAACGTCCTCCCAGGGCACGGAACCAGCATCCGGTCCCTGGAATGTACCCCGATCGCCGATTTGCCGCAACGGGAAAGGGTTATGCCTCCGGATCCCGTTCAGAACACCGCGACGACGGAGAGCCGGTAGAAATTGTCGTCCAGGTCGATCGGTCGCTCGTGCACCTCGCCGTGATCGAACTGGATCTTCCGGTCGTGTCCTTTGGTGAACCAGGTCAGGCCGAACGTGCGCGCGCGGATCGACGTGTCGAGGGGGCCGCGATAGGACTCGATCTTCTCCCAGCGGCCGGCGACCTGGAGACGCCCCGGGCCGACCGCCCAGGGGAGGAGGAGCCCGCTCTGCGCGTACGCGCCGTCGATCGAGCGGGTCGCCAGCCCCGCGGTGCGGTAGTCGTCGCGCCGCTCGAGCCACGCCCCTTCGCCGGTGAACGCCCAGCGCTTGCCGATCGGCTGGTCGTAATAGATGTCGGCGGCCCAGGAGCTGTAGTTGCGAAGCTCCGCGGTAAACCCGGCATCGTCGCGCGCGTCGAGACGGCTGTTCTGCACGTCGGCCTGCGCCCCGATCTGCAGAATGCGCTTCTGCCCGAGCGTGGTCCCGGGGTAGCCGAGACCGGTCTCGGTCGTGAACCAGTTCCACGAGACCCGAGCCGTGCCGCGCAGGCTGCTGCGGGTGTTGTTGTCCTCCTGATCGGAGCCGTCGAAGAGCGCGGCGCGGTACTGGAACCCCCGCAGATTTCCCCACACCATACCGCCTTCGTCGCGTGACCCCTCGATCGCCGGGCGCAGCGCCGCCACCAGCGTGCGATCGACCAGGAGCTGGTTGAACCCCGAGGCCAGGTTCTGGCGCAGGAACGGCACCTTGAACTGGCCGACCAGGATCTGGAGGGCGTCGCTCTTCTTGTAGTTGAGGGCGGCATCCTTCACCCGGAAGCCGGCGTCATCGCGCAGGATCCTGCTGCCGAGATTGTCCTGTCCGACCTGCAGGACGAGATCGAGAGACGGGGAGAGCTGCGCCCGGAAGATGAGGCGCAGCCGGCGGACGAAGAGGTCCTGGATATCCTCGACCTGCACCGGGGGAGGAGCGCTGTTGACGCCCGAAAGCCGCGGCAGATCGGGGCCGCTGTATTCCGCCCACGACATGAACCGGATCTCCACGTCGAGCTTCCCCTTCTCGCCTTCGACGAGGGTCACGGCCGCGCGGGCCGGAGCCGCCGCAGGCCCGACGAGGGCGGCGATGGCGAGGAACGTGAGGACTCGAATCGACCGTCGCATGCGTGTCATGCCGTCTCCTGATTTGAGGCCGGCCCGGCCGTGAGAGCCCGGCAGGCGTGAGTTTTCCAGACGAGATACACCGGGCGGCCGGCGCCGAGCCCGAGCCGCTGGCTGGCCTGCGGCGTCACCACGGCGACCAGAGGAGCCGGCGCCCCCGGGACGTCGACGGTCACGGCGACCCCGCCCTCCTCCGGCCCGCGCTCCGACGGGATCAAGGCGCGCACGGTCCCCGCCAGCACGTTCTGGGCCGACAGTCCCTGCGGCGATTCGGTCGCGACGATCAGTTCTTCGGCGCGGACCAGGACCGCGGCCTCGTCACCGCTGCGGGCGCCACCCCCGGCGGTGCCGGTCACCAGCCGGCCGGAGCCGACGTCGACGGTGACCGTCCCTCCGACGATCGAGGTGACGCGGCCGCGCAGGATGTTCGTGTGCCCGGCGGCGCCGAGCCGGGTCAGGAGTTCGGCTCCGGAGAACAGCTCGTCGGGCCGGCCGCACCCCGCCACCCGGCCGTCGATCAGCACGATCGCTTCGCGGCTCAGCAGGCACACCTCGGCGGCGTCGTGGGTCACCAGGATCGACGGTACGCCGAACTCTCGATCGACGCGCACCAGGTACGGCAGGATGCGGCGGCGCAGCGGCCGATCGAGCGCCCCGAGCGGTTCGTCGAGCAGGAGCAGCTCCGGACCGGCGCACAGCGCCCGGCCCAGGGCGACGCGCTGGCGCTCGCCGCCGCTGAGGGAGGCGATCGAGGCCGTCTCCCGGCCGCGCAGCTCGAGAACTTCGAGCACGCGCTCGGGATCGAGCCGGACGCCGCGCCCGCGATCGGCGCGGCGGCGGCCCGCCAGGATGTTGTCGCGCACGTTGCGATGCGGAAAAAGACGGGCGTCCTGCGGCACGTATCCGACTCCGCGCTTCTCGGGAGGGAGGCGGACGCCGCGATCGCTCTCGAGCCAGGTCATCCCGCCGACCCGCACCCGCCCGCGGGTCTCGTGCCGAAGCCCGGCGATCGCCTCGAGCAGGGAGGTCTTTCCCGCTCCCGACGGTCCGAACACGCCGAGCGCCCGCTCGTCGGTGCGCCACGTGACCTCGAGCGCGAACCGGTCGAGCGGCAGGGTAATCTCGAGATCGAGCCCAGGGCTCACGCGCGCCTCTCCGGATGCCGCGCGAGACGCTCCACCACGAACACCGCGGCGAACGCCAGCGCCACCGTCACCCCGACCAGCCACAGGGCGCGGTGGTCGTCTCCGGCCTGCAAATCGCTGAAGATCGCCAGGGCGAGGGTCTGGGTCCTCCCAGGAATGTTGCCGGCGACGATCACGGTGGCGCCGAACTCCCCCAGGGCCCTGGCGAAGCCGAGCAGGGCGGCCGCCAGCAGGCCACGCCGCGCCAGCGGCAGGGTGACTCCCAGGAATGTGCGCAAAGGACCGAGACCGAGGGTGCGCGCCATCGCCTCGAGCCTCGGATCGACCTCCTCGAAGGCCACCCGGGCCGTGCGGGCCACGAGCGGCAGCGACATCACCGCCGACGCGGCGACCGCCCCCTTCCAGGTCAGCAGGAGATCGAGATCGAATCCGGTGTGATGGACCCCGAGGGGCCCGTCGCGCGCCAGGAGCCGCAGCAGCAGGTATCCGACGGCGGTCGGCGGCAGGACCAGCGGCAGGGCCAGCACCGTCTCGACGGCGCTCTGTCCCGGGAAGCGGCGCCGTGCCAGCACGAGCCCGGCCAGACCGCCCACCGGGAGGATGACGAGCGTCGTGACGAACGCCACCCGGAGGGTCAGGAGGAGCGGCTGAGCGACATCGGGCGTCATCGCCCGGGCGCGTCGGACGCCTCGGTCGGGAGAACGACGAACCCGAAGCGCCCGAAGACGTCTCCGGACTCATGCCCCGCGAAACAGGCGGTGAGGAGGCGGGCCCGATCGAGGTGAGGGCGGTCGCCGAGCGCGGCCACCGGGTAGGTGATAGGTGGCCCTTCATCCTCAGGAACGACGAGGGCGACCCGGACGCGGCGGGCGATCGCCGCGTCGGTCCGATAGACGACCCCGGCCTCCACCGCGCCCGCCTCGACGGCGGCCAGGGCGGCGCGCACATCCACCGCCGGAATCACTTTCTCGCTCACCTTGTCCCACACGCCCGCCTTCTCGAGCCAGGCCTTGGCGTAGCGGCCCGCCGGCACCGCCTCCGGGTTCGCCAGCGACAGCCGCTTGACTTCGGGCTTCGTCAGGTCGGCGGCTGAATTAACGGAAAGGGTCGAGTCATCGGGCACGACGACCACGAGACGGTTCGTCAGCAGGTTCCTGCGGCTCGTGGCATCGACGAGACCTGCGTCGGCGACCCGGTTCATCCAACCCTCGTCGGCGGAAAAGAAGACATCGGCCTTGTTGGCGGCGACGATCTGCCGGGCCAGATCGTTCGACGCCCCGAAATTGAAGACCAGACGCGCGCCGGTCTGGCGCTCGCAGATCGGCTGGATCGCGGTCAGCGCATCCTTCAGGCTGGTGGCGGCGTAGACTGTGATCTCGACGGAGGGCGTCGGCTGGCCGGCGCTCGCGCCCGGCGTGGCGCCGGGAGCCGCCGCGGCCGTGGCGGCGGTCCCGAGAAGGACGGCGAGCGCGACGATGGCACGACGCGGGTTGTGCATGGGACGCGAATTATATACGGAAAGATACAATTGATGTCAACGCGGAGAGCGGGGCCGCGGCGGCCGGCCCCGGGGCGGACCGGTGGCGCGGCGGTCTGGGAAGCGCGCCCGCGCTGGCGCGTAGTAGGCCGCGGCGGCATCGCCCTGGGACCGGGGAAGGCCGACCTCCTCGAGGCGATCGAGACGACCGGCTCGATCACCTCGGCGGCGAAGAGGCTCGGGATGTCGTACCGTCGCGCCTGGGTCCTGGTCGCCACGATGAACGCCAGCTTCCGCCGTCCGCTCGTGACGACCAGCGCGCGCCGGCGCGCCGGCGCCGCGCTCACTCCCGAAGGCCGCGCCGTCCTCGCCCTCTACCGCCGCATCGAGACGCGCAGTCTGGCCGCCGCGAGCCGCGAGCTGTCGGCGCTCCGGCGTCTCCTTCGGCGCTCATCGTCGTGATGGAATCCTGACCGGCCGGTCCCGCCTGTCATCCGCCGCGCTGTTTCGAAAATGAAACACCCCTGGGCTCGCCGCCGGCTTGCGCGCGCGCGGCCTCCGGCCGATATTGGGTCCTCGTGAACACGCGGCTCCACGACCTGCTTCCAGCCGGCCTGCTCGGTCTCGCGGCGCTCGCCCTGCTGGCGGCCCCCGCCGGGGCGTTCGATGTGCCGCAGACGCGGGCGGAGTTCGTGCGCGCGGTCGCCGCCGGCCGGCGCGGCGTGAAGATGGAGACCTCCGTGGTCGATCGCGGCTTCGAGCAGGTGATGCGGTCGCTGCAGGCCCGCACGACCCCCTGCCTCGACGTCGTGGTCAATCGATCGGGGTGGGTCGGCGACCACACGGAGGTCAGCTCATCCGATTACAACCCGACGCTGAAGCGGGTCGGCGACGGACGTGGGGAGTTCAGTCTGCAGGTGGTCAATCGCCCGCGCGGTCTCGGCGCCAAGCCGCCGGCGGGCGGACTGTATGTGATGGCGGCCGACATCCGTCGCGCCGGCGCCGCCAGGACCGAGGTCGTTCTCTACAGGCCTTCGATGGGGTACAAAGCAATCACGAAACAGTTCATGGCCTGGGCCGACGGCTCCTCCGAGGATTGCCCCAAGCTAAGATGAGAGGGGAGAGCCGCGTCCTCGTCGGATGACAGACCGAAGCCGGCCTGCCTGAACGGTGCCTGGGCCATCACCCGCGGCCACTGCCTATCTGGTTGATCTGCAGCGGGTTTTTACGGCCGCCTGCAAACCGAATGCATGGCATCACGTTTGCTCCTCCAGGAGCCGTGTGCCTTCGTGAAAGGAGGTCACCATGACTCGTCGTGGCTCGCGATTCTTCGGACTCATCCTGGCGCTCGCCCTCTGCGCCGTCCCGCTCCCGGCGCGCGCCGGAGCGTCGTTCGACTTCCTGTTCAGCATGGACCACGTCAGCAACGATCGGCAGATGTTTCTGAACGTGGCGGTCAGCAACTACGGCTACGACCGGGTCGCCCTCGAGCCGGTCCTGCCCAGGCTTCAGTACGTCGAGGCCGACCTTCCGGTGGTCCTGCTCCTGGCCCACGAATGCGGCCGCCCGCCGGCCTACATCGTGGATCTGCGCGCCGAAGGACTCTCCTGGTCGGTCGTCTTCAGCAGGCTCGGGGTGCGCCCCGACATCCTGTTCGACGGGATCGATCGCGATCCCGGCCCGCCCTATGGACGCGCCTGGGGCTACTGGAGAAAGAATCCTCGTGGGGTCCGGCTGAGCGACAGCGACATCGTCGGCCTCGCGCAGGTACAGATCGGCGCGCGCGCGGCGCGCCTGGCACCGTACGACATCGCCCGCGCCCGGGCGCGCGGCACGCCGATCGAAGTGACCGTCGCGGAGAAACGCGGCCGCCCCTATCGCTCCAGGCACGGGTGGAATGACGACCATAGTCGTGGGAGGTCGTGGAAGAACGGCCGTGATCAGGACCATCGTCACGACCACGACCACGATCATGACCACGGTCACGATCGCTGAGACCGGTTGGCTTGCCGGGGGGCGGCCGAGAGCGAGGGCGGCCGCCTGACCGGCGCCGGCCGGTGACCGCGAGCCGCGAATCCCGCCGACCTCTCCCTAATCCGCGAACATCTGATGTTGCGGCAGACCGTCGTGGAGCTCCAGCCAGGGGACCCGGCTGCGGATGAAGATGTGGTACTCCGGCTTCAGATGGAGCGGCGTGTCGAGCGTTGCGGCCGCGACGTAGACGTTCTCGGGCTCGCTCGCCGTCGAGGCGGTCACCGACGAGCCGCACTGGCGGCAGAAATTGCGGCGGGTGCCCGCCTCGGTCGTGTGGCCGGCGATCTCTTTCTCGCCCTTCAGGAAACTGAAGCGCGCCCCCGCAACCCCGATGTAGGTGGCGAACGCCGCGCCGTGCGTCTTGCGGCAGTCGGTGCAGTGGCAGTGGGTGAACGTGCCGTACGGTCCCTGCATCCGGTAGCGCACCCGCCCGCAACAGCACGAGCCCTCGTGGACCTCCTCCCTCGTTCCCATCGTCAGCCTCCGGTCGCGGCGACCGCCGCGTCGCCAGGCGACGATAGCACACCCTCGGCTTGACTGATTTGACCCGCGTTCCGCATGGTGGCGGACGACGGCCGCGGCGTGCCGCGGGGGATCCTCGACGGCTCGGGCGGGGCCGACGCCGCGCCCGGCATCGGGATCCGCGGGATGCAGGAGCGCATGCGGCAGCTCGGCGGCCGCCTCGAGATCGACTCGGGCAGCCGCGGCACGCCGGTCCGCGCTCGCCGTCAGCGGTCGAGGAACGACTCGATCCGTCGATCCGGCACGAGCCAGATGAGCGCGACGAGGGCGTACAGACCGATGGCGATCCAGGTGGCGACGAACGAAAGCGGGATCGCCGCGGCGTAGCCGGCGAGCGAGATCTTCCCTTTCACGTCGCTCCCCACCGCGTCGCGCAGCTTCGAATGCGCGCCCTGGCGTGAGACGATGGCGCCCTGCAGAATCGTATAGGCGGTGCCGGCCATCAGGAGATTGACGCCGTAGAGCGCGGTCGGAAGCGGAGCGGCGTGGTTCTGCCCCATCCAGCCCGTGCCGAACGGGATCAGCGACAGCCAGAACAGCAGATGCAGGTTGGCCCACAGGATGCCGCCGCTGACGCGCTCGACCATGTGCAGCATATGATGATGGTTGTTCCAGTAGATCCCGAGAAAGACGAAGCTCAGGACGTAGCTCAGGAACACCGGGATCAAGGGGCGCAGCGCCTCCCACCCTGTTCCCTGCGGCACGTGCAGCTCGAGCACCATGATCGTGATCAGGATCGCGATCACCCCGTCGCTGAACGCCTCGAGCCGGTTCCGGTTCATGCCGCCGCCATCTCCGGACGTCATATACGACGTGATCCCGCGCCGGGTCAATGGCGCGAGCGCGCGGGGACGCCGGTCGACATGTTCGACCGAGCGACCTGATGCTCCGGTGGGTCGAACGGGGCAGCCCCGCTCAGAAGTTGACGACGAGCGAGGCGGTAAAGATCGTGTCGAGCGTGTCCAGCTCGTCCAGCACGGTGCCGGTCTTCACGCCGGCCGGAGGCGGCGCGTCGAGGAGATCGATCTGCTTGAAGGCGGGCTGGTGGTCGTACAGCCACTGCAGGCTGACCTTGAGCGCCAGGCGCTTGCTCATCGACACCGCGACCGAGTTCACCATGTTGGCGCGCAGGTCCGTGGTTTCGTCCAGGTTCTCGTCGATGGCGAGGTCGTCCACGAAGGTCGTGTTGTCCCCGATCTTGCGCTCATACTTCGAGGACACCCGGAAACCGGCGAACTTGTCCTTGACGTTGGGCGCCTGGACGAGATCGTCTTCCTTGGTGTACGACAGCGCGTAATCGGTCCTGAACTTCGTGCGGTCGGTGTCGATCCAGAGGTTGCCGAGACCGCCCGCCGTCTCGTAGCGGTTCTCGACGCCGGCGAACCGGTTGCGGCTCCACCCGGCGCCGGCGAACCAGAAGACGCGTCCGGAGATCGTGTGGTCGAAGCGCCCGCCCAGGAAATAATTCTCGGCGCTCACGGCGGTGTCCTTCTCTTCGATCACGCTGAAGCTGCCCGGACTGGAGCCGACGGCGATGCGGGTCTTCGTCGTGGTCTCGGCGCGCACCCCGCCGGTCTTCAGCTCGAACGAGGACTTCGCCCACTTCCGCCCCAGCGTGTCCTTGAATCCCAGGGTCGTCGCTTCCGAGTTCCCGGCGGTCGCGACATAGCTGAATTCGGCCGTGTCGGACCACACGTCGTCGGCGGGCTTGTCCTGCGCCCGCGCCGGAAGCGCCGCCGCGATCGGCAGGCCGATCAGAGCGACGAACAGCACGCCGGCGCGCTGGGTGATGCTCACGTGAACGCCCCCCTTGTCGAGTTGGCGCGCGAGTATACCGCACGCGAGCGCCGGGACGGCGGGTCGGGGCCGACAGGACGAGAGCACCCCGTGTGTCCGTTCAGGGTCGGGATTTGCTCAGACGATCGAGGTCGGCTTCGAGCTTGCCGAGAAGCGTGGTGATCTGGGCCCGCAGGTCCTGGTTGTGGACCTGCTTCACGAGAGCGTCCAGCAGGGCGATCGCCCCCTTGAGATCGCCCAGATTGGCGCGCGCGACCGCCTGGTTGTAAGCCTCGACCTGTTTGTTGTAATCGGCGACCGATTCAGAAGCGCCGCCCCCGCCGACTTGCGGCGGGGGGACGGGTGCGGGAAGGGGCGGTGGCTCGTCGGTCACGGGCTCGGTCATGTCAACGGCCTCCTGTCGCGCCGAGGCTTCCCGGGAGGCTTCCGACTTCAGAGCCTCGCGATAGTCCTGCTGGGCCCGGATCGCGCTTCGGGCCTGCTCCAGCGCCTCGCGGTCGTTCATGCGCGCCAGAACGTTGTCGACGAGATCGAGCGCGGCGTCGATGTCGCCCTTGCGCGCGTGCAGGATCGCCAGGTTCGCCACGATATCGGTTCGGGAGCGCAGGAGAGGGCGGGCGACCTCGAGCAGGTGGATTGCGGAGCCGGGCTCGCCTCCCTGCTTCATCAGGAGCCTTGCGTACTCGACATACGCTTCGGCGAAATCCGGTCGCAGCTGGATCGCCTTCCCGAACATGTCCCCGGCCCGGTCCAGATCGGCGCCCGCGACGCTGCCTGAGCCCGACGACGTATCGGACGTCGTGCGCCGCGCCAGGCATTGACCGAAGTGGAGGCAGGCGATCGGATGGCCCGGGTCGAGCGCGATCGCCTTCTCGAACAGCGCCGTCGCTTCGTCGTACCGTCCGGTCAGACACTCCACGTTCGCGAGACCCGCCGAGGCCACGGGGTCCTCGGGGGCCAGCCGCAGCGCCTCCCTGTAGTACGCTTCGGCTTCGGCGGCGCGGTCGAGATGCACCAGCAGGTCCCCCAGGCGTGCGAGGATCGTCTCCCGTTTCATCGGTGCGACCCGAATCGTCTCGTCGATCGCGAGATCCGACAGCTTCAGGACCGTGTAGACGAAACGCCCCTGGCGCACATAGTTCTGCAGCTCGTTCTCGATCACCTGATACGAGGTCTCGAAACTCATGGGAAAGGCCGTGTCGGGATCTTCGCCATGGTCGAGGCGCGCGAGGAACCGGACGAACTGGGGCCGGCGCTCGGGCTTGTCCCAGAGCAGGTAGTGCATCAACGCCCAGGACTCGGCGTAGAACACGCCGCGGCGCTCCCCTTCGTTGTACTCCTCGGAGTCTTTCGTCACGGCAAACAGGTCGCGTAGCGGCATCAGGTCGTGCTGCCGCAGAAGGCGGACGTGGTCTTCCTGCGCCAGGCCGATCGAGGCGGTCGTGTCGTCCGCCCGGAACTTGCCGTAGCACTCGGCGAGCCCTTCGCCGAACCAGGTGGGGATGTCGTGCAGGTTGTTGCCCAGGAAATGATGGGTGTACTCGTGATAGACGATCTCGAGCGGGTCTCCCTGGCGCTCGCCGTTCAGGACGATGTCATAACCGTCCGGCTGGCCGATGAACAGGCCGGCCATCTCGATCGGGCGGCCGTTGAAGCGCGCCTTGTAGGGAGTCATCGAGGCGTCGTCCTTGAAGACGTAAATCGAGGTGGTGACGGGCGGGTCGACCTTGAACTTCGTGTTGAAGCGCGAGAGCGCGCCGCGGAACCGCTCGAGTCTGCGCCCGAGGTCGAGCGATCGTCGTTGCGACGCGTTGCTGTAGATGAGAAAGTGCGCCGTCTGGATCTCGGTCCACTTGTCCGTCTCGGGCGGGAGATTGACCTCGCCCCAGGCGCTCCCGTGCAGGAGGGCGAGCAGGACGATCACCGATGCCGCGGACAGCGCCCGTCCCGTCCGCCGGCTCACGAAGACCTCGCGTGCTGCGACGACACCTCTTCGATCCGCTCCTGCTGCTGCAGACGCCACATGCGGGCGTAGTGCCGTCCGGCGGCCAGCAGCTGCTCGTGCGAGCCGCGCTCGACGATGCGGCCCTCATCCATGACCAGGATCTGGTCGGCGCCCATCACGGTCGACAGCCGGTGGGCGATCACCAGGGTCGTGCGGCCGATCTGGATGCGGTCGAGCTCCGCCTGGATCGCCTTCTCCGATTCCGAGTCGAGCGCCGAGGTGGCCTCGTCGAAGATGAGGATCGCCGGATTTTTCAGGAGGGCCCTGGCGATCGCGACGCGCTGCTTCTCCCCGCCCGAGAGCTTCAGGCCCCGCTCGCCGACCTGAGTCTCGTAGCCGTCCGGAAGCCGCGTGATGAAATCGTGGATGTGCGCGGCGCGCGCCACCGCCTCGACCTCCTCGCGGGTCGCCTCGGGACGGCCGTACCGGATGTTGTAGAAAATCGTGTCGTTGAACAGGACCGTGTCCTGCGGAACGATGCCGATGGCGGCGCGCAGCGATTTCTGCTCGAGATCGCGAAGATCCACTCCGTCGATGCCGATCCGTCCGCCGTCGACGTCGTAGAAGCGGTACAGGAGGCGCGCCAGGGTCGACTTCCCCGAACCGGAGTGGCCGACGACGGCGACCGTGCCGCCCGGCGGAACCTCGAAATCGACGCCGTGCAGGATCTCGCGGCGGGGGTCGTAGCCGAACCGGACGCCCTCGAAGCTCACGCGCGGACGGTGCGCCACCAGCGGCACGGCGTCGGGGCGGTCGCGCACGTCCGGACGCTGATCGAGCAGCGCGAACAGCCGCTCGAGGTTGGTGAGCGCCTGCTTGACCTCGCGGTACATCATGCCGAGGAAGAACAGCGGCGACGACAGCTGGAGCAGGTAGGCGTTGACCAGCACCAGGTCCCCGACGGTCAGACGGCCGGCGACGACGCCGGCGGCGGCGCGCCACATCATCGCGGTGACGCCGATCGCCACGATCACGGTCTGGCCGAGGTTGAGCAGGGCCAGCGTCTTCTGCGCCAGGACGTTGGCGTCCTCCAGCCGGCACAGGCTCTCGTCGTACCGCGCCGTCTCGTGCGTCTCGTTGTTGAAGTACTTGACCGTCTCGTAGTTGAGCAGCGAGTCGACCGCCCGCTCGTTGGCGCGCGTGTCGGCCTCGACCGCGGCGCGGTAGTAGCGCGTCCGCCACTCGGTCACGAGGAAGCTCCACGCCGCGTAGGCCGCCAGCGTGACCATGATGATCCCGGCGAAGCCGACGTCGTACTTCCACAGCAGGAGGAGCGTGACCAGCAGCACCTCCACGGCGGTCGGCACGATGGTGTACAGCGTCCAATCGAGCAGATCGGACACCGCCGTGCTGCCGCGCTCGACGTCGCGGGCGACGCCGCCGGTGCGCCGGTCGAGATGGAACTTCAGGCTCAGAGCGTGCAGGTGGCGGAAGACCTGCACCGTGATCCGCCGCGAGGTCCTCGCCATCACCCGGGCGAACACCACCTGGCGCAGCTCGGTGAACAGGGTGACGCCGATGCGGGAGGCGCCGTACGCCAGAAGGAGCGCGACCGGCAGCACCAGCAGGCTGCGCTCGATGTTGAGACGGTCGACGAGCTGCTTGAGCGCCAGCGGCACGAGCAGCGTCGCCACCTTCGAAGCCAGGATCAGGGCGAGGGACAGGACGATGCGCCCGAGGTAAGGGCGCAGGTACGGGAGGAGCGTGGCGATCACCGAGAAATCGCCGTCGCCGCTCCGGCGTCCGGGCGCGTGGTCGCTCGCCGGATCCTGGGCAGCGGACGTCGTCATGCGGTCCGGGTCGGCCGTTGCTGTAGGGTCATGACCCCTTATTCTCCGCCGACGCGTCCATCCACTACAAGCAGGGGGGCCGGGGCCCCGCACGCGGACCGTCCGGGCGGCGACGCCGCCGGCGCTCCGGCGCGCTACAATCGCACGGTCCGTTGCGCGTGCGGGAGGTGACTCGGATGACGCAGACCGACACGAGGCAGTACGAGGTGGGCGCCCGATCGACGGAGATGTTCGGTCGCGTGCTCTGCAGCGCCCGGAATCACCACTTCATCGCCGACGGCCCGGTGCAGAACGGCTGCCCCGGCGAAGCGCTCACCCCGCCCGAGCTCTTTCTCGCGGGAATCGCCGCCTGCGGCGTCGAGCTCCTGCAGGTCCTCGCGCGCGATCAGAGCCTGCCTCTCCAGACCGTCAGCGTTCAGGTGACGGGCGTCATCGACCGGGCCAACCCGGTGCGCCGCGACCTGACGGTGTTCAACTCGGTGCGGCTGAAGTTCCGCCTGCGGGGGGTAGGCGAGCAGGAAGGAGCGCGGCTCGTCGAGGGCTTCAAGGGCCGGTGACCCCTGTACGGCTCGGTCGCGGTCGCGACCCCGGACGTGCAGGTCGAATTCGTCGCCGAGGCCTAGCGGCTCGATCGACGGCCGCCGGTTCTACCTGCAGGTCCCGCTCGAGCAGACTCCATTGGACGTCAGGCACACCGTCGGCAACGTTCCGGTGGTGCACGTGTTCTTCGGCGTGCAGGTCCTGAAGCAGTGCGGATGGCTCGCGGCGTAGGCGTCGGCCGCCGTCAGGGCCGACAGAGCCGAGACGTAGGGACCGACGACCGGACCCGGGGCCGGCATGAGCGCCGGGGCCAGGCCGACGATGGCGATGATCACGAAGCACCGGAGCGCGAGCTGGGCTGGTCTGCTCATCGGAATCCTCTCCTCTGCCCGGCGGATGGGCAAGTTCTTCGGGCAGCCGGGCCTCGCCCGAAGTGCAAGGCGCCCCAGGGGGTGAAGAAAGAAATACGCGCATCTCTCGCCGCCGTCAAGCACGATCCGCGGCGTCGATCACCGATGGGTCGACCGGCATCAGTCCGACGTATGATCCCGACCCCCTGAAGGAGGGAACATGAAGAAGACCGTGGTACCTGTCGTCGCGCTGCTTGTGCTGACCGGCGGTTTCCTCTTCGCCGCCAGACCGGCCCAGAACGTGGGCCCCGGCCGTCATCCGAATCTCGCCGCCGCGCAGAGGCTCGTGCGGGAGGCGTTCGAGAAAATCAGCGCCGCCCAGAAGGCGAACGAGTGGGACATGAGCGGACACGCACAGAAGGCCAAGGAGCTTCTCGACCAGGTCAACGCCGAGCTGAAGGAGGCGGCCGAAGCAGCCAACCAGAAGTAGACGACGAGGGAATGGCCGGAACCGGGAAGAGGGTCAGGGGCGGGCCCTCAACAAAATCCCGCGGCGCTGGTCCGCCCCGGGTTCTCTCGAGAGCCCGCCCTTGGACTGCGTGCTGCGCTGCGGGCTTTCTGACGGGATAGTCAGCCCGAGCGCGCCTGCGCCGGGAGACGATCGCTCCCGAGCAGGCGACGGCGTCGGAAGAGACCTACGCCGCGCGATACCTTCTCTGCAGCTTCTTGAAGGCAGAGACCAGCCGGGCGTGCCGCTTCCGAGCCTGCACGGCCTGCCGAAAAGCCTGCCTCATCTTCGCCTGCAGCTTCCTGCGTGTTCTCTTGGTCATCATCCACCTCCTGCCCGGAACATAATTCCCTGTGCAACCGGAGTCCAGCATCCGGGCACTCGACGCAGCCGGGTCGTGGTCATGGAGAGTTGCAAAGGGGTCAAGGAGCGGAAAAGAGTCAAATTTCCGACACGGCGGAGAACAGGCTGGCGCGGGATCACTCGAACCGGTGTCCGTGCTTGACCTCGAAGACGGGTCTCATCGATCATGGGAATCATGCCCGACACGCGCGCCGACCACGACCTGAAGCAGCGCAACCTGGAGCTGGAGACGCTGCGCGAGCTGTCGGAGCGGATCCAGGACCGGCACGGCGAGGAGGAGATCCTCCAGGCGGCGCTCGATCTGGTGCTGGACAGGCTGAGGCTGCAGGCCGGATGGATCTTCTGGGGCGAGGCAAGCCGCGGCGCCATGGAGCTGGCGGCGAGCCGCGGACTGGCGGAGGGATTCCTCCGACAGGCCCGCGAGCGCGGCGTGGGAGACTGTCTCTGCAAGGACGTGTTCGCGACGGGACGGCTGCGGGTGGCGCGCAATACTCTCGAGTGCCCGCGGCTCCCGGATCTCGTCTGCGGGAGCGCCACGCAGACGCATGCCTGCATCCCGCTGAAGTTCGAGCGCGGCACGCTCGGCGTCCTGAACATCGCCAACCGGCCCGGCGAGCTGTTCACGCGGCAGGAGCTGCAGTTCCTGGAGACGGTCGGCTACCAGGTCTGCCTCGCGGTCGACAAGGCGCGCTCCAGTCGCATCGAGAACCGGCGCAACGCCGAGGCGCGCGCCCTGGTCGCCCTGACCCGCGCCATCGGGGGAAGCCTCGATCAGGAGCGCGTCCTCGCCGCCGTCGGCTCGTACGGCCAAGAGCTGCTCCAGGCGGATCGGTGCGCGATCTTCCTCGGGGACGGGATGACCCCTCCGCGTCTGGCCTACCTTTCGGGTCCGCCGATGGCAGGGCTCGAGGTCGGCGCCACGGTCGACTTCGCGGCCCTGGGATCCAAGGCGGTTCTCGGGGCGCTGACCTCGCGCCGGACGCTCGTGATCCAGGACGCCAGCAGCGACGAGCGCGTCAACGCCGACCTGGCGCGTCGCTGGGGGATCCGATCGGGCATCCTGGTCCCGCTCCTGGCGCACGGCCGGATGGAGGGGCTGCTCGCAGCCGATCGGGGCCAGGCGTCGACCTGGAGCCGGGAGCAGATCGAGCTCGCGGACGCCCTGGCGGCGCACGCGGCGGTGGCGATCGAGAACGCACGTCTCTATCGCGAGGCCCGGGAAGCGCTCCTGCAGCTGCGGGCGGCGCAGCACGGGATGCTGCGGGCGGAGCGCCTGGCCGCGGTCGGCACGCTGGCCGCGAGCCTGGCGCACGAAGTGCGCAATCCCCTCAACTCGATCGGCCTGCAGCTCGTGCTGTTGTCACGCCGCGTCGCGCGGCTGGGGAGCGCCGCCGATCCGGACATGATCTCCCTGATCGAGAGAGCGCGCCTGGAGATCGATCGGCTGGATGGTCTGGTCGGAGAGTTCCTCTCGCTCTCGACGATCGACAGGGTCCGACTGGCGGAGCACGATGTCCGGACGATCGTGCACGAGATCCTCGGTCTCATGGTCCAGGTCGCCCAGCAGAAAGGAATCGAGCTCGAGGAGCGCGCCGCGCCCGCTCAGGCCCACGTGATGGTCGACGAGGAGAAGATCAAGCAGGTCCTCATCAATCTGGTGCGCAACGCGATCGAAGCGACCCCGAAGGGCGGGTCCGTGGTGGTGTCGACGCGGGTCTCGAGGGACGCCGTGGTGATCGAAGTCGCGGACACCGGCGTCGGGATCGGCCCTGATCTGGACGTGTTCGACTTCTTCACCACGACCAAACGAGGCGGCACCGGTCTCGGCCTGCCGATCGCGCGTCGGATCGTCGAGGCCCATGGGGGACGATTGACCTACGAGAGCCGGCCGGGGCAGGGCACGCGGTTCCACGTCACGCTCGTGCCGCCCGACGAGGACGGCGCCGGCACCCGCACGGGGGAGCGGCGATGACGCCGGGCAGAGGGCGCATCCTGATCGCGGACGACGAGGAGGCGGCGCGGACCACCCTGGGACAGATCCTCAGCGAGGACGGCTACGAAGTCTTCCAGGCCGTCGACGGCGAAGAGGCCCTCCGTCTCGTCGCCGAACTGTCACCCGACGTGCTGCTGAGCGACCTCAAGATGCCCCGGCTCGACGGGCACGAGCTTCTCCAGCGCGTGCGCCAGGGTTATCCCGACGTCACGCTCGTGATCATGACGGCGCACGGAACGATCGACAGCGCCGTCCGGGCGGTCAAGCAGGGGGCCGAGGATTACCTGACCAAGCCGATCGACGTCGAGGAGCTCGAGCGGATTCTGGTGCGGGTGATGGACAAGCGGCGTCTGGTGGCGGAAACCCGCATCCTGCGCGAGCGCGTGGACGAGAAGTACCGCTTCGAGAACATCATCGGCCGCAGCCACGGGATGCTGGAGGTGTTCCGTCTGGTCGAGCAGGTCGCCCCGAGCCAGGCCTACATCCTGATCACCGGCGAGACCGGCACCGGCAAGGAGCTGATCGCGCAGGCGATTCACCAGCGCAGCGCTCGACGCGACGCGCCGTTCGTGAAGGTGGCCTGCGCGGCGCTGCCGGAGACGCTGCTGGAGAGCGAGCTGTTCGGGCACGAGCGCGGGGCGTTCACGGGGGCGCTGGCGCGGCGGTCCGGGCGGTTCGAGATGGCCGCAGGCGGAACGCTGTTCCTCGATGAGATCGGCGACATCACGCCCGGCGTGCAGGTCAAGCTGCTGCGCTTCCTGCAGGACCATCAGTTCGAGCGGGTCGGGGGCAACCAGACGCTGACGGTCGATGCGCGAGTCATCGCGGCGACCCATCGCAATCTCCAGACGCTCGTCCGCGAAGGCAGGTTCCGCGAGGATCTGTTCTACCGCCTCAACGTGATCGAGATCGCGCTGCCGCCGCTGCGCGCCCGCCCGCACGATCTCCCGCTCCTGGTCGAGTTCTTCCTGCGCCGCTTCGCCGCCGCCAACGGCAAGGAGCCCCTGTCCATCGCCGACGACGCCCTCGCCGCTCTCGCCGGCTACGACTGGCCCGGGAACGTCCGAGAGCTCGAGCACGCCATCGAGCGCGCCGTCGTCCTGGCGCGCGGTCCCGCGATCGACCGGTCGCTGTTCCCCGCGCTCCCCGCGACCACACCGCCGCGCCCCGGCAACGGGCCGATCGTGCCGGGCTCCAGTCTCGAGGAGATCGAGCGCGACGCCATCCGCAAGACTCTCGAATCGGTCGGTGGCTCCACGTCGCGGGCGGCCGCCATCCTCAAGATCAGTCCGCGGACGATCCAATACAAATTGAAGGAGTACCGGCGGGGCGGTGCGGTCGACAGGCCGGCCACGACGCGGGGGAGGGAATGAGAATCAGAGAGGTCGCTTGACGTCCGTGATCCAGGTCGTGACCGGCCCCTGGCGTGGATCGGACGCGTCGCGGTACGCGAGTCGGGCCGCGATCGCCCGGGCGCCCTGTGGCACGGACACCGTCAAGCGCTCCACGCGCGACTCACCCGGGCGGATGCGGGTATCGGCTCCGACCGAAGCCGATTTCAGGAACATGTCGGAGACCAGCTCCAGCACGCTGCCTCGATCGTCTTTCAGCTCCCTGCGATAGATCCGCTCCTGGCGGAGCTCCAGCCGGCCGTCCGCGGTCTCGACGCCCACCTCTAGGATCAGGCTCTTGCTGGCCAGACCGCCCGGGATCGAGTGGCCGGCGGCCGCGTTGGTCACCGAGACGGTCACCGAGGCGGAACCGCTCCCTCGTGCGACCGAGTCGATCGTCAGGTCCAGCCCGCGCGCCAGCTGGCTCACGGCGCTGCCACCGACCAGCCGATGCAGATTGACGACCCGCAGCCCGCTCCGTGGCGGCGCTCCGGCCGCCCTGGTTCCCGGCACGAGCGCCATGTGACAGTCCTGGCACGCGACGCCGCGGGCTGGATAGCCGCTGGCCTTCCACTCGCTGTAGTTCGAGAGTACGGCGACGCCTTGGGCGTTCCTGTACTCGTGGCAGGCGGCGCACAGGAGCGGGTTGTTGCGGTGCAGAGTCGAGTAGGCGGTCTCGTGCCCCTGCACCCGGCCGCCGGCGTAATCGAAGGGGCCTCGCTTCACCGCCCCGGGCCGCGAGACGAACGGCGATCCCTGGGCATCCATCGTGACGTCCGCCACCGTGTGGCAGAAGTCGCAGGTCACTCCTTCGCGGGAGATCGGCTCCTCCATGCCGACGTCGGAGGTCAGGAGCGTCGTCGGCGCATGGCACCAGACGCACCCCTGGCGCGCGGTGGGGCCGGAGATCCGTGACAGAGATTCGCGGTAGGCGGCGCTCTCGGCCGAGCGCGCGTGGGCGGAGTCGGACCAGGCCTTGTAGATCACGTCGTGGCAAGCGCCGCACCTCTTCGCCGCAGTGTAAAGAGGCTCGGACGGTCGGGCGCTTTCGCTCGCGGCCGATCCGGACATGCGCGCGGACGTCAGGAACAGGAGCGTCAGGAGAACGGCGTGCCGGACATTCTCGCGGCGCATCAGCGGCACGAATCGTTCAATGGATCGTGGGCTCGGTGCGATGGGTCAGATCCATCGTCTCGAGACGTTCGAGATAGCCGCGCGCGATCGTTCCGGCATCCTCCCACTTGCCGTTCAGGACGAGGCGGTTGAGACTCGAGAGCATCACCAGACAACCGCCGAACTCCTGGAACACGCGGCAGAAAAGGCACCGGGTGCCGATCGATTCGGCGCGTGGATCGAACTTGAGCAGGCTCCGTTGGCGCGGCGCCTGTCCCTTGAGGACCGCGGCGCGAGTGACGTCCGCTTCGTCGCAGAACTCGTCCATGACGTTGGCGAGGCCGAGCACTCCAGGCTCGTCGCGCGCCTCGATGCGGCTCACGATCTCCCGCCAGCGCGCGATGACATCCGCTCGGGCCCTGTCCCAGGCGTTCTTACCGTCTTCGGTCACCTCGGGTCTCCTCGGAGGGCCCGGCCCGATCGCCGGGATCCCTTCCCTTTCCACTCCTTTGCGAAATCCATGCTCAGGGACGCTCTGTCCGGAGACGGCGGTTTCGAAGCCATCGGGCATGGGGTCCGGCGTCCGGCCGCAAAGATTTCCGCGCGTTCCCGCCGCCGGCGCAAGGGTTGCGTCCGCCCGCACGAGCGCGTCTCGATCCACCGGAGGACGGCCGAGTGAGTCATGGCACCCGACTTGCTTGAACGTCGGCGGGTCCCGGGAAGCGGGCGTGGCCGGCGCATCGTGGAGGCGGAACATGAAGCAAAAGCGTACGGGATCGGAACCTCGCTGGATTCTGGTCGGCATGGATTTCTCGCGGGCCGCCCGGCAGGCGCTGGTCGCGGCGCGCGGAGTGGCGCGGGAGCGCGATGCGACCCTCCTCGTCGTCCATGTGATCGACGGACAGGGTCTGGAGGAGGTGGCGCGTCTGGCGGAGGTCTCCGAGCGCGTTCTGCGCGAGCGGATCGGGCGCGAGCGGCGCCAGCGCCTGGCCGAAGCGCTGCGCGCGATGGAAGACGATGCAGACCCGGTTCCGACGGAGTCGATCATCGCCTGGGGTCGTCCGTTCGAGGCGCTCCTGAAGAAGGCGTCAGAGATCTCCGCCTTTCTCATCGTTCTGGGGACAGCGGGGCACTCGGCCGATCTCGAGAAGGCGCTGTTCGGCAGCACCGCGGAAAAGGTGCTGCGGTCGGCGTCCTGCCCGGTGCTGTGCGTGCCGGCGGAGTGAGCGGGTCCGAGGCGATGCTTTCCAGGCTGGCCGTTCCGAGGGCTCTGCGATCCGGGCACCTGTGGCTGCGCCAGGGGCTGGCGGGTGCGATCGATCGGGGCGGGAAGACGGGGGTCGCCGCGCGCCGCGTCGTCGAGCTCCTCGAGCCGCACGTCGCCAGGGAAGAGGAGTTCGCGCTTCCGCCGCTCTCCCTGCTTCCCGTGCTCGCGCGGGGCGGGACGGTGTCCGACGAGGCGGGCGCCCTGGCGATGACCGACCGCCTCAGGGCCGAGATGAGCCGGATGATCGGCGAGCACGACGAGATCGCGGTCGCCCTGCACGCGCTCATCGTCGCGGCCCAATCGGAGGGGCACCCCGGGATCGCGGATCTGGCGAAGGAGCTCGTCCATTATGCGGAGACGGAAGAAGAGGTCCTGTATCCCGCGGCCCTCCTTGTGGGCGAGCTCCTGAAGTCACGCAGGGCCTGAGTCGACGGAGGCGCCCGTTCCGGCCCGATCGCCCGGCCGGGCGCCGAGAGGCAGAATGCGCGACCTGTTCGTTGCGCTGACGCGGAGCACGATCAGTCTCGCGGGCTCGGCGCTCACCACGGCGAGCGCCTGCGTCTTCCTGGTGCTCCTGGGGATCGATCTCGCCGGCCGGCTCCACAGCCCCTATCTCGGCATCCTCGCCTATCTGCTGATCCCCGCTCTCTTCCTCCTGGGACTGGCCCTGATTCCGATCGGCATCGCCTGGGAGCGCCGGCGGGCCCGGGGCGGGCCGGTGTCGTCGCTTCCGATCCTCGATCTCAACGTGGCGCGGACCAGGACGATCGTGCTCGGCTTCCTGATCCTGACCGCCGCCAACGTGGTGCTGATCGCCACGGCGACCTACAAGGGGGCCGTGATCATGGACAGCACGCGGTTCTGCGGGACGACGTGCCACACGATCATGGCCCCCGAGTACGCCGGCCACGCACGCAGCGCGCACGCGTCGGTGCGCTGCGTCGCGTGCCACATCGGTCCGGGCGGGACCTGGTTCGTGAGAGCCAAGCTGTCGGGCACGCGGCAGGTGCTGGAAGCGGCGCTCCATCTCTATCCGCGCCCGATCCCCGCGCCGGTCCAGGTGCTCCGGTCGGCGCGCGAGACCTGCACGGAATGCCACCAGGCGGCCAGGGATCTCGGCGACCGGCGTCGCGCGATCGGCCATCGCTCCGACGACCGCGGCAGCACGCGGCAGGAAACCGTCCTGCTGATGCACCTCGGTGGGAGGCGAGGGGACCGCGCCGTCGGGATCCACTGGCACGCCGACCCGACCATCCGGATCCGCTACCGCTCGGATCCGAAACGCGAGGCGATCGACACGGTCGAGCTGTCGGAGGCGGACGGCCGGGTCACCACCTTCGCCCCGAAAGGCCGCGAGGTCGAATCCGCGGGCGCCGGCGCGGCGGCAGGTGAATGGCGCGTGATGGATTGCGTCGACTGCCACAACCGCGTGGCACATCCCTCCCGCTCGCCCGAGCGCGAGGTCGACGAGGCGATGGATCGGGGGCTGATCGACGCCACGCTGCCGTTCATCCGCCGTGAGGCCGTCCGGCTGCTCGGGCAGGCCGGTGGCGCGCCGGACCAGGCGCGCAGGGATCTCGCCGCGGGCCTGCGGGCGTTCTACGGGACGAGCGATCCGGCGCTGGCGGCGGCACGCAAGGAGGCGATCGAGGCGGCCGGCCGAGTCCTCGGAGATCTCTACGACCGGAACGTCTTCCCCGCCATGAAGGTGAGCTGGGGCATCTATCCCGATCATCTCGGTCACGTCGATTCGCCGGGCTGCTTCCGGTGCCATGACGACAGCCACGTCTCCGCCGACGGCAGGGTGATCTCGCAGGACTGCGACACCTGCCATCGCGAGGAGACTCCGTCGTGACCATCGGACGCATCGACTACGAGCGCGCTCCCTTCCTGATCATCTGGGAGACCACCCAGGCGTGCGACCTGGCCTGCCGTCACTGTCGCGCCTCCGCGCGTCCCTGGCGCGACCCTGCCGAGCTCAGCACCGCGGAGGGGGAGGACCTGCTCGGCCAGGTCGCGGAGCTCGGCACGCCGATCGTCGTCCTGAGCGGCGGCGATCCCTTGAAGCGCGACGATCTGTTCCGCCTCGTCGAGGTCGGCGCGGCGCTGGGGATCCGGATGGCCGCGATCCCGGCCGCGACGGAGCGTCTCACCGAGCGGGTGATCGTCGAGTTCGTCCATGCGGGGCTCAGCCAGATGGCGCTGAGCCTCGATTTTCCGAGGGCGGCGCTGCACGATCGCTTCCGGGGGGCCCCGGGAGCCTTCGAGCGCACGATCCGGGCGGCGGCCTGGGCCCGCTCCCACGCTCTGCCCCTGCAGATCAACACGACGCTCCATGCGGCCTCGGCTCCGTTCATCGACGAGATGATTGACCTCGTCGGCCGCCTGGGGGCCGTCTTCTGGGAGGTGTTCTTCCTGGTGCCGATCGGTCGCGGCTCGGAGCTGCAGGGGCTGACGCCGGCGGGGTGCGAGGAGATTTTCGCCGTCCTCTACCGGGCCCAGAAACGCGTTCCGTTCCTGATCAAGGTCACCGAGGCGCCGCACTACCGCCGCTTCGTCGCGCTCAAGGAGCGCTCCGGGCGGGGATCCGAGGCGGCGCGACGACCGGTCCGCCGGCTTCCGGCGCAGCTCATCCGGACCGAGGGGCCGGGCCACTCCATCGGCCTCGCGCCGCGCGGGGTCAACGCCGGGAACGGCTTCCTCTTCGTCTCGCACACGGGCGACATCTACCCGAGCGGGTTCATGCCGCTCACCGCCGGAAACGTCCGGACCGACCGACTGGCGCGTGTGTACCGCGACTCGGAGCTCTTCCGGCGGCTGCGCCAGCCGGAGCGATTGACCGGCGCCTGTGGTCTCTGCGCCTTCAACCCGATCTGCGGTGGCTCGCGCTCCCGCGCCCTGGCGCTGACGGGTGATTATCTGGCCAGCGATCCCTGGTGCGGCTTTCGGACGCGGGTGAACCGGCTCGCGGGCTCGTGATCGAGGTCGAATGTTTCGCGCGTCTCGACGCGCCGCGCATAAATTGCGCCGCGCTTGTGGTCCGGATGGCGAAGGGAGCGACGGATTGAGGTCGTCACGCGCAGGGCATGAGGATTGCAGTGGCGAGCGATCGATGAGGGAGCGAATGGACAAGCCCCTATCCTCGAGAGACCACTCCATGTCGAGAGCACCGATACGCATGATTCTCGGCTTCGCGGCGGTGTCCGTCATCGTGCCGGCAGGGTGCGCCGTCTCGATCGCGTCGGAGCAGGCGACGCAGCAGGTCACCGAGACGAAGACAAAGACGGCCGCCGGATCGGGGTACGCCGAGCCGGGCGCCTGCGCCGCCTGCCACGAGGCGGAGGCGGCGGCACTCGCGGCGACCAGGCACGGCAAGACCGGGAAGACCAACTGGGAGGGTGCGGCCGGCTGCGAGGCCTGTCACGGTCCCGGCGCGGCGCACGTGGAGGCGGGGGGCACGAAGGAGACGATCCGCAATCCGGCGACGCTTCCCGCCACCGAGCTCAGCGCCGTCTGCCTGAGCTGCCACGAGCGCGGCGATCAGTCGCACTGGAGCGGCAGCGCGCACGAGGGACGCGGTCTTGCGTGCACCTCCTGCCACAGCATCCATCACTCCGCCTCGCCGACGACCAAGCTTCTCCTCAAGAAGACCGAGTTCGAGACCTGCACGTCATGCCACCTGAAGCGGAAGGCGTCGCTCTATCGCTCCGCCCACATGCCGATGCGGGAGGGTCAGGTCACCTGCACCTCCTGTCACAACCCGCACGGCAGCAACGGGCCGTCGATGCTGAAGCAGTTCTCGGTCAACGAGAACTGCTACGCCTGCCACGCGGAGAGACGGGCGCCGATGCTCTGGGAGCATCCACCGGTCAAGGAGAGCTGCACCAACTGCCACGATCCCCATGGGTCGCTGCACCCGCGACTGCTGATCGCCAAGGTCCCGCGTCTGTGCCAGCAGTGCCACGACGAGACGCGCCACCCGACGCAGCCGTACTCGGACGCCTCGGTGGCGCCCGAGTTCTTTCCGAACAGCCGGATGTTCGACCGCGGCTGCGTGAACTGCCACTCGATGATCCACGGCTCGAACCATCCTTCGGGGATGCGATTCCTGAGATAGGAGGGACGGTCATGACGTGGCGCGGCATCGCCATCGGACTCGTGATCGGAGCGTGCTTCTGGCCGTCGGTCGCGTCCGCCGCCGACAAGGAGCAGAAGGGGAGCGTCACGGGCGAGGCGCTGGTCGGGGTCACCGGTCAGGATCAGGACCCGGTCGACTCCGCCAAGTTCCACGAGTTCCGGGACGTGCCGAGCGGCTTCACCGCCGACCGCCTGTTCCTGAGCTGGACGCCCAGGGAAGACTTCTTCTTCGATCTGCGCGCGGCCGACGTGTCGCAGCGCGACCAGAGGATCGGGGTGACGTTCGGCAGGACTGATCTCTGGCAAGGATCGATGACATGGACGGAAAACCCCCGCCTCTGGACCGATCACGCCCGTCAGCTGTATGCCCGGCAGGCGGGAGCCGTGTTCACTCTCGACGACTCCCTGCAGTCGGCCATCCAGGGCGGCGCGGCGAACGTCGACGCGGACAGCAACGGTCAATGGGACGCCGGGACCAAGGGGGCGATCCTGAAGAGCGCCATCAACAGCTCCGCGCAGGAGATCCCCGTCGGGTGGCGCCGCGAGACGGGCGGCCTGGGATTCAGGCTGACCCCCGGACGTCACTGGACCTTCACCGCTTCCGGGCAGCGCGAGCGCCGCGCCGGCGCGATTCCGCAGTCGCTCGGGATGTACTTCGCGCTGTCGCCGAGCGAGGTCGCCGCGCCGCTCGATTACCGCACCGACTGGGAGTCGGTCGGGGCGGAGTACACCCGGCGAGGCTTCAACGCCGGCGTGCAGCTCACCGCCTCGCAGTTCGCGACCGGCTACGATTCGGTCACCTGGGACGATCAGCTCTTCCTCAACGACACGGCGGTGAACGCCACGACGGCCGACCCGGCGCGCGGGCGCCTGTCCTCCGCCACCGGCAACCGGATGGCGCAGGGCACCCTGTTCGGCGGAGTCAACCTGCCGGCGCACACGCGCATCGACGCGACGGTGTCGCGCTCGCAGACGACGCAGGACGATCCGTTCCTGCCGACCACGACGAACACCTTGCTGTCGCCGGCCGCCCTGCCGGCGACGAGCTACGACGGAAAGTACGACGTCGACTTCGCCTCGTTGAGGGTGTCGTCTCGGCCGACGAAGCTTCTGCGCTGGTCGGCCTGGGCCCGCGACTGGAAATACGACAACAAGTCGCCCGATCCGACCTTCGCCGACTATGTCATGACCGACTACCAGATCCCTCTCTGCCAGAACGCCAACGAGTGCGGCGCGACCACGAACCACATCGCTCGCCGCAGCCTGCCGTACGGCTGGCACCGCACGAACTTCGGAGGGTCCGCCGGCATCCACCCGGTGTCCTGGCTGGACGGATCGCTCTCTCTCGAACGCGAGGACATCCGGCGCGATTTCAGCGCGGTCACGCGGAGCCACGACGACACGCTGAAGGTGACGCTCGATTTCGACGTCGCGGAGTGGCTCAGCATCAAGACGACTGCGCGCCGGCAGGAGCGGCGGGCCGACGACTACGACGCCGAGTACAACCTGGCGTCGTTTCCGATCGGCGAGGCGTTCGTGGCCGCCTCCAACGAAGGAGAGCGGCGCTTCATCTGGACCGACCGCGACCGCGATCAGTACAGTCTCCTCCTCGATTTCAACGCGACGAAGACGATTTCGATCTATGCCGAGACCACCTACACGCGGGATCTGTATCTCGATCCGAACACCGGAAAGCACATCGGGGATTCGTTCACCGTCCAGGAGGATCGCAACTTCGATACGGTTCCCGAGACCATCGACCTGCTCCTGGCGGGCCGGACCGACGACAAATACCTGTCCTACACGCTCGGGTTCGGCATCGCGCCCGGTCCGCGCTTCAGTCTCTACGCCGACTACACCTGGGAGGACAGCACCTACGGTCTCGAGAGCCGCTTCCGCACGCCCGTGTCCGGCATCGGCTCCGACAATCCGCTGGACAACTGGGGCGCCGACACGGACGACAGGTACAAGACCGCCACGCTCGGCTTCTCGGCAGATCCGTCGGGGGACGCACGCTGGAAGATCGACGTCGACGCCTCCCGCTCGGAAGGGACCGGCAGGATCGCCAACCATTTCGTGCCCGGCGGGAACGCTTCCTCGGACACCACTCTCCTCGAATTCCCTCTCCTGAAGACGACGCTGACGATCGCGCAGGTGGGTTTCACGCGGACAATCAACAAGAGCCTCGACTACTCCGTTCGCTACTGGTATGAGTCGTGGCACGAGGACAACTTCGCGAGCGATTTTTCACAGCCTTACATGGGGGATCCTGGAAACGATCCGGGGTCGGGGACTTCGATCTTTCTGGGCCTGGATTTCGCGAACTACACGAACCATCTCCTGACCTTCTTCATGCACTATCGGTTCTAGGCGCATACCTGAAGCGCATGGAGGACGTCTGACCATGCCCGAACAGGATCAGGCACACGCGGGGCTCTCTCCGTGGTGGCGGCACGCCGCCATCCTGGTGATGATCTTCGGGTTCACCGTCCTGACCATCGTCACGGTCAGGACCTATACCAACGCGCCGCCGATACCGGCGGTCGTCGTCGATCAATCCGGGGCCCCGCTGTTCGGGCGGGCGGACATCGAGCACGGCCAGGAGGTCTTTTTCAAGTACGGGTTGATGGAGCACGGGACCCTCTGGGGGCATGGCGCCTACCTGGGCCCCGACTACAGCGCCGAGTACCTGCATCGTCTTGCGGAGATCACGCGCGACACGCTGGCGACCTCGCGGTACGGTGTCGCGTACGCCGATCTGCAGCCTGCCGCGGCCAGCGACGTGAACGAGGCGGCCCGGCGCGAGCTGAAGGAGAATCGCTACGACGACGGGAAGGACAGGCTGACCTTCTCGCCCGGAGAGTCGGCGGCTTTCGCCGTCCAGAAGACGGAGTGGCACGACTATTTCGCGGGTCGCACGCCGGCACCCGGCTTGCCGGCCAACTACATCGGGAACACGGACGAGCTGGCGGCGCTGACCGCTTATTTCGCCTGGGCCGCTTGGGCGGCGGTCGCGAACCGTCCCGGCAAGGACTATTCCTACACCAACAACTGGCCGTACGACCCGGCGGCGGGCAACACGCCGAGCGCCTCGACCTATCTCTGGAGCGGGCTGAGTCTCGTCACGCTGCTCTCCGGTCTCGGTCTCGTCCTGTTCGTGTTCGGCAAGTTCGACTATCTCGGGTGGCGCGGCGAGAAGGGCACGGACCACACGCACGGCAGCAACCTTCTCGGCTGGCGGACGACCCCGAGCCAGCGGGTCACCGCTCTCTACTTCGTGGTCGTGGCCCTGCTCTTCCTGCTCCAGACGCTCGCCGGCGGCGCCCTGGCGCACTATCGGGTCGAGTCGGGCGCGTTCTACGGGCTCGATCTGGCGCGTTTTCTGCCGTACAACCTGCTGCGCACCTGGCACCTGCAGCTGGCGATCTTCTGGATCGCAACCGCCTGGGTGGCGGGCGGGCTGTTCCTGGCGCCGATCGTCGGAGGCGGCGAGCCACGAGGCCAGAGGGCCGGTGTGGTGATCCTCCTCGGCGCCCTCGCGGTCGTCGTCTTCGGGAGTCTCGCCGGCGAATACCTCGGGATCAACGGCCGGCTCGGCGGGCTCTGGTTCTGGCTGGGGCATCAGGGCTCGGAATATCTCGACCTCGGCCGCTTCTGGCAGCTCCTTCTGGCGGTCGGCCTCGTCCTGTGGCTGGTGCTGATGTTCCGCGCCTTGCGCCCGGCGATGAAGCGAGGCGGTCGGGACTCGCTGGCGGCGCTTTTTCTCTACGCCGCGGTGGCCATCCCGGTCTTCTACCTGCCCGCGCTGTTCTACGGACCGCACACCAACTACGCGGTCATCGACAACTGGAGGTTCTGGATCATCCATCTCTGGGTGGAGGGGTTCTTCGAGCTGTTCGCCACGGTGCTGGTCGCCGTCATCTTCTTACAGATGGGGCTGGTGAGCGCGCGCACGGCGACGCGCCTGGTCTACCTCGACGCCATTCTCTATCTGGGCGCGGGCGTCATCGGCACCGGACACCACTGGTACTTCACCGGCCAGGGGACGCTCAACATGGGTCTGGCGGCCTGCTTCTCCGCCATGGAAGTGGTGCCGCTGACGCTCCTGACGCTGGACGCGTGGGACTTCGTCCGGCTCAAGGATCGGCGCTGCGACGATTGCGGGAAGCCGTTCGCCGCGCGCCAGAAGTGGGCGATCTACTTCCTGATGGCGGTCGGATTCTGGAACTTCGTCGGGGCGGGCGTGTTCGGCTTCCTGATCAACCTGCCGATCATCTCGTATTTCGAGATCGGAACGGTGCTGACCAGCAACCATGGGCACACCGCCATGTTCGGCGTGTTCGGCATGCTGGCGCTGGGCGTTCTGGTGTTCTGCCTGCGCGCCCTGACGGACGACGAACGGTGGGCCCGCAGCGAGCCGCTGGTGCGGGTCGGCTTCTGGGGGCTCAACGCGGGTCTGGCGCTGATGGTGCTCCTGGACCTTTTCCCCGCCGGGGTCGTTCAGCTCTGGGACTCGTTGGAGAACGGCTACTGGCACGCTCGGCGGCTCTCGTTCACCATGACCGGTATCTTCCACACCCTCGAATGGCTGCGAATGGGCGCCGACCTCTGTTTCCTGCTCGCGGGCGTCGTCCCGCTCGTCGCCGCGACCCTGCGCGCCGCAATCGGCGGCCGCATCGAATCGGGCGCCCTGCCTGCCTCGGCGACCCATCCTCGCTGACGACCTGCGGCAGCCGTGATTCCGGCTCCCGACATTGCGCGGCCGCGACCCGGACCTATATTTGATGTTCGTGCCGACCATCGGCAGGTACGAGATCCAGCGCGAGCTCGGGCGTGGCGCCATGGGGGTGGTCTATCTGGCCCACGACCCGCGGCTCAACCGGCAGGTCGCAGTGAAAACCTACGCCCTGCCGGAGGGGATCACGGCGGATCTGGCCAGGGAGTTCCAGGAGCGCTTCCTCCGGGAGGCCCGCGCCGCCGCCTCCCTCTCGCATCCGGGCATCGTCACGATCTACGACGCCGGCGAGGATGCGACGCGGAAGCTCCCCTACATCGCCATGGAATTCGTCCAGGGGCACAGTCTGAAGCAGATCCTGGACGGGGGACAGCGCCGGGATGCGTCCTGGGTTCTGGCCATGGGCGCGGTTCTGGCGGACGCCCTGCACGTGGCGCACCGGGCCGGAATCGTCCACCGGGACATCAAGCCGGCGAACATCCTGATCCGCGACTCCGATGGGGCGGCGAAGATCGCCGATTTCGGCGTGGCGCGGCTGGCCTCCTCCGAGCTCACCCGATCCGGGGCCGCCATCGGGTCGCCCGGCTACATGTCGCCCGAGCAGGTCCGCGGCGGGACCCTGGACGGTCGCAGCGACCTGTTCTCCCTGGCGGTGCTTCTGTACGAGGCGCTCTGCGGCAAGCGCCCGTTCCACGGCGACGATCTCGTCTCCCTGGCGTACTCCATCGCCCATGACACGCAGGTGCCGCTCAGCCGACAGCTCCGAGGCTGCCCCGCCGGCCTGGATCGATTCTTCGATCGAGCGCTGTCCAAAGACCCCGCCAGGCGCTTCGCCGACGGGGCCGCGTTCCGGGAGGCCTTCCTGGAAGCGGGCGGTCGGAAGAGCGCCGATCTCTCCGATCAGACGGTGCCGGACGCGGTGACGCTGCTTCCGGTTCCGCCTGCGGGCGCGGAGCGGGCCATCGCAGACCGGGCGGCGTCACCCTCCGGGGCCGGACGGAGCGGGCGCGCGCGCCGTCTTGTCGTTCCGATCGTCGCGCTGGCGCTTCTCGCCGCCGGTCTTGCAACCGCCGCCTATCTGCGCCTCGGCCGTTCGGGCCGCCCGAGCATCGACGCTCGTGCCGAGGTCGCCGACGTCCGCCCGGCCGCCGCCGGCGTGGGCGGGCAGCCGCCGGCACAAGCGGCGCCGATTTCGCCGGAAAAGTCCGGGCTGCCGGAGCAAACGGCCGAGCACCAGCGCAGGAGTGTGCAGCGGGAGGTCGAGCCGGTCGTCGGACCGCCACAGATACCACGGAGCATCCAGCTGACGGTGCCGGCCGGAGCGGAGATCCATCTGGCCCTCGACGTGCCGGTCGGCTCGTCCGCCAGTCGGCCCGGAGACCCGTTCACGGCGAAGATCACGGACCCGGTGGTGACCGGCGACCGCGTCGCTCTCCCCGCCGGGAGCGTGGTGCACGGCCACGTCAGCGACACGGTCCCCGCCAGGAAGGGTCTCAGACAGAAAGGGGGGTCGCTGGCGCTTTCCTTCGACAAGGTCGTCACGCCGTACGGGGCGGGAGCGCCGATGTCGGCGGCATTGACCAGCATCGCGCCGAAGTCGACGAGGAGGACCGCGGGGGCGATCGGAGGGGGAGCCGCCGGTGGCGCCCTGCTGGGCAGACTCCTGGGAAAGGGCACGAAGGACGCGGCGGTGGGCGCCCTCATCGGCGGGGCCATCGGCACGGGAATCGCGGCGGGCACGAGGGGCGAGGACGTCGAATTTCCCGCCGGGTCGCCCTTGACCATCAAGCTGGATCGGGCGCTGACGGTCTCCACTCAGCCCTGAGAACCCGCCCGCTTGCTTTCCCTCGTGGTGGAGACCAGATTTCGCGCTGCGGACGGGACGAGTTCCGCCTGGAGGAGCTGAGCCATTCGTCGCCCACGCGTGCTTCTTCTGGTCGGCTCGGTGCTGGCAGCCGGGCTGACCGGATGGGCAGCCCAATCGGAATTCGTGATCGTGACGAACGAGGACAACGGGGAGATTGCGGTGTCCTCTTACGTGCTGCAGGAGGATGATTTTCTCAATCCGCGGCTTCGCCTCCTTAGAAGCCGCGAGAAGCTCGACGATGTGGTCGCTGCCGGCGCGACCCAGTTCGACAAGATCGTCCTCCTGCGGCGCTGGGTCAGGAGCCAGTGGCAATCGAGCGGTGACTTCTACTACCCTCCCTGGGACGCCCTCGAGATTCTGGATCTCGCGAGACAGCACGGAAACCGGGGGTTCTGCGCGCAGTACGCCGTCGTCTTCCTGCAGGCCTGCCAGTCGCTGGGCATCCACGGGCGCTATGTCGATCTGTCCGGGCATTTCATCGTGGCCGTCTGGTCGGACGATTTCGACAAATGGGTGGTGATGGATCCGAGCCAGGACATTCATTATGAGAAGGACGGCGTTCCAGCCGGTGGCGCCACACTGTGCCGGGCGTACTGGGGGAAGGACGTCCGGGGGTTCGCGCAGTGCGACTCCTCCGGCCACCGGAACCCGGTCGCTCTGGGCGACTTGGCCAATTACCGGCTGTATTCGATCGACCTGACTGCGAACCAGCTCTCGGTCCCGGTGCAGGTCCAGGTCAACGGCGTCTGGAAGGCGCTCGTGCATGCGAACAACTACCGCAGCTACCCGCGGATCGGCAGGGACGCCGTGATCATCGGTTCGAATTTTCTCGCCTGGCGCGTCCAGGAATCGGAGGCATGGTCGACCCCGCGCCCGGAGACCCGCGACCAGGACGAGTTCCGCTACGCGCTGAATCAGACCGTCATCCTGCTCGCCAACGAACGCGTCCGGGACAGGATCATGAAGGTCGTGCTGATGAGCAACAACAGCCCGACGTTCGAGAGGTTCCTGGTCCGATCCGACGGCGGCTCCGACTGGGTGCCGAGCCCGGCCGCCAAGATCCGGTGGCAGCTGCACGCCGGGATGAACGAGCTCGACGCGCGCGTCGAGACGCGCTTCGGATGGCGGGGGAATGACAGCTCGATCCGGGTCCTCTACAAGCCGCCGCTGTTCGGATTTCTCCCTGCTCTTCGAGGGAACGTCGTCCGGCTGACCTGGCATCGGCCGGCCGCCTGATCCCGCCGCAACCGCTGCGCGCTGCTCATCGCCTGCCAGCCGCCCGCGAGCGGTAGACGCGGGGGCTGACGCCGAACTCGGCGCGAAACGCGCGGTTGAAGTTCGACACGTCTCCGAAGCCGGAATCGAAGGCGATATCGAGGACGCGGGCCGAGTCGGCCGCGAGATGGATCGCCGCTTCCCGCAGGCGCGACCGGAGAACGTACTGATGCGGCGTGGCGCCGGTCAGCCGCTGGAACGTGCGCAGGAAATGATACGGACTGAGACCGGCCTCCCGCGCCAGGCTCCCGAGCGCGAGCGACCCGTCCGGTCGCCGCTCGATCATCCGCACGCACCGCGTCACACGCGCCACGGCGCTGGGCGGAGCCGCGTCCGCGCCGGGCGCGACGCCTCCCAGGACGCGGAGCGCCCGCGCGGCGAGAAGGACGCCGATCTCCTCCCAGGGTGCGGGATTCGACCCGGCCAGACCGGCGCACGCCTGGGCGACGAGCGGCGACAGAGCAGGCAGAGGAGGCAGGCGGAGGATCCGGAATCGATTCCTTCCCCTCGACGCGCCCGCATCGCTCGCCAGCTCGTCGAAATAGTCCGGAGCATAATGGAATGACACGCAGCGGTCGCCCGCGCCGTGCTCGTGCCCGCACTCGAATCCCTGACCCGGTCTCCCGAGCAGGAGGGAGCCGGGCGTCATCAGGTCGCTTTCCCGGCCGGAGGCGTACTGGAAACTGCCCGAAACCACGATGGCGATCGCGACGTTCGAATGACGCTCCTCGAAACGGCGGTCCTGCGGTCCTGAGGTGCACACGACGTCGGCGGCGTACCAGCCGTCGCCGCTCGCGAGCGGGCGCGGCGTCGCCCGACCTGGGGAGCCGGTGAGCGCCCGATCGGCCAGAGCGCCCTCCACCTCGACCGCAAGTTTCGCCAAGATTCCGTCTCCCGTGGCGGCGTATAAGCGTCTCAGTATAGCGGAGCGGCCGGCGGCCACCGAGCGGGTCGGCGGCCTCCGGATGCGCTCGTCAATCAGGGAGGATGAGGATGTACGATCACGTGTCGCTGAAGGTCAAGGATGGCGCCAGGAGCAGGAAGTTCTTCGAGCGCGCGCTCGCGCCGCTGGGTTACAGGCTTCTGGACGAATCGGGAGGCGGCGCCGGGTTCGGAGCGGAGGACAAGTCGGCGCTCTGGATCGCGCCGGGTGCGGCGCACGCTCCGGCCGTTCATCTTGCTTTCGTGGCAACCGACCGCACCGGGGTGAACGCCTTCCACGAGGCGGCGCTTGCGGCGGGCGGCCGGGACAACGGAGGCCCGGGAATCCGCGAGAGCTACGGCCCGAACTACTACGCCGCCTTCGTTCTCGACCCGGACGGCAACAACATCGAAGCCGTCTGTCTGAAGCCGCAAACCTCCAGGAAGTGACCACGAGGGGGCCGCGCGCGGCGTCTGCCCGGGCCCTGCGCGGCCTCATCGTGCCCGCCGTCGAGTGAGGTGACAATCCGGCCCGCGCGAAAATGATAGAATTCCGCACTCGCCGCGTCGTTCGTGCGGTCGGAGAGCCGGTCCGGTGAAAACCTCATACCGCCTGTTGAGTGCAGGTCTCGTCGGGTTTGTCTGCCTGGCGGCGGCGCCGGCCGCCCCGGAGCAGGATCGGGACGCGGCGCCGGCGGAGAGCCCGCCCGACGCGGGCAAGCAGGGGCCCGGCGTCGCCAAGCAGATCTTTCCCACGGAGATGCAGTATCGCATCGGCGTCGAGGATGTCCTGCTCGTCTCGGTCTGGAGGGACGCGGATCTGACCCGCGAGGTCCCGGTCCGGCCGGACGGCAAGATCTCGCTCCCCCTGATTCAGGACATCGTCGCTGCCGGGAAGACACCCGCGGACCTCGGGCAGGAGATTCAAGTCCGGCTCAAGGAGTACATGAGCAACCCGTCCGTGACCGTCATCGTCAGGGAGATCAACAGCATCAAGATCTATCTCCTCGGGGAGGTGGCTCGACCTGGGCCGGTCATGCCGAAGACGCAGATCCGTCTGCTCCAGGCGATCGCCATGGCCGGAGGGCTCACCCCGTTCGGAGGCAAGAAAAACATCGTCGTCTTTCGCAAGACCCCTTCGGGGGAGAAGGTCATCGAGGTGTCGTACCAGAACATCGTCTCCGGAAAGAAGCCGGACGACGACCTGATCCTCGAATCGGGCGACACGGTCGTGGTCCGCTGAGTGAGCGCGCCGGGGAGCGGAGGCTCCCGAGGCCCGTGCCTTTTCTCCTGCATCGATCGCGTCTCTCCACTCCCGTCCTCAGCGCGGCGACGCATGACCCTTTGAGCGCCGACCGGGGCATGCTCGGTCTTCGATAAGGGACTCGGGTCCGTGACGTACCGTCTTCGCGATCTCGGCTGGGACATTCGGAAGGCCATGTCCCTCTCGCCGGGCGAAGGCGTGCGCCGGCTCTCGGGGCGAGCGGTGCGCTACGCCCGGCGTGTCCGATATCGCAGCCGCGCGACCCACCTGAGCGATGCGGACCTGCTGCGTTCCCTGGCGTCCCCGGCCCCATCGGTCGAGGAGCTGGTCGCGCGGCGCCTGGAGGGCGCGCCCCTGGTGCCCGCGGCTCTGTGCGGCGCCGCCAGCGCTGACAGACTTCGAAGAACGGCACCCGCATCCTGCGAGGCGATCCTGGCGGCGGGGCGGGCCCTCATGAATGGAGACTTCGACCTTCTCGGATCCGGTCCGGTCCGCCTCGGTCCCGAACCCGACTGGCACTGTGACTTCAAATCCGGCAAGCGCTGGGACCGCGGAGTGTATTCCCTCGACATCACCCAGACGCCGAATCGTGGGCACGATTGCAAGGTCCCCTGGGAAATCTCCCGGCTGCAGCATCTCCCGATCCTGGGCATGGCCTCGTGGCTCGGCGGCGACGTCGCGTTCCGGGAGCGGGCCGTGTCCCACGTCGCCTCGTTCGTCGCGGGCAACCCGGCCTATCGCGGCATCAACTGGAATTGCACCATGGATGTGGCCATACGCGCGGCGCAGATTCTGGCCTCCGAGGGGTTCCTGCGCGGGGCGGGCGACGATCGGTTCTGGGCCGCGCTTCTCAAATCCCTGCTCCTGCACGCCCGCTTCATCCGCGACAATCTGGAGAACGGTCCGGTCCGCGGGAATCACTATGTGTCCAACCTCGCCGGGCTGTTCCTCTGCGGTCTGGGCCTGACGGAGTTCCGGGAGGCCCCGAAGTGGAGGGAGTACGCCCGGGTCAGGCTCCTCGCCGAGATGCGGCGACAGGTCACTCCGGACGGGCTGGATTACGAGGCCTCGCTCTCCTATCACGCGTTCGTCACGGAAATGTTCCTGTTCCCCGCGCTTCTGGAGTCCGAGCGCGGCGGCTCGTTCGGCACGCCGTACCTCGAGGGGTTGAGGTCGATGATCGAGGCCGTGGCGATCCTCATGCGCCCCGACGGGACGCTGCCGCAGATCGGTGACAACGACGACGGTCGGTTCCTGATCTTCTCGCAATACCGTCGCACGCGTCGTGACTGGAGGCCGCTTCTGGTCCTCGGCGCGTATCTGTTCCGCCAGCCGAAGTGGCTCCCGCTCGCGGGCGACGCCTGGGTGGAGGGCGTGTGGGTCCTGGGCGAGCCGTTCGTCCGCTGGCGCGACTCGCTGCCGCCGGTCGATCCGCCCGCCGGCTTCTCGAGCCGCGCCTTTCCCGAGGGAGGCATCTACCAGCTGGGCGCCGGCAGCGTCCAGATGGTGGTGGACGCCGGGGGCGTCGGCCAGAGGAACAACGGCAGCCACGCCCACAACGACACTCTGGCGTTCGACCTGTATGCCTTTGGCCGCGAGATCCTTCCCGATCGGGGCACCGGCGCCTACACCTCGGACCTGACGATGCGCGACGGCTTTCGCTCCACGCGGGCGCACAATGCGCTGCAGGTCGACGGCCAGGAGATGAATCCGTTCGCGGAAGAGCCGTTCCGGCTGATCCCGGCCGATCACCCCCGGGTGCTGCGCTGGCGTGCGGGAAGGCGGTACGTCTATCTGCGCGGCGAGCATTCGGGCTACCGGCGGCTGCCCGCGGCAGTCGTGCATCGCCGAAGCATCCTGCTGGATCGCCGGACCGGGACCTTCTGGATCGAGGATCGGCTGGAGGGGCGCGGCCGGCACCGATTCGTGGCCAGTTTTCATCTTGCGCCAGGCTGGACAGTCGAGTCCCGGCAGGACGGATGGACGGCTCGCGGCTCCGAAGGAGGGGTGATCCTCAGCGTCCTGTGGACAGCGCGTCCCGAGCTCTGCCGGACACGCGTGGAGGAGGATCTCCATTCGCCCTCCTATGGCGTCACCCAGAGTGCCCGAACGGTGCGTTTGGAATGGGAAGGCCCGGTGCCTTGCAGGCTGCGCTACAGGCTCACCGTGCTCGAGCAGAAGGACGTGCAAGGGGGAACGACCCCGGGCAGATGAGACGCAGGCGCGATCGCCGTTGTGCGATTTTTGCGCACCGTCCATCTGGTGCACACGCGCGTTACCATACTGTGAAAAGTGAGAGTTAACGGCTTCACGCCTTGAGATTTGCCCTTGACACCCCGCTGGATTCCAGTATATTCGACGCAATCTCGAAAGGTTCTCTGATCCCCTGCAAGGGGTTGGTGGGGGCGATCAAGTAGTAGGGTGGACTTTCGGAAAACCCTTCCGCGAGGTCAGTGCTTCCGAGATTAGTGAGAGGTCATACGCTTCGTGTCGCTTCCGGTCGGGATACAGGAATTGTCTATCAGAATTACGGATTCATTGATATCTCTAGTAACATTTTTGTGTCTGGTTCAAATAACTGCGGTCCGATTCAAGATGCTTGCGAAATCGCCAGTCCGAAAGCCCGAAGCACGGGGTCGCCGTGTCGACACATTTCGATCCACGGCCGTCTCCGTCTGGCACGGCAGCTTCCGGGTTGTCGGGAACAGTGCCGAGCGAAACTCCCGGTGTCTCCGTAAGCGGAATTTGATCATCACAGGCGGGATCGAAGTATGGATCCCTCCCTTTGACCCGGGCGACACGGTTGTCCTACCGTGACGTCAAGAAGACCGGTTGTTCCCGCCGCAGGACGGCGGGTCCTGATACTGCTCCTCGGGACCTGCTTCATTCCCACACTGCCGATCCGCGCCCAGGTCCCCGCCGTGACCGGGCCGACACGCGGCGAGCTCAAGCTCAGCCTGGGTCTCGGCGGCGGGTACACCAGCAATGCGGCTCTGCGCTCCGACGCAGCGGCCTCGGGCGATTCCATCGCGAATCTTCGCGCCGATCTCTCCGAACGTAAGACCAGCGCGCGAACCGACTGGTCGGCCTCCTACGATTCCTTCTACACGAGTTACGGCACCAACAACCAGTTCGACAGCCTCAATCACGCCGTCAACTTCGACGGACGCTACCTGGTCACGAGCCGGAGCCACCTCGCGCTCTTCGAGCACTTCTTCTACAGCCGCAATCCTCTTCAGATTGCGAGCACGACGCCGACCACCGAGACGGTCATTCTGACCCAGCAGACCCACCGCTGGCGGAGCGTCTCCGACGTGGGGTTCGACACCAGTCTGTCCCGGTCGTTGACCCTGCTGGCCGGTGTGACGTCCCGGATCGAGCGGATCGATCTGCGCCCGTCCGTCGACACCGACACGTATTCCGGTCGCCTCGGGATCCAGAAGCAGATCGGCAAGAAGGACAGCATCGCATCCAGCTACGCCTACTCGCGATTCGACTTTCACGACGCGACGATCCCGAACTCCGCAGCCAATGGAGTGGACGCGTCGTGGACGCACGGCGCGCCGGCCGGTCCGGCCTGCACGTTGTCCGCCGGCGTGTCGAAGGTCACGCGGGAGGGGGCCAGCCAGAATCTGGTGGTGGCCGCGGCGAGTCTGCACCATCCGTTTCGTCGGCTCGATTTCGTGTCGGATTACCGCCGAAGCCTGATGGCCGACATCGGAGTCGCGACCCTCACGGTGGCGCAGAACGCCAGTGCCGGCATCTCCGGAACGGTCGGGCGCTCGTCCACGCTCGGCGTGTTCGCGGAGTACGGAACCCGCGAGTCGGTCCTGGACACGGGAGACCGACAGGCGCTCCGGTACACCGGCGGCGCCGTGCGCGGCTCGATCGCGCTCAATCCATGGCTGAGCCTTTCAGGCGAGGCGCGGCGGCGCAAGCAGATCGGTCTCGAGGGCACGGTGGAGGATCTGACGGTCGACACGGTCTTCATGAATCTGGTCTTTCAGGTCTTCTGATTCGAAGCCGCCCGGGTCCCCTGGCGGGGACCTGATGAAAGGACAGTCGATGCTCTGGTACGCGATCCAGACGAAGCCGAACAAAGAGAGCGCGGTGCGCGCGACCCTGGACCAGGAGGGGATCGAGGTCTATTGCCCGCGCATCCGGAGACCCCTCCGTGGCGTGCGGGGTGCGTGGAAGGAGGCGGCCCTTTTTCCCGGCTACCTGTTCGCCCGTTTCGACTTCGTCCGGGATTACGCGCGGCTGCGTTGGAAACCGGGGCTGGTCAGAGTGGTGATGAGCGGCGCAACGCCCCTGGTGGTCACGGAAGCGACCCTGGGGTCGGTCCGGCAGATGGAGAAAGAGGGAATCCGTGGACTGTTCCGGCCGGTCCAATGGAAACCGGGGACCCCGGTGCGTGTGACCGAAGGCCCTTTCAGTGGGTTCGAGGGACGGGTCGACATGACCCTCAGGGGTGGCGACAGAGTTCGCATCTTGCTCGAGCTTTTCCGGCGGCAGGCCGCTCTGGAGTGCGCTCCCGAGTCGATCCAGCCGCTGGCTTCTGCAGGCGGTCGATAGAGGCAAGTCGTTTCGCCTCTATCAATTCGAATGGGGAGCAAGAGGCTCTCGATGGCGGAGCTCCATCCGGTGATGAACGGCACAGAGACGACGACCACGATGCCCGTGTCCATGACTGCGCCACCGAAGGCGGTTCCACAGATCGGCGGAGCTGGTCCCTTGTGGCGTAGCCTGCTTTTCCCGTGCAACGGCCAGCGGGCGGTTGAATTCGGCAGCAACGGCACCAGTCTGTTCGCTTCGCTGCGCCAGGCAGGAGTCCGGATCGAGCCGGGCCAGCCTGACGAGGGAAAGATCGCGGAGCTCACCTTCGACCTGGTCCTGGAAGATCGAACGAACGGCAACCGGCCCGTCCGAACCGAGCGGGCCCGGTCGCTCCTGGATCGTGGCGGTCGATGGGTCGTGGCCCTGGAGAGAAAACGCTGGATCGGTCTGGCGCGTCGGCGGGTCATGGGACGACTCCGTCGCGGCGGCTTCGAGGCGGTCGAGACCTTCTACGCCTACCCGTCGCTGCGGGCGCCGCGCATGCTGGTGCCGCTCGATCGGCCGGGGCCATTCCAATACTTCCTGGGTCTCGCGACCGGTGTGCGCGGGCCGCGCCAGCGCCTGCTGGCACTGAGCGCCCGCTGTCTGTGCGCCGTGCGTCTGCACCACCTGTTTCTGTCCAACCTGATCGTGGTGGCACGGAAGGCTCGATGATCGACGCGCTGTCCGAGACCTACAAGGAGCTGGCGGCCGAGGCGATGGGGCTGCCACGCCACAAGATCTCGGTGTTGATGGTGCACCGCCCGCACGACGACAAGAACTACGCCGATCAGTCGGTGTACTTCTTCTTCCTCCCGCGCGAGCGGTTTCCTTCGGCGGTCGGGAAGGTGGGGTTCGATGCGGCCGGCGCCCACTACCTCGAAAGAGAGCACCGAGGCCTCCTGTCGCTGAGCCGGCACGGTCAGACGCTCCCCGCGGCATCGGTGCCGCGTCTTCTCCTCTACCGGGAAGTGGCCGGACGTCAGGTGCTGCTGCAGAGCGCGCTGCGTGGCGAAAAAGTCTCGACCTGGCTGACACCTGGCATGCGGCTCAATGGACGCCTCGAGCGCTTCCTCGCCTGGGCCGCGGACTGGAGCTCCGCGCTCGGGCGCGCCACCCGAATCGATGGACCGGCGCTGGTACCGGGCTGGATCGAAGAGTTCTGCGTGAAGCTGGACCGGACGAATCGCTCTCAGGCGCTCCTGGACAAGGCGGCGAAAACGGTGTGGGACGGGTTCGGGCAGGCGTTCCCGACCGTCCTCGCCCACGGCGACTTCTGCGGCGAGAACATCCTGGGCGACGGCGAGCGTTACGGTGTGATCGATTGGGAGCTTTGCGACGAGGTGTCGGTCCCGACCTACGACATCCTGGATCTCTGCCTGTGGGTCGCGCTGCGGACCGAAGGGCACGTGGTGCCGGATCCCTTCACCGCGCTCGAGAGACTTCTGAACGGACGCGACCCGCTGGCACGCGAGCTGCGTCGCACGCTGGGTCGATACACTGCGGCGATGGGCCTCGAGCGGAAACTCCTGCCGCCGCTCCTGACCATTGCCTGGGCCGGTCATTGCCTGAAGAAGTTCCGCCACCTGCAGAGGGACGAGACCGGACACTTCGCGCGCGCCCGGGTCGCGGTGCGCAAGATCCTCGATACGCCCGCCGAGATCCTCTCGGGAGAACGCGAGGCGGGATGATCGTCTCCCGGGTGGCCCGGAACATCGGCTCAGGCTACGCCGGCGCGGCGGTCAACGGCGTCGTGCTGCTCCTGCTGACGCCGCTCGTCGTGCGACACCTCAGCCCGCGCGCCTACGGCATCTGGGTCCTGGCCACCGCCATCGGCAGCTATCTGGGGTTTCTCAACGCCGGCAGCGGCGCCGCCTGCGTCCGGGCGGTCGCGCGGAGCGCCGGGACCGGAAGGATCGAGGAAGCCAGCCGTGACGTCGGCTCGGTCTTCCGGATCTACCTGGCCGTCGGTTGTCTCGCGAGCGCGGCGCTGACCCTCGTCAGCTTCACGGCCCTGGGCCTGTTCCACGTCCCGGCGACGGAGCAGGCCGAGACCCGGGCTCTCCTGATCCTCATCGCGCTCAATTTCCTAGTCTCCTTTCCTCTCGGAGTGACGCGCAGCGTGCTGGCGGGGCTGCAGCGGTTTCAGCTGCTCAATGGGGTCGAGGTGTTCTGGGCTCTGTTCCGGCTGGGCGCCAGCGCGGCCTTCCTCCAGGCAGGCTACGGCCTCCTGTCGCTGGGCGGTGTTCAGCTGGGCGCCTCGATCGGAGGTCACCTGACTCGCTGGGTGGCGCTCCGGAAGGTCGCGCCTGCGATCCATCTGACCGGAGGGCCGGGGTGGCGCGGTCTTGCGGCGGACGTGTCGATCTTTTCGGCGCTCTCGTTCGGATACGAAAGTCTGCGCACGCTGTTCGACAGCGCCGATCTGCTCTTTCTCGGGGTCCTGGCCGGTCCCGCGGGCGTGGCGGTGTTCAGCGTGGGAGTCACCCTCCCCTCCCTGGTCTCGAAGGGACTGCAGCCGATTTCGGGCGTCCTCTTTCCCCTGGCCTCCGAGCTGGAGGCGCAAGGACATCGCTCGGGCTCGGCCCGGCTCCTCGAGGTCGGAACGAGAGTCAACCTGGCGCTCGCCCTTCCGCTCGTGACCGTCCTGCTGCTGGACGGTCCTTCCCTGCTGCGCCTCTGGGTGGGAGCGGGATTCGAGGAAAGCTCTCCCGTGCTGTTCGCGTTCGCCCTGGCGAACTTGATGATGGCGGCCTCTCTCGCCTCCTCGACTCTGCTGTTCGGGTCGGGCCGGATCGGGGTTCTCCTGCGCGCCGAAGCGTTCAAATACGTCCTGAACCTGATCCTGGCGTTCCTCCTCTACCGACGGCTCGGGATGACCGGAGTGGCGCTGGGCACACTGCTGTCGGTGCTGGTGGCGGACGCGGGCGTCGTGATCCTGCGCGCCTCACGGTGGGCGGGTCTCGACACCTCCGGATTCCTGCTGCGCTCGCTGGCGGCCCCGATCCTGGCCACCCTTCCCTGGATGATCCTGCTGGCCGCCTGGAAGAGCGTGTCGCCGGCCCCTTCGCCGCCGCTGGTGGCGCTGCGGGTCGTCGTGTGCCTCGCGGGCTTCGCGCTCATCTACGCGGTCGCGGGCGCGTTCAGGGAAGAGCGGCGACTGGCGGGACAGGTCTGGGCGGAGGCCCTCCGATGATCGCGCCGGCCTTGGGGGCGTCCGCCGGCTTCGGCCGCGTGCGCCGGAAAGAATGGCTGTTTCCGCTCCTGCTGGCGGCGACGCTCCTCGCTCTGGCCTGGGCGCCGTATGGCGTGGCTTTCCGAAAGTCGTCCGCATCGGAGCAGTTCATGGGGGTGATCGGTCGCGAGGCCATCGACGACAACAACGTCTACCTGGCCCTGATGCGCCAGGCGGCCGACGGCAAGGTGCTGTTCACGAACAATTTCACGCCGGAGCCGAACCGCCCCGCCCTGTTCAATTTCATCTACCTCGTCCTGGGACGCATGGCCGGCGTGACCGGCTGGAGTCTCGATTGCGTCCACCGGATCTTCGGCGGAGTCTCGATCGTGCTCCTGGTCGTGGCCGTCTATGCGTTCATCGCCACCGCCATCCGCGGGGTCTGGTACCGGCGCATGGCGCTGACGCTCGCCTGCTTCGGGACCGGGCTCATCTGGCTGGCACGTCTGGTCTACCGATTGACCGGAATCGGCACGAAGACGATCGACTCCTGGCTGGTGGAGACGAGCGTCTTTCACACGATGCTCGTCTATCCCCATTTCGTGTTCGCGGCGGCGCTGATGACCGGAGCCTTCGTCCTGCTCCTCACCGCGCTGCGGACGGGAAGGTCGGCCCTGGCCCTGTCCGGCGGGGTGTTCGCCGCCGTGCTGGCCGCCAGCCACACCTTCGAAGCGGTCGTTCTTCTGCCGACGGTCGTCGCCTTCTTCGTCCTGGACTGGCTGGCCCGCGAGCGCCGACCCGCCGCCGGGGAGTGGCTTTCTCTGGCGCTGGTCCTCGGACTGCCGCTCCCGGTCCTGGTCTTCAATCGCTGGACCCTCGGCAGGGAGCCGATGTGGGGGAACGTGGTCGCCCGTCTCGATTTCTACACACCCGATCCATTTCACCTGGCGCTCGGTCTGGGAGCGAGCTTCTTCATCGCCCTCCTGACCTTCGACGGGCTCCTCCGGCCCCATCGCAGCTCTGGAGAGCGCCTGGCGAAGGCCTGGCTGCTGGTCGCCCTGGCGCTCGCGTACTTCCCGAAATTCAACTGGCGCTATCACCTCCTCAACGGGATCCAGATCCCGCTCGCCATTCTGGCGACCCAGGGGCTGCGCCGCACCGCTTTCCGGGCCATGCTCCGGCACCGCCGGCGCGGGCCATGGCCCAGGTGGCCCGTGATCCTGCAGGGGAGGGCGGCGGTCGCGCTCGTCTCGTGCCTGGTGATCACGCTCTCGTGCCTCAGCAGCGCCAACCTCACTCTGTCCTACCTCTACGAGGCCGGACAGGTGACCGAGCCGACGTACCTTCCGAAAGACGAGGTCGCCGCCATGGAGTGGATGGGAAGGGAGCTGCCGCACGGCACGCTGGTCCTGGCCGCCTACCCCACCGGCAATTACATCCCGAGGCTCTCGGGGCAGCGCGTTTTCATCGGCGAGGACAAGCTGACGGAAGACCTGCGGGGACGCGAGGCGGACGTGGAGGGCTTCTTCAGGACCGCGTGGAGCGACGCGGAGCGTCTCGACCTCCTGCGCCGTTTCGAAGTGGACTACGTCTTCTACGGTCCGGAAGAGCGCAAGCTCGGCTCCTACGACGTCCCGCGGGCGCCTTTCCTCCGGTCGGTCCGCCAGGGGGCGGACGTGCAGATCTTCCGGGTGGTCGACCCGGCCCGCAGGGACGAGCGGGCCGCCGCCCTCGCTCGTTCCGAGGGAGCGCTCCCGTGACCACCGCCTCGGCGCGTCTGGACCGGTGGCGGCAGGCCCTTCTCCTGCCGGGCGAAACCGATCTGATCGCGTCCGCGATGAGCGAGCTGTCCGACTACTTCGGCATCAGCCGCGGCGAAGCGGAGAGCCGCGCCCGGGACGCCGTCCGCCGGACGCGGGACGTCTGGAACGCGGCCCCCCGTGGCACCCTTCAGGAAATCGAGGAGTTCTACAACACCTCCGACGACTACATCTTCGAGCTGGTCCACTGGCACGCGACGCTCTCCGAGGCGGAGACGCTGGCGAACGTGGCGGCTCTCGAGGTCGCCGAGCGGATGGGGGTGCGGCGGTCTCTCGATTTCGGCGGCGGCGTGGGGGCCAATCTGCTGCTGTTCGCGACCGCCGGAATCGAGGTCACCGACGCCGACATCTCGGATCCGCTCCTGGCGTTCTCGCGCTGGCGTCTGGGTCGGCGCGGCGTGCCCGCGTCCTTCATCGATCTCAAGACCGACGTGCTCCCGGGCGGACGGTTCGACATGCTGACCGTGATGGATGTCCTGGAGCACGTCCCGGACCCCGTGGCCACCCTCGGCTCCGCCCTGCAGGCGCTCGCGCCGGAGGGTCTGGCGGTCGTCGCGCTCGGGTTCGGCTGCGACCCCGATCATCCGATGCATGTCGTGCACTCGCCGCGGCGGTTTCTCTCCGGGGTGCGCGCCCTCGGGCTGGAGCGGGACGATCCTCCCGAGCTGCGAGAGTTCTCCTTCATCCGGACGTATCGGCGGGTCGACCGCAGGCCTGCGGTCAACCGCCTGGTGCTGGCCCAGGACACGATCCGGGAGGGAGCGCGCGGCATGATGCGCTTCGCGGCGACGGTGCGCCGCCGGATCTCGGGAGGAGTCGCGTGAGCTTCGGGAGGGAATCCCGGACGCCCTGGATCTCGGCGGTGGTCTGCACACGCAACCGCCCCGGCCTGCTCGATGCCTGTCTCGCCGGCTTCGCGCGACTCGACCCGCCGGCGCGGGAGCTGATCGTCGTCGATCAGAGCGACGGCGAGGACACGGCACGCGTCGTCGAGCGCTATCAGGGACGCATTCCGCGCCTGCGCCACCTGAAGACCCTTTCGAGAGGATTGAGCCGGGCCCGGAACGAAGCGATTCGGGCGGCCGAGTGCGATCTCGTCGCCTTCACCGATGACGACTGCGTCGTGCGTCGCGATTGGATCGGGGCCCTGGCTTCGGCCTACCAGGAAGAGCCCGCCCTGGCGGCGGTGACGGGCGGATCCCTGCCCGCGCGCGTCGAGATTCTGGAGCCCCGGCGCGTCGCGGTCACCACCTGGCATTCCGGGCACCGGCGTGATTTCCGCCGTCCGGTCGACCCGGCCGTGGTGGGAGGCGGGTTCAATCTCTCGGTGCGGCGGACGTGGGCCGAACGTGTGGGTCTGTTCGATCCGGATCTCGGTCCGGGCGCGCGATTCCGTGGCGCGGACGACACCGATTTCATTCACCGCATTCTCAGCGCCGGCGGGGTGATCCGGTATGACCCCGAGGTCGTCGTCGCCCACCTTCCGTGGCGCGACGGCGCGGCCCAATCCGAAGTGGAAGCCGAATACGGCCACGGCATCGCGGTCTGGGCGCTGAAGCGTCTGGCGCAAGCCGATCTCTTCCCTGTCCGGGTGGCCGTCGGGGTCCTGCTGGGGCAGGGGCGGCGCGCCGTCAGCGGTCTTCTCCGGCGGGACCGGGAGGCGGTCCGGACCGGGCGGGCGTATCTCTTCGGTCTGGCCCGCGGAAGCGCGCACTTTGTCCACGACCGGGTCTTCCCGCATAGGGCGATTGCGCAGAGGGTGGCGCCCCGTGCCTGAGACCGCCGGGGTGAAGGTGCTGGCGTATCACCGGATCGACCACGATCCGGGACGGAGGCTGCGCGCCTGGAGTCTCGCGCCGGGGACCTTCGCGGCGCAGATGAGCGCGCTCGCGCGCGGCGGATACGAGGTCCTGACCCTCGCAGACGTGATGCCGATCGTGCGCGGCGAGCGTCTTCCGGCGCCGAAGAGCGTGGCGCTGACCTTCGACGACGGCTACCGCGACGTCATCGATCACGTCCTGCCGGTCCTCGAGCGCTTCGGCTTCCGGGCGACCTTTTTCCTGGTGAGCGATCGGGTGGGCGGGTTCAACGCATGGGACGCGCGCCACGGCGATCCCCCGCGGCCGCTGATGGGATGGGACGATGCAGTCGCGCTGGCCGCCCGCGGGATGGAGATCGGCTCCCACAGCCGGACCCATCCGTTCCTGACGAGCCTGTCGGAATCCGAGATGGAGCGGGAGATCCGCGGGTCCAAGGAGACGATCGAGGATCGCCTCGGCAGGACGGTCCGGTTCTTCTCGTATCCTCACGGGCTGCACGATGCGCGCTGCCGTCGTCTGGTCGTCCAGGCGGGCTACGCCGGAGCGTGTACCACCCGGTTCGGTGTCAACGGCGTCCGCACCGATCCGTTCCGGTTGAACCGGAGCGAGATCACCCATGACGACAGTGTCTGGTCGTTCTCGTTCAAGGTCCGGACCGGCTTCGGCGTCAGGGCCTGGGCGCGCGAGGCGCTCGGGGAGATCCTGCCCCGGTCCCTGACGGATGCAGGCGGAGCGGCCTCGTGAGCGCTCCGGTGCTGTCGATCGTGGTGCCGACCCGCAACCGTCGGACGATTCTGAGCCGGACGCTGCCCCCGCTCCTGGCGCAGAGAGGAATCGAGGGCGATTACGAGGTGATCGTCGTCGACGACGGCTCCAGCGACGGAACGTCGTCGATGCTGCAGCGTCCGGATTGGGGGTCGCGGTTGCGCGTCGTCTCCCAGCCTCATCGGGGACTGGCGGCGGCCCGGAACCGCGGCGCGATGGAAGCGCAGGGCGCCATCGTCCTGTTCCTGGACGACGACATGATCGCCGGCCCCGAGCTGGCGGCGATTCACCTCGACGAGCACGGCGCCGCCACGCCGAAGGTGGTGCTGGGGGCCCTGGATCTGGCCGAAGAGGTCCGGCGGTCGTTTCTGAAAGAGGGGGTGGCCGCCTGGAGCCGCGACATGAACCGACGGCTGTCGGAGCCGGGCTACCGGCTGCGCTTCGACGACTGGTCGTTCGGGCACGCCTCGGTCGACCGCGCCCTGTTCCGGGACGCCGGAGGATTCGACGAAGCGTTCGTGTCCTACGGTAACGAGGATTACGACCTGGGCTGGAGGCTGATCCAGCGAGGGGTCGAGGTCCGGTTCACCCCGCGCGCGGTGGCCCGGCAGATCTACGACAAGAACTTGGCCGCTTGGCTGCGGGACATCCATCACGTCGGGCGGGCCGACGTCGTGCTGGCAGCGAAATACCCGGCGATCGCCGCGGAGCTGCGTCTTTCCCGCACGGAGACGCATCCGCTCAAGCGCCTGGCGCGCTTCTGCGGTCTGGCCTCGCCCGATCCGCTCGCCCCCGCCTGGACGGCGCTGGGCGGCGCCCTGATGGCGGCCGAGCGGCTGGCCCTGCGTGGCTCGTTCCTGAGCCACGCGCAGTCGCTTCTCGGCGAACGCTTCTACTGGCGCGGCGTGCGTGACGCGCGGCGTCCGGCTGTTCCCGCCCTCGCGCGGACGGTGAATCGGCCGGGGAGCGTGGCATGAAGACCCCCCGGATTTCCGTCCTGATCGCCACCGCCGATCGCCCGGCTCTTCTGGCCGGATGCCTCGAGAGCCTGTCGGCCACCGGTTTCGCCGACGCCGAGGTCCTCGTGCTCGATCAGAGCGCGAGCGAGCCGGAATGCCGCGCGAGGAACACGCCGGGTCCGTCGGTCCGCACCATCCGCTGTCCGCGCCGCGGCAAGAGCGCCGCTCTCAATCTCGGCGTGCAGGAAGCCCGCGCCCCCTGGCTGGCGTTCACCGACGATGACTGTCGCGTGGCGACCGACTGGCTGCAGGTGATCGACCGGTCGGCGGGGGAGTCGGGCTCCGGATGCGCCCTCACCGGGAGGGTCGTGCCGGGACGACCGGAAGAATCGGCGGTCACGGCTCCCTCGCTGCGGGAGAGCGAGCGGGAGCGAACCTACCGGTCGCCGGGCTTCCGGGATGTCCTGTTCGGCAACAACATGGCGATCCCCACCGAGCTGCTGCGGCGCGTGGGTCGTTTCGACGAGGCTCTCGGCCCGGGCACCGCGTCGCCGGCCGCCGAGGACAACGATCTCGGGTACCGGCTGCTGCGGGCGGGCGTTCCGGTCCGCTATCAGCCGGAGATGGTCGTGACCCACCGCTCGTGGCGAAGCGGCCTGGCCCAGGTGAGACTGTTCCACGCCTACGGGGTCGGGCAGGGGGCCTTCTACGCCAAGCATGTCCGTCGGGGCGACCTCCACATGGCGGCACGGATGGCGAGGAACATCTGGGACACGGGTCGGGACCTGGGGGGCGCGATCCTGCTGCGCCGCCCTCAGGACGTGCAGGCGACGCGGGCGTTCGCCGGCGGGTTGGTCAGTGGATTCCTGCGCACGATCTGGTCCGGGAACGGCGGTCCGGCCGGGGCCGCCACCCTGACGGGGGAGATATGAGCGCGCCGGCCGGACCGGGAGCGGAGTCGCGGGAGGCGGCGCGGGTCGCCCGAAGGATCTCGAGCCCCCGCCTCTGGCAGCACGACTATCTCATGCTGCAGGAGATCGCGCAGGGTCTCGCCCGCCAGGCAGCCGCCCTCAACGGACGGGTCGGCATCGACGTGCTCGACGTCGGGTGCAAGTACCAGCCGTATCGGAGCCTGTTCGAGGGCAGGGCGTCCCGCTACGTCGGGCTGGACCTGAACCGGTACTGGGGCGTGGAGGTCCGTTCGGACGCGTCGAGGCTTCCGTTCAAGAGCGACTGCTTCGATCTGGTGCTGTGCACGCAGGCCTTCTACCTTCTGGACGATTTTCGCAGGGCGCTGGCCGAGTTCGTCAGGGTCACGCGCCGCGGCGGTCGCATCCTGATGACCACGATCGGCATCTGGCCCTACCCGCCGAGCGTCCGGCTGCATCGCTGGAGCCGTCGCGAGCTGGAGGAGACCCTGGGCGAGTACGGCGAAGTCCGCGTGGAGGAGAACGGCGGATATCTCCGGCTCGTTCCGCAGCTGGCGAACTCGGTGATGGCGATGGGGGTGGAGGACTACCTGATCCGCCGGTACGGCCGGGCCGGCCGCGTCGCCGCCCTGCCGCTCAAGGGCCTCTACCTCGGTCTCAATCTGCTCGCCCTGTCCGGTGAGCGGCTGATCGGAACGGCGGCCCGGTCGGGACTCGGCGTGGCGCGCGCGCTCCAGAACCTGGACAGCCATCTCGCCATCAATTACCTGGCGGTCGTGACCCCGCGGAAATGAGACGTGAACATGTCGTATGACCTGGCCGCGCGACTCAAGGGGCTGCTCCTGAAGAGCGGGCCGGCGTTCATGCCGGATCGGTGGTCGGCGCCACGCGTGCTGACCTTCATGATGACCTATCGCTGCAACCTGCGCTGCAGCATGTGCTGGCAGTGGGGCGAGCAGGGCCTGTTCCACGAGCTGAGCCGGGATCACGAGATCCAGCAGCTCGACCTGGACACTCTGCGCTCGGTCATCGACGACGTCGCGGCGGAGGGCACCGGCGTCTTTCTCTGGGGCGGCGAGCCGTTCCTGCACCGGAGCCTGATGCGCTTCGTCGAGCACGTGAAATCGAAGGGCCTGTACTGCAGCATCAACACCAACGGCACCCATCTCCCGCTGGAGGCCGCACGGCTCGTCGCTCTCGGAGTCGACGCCGTGATGGTGTCGGTCGACGGTCCCCGGGAGATCCACGACCGGATCCGCGGGATGGACGGCTCGTTCCAGCGCATCGCGGACGGCGTGCGGGCCTTGCGCGAGGCCCGCAACGGCTCCGGCCGCAAGCCCGAGATCATCGTGAACACGACCATCTCGCCCGGGAACCAGCGCGCGCTCCTCGCCACCTACGAGACGGTGGAGTCGATGGGAGCCGACCGGATGATCCTGTCGCAGCTCTGGTTCACCACGGAGCAGATCGGTCGAGCCAACGAAGCCTACTTCCGTGAGAAGTTCAACGCCCACGCCGGCTCGTGGCGCGGTTTCGTGATGGACGTCTCGGTCCTGGACACCGAGCTGATCGCGCGGCAGATGCGCGACATGTCGCAGCGCCGGAGCGGGATGGAGCTGCGGTTCCTGCCCGATCTCGACGCGGGTCAGGTGGGCGACTACTACGCCCGCCCGCAGGAGGCCTTCGGCAAGACGCGCTGCCTCGTGCCCTGGCTGGAGGCGGAGATTCTCCCGAACGGCGACGTCACCCCCTGCTCCGACCGGCCCGATCTGATCGTCGGGAACGTGCGCCGGGAGCCCTTCAAGGCGATCTGGAACAACGACGCCTATCAGTCCTTCCGTCGCGCCATGCGGGAGGACGGGTTGTTCCCCTACTGCTCCCGATGCTGCGGTCTCTGGTCGCATTGAGGAGGAGATGACGGATCGATTGGACGTCTCGGTTCTCATCTGCACGCGCGACCGGAGCACCCTGCTCGAGGGGTGTCTGGACGCCGTGCTCGCCTGCTCGCCCGCCCCGGCGGAGGTGATCGTCGTGGATCAGAGCGCCGACGACGCCACCCGGCTCGTGGTCGCCGGCCGCCAGGGTTCGGCCGTGCCGGTCCGCTACGTGCGCGGCATCGGCACCGGGCTTTCGCGGGCCAAGAACCAGGGGATCGCCGCCTGCGGCGCCGCCACCATCGCCTTCACCGACGACGACTGCCTGGCCGGCGGCGCATGGCTCGGGGCGCTGGTCGGGCCGATCCTCTCCGGCCGGGCCGACGCCGCGGCGGGGCGGACGCTGCCGGTGACGGGCGGAGAGGCGTCGGAGGAGACGTCGTCGTTCTATGCGCCAGCGGGATCCCCGGTCTACACCAGGCGGACCCACCCCTGGCGTGTCGGGGGCGGAGGCAACTTCGCCGCCAGCCGCGCCGCCGTCCGGCGGGCGGGCCCGTTCGACGAGCGCTTCGGCCCGGGGGCGGCGCTCGAGAGCGCCGAGGACATGGATATGGTGCACCGGCTGCTGCGATCGGGCGAGAGGATCGTCTATGTCCCGCACGCCGTCGTCCGCCACCGATCGTGGCGCTCGGCGGCGCAGAATCGCCGCCTGTCCCGCGCCTACGGCATCGGCGCCGGCGGCTGCTTCGCGAAGCACTTCCTGGCCGGGGACTGGATCAGCGGCTGGCGATTCGCCGCCCGGCTGGGGATCCGGAGCGCGCATCTCGCGCGCGCCGTCCTCACCGGGAACCGGCGAGGCATGTCCGAGCAGTCCCGGTACCTCGTCGGGATGTTCCAGGGAGCCGGCCGGATCCTGGTGAAGGGCCGCCCGGCCGCCGGGCGGGTCGAGGACCTCAAGCGGGGCGTGGCATGAGGATCGCGATCCCGGGCCTGCGGCGCACGGCGGGGCAGGAGATCGTGATCCTGCTGCTGGCGCTGGCGGCGTTCGTCGCGGCGCTCGCCCCGGCCCTGCGTGAGACCGGAACGCCGCCGGGATGGGATCAATCGATCCACCTCCGGGACAGCCTCGTCTACGAGCGCATCCTGCGGCATCCGTCGGCGCTGGCGGGCGGCGTGCTCGGCGACATCCTGCACGGCTCCGAGGAGTTCCCGCTGCTGACGCCATCGGGGTATTACCCGCCGCTCGTCCCGGGGATCACCGCGCTCCTCTATCGCGTCGCCGGCCGCTCGTACGAGACCGCGATGGCGACGCAGATTCTGTTCCTGGTCCTGCTGGTCTTCGGCACCTGGGCGCTCGGGAATCGGCTTCTCGGCTCGCCGATCGGTCTCGCGGCCGGACTGCTCCTGATGGCGGCCCCGGGAATCCGGCTGAGCGCCGGGGAGTACATGCTCGATCTTCCCCTGGCGGCGATGGTGGTCGTGTCGGCGTGGGCCCTCCTGGAGACCGGCGGCTTCGTCCGGCGCGATCGCAGCGTGCTGTTCGGTCTTCTGGCGGGCGCGGGCATGCTGACCAAGTGGACCTTCTTCCTTTTCCTCGCGGTGCCGGTGATCCTGGCGCTCGCCCGGGAGCCCGCATCGGTCTCCCGGGCCCCGGTCCCGCGGAGCCGACGGTGGGGCCATGCCGCGCTGGCGCTGGTCGCCGCCACGCTCGTCGCGGCTCCGTATTACGTGCCGATTCTCCCCATCCTCGTCCGCAAGACGGTCGTCCATGCCGGTGGCGCCGCGGACGGGAGCCCGTCTCCTTTTTCTTTGGAGTCGGTCCTGTATCACCTCGAGGCGCTGCCCCGGAAGACGCTCGGATGGCCTCTCACGATCTCGGCGGCGGCCGGAATCCTGGTCTTCCTCCGGCGCGGAGCGGAGACGCGCGGAGCCCGGACGCTCCTCGCGACCTGGGCGTCGTCTCTCTATCTCTTCTTCACCTTCGTCGTGGCGAACAAGCAGTCGCGCTATCTCCTCCCGTGGATCCCGATCCTGCTGCTGATGGCGGCGGGCGGGCTCGCGGCGCTGTGGCGTCGCGCGGCGGCCGGCAGGGAGCAGGTCGCTATCGGCCTGCTGATGCTTCTTCCCGCCGCCGGTCTCGCCGGGGGATGGCGCTCGGAAAACGCCGGAGACTGGCACATCCGGCCGCTCGTCGCGGGTCTGGAGCAGGAGCTGGCCCGGCGCTCCGACCGGGCGCACCGGGTCCCGACCCTGGGGGTGATCCCCGACATGCGGGAGGTGAACGGCCCCACCATCGCCTACTACGCGGCGCGTCAGGAGCTCCCCGTGACCGTCGTGCAGCTGGTGAACCGGATGAAGCGGCACGTCGCGGTCGATGTGGGGCTGGATCCGTTCGGCCGGGACGATTTCTACCAGGCCTTCGAGCGCTACGATTTCCTGGCCACCAAGGACGGCGACAATGCGGTTGTGCCGTGGGAGGACGTGGTCCCCAGGATGCAGGCCTATTTCGAGAAGAGACGGACGGAGTTCGACCTGCTGGCGTCGTTCCGCGAGCCGGACGGATCGACCCTGGCGTTGTACGGAAGGAAGCGCGGATGAGCCAGGTCAGTCGCTCGCTGAACCACGCCCGCCTTCCCGTCGCCCGGGCCGGACCCGCGCTCCTGGGCGGTCAGGTCCTGGCCGGGGCGCTGGCCGCCTGCGCCGCGGCGTCGGGGCTCGTCGCGTGGAACATCCATTCGATCCTCGGGCGTTTCGACACGCTCGCCTACCTGCTCCAGGAAGCGCATGCGGTTCAGATCGCGCGGCTGCGCGCCGCGCTGCTCGTCGCCGCCCTCTCGTCCGCCGTCGTCGCCGTCGTGGCGCTCGTCGCCTGGCGCAGGGCGCTCACCCTGGCGGGCGCCGGGCTCGCCGCGGCCGGCCTTCTCGCCGGCCCCCTGGCGCGCGCCTATCTGGCGCCGCAAGGCGGGCTGGAGGAGAGCCTGATCTACCGGTTGCGCGGGTTCTCGGCGATCGGGATCATCGGCGGTCTGTATCTGATCGTCCTGTCGCTGCTCCCTTCGATCCTCGAGCGACCGGCGGGCGCCTGGGAAAGAGGGGTGACGTCCGTGGTCCGCCGTGGCATCGATGCCCTGCAGCGTACCCGCCTCTGGCGCCTGCGGATCGCCATCGGCGTGTTCGCGTTCCTGGCGGCGAGCGCGGTCGGGCTTCTCGTCCTCCAGGATTTCCCCAATTCCTCGGACGAGAACTCCTATCTCACGCAGGCGCGCATCTTCGCGGGCGGCAGGCTCTGGGTCGAGGCTCCGCCCCATCCGGAATTCTTCCTGGCGCGCAGCTTCATCATGGACGAGGCGAAGGGCCGCTTCTTCGCGAAGGCCTTTCCCGGCTGGGCCGCCATCCTGTCGCTCGGCGTCCGGGCGGGGGCGCCCTGGGCGATGAACCCGCTGCTGTCGGCGGCGACTTTGATCCTGGCCGGCTGGGCCGGAGGGCGCCTCCTGGGCCGGCACGGCGAGCTGGCGGTCGTCGCCATCATCCTGGGGAGCCCGTTCTTCCTGCTGAACGCCGCCTCCTACTTCAACCATCCGGCGACGGCGCTGCTGATCACGCTGTTCCTGGCGGCGGTGATTCGGGCGTCGGAGGGTGGCGGAATCTCCTGGGGGATCGTGGCGGGGCTTTCGACCGGCGCGGCTCTCTGGATCCGTCCGGCCGCGGCGGTCATTCTCACGGCGCCCCTGACGATCTGGATCGCTTCGCGGTGGGTGCGGGAGGGCCGGTGGGGACGCCTGGCGGCGGCCGCCGCGCCCGTGCTCGCCGCGGCCGCCGGGGTCGCCTTCTACAACCGACGGATGTTCGGATCGATCGGGCGGACGGGATACGGAGCGTACGACCCCAACGACATCCGCCCCGGCCTGGGTGCGGACCACCTGATGGTGACCGGGTGGTGGCTGCTCAAGCTGTGCTTCTGGCTCGCTCCCGGCGTGGTCGCGGGGCTGTGGCTCCTTGTCAGCCGGCGCCGCTGGTCCGAGTGGTACCGGCGCGAGCCGGTCCAGGTGCTGATGCTGGCGTCGCTGGCCGGCCTGCTGCTCGCATGCCTGGTGTTCCAGAACAAAGGAGGCAACGAGTACGGTCCGCGCTATTACTACGACGGCATCACCTATCTGGCGATCCTCGTTTCAGCCGGCTGGATGCGCGCGCCGGAGGCTCTCGACCGCGCCGCCGCGCCGTGGAGAGTGCGGCGGGGTGCCGCCCTGGCGCTCGGGTGCGGCGCCTTCCTGACGCTCGCCGGGTCGGTGCCCTTCCTGATGTTCCACTACCACGACAAGGTCGGCCACAACCGGGATCTGTTCACGTCGGTCGAGCGGGCGGGTGTCCCGTCGGCGCTCGTGTTCCTCGCGACCGGCAGCGGCCGGATGCCGCCCGGGGACCTGGTACGGAATCCTCTCGATTTTCGCAGCGGCGTGGTCTACGCGAGGGACCTCGGTCGCGAGGCCGATCGAGAGCTGGCCGCGCGGTTTCCGGACCGTCCGGCGCTGGTCTACGCCTACGATCCTCAGGTCCGCCGTTCCACGCTCCGGCCGCTCGACGTCGGGGTCCCGAAGTGACCCCATCTCTGACCGTGCTCGTCTGCACGCACAACCGCGCCGACCTGCTGCGGGGCGCTCTCGCAAGCCTGGAGCGCCAGACGCTCGATCGGAGCCGGTTCGAGGTCCTCGTGGTGGACAACGCGTCCACCGACGCGACCGCCGCCGTGGTCGCGGAGTGCGCGGCGCGCGGCGCCATCGACCTCCGCTCCGTCCGCGAGGACGAGCTGGGGCTCGACGCGGCCCGGAACCGGGGCATCCGGGAATCGGCGGGAGAGATCGTCGCCTTCCTCGATGATGACGCGCGCCCCCGGGACGACTGGGCGGCCGAGGTCCTGGCGGGATTCGCACGTCACGAGGCACCGATCCTGGGCGGCCGTGTCGACCTGATCTGGGAGGCGCCCCGGCCGGCGTGGCTCAGCGACGCGCTGCTGCGCTACCTGATCCATTGCGACTACGGGCCGGCGGTCGTGGCGGTGACCGCCCCGCCCTGGCTGTACGGCACCAACGTGGCGTTCCGGAGGAGCGTGTTCCAGGAGCTCGGGCTGTTCCGCCTCGACCTCGATCGGAAGGGTGAATCTCTGATGGGCGGCGGCGACACCGAGTTCTTCGAGCGGGCGCACGCGCGCGGCCACCGGCTGCTCTACCTCCCGAGCCTCGTGGTCCGGCACCTGGTGCCCGCCTCGCGACTGACGCGCGCGTTCTTCCGGGAGAGGCTCCTGTACTCCGGCTACACGCGCGCCGCCATCGGCACGGAGGGGACCGGAGCGATCGCGATGCACTGTCTGCTGTTCACCCTTGGCGGTCCTGTGTGCGCGCTGGCCGCGGCGGTTCTGCGGCTGGCCGGCCGTCCCGACCTCAGCTTCGCCCAGGAGCGCCGCGCGCTGCTGGGAGCGGGCTACCTTTATTACTGGTTCCTGCGAGCCGTCGGGAAGGTTCCGCCCCCCCAGCTGGAGGCCTGGACCTCGTGACACCCGCCCGAATCAAGAAAGTGCTTCTCCTCAACGGACCGGACGACCGGGTCGACTCGGTGATGATCCGCAGCGGCGACCGCTGGCCCCACCGGCTGCCGCGCAAGATCACCAAGCAGGTCCCACACGCCTATCCGTTCTGGTTCGCGCAGTGCGGGGCGTTGCTGAAGCGGCGGGGCTATCAGGTGGTCTACGTCGATTCGATCGGAGAGGGGCTGGGGATCGACGGGACCGTGGAGCGCTTCGCCGAGGAGCGTGCCGATATGGTGGTGGTCGCCACGTCGACACCCACGATCCACACCGATCTCCTCATGGCCCGGCTGGCGAAGGAGACGACGCGCGCCGTGACGGTGCTGGTCGACACGCACGTGACGGTGTTCCACCGCGAGCTGGTGGCCGAGACGTTCGTCGACGCCGCCGTGCGCGGCGAGTTCGAGGTGGCGGTGCCCGATCTGGCGGACGCCCTCAACGCCGGCGACGATCTGTCGCCGGTGGAGGGGGTGACCTGGAAGCGGGCCGGAGAGGTCGTGGTCAATCCCGACAGGCCGCTGATCAGGGATCTGGACGATCTGCCCTGGCCCGACCGCGACCTGGTGCCCGGGGACCAGTACATCGTCGGCCTGCGCACCCAGGATCCCTGCTTCATGGTGATGGCCAGCAGGGGCTGCCCGTTCCGCTGCACCTTCTGTCTCTGGGTGCCGGTCCTGTTCAACAACAAGGTCCGCTTCCGCGACGTCGAGCAGGTCGTGGACGAGATCGTCCACCTGCAGGAGAAGTACGGCGCGCGGGAGGTGTTCTTCCACGATGACACCGTCAACGTCACCGTCCGGCGGGTCGAGGAGATCTGCAACGCGATCCTGCGCCGTGGAGTGACGATCGGCTGGATCGCGAACTTTCGCGGCGACCAGACGACCCCCGAGATGTTCCGGCTGATGAAGAAGGCCGGCTGCACCAAGATCCTGCTGGGCGTCGAGAGCGGCTCGCAGAGGCTCCTGGACGAGACCATCGACAAGGAGATCACTCTGAAAGAGGTGGAGGACACGATCCGCTGGGCCAAGGAGGCGGGGATCCGGGTGCACTGCACCTACTCGCTGGGCGCGCCGGGCGAGACCCGGGAGACGCTCAAGGAGACTCTCGAGTTCATCAAGAAGACCGAGCCGGACGACATCCAGGTCAGCCTGATGACCCCGATCCCGGGGACGCCCTTTTACGAGAAGGTGAAGGACCAGGTGGCCGACTGGCACGACTTCGACGGCGTGTCCGGACGCTCCTGGTGCGATCTCTCCACCGCCGAGCTGAAGAACGCCATGAACCGGATCTACATCGAGCACTACCTGACGCCGCGGCGCGTCCTGAAGCGCGTCTTCAGCATCCGTAACGTCTACGACATCAAGGAGAACTGGCGGCAGTTCAAGGCGTTCCTCAGCCGCTACGCCGCGACCGGTCTGCCGCGGCCGATCGGAACGCGGTTCGAGGGGCAGGAGAAAGCGTGAAGATCACGGTCCTCTGCGGGCGGTATCCCTATTCCGGGGCCGGCGTCATCGCGCGCGAGTCGGCCGAGGAGCTGGCGCGCCGGCACGAGGTGACCTTCGTCCACGGTGGGGACGCGGACTTCGATCGTCGCGAGGGAGCGCTGCGGGTGATCTCCCTGGCGCTGCCTCCCGCGGAGGAGCAAGGGATCTCCCACCTGTACTGGAGCCCCGCGATCCTGCGCCGGCTCCGCCAGACGCTCCGCGAGGTCAATTCCGATCTGATCCACTTCCATATCATCCAGCGCCGCAGCTTCTCGCTGGCGTCGCTTCTCCTGTCGCGGAGCCGGCGGGCCTTCTGGACGATCCACGATCAATGGCCGCTGTGCGTCCGCTCGGTCCCGGAGCCGCCGGGCTGCGAGGGGATGAAGCGGTTCTGCCTGTTCTGCACCGCCTGGCCGGGGTTCTCCGTCGCCAACAAGGTGATCAAGGAAGCGGTCTTCGCGGCCTCCCGGGTGGAGGTGGTGGTGCCGTCTCGCTGGCTCGGCGACCTGCTCCGCCGCTCGTTCCTCGGGCGCAAGCGGGTGCACCTGGTCTACAACGGAATCGACCTGAATCTCTTCCGCCCGGGCGCGGGAGCGATCGACGGCGGGGAGAAACGACCGCCGACGGTTCTCTACGTGGCGGGTCCGAACGATCCCACCAAAGGGATCGCCGACCTCCTGCCCGCCTTCCTGGCGCTCCGGGAGAGGTATCGAGGGCTCCGCCTGCGGGTGGTCGGTGATCCGCCCGGCGGGCTCGCCGGCGCGGAAGGCGTCGAGCTCGCCGGTCGTGTGCCGCGGGAGGAGATGCCGGACGAGTACCGGCGCTGCGATCTCTTCGTGCTCCCCACGCTCTCCGACAACACGCCGGTCACCCTGATGGAGGCGATGGCGTCCGGCCTGCCGGCCGTGGCGACGGCGGTGGGCGGCATTCCGGAGCTGGTGACTCCCGGAGTCACCGGCCGTCTGGTCCCGCCGGGCGATCGTCCGGCGCTGGCGGCGGCGATGGAGGGCCTCCTGGCGGACCACGGCGCGCGGCGGCGGATGGGCGCGGCGGGCAGGAAGGTCGCGGAGGCGCGATTCGCGCGACAACGCATGGTTTCGGAGCTGGAGGACATTTACGGCGTGGCTCGCGGGCGGTCGCGCGATGCGGAGCGCGTGCCCGGCATGCCGGCACCTGCTTGTGGAGGTCAACGATGAAAGCGGTGATTCTCGCCGGCGGCCGGGACACACATCTGGTGCCGCTGGTGCGGACGATGCCCAAGCCGCTCCTGCCGGTGGCCAATCGCCCGATGGTGGAGTACCTTCTGGATCTCCTGAAGGACAACGGCATCCGTGAGGTCGCCCTCACCATCAACGAGGACGCCGATCGGTACGAGGAGGTTCTCGGTGACGGCCGCCGGCTCGGGATGCGGCTGCATTACTCGCGCGAGACCGTCCCGAGCGGCACGGCGGGATGCCTGCTCCCCCTGGCCGATTTCCTCGGGCGCAAGCCGTTCCTCGTCATCCACGGGAGTCTGTTCCTGAACGCCGATCTGAAGGGGCTGATCGACTCCCACCGGCTCCGCAGGGCGGTCGCCACCCTGGGCGTCCGCAGGACGTCCGGCGGCTCGCGTGACTGGCATCAGCTGGAATTGCGACTCGGGGAAGGGGACCGCGTCGAGGGGATCAAGGTTCACGATCTCTCCGATCGCGGGCGGCATGCCCCCGTGCCGGCGGGCGTGTACATGTTCGATCCGGCGGTCCTGGGCTCGATCGAGCCGGGGATCTACTACGACATCAAGGAGCAGCTGCTGCCCCGGCTGCGTCAGGAAGGGAAGCCGGTGTTCGCCTGCGAGATCCAGGGCTACTGCCGGAACGTTCTGGAGATGAACGACTACCTGAAAGTCAATCGGTCCGTTCTGCGTGCGGAGGTGAACGGATACCGCTTCGAGGGCCAGATCGCCGACGGCATCTGGGTTGGACGGGGAAGCGACGTCTCGCCGCAGGCGACCCTCCTCGGACCGGTGATGATCGGACGGGACTGCGTCATCGGGCCCGGCGTCCAGATCATCGGCCCCACCTGCATCGGAGACGGTTGTCTGGTGGAGGAGGGGGCCCTGTTGAGGGAGAGCCTGCTGCATCCCGGAGCCCGGGTGGAGCAGAATTCCAGGGTCGAGGGGTGCGTCCTGACCGCGGACACCGTGGTTACCTCGGGCCAGGCCTTGCGGGAGGTGGTGACGATCCCGGAAGGGCTGGACGTGGGCGAGCTCGACCTGGCCGACGCCGAGCTGCTGATCCAGGGAGTGGCGGCGTCCGCCGGCCGGTACGCGCAGAGTCATCTGCGCTACCTGCTCTATCGCACGTGCAAGCGCGGGCTCGATCTGGCGGCGGCGCTGGCCGGTCTGGTCGTGCTATCGCCCTTGTTCGTCGCGGTGGCTCTCGCCATCAGGATGACGAGCCCCGGTCCGGTCTTCTTCCGGCAAAGGCGGTGCGGTCGCCACGGGCGCGAGTTCATGATGGTCAAGTTCCGCACCATGGTGAAGGACGCCGAGAACATGCAGGCGCAGCTCCGACCGCTCAACGAAGTGGACGGGCCCGTCTTCAAGATGGAGAACGATCCGCGCTCCACGACCCTCGGGCGTTTCATGCGCAAGTACAGCATCGACGAGATGCCGCAGCTCTGGAACGTCCTGAAAGGTGAGATGAGCCTGGTCGGCCCCCGGCCCCTGGCCGCCAAGGAGATGCGGTTCTGCTCCGCCTGGCGCGACGTGCGGCTGAAGGTCCGTCCGGGAATCACCGGTCTGTGGCAGATCAGCGGCCGAAGCAAGAGCTCGTTCCACGATTGGATCCGCCTGGACATCGAATATGTCCAGGAGCGATCCCTGTTCCGGGATCTGCAGATACTCTTCAAGACTCTCAGCGTCGTCATCCGGGCGCTGGGGTCTTTCTGAGCCGGCGTCATCGGGCCGGCTGCGCGAAAGGATTGAATGGCTGACGCGGTCCACCAGGAAACACCGTTCGACCTGCAGCGCTATCTCCACCTTCTGTGGAGACGGAAGTGGCTCATCGCGGGCTTCGCCGCGGTCCTGACGGTGGCGGTGGGAGTCGGCACCTATTTCCAGCCGAAGCTGTACGAGGCCAAGGTGACCCTCCTCGCCGGTCGGGACAGCCCGCGTCTCTTGACCTCCGATCCGATCCCCGGCGAGCGGATCGGTCAGCGGGACTATCTGAAGACTCAGGCCGCGATCCTGACCAGCCGCAGCCTCCTCCAGGGGGCGATCAAGGACCTGATGAAGGAAGGCTTCTACGGTCAGGTGGACCCCGCGAAGATCGAGGAGAAATCCCTGGCCGCCGCCGCCGAGCTGCAGCGCCGGGTGCGGGTCGTGACCACGGAGGACACGCAGGTGATCTCCGTCATCGTGGAAGGAGGGCTGCCGGACCGGGTCGCCCGCATCGCCAACGCCATCGCCGACGAGTTCGTCAACAGCAACGAGGAATCCAGAGTGTCGATGGCGAACCAGGCGGTCGCCTGGCTCACCACCAAGCTGGCCGAGCAGCGCGTCAAGCTGACCGCCGCGGAGGACGACCTGAGGGCGTACAAGGAGAAGGAGAAAATCGTCGCCCCGGATGACGCCGATCCCTTCTCGACGTTGAACCTGAGCCGGCTCAACGACGACTACCTGACCACCCGGTTCCAGCTGATGGAGAAGCAGGCGCGGCTCGCCGCGATGAAGAAGAGCCGCGAATCCCATTCCGCGAAGGGCCGGGCCTCCGCGGCCGCGTCCCTGGACCTGGAGATTCAGCGCAAGCTCCGGGAGAGCCTGGAGGCCGAATACGTCCAGGCCCAGGTCGATCTCCGGAATCTGTCGCAGCGCTATGGTCCGGAGCATCCCGACATCATCACGCTCAAGGAGAAGGTGGCGAAGATTGCCAAGGAGCTGGAGAACGTCGGCGACACCCCCGCCCGCCCTGAAGAGGCGCCCGTGGTCACGCAGGCCCAGATCGCCGATCTCCAGGCCGAGGTGACTGCTCTGACCCAGAAGGAATCGGCCCTGGCGAGCACTCTCGAAGCGTACAAGGCGCAGGCCCGCAGCCAGTCGAAGACCGCGATCGGCTATTCGCTGCGCAAGCAGGCGGTCGACCTGAACCGCCAGACGTACAACGATCTCCTGGCGCGTCTCAACGACGCGCAGCTCTCCGGCCAGATCAAGGTCAACACGGTCAAGGTCCTGGACCGGGCCGAGCCGCCCAAGGGGCCGGTGGAGCCCCAGCCGGCGCGCAACCTGATGGTGGCGGTCCTTCTGGGACTGGTGCTCGGAGTCGGTCTCGCCATTCTCGCGGAGAACCTCGACCGTGGCATCAAGAATCCCGAAGAGGCGGTGCGCTACCTGCGTCTGCCGCTCCTCACCGTCATTCCAGGATTCGGTCTCGGCCGGGGCGTCGGGAAGGAGGAGGGGAAGGCCAAGCTCGTCACGATCGACGAGCCGCGCTCGCACGCCGCCGAGTGCTATCGGAACCTGAGGACCTCCATCCTGTTCTCGACCGGGCATCCCGTGCCCAAGACGATCCTGATCACCAGCGCGGTGGGCGGCGAGGGCAAATCGACCACCGCCGCCAACCTGGCGGTGGTGATGAGCCAGAACGGCCGGAAGGTCCTGCTGATCGACGGCGATCTCCGGAGACCGGCCCTGCATCGTTACTTCACGCGGCAGAAGGGCGGCGGCATCGTCCGCCTCCTGAAGGAGACCTGCCGGCCGGAGGAGGCGGTGCAACGCTCCTTCGTCGAGAATCTCGATCTTCTCCTGTGTCACGAGGCTCCGAGCAATCCCTCCGAGCTTCTCGGGTCGAGCCGGATGCTCAGCATGATCGCGCACTTCCGTGAGCGCTACGACGTCGTGGTGATCGACTCCCCCGTGGTCGTCTCGGTCGCGGACTCTCTCATCCTGGCGTCGAGGGCCGAGGCGATCGTCATGGTGCACCGCCCCGGCGCGGCGAGCCGGGAGATGGTGCGGCACGCGCGCGAGAGCCTCGACCAGGTGAAGGCCAACATCCTCGGTCTGGTCCTGAACAACGTCGACCTCGAGGCGCAGCCGTACGCCTATTCGCACCATCGCTACTACGGCTACGGCATGGAGGACGAGCCGAAGCCACGGAACGACCGGGTGGGGAAGAAGGCGTGAAGCTCGTCATCCAGATCCCCTGCCTGAACGAGGAGGCGACGCTGCCCATCACGCTGACCGGCCTGCCGCGCGCCCTGCCTGGCGTGGACTCCATCGAGGTCCTGGTGATCGACGACGGCAGCACGGACGGAACGGTGGAGGTCGCGCGGCGGATGGGGGTCGACCATGTGGTGAGGCTGCCCCGACATCAGGGGCTGGCCGCCGCGTTTCGCGTCGGGCTGGAGGCGAGCCTGAAGCTGGGAGCCGACATCATCGTGAACACCGACGCCGACAACCAGTACGAGCCCCGCGATATCGGGCGTCTGGTGCAGCCGATCCTCGACGGTCGTGCCGACATGGTCGTCGGCGACCGCCAGGTTCAGGAAATCCGGCACTTCTCGGCGATCAAAAAGCTGCTGCACCGGGTCGGGGACTGGGTGATGGTGCGGCTCTCCGGAATCGAGCTTCTCGATTCCACCAGCGGATTCCGGGCGTACAGCCGGGAAGCGGCGCTGCGGCTCAACGTCTTCTCGAAGTTCACGTACACGCTGGAGACGCTGATCCAGGCCGGCAAGAAGCATCTGACCGTGGCGCACGTGCCGGTGCGGGTCAACGAGAAGCTGAGAGAATCCCGTCTCTTCCCGGGCCTCTGGTTCTACCTGAAACGATCGGCCAGCACCATGGTCCGGATCTACTCGATGTACGAGCCCCTGAAGATCTTCTCGTATCTGGGTGCCCTCGTCGGTGGCGCCGGAGTGCTGCTGCTGGTGCGCTTTCTCTATTACACCCTGGTCTCCGCGGGACCGGTCGGCAAGATCCAGTCCCTCCTGGCCGGCGTCGCGCTGATCGCGATGGGGCTGCTGCTCGGTCTGATCGGGGTCGTGAGCGACCTGATCGCCGCCAACCGCACGCTGGTGGAAGACATCCAGTATCGGGTGCGCCGGATGGAGCTGCAGGCTCCCGGTCACGAGGCCGAAACATCCGGGACGGCGCGCCTGGAAGCCCTCCCTCCGAAGGCGCTCGCGGGGAGAGACCGATGACCCGCCGGACGATCCTGGTGACCGGCGGCGCCGGATTCATCGGCACGCACCTGACATCGGCCCTGATCGAGAAAGGCCATCGGGTGCGGGTGCTCGACGTCCTGGATCCGCAGGTCCACGGCTCCGGCCCCGGCCGGCCGAGCGCTGAAGACATCGAGATGATCCGGGGGGATCTGCTGGACCCCGACGCGCTGAGTCGCGCCCTGGCCGGCGCGGAGGTCGTGTTCCACCTGGCGGCCGCCGTGGGGGTGGGGCAGTCGATGTACGAAGCGGCGCGCTATACCCGCGTCAACAGCGTCGGGACCGCGATGCTGATGGAACGAATCACCGCGCCGGGGTCGCGGGTGGAGAAGGTGATCGTTGCCTCCTCGATGTCGATCTACGGCGAGGGTCGGTATCGCTGCGCCGCGTGCGGTCCCGTGGCGCCCGAGCTTCGCAGCCGGGAGCAGCTCCTCGATGGACGATGGGAGCCGCCCTGTCCCGGCTGCGGGGAGCGCCTCGAGGCCGTGCCCACCGACGAGTCCAAGCCGCTGAATCCGACCTCGGTCTACGGGGTGACCAAGCGCAGCCAGGAGGAGACCGTCCTGGTGATGGGCCGGTCGTACGGAATCCCGGCGGTCGCGCTCCGCTATTTCAACGTCTACGGCCCCGGCCAGGCCCTCTCCAATCCGTACACCGGCGCGGCGGCGATCTTCGCGAGCCGTCTCCTCCACCAGCAGCCCCCCTGCCTGTTCGAGGACGGGGAGCAGGGACGCGATTTCACGCACGTGAGCGACATCGTCCAGGCGAATCTTCTGGCCATGGAGAGGAGCGAGGCCGACGAGCAGGCGCTCAACGTCGGGACCGGGGTCCTGACCTCGATCCTGGATCTCGCGCGCGGTCTGACCCGGAAGCTGGCTCCGGACGACGGAGTGGCGCCCAGAATCCTGGGAACGTTCCGGGAGGGCGACATCCGGCACTGCTACGCCGACATCGCGCGGATCCGGACGCTGCTGGGGTACGAGCCCAGGGTGAGGATCGAACAAGGGTTCGACGGCCTCGCCGCGTGGGCCCGCACGCAGGAGTCGGTGGACCGGTTCGATCGGGCGGCCGCCGAGCTGGTTTCGCGCGGCCTGGTGATTGGAAGATGAAAGGAGACAACGGGACGATGTTCAGAGCGCTGGTGACCAACCCGCCCTGGCCGGGAGACGGCTTCGGGGCGCGATCCTCGGTCAGGTGGCCGCACAAGCGGAAGGACAAGAAGCTCGAGTACCCGATTTTCCTCTCGTACGCCGTCGCCCTGACCCGGGCGGCCGGCGTCGAGACCTCCTTCCTGGACGGCGTGTGCGATGAGCTGGGGACCGAGGCGTACGCGGCCGAGGTCGATCGACTCGCGCCCGATTTCATCGCCATGGAGTGCTCCACCCCCTCCATCGACCACGACCTCGCGTCGGTGCGCCGCATCAAGGAGCGCCGGCCCCGCGTCTTCATCGCCCTGATGGGATCGCACGCGACCTATTTCCACCAGCAGCTCCTCCAGGAGAACCCGGAGGTGGACGCCATCATCCGCGGCGAGTTCGAGATCACCATCCGTGAGATCGCCCTCGCCCTGAAGAACGGGGCGCCGCTTTCGGGAGTCGCCGGTCTGACGTTCCGTGAGGGTCCATCGATCCGGGTCAATCCGGAGCGGCCGTTCGACATCGACCTCGACACCTGGCCCTACCCGGCCCGGGACATCGTGCCGATCGGGAAGTACCAGACCGCCCAGTACCAGGGGCGCAACGGCACCTTCATGCTCTCCAGCCGTGGCTGCCCCTACCGGTGCACCTTCTGCCTGTGGCCCGGCACGATGGTCGGACGGGACTTCCGCGCCCGCCGGCCGGAGTCGGTGGTCGACGAGATGGAGCACCTGGTGAACCACTACGGAGTGGACGACATCTATTTCGACGACGACACCATGACCATCGATCGCGAGCGTCTTCTGGAAATCTGCCGGCTGATCCAGAAGCGCGACCTCAAGGTCCACTGGATCGCCATGGGCCGGGTCGACACGGTGGACGAGGAGCTTCTGAGCGAGATGCGCAAGGCCGGGTGCGACAACATCTATCTCGGGGTGGAGTCGGGCTCGCCGGAGATCCTGAAGCGTCTCAAGAAGGGCGTCCAGCTGCCCCAGGTCGAGCGCGCCTTCCGGATCGCCCGGAAGGTCGGCGTCAAGACCCAGGCCTTTTTCATGCTGGGTGGGCCTGGAGAAACCCAGGAGACGCTGAAGGAGACGATCGAGTTCGCCGTCCGTCTGGACCCCGACAACGCCCAGTTCGCCGCGGCGGTCCCGTACCCGGGGACGGAGATGTACGAGGAGTCCCTGCGCAAGGGATACCTGAAGGCCAGCAGCTGGGAGGACTACGCCGCCCGGGACATCGTGCTGGAGACCGAGACGCTGTCCCGTCTCGACCTGGAGAAGGCCCGTCTGGAGGCATACCGCCGCTTCTACCTCAGGCCCCGCTTCATCCTGCGCACGGCGCTGCGTCTGACGAGCCTGCGCGAGGTCCGTCGGGTCTTCCGGGGAACGCTGTCGATCGTCAGCCGGCTGATCTACTTCTCCAAGAACGTGAAGAGGAAGGCACGGGGGACGCCGCCCGGCGCCTTGGAGCATGCCTGAGGATGACCGTCTGCTATTGGGGAACCTACGACAGCGAGTATCCGCGCAATCGGATTCTCATGGCGGGTCTCAGGGCCAGCGGCGTCGAGGTGCGCGAATGTCACTTCCCGCTCTGGAAGGACACCGCGCAGAAAGTGCGGCAGGCGCGCTCGGGATGGGCGCGGCCCGGACTGATCCTCCGGTGGGCGCGGGCCTACGTCACCCTCTCGGCGCGCTTCCTGGTCTCGCCACGCCCGGACTTCTTGTTCGTCGGCTACTCGGGTCACTTCGATGTGTTCCCGGCCTGGCTGCTCTGCCGCGTGCGGCGCGTCCCGCTGATCTTCGACGCCTTCCTGAGCCTCTACGACTCGATCGTGCTCGATCGAGGCGCCCTGGCGCGGCGCGGATTCAAGGCGAGGCTCCTGGCCTGGGTGGATCGCAACGCCTGCCGTCTCGCCGATCGTGTCCTCCTGGACACGCGCTCGCACGCCGAGTTCTTCCGCGAGACCTTCGGCCTGCCCGCCGAGAAATTCTGGGTGCTCCCGATCGGCGCGGATGACCGCGTCTTCCGTCCCGATCGAGGCGCGTCGCGGAATGGCCGCCCCTACACCGTGCTCCACTTCGGACGCTATATTCCCCTGCACGGCCTGGAGACGGTGGTCCGGGCGGCCAGGCTGCTGGAGGACAGGGGCGCCGCATGCCGGTTCCTGATGGTGGGCGATGGCGAGGAGAGAGCGCGCATCGAGATCCTGGCCCGGCAGCTCCGGTTGCGCAGCGTGGAGTTCCGCGCCCCCGAGACTCCGGAGCGCCTGGCCAGGACGATGCGCGAGGCCGATCTCTGCCTGGGGATCTTCGGGGAGACCGGCAAGGCCTCCCGGGTGATTCCGAACAAGGTGTACGAGGCGATGGCGGCCGGGAAGCCGGTCATCACCGGCGACTCTCCCGCCGCCCGGGAGCTGCTGACGAACGAGGCGGACTGCCTGCTCTGCAGCCGAGGGGATCCCGGGGCGCTGGCGGACGCGATCCTGCGGCTCCGGAACGACGCCGCCCTGGCGGAGCGTCTCGCGCTCGCGGGCCGGAAGCGGTTCCAGGAGAAGGCCGCTCCCGACGTGATCGGCCGGCTGCTCGTCGAGCGGCTCGAGGGATGGAAAGGGCATCATGACCGCGCGGCTTGAACGAAGCACGCGATCGGAATGGACCTGGGTGATCCTGCTCCTGGGGCTGGCGCTCGCGTTGCGCGTCGGGTTCGTGTTTTTCGAGCAGCCCGGTTTCTATTTCGAGGACTCGCTCGACTACGACCACGCCGCGCGGGCGTTCCTCGAGACCGGGCACTTCTACGCCAAGTATTACCGGTTCCCGCTCTACCCGCTCGTCATGGCGGCCAGCTACAGGATGTTCGGGACGGGCCTGACCCCTTTCCGGATCATCCAGGCCCTGTTCGGGACCGCGACCTGCTTGTGTGTCTGGGTCCTCGGCCGCCGGCTCTTCGGCGTCCGCGCCGGGCTCCTGGCGCTCCTCGGTATGGCCGTCTTTCCGGTTCAGGTGGTCCTGGCTGGAATCGAGTATCCCGTGCTCCTCGGAACGTTCCTGATCTGGGGAGTCCTGACGCTGCTCGCTGGCGACCCGGCGGAGGCCGTCCATCGCACCGCCCGCCTGATCCTGATCGGAGCGGGAGTCGCCATCTCCGCCATGCTGTTCGAAGGGGGATGGGTGCTCGCTCTCTTCATCTGCCTGTGGAGCTATTTCCGGCCGCCTGCGGGACGTGTCGGCCGGCGCTCGGTGGGCATCGTCGCGCTCTCGTTCGTCGTGGTCATGTCGCCCTGGCTTTACGTCATGAGCGAGAGCGGCGACTACAGGCAGCTGATTCTGCGCCCCGGTCTTCACCTGCCCTCGGCCCCCGGGGTGGAGCCACCCCTCTGGGAAGGGAGCGGCGAGAACCTGCTCGTGTCCAAGCTGTCGGGCCTGGCGCGAAATCCGTGGTGGACGGTGCGGTATGCCTGGGGCGAGTTCATCCACTTCTGGAATCCTTATCCCGACCGGCTCACCTCGGCCGACGAGGCCTTTCGGGAGAAACTCCATGAGAGCGACGCGCGCATGACCGTCGACAATTCTCTGGTCAGCGATCGTTCTCGATGGCTCTACGCGGCGGGATTCGGGGCGCTGCTCGTCGCCGCGCTCATCGGGGGACTGGTGGCACTGCGAGCCGTTCCGGGCTCCGGCCTGGTGACCGCGTGGCCGGTCATGCTGGCGGCCTGCTACGCTCCGTTCTTCACGCAGATGCGCTACCGCATCCCCGCGGACCCCGCGTTCATTCTCCTGGGAGCCTTCGCAGCGGACCTGACCCTGAAGACGTCGCTGTGGCGCGAGCTTCTCGCGTCGCTGAAGGCCCTCTGGGAAGGATGGAAGCGGATCGCGGAGAAGATCGCGGCGGTGCAGACGCTGATTCTGCTGTTTCTCCTGTTCGTCGCGGGGATGGGTCCGATCTCCCTGTTGATGAGATGCTTCCGCAGGGACCCGATGCAGTCTCCGAAGGCTCCCGGATCGTTCTGGGCCGTGCGGGAGCGCACCCGCGAAAGGATGGAAGAGTGTCTGAAACAATTCTGAGCGAGAGGCGAGCGTGAACATCCTGGGAATCTCCTGTTTCTATCACGACTCCGCCGCGTGTCTCATCCAGGACGGCCGACTGGTCGCAGCGGCTTCCGAGGAGCGCTTCACCCGCAAGAAGCACGACGAGGGCTTCCCTCATCAGGCCATTCGGTACTGCCTGAAGGCGGGAAGGATCTCCGAGAAAGATCTCGACTACGTGGGGTTCTACGACAAGCCTTTCCTGAAGTTCGAGCGGCTCCTCTCCACGTATCTTTCGACGTTCCCGCGGGGATTCCGCTCCTTCTCCAAGGCGATGCCGGTCTGGCTGAAAGAGAAGCTCTGGATTCCCCAGATGATCAGGAAAGAGCTCAAGTACGAGGGGAAAATCCTGTTCACCGAGCATCATCTGTCACATGCCGCCAGCGCCTTCCTGGTGAGCCCCTTCAGGGAAGCGGCGATCCTCACGGTGGACGGCGTGGGGGAATGGGCCACGGCGAGCTACGGCGTCGGGAGGGATCGGGAGATCGATCTCTTCAAGGAGATCCGGTTCCCTCACTCCCTGGGACTCCTCTACAGCGCCTTCACCTACTATCTGGGATTCAAGGTGAACAGCGCGGAGTACAAGGTCATGGGCCTGGCCCCGTATGGCGTTCCCCGGTACGTCGATCAGGTGAGGAGGCTGATCGAAGTCAAGGATGACGGCAGCTTCGAGCTGGACATGCGCTATTTCTCCTACCACCACGGGCTCCGTATGGTGAACGGCCGCTTCTCGGCGCTGTTCGGCGGCCCTCCCCGCGACCCCGAGTCCAAGCTGGAGCAGAGGCACAAAGACATCGCCGCGTCGGTGCAGAAGGTGACCGAGGAGGTCATGCTCAAGATGGCCTCGTGCCTGCACCGCGAGACCCGGATGGACAACCTCTGTCTGGCGGGCGGCGTCGCCCTGAACTGCGTGGCGAACGGCCGGATTCTCAGGGAAGGGCCTTTCAAGGATCTGTTCATCCAGCCCGCCGCCGGGGACGCGGGCGGCTCTCTGGGCGTCGCGGCTTACATCTATCACTCCCTCCTCGGCAATCCGCGGATGCCCCCGATGGAGGACGCCTACCTCGGTCCGGAATACAGCGAGGACGAGATCCTCGAGACCCTCACGCGGTACGGCGCTCCCTACCGGCGGCTGGAGCGGGACGAGCTGGTGCGTGAGGTGGCGGCGCTCATCGAGGGGCAGACCGTCATCGGCTGGTTCCAGGGGAGGATGGAATTCGGTCCCCGGGCGCTCGGCAGCCGGAGCATCCTCGCCGATGCCCGGAATCCCGAGAACAAGGACGTGGTGAATCTCAAGATCAAGTTCCGGGAGAGCTTCCGGCCCTTCGCGCCCTCGGTGCTCGAGGAGAGAATCGCGGACTACTTCGAGATCGATCGGCCCAGCCCTTACATGCTCCTGGTGGCGCCGGTCCGCGAAGGGAAGCGCGTCATCCCCTCCGTGACCCACGTGGATCACTCGGCACGAATCCAGAGCATCAATCGCAGGCAGAATCCGCTTTATTACGATCTGATCCAGGAGTTCGAGAGGCGCACCGGCGTTCCGGTCATCATCAACACCTCGTTCAACGTGCGCGGCGAGCCAATCGTTTGCTCCCCGGACGATGCCTACAGGTGCTTCATGAGAACGCAGATGGATTACCTGGTCGTGGGGCCGTACCTCCTGGACAAGAGGGACCAGCCCGCTTTCAATGAGATGAAGGACTGGCGTGAAGAATTTCAGCTCGATTGACCGGAACAGGAAAGGGACGAGAGAACGATGAGTCTCAAGAGCTCGATCGCCGATAAGGTTCAGTTCGCCAGCGAATTCTGGGGTTTCCTCAAGGTGCGAAAGAAGTGGTGGCTCGCCCCCATCATCATCCTTTGCATCCTCCTGGGAATTCTGATCGTTCTGACGCAGGGCTCCGCCCTGGCGCCGTTCATCTACACCATCTTCTAGAACCGGCGCGAAGAGGTCCCGTTGGAACCCACCCGCCCTCAGGGCCTCGTCAGTGCGGTCGTTGTCGCCCGAAACGAAGCGGCCACGCTGAGGATCTGTCTGACCGCCGTCCGTCGGGCGCTGGACGCCCTGGGCGGAGGGGACATCCTTCTGGTCGATTCCGCCTCATCGGACTCGACGGCGCGTGTCGGGACCGCATCGGGTTGCCGCGTCATCACCGTTCGGAAGGCCGCCCGAATCTGTCCGTCGGCCATGCGCCGGCTCGGAGCCTCCCGGACCGAGTCGCGCTACATCCTCTTCCTGGACGGCGACTGCGAGCTGGAGAGCGAGTTCCTTCCCGCGGCTCTCCAGGCGATGGAAGCCGACCCGTTGCTGGGTGTCGTCGCGGGGCGCAGGCGCGATTTCTACCGTACGGGTCAGGCGCTCCTTCCCGCGAGCGCGGAGTACTACGGAGACCACGGCGCCCTCAGAGCCGGCTTGCTCCCCACCTATGGAGGCTGCGCGCTCTACCGTCGCCGCGCCCTCGATGAGGCGGGATCGTTCGATCCGTTCCTGAGAGCCAAGGAAGAAGAGGATCTGGCTCAGCGGATCACGGCCGCGGGATATCGCATCGAGGTGATCCCTGTCCCGATGATCCGGCACATGACGGTGCCCAGGGAGAGCTTTCGACGGCTGCTGCGCTCGCTCCGGCACGGCTTCTATCTCGGTCGGGGACAGGCCGCCAGGATCTTTCTTTCCCGCGGAGAGGTGCGGGCGGCCTTCCGAGGGACGGATCGCGTCCTGTTCACGCTGGCACACCTGACCCTGGGGATCCTTTGTCTGTGGGCGGCACGTCGGGGGATCGGGTGGCCGATGATGGCCTGGCTCGGTCTGTCGACGGCGGTCTTCGCCGTTTTCGTGGCGCGCACCCGCAGCCTTTCGCGCGTCATCTTCTACTGCTTCGAATGGCTGGTGCAGGGCGTTTGCCTTCTCCTGGGTTTCGCGTCCCCCCGTCGCGCGGCCCGTTCCTTCTGGTGGAAGGGAGAGGAGTGGCCTGCGGCGACGAGCGGTCTCGATTGTCTGCCCAAGGTCCTCCTGGCCGGGCCGTTTCCCACTCCACCCCACAGCGGGGGCGTGGAGAAGGGCGTGGCTCTCCTGCTGCAGAGCGACCTGGCCCGCCGGACGTCCATGCGGCTCTTCAATACCTACCGCGCCCAGGATTCAACCCGACCCCTGCTGTCCCGGCTGAGTTATCAGCTCGGGATGATCCGTCGATTCAGGAGAGAGCTCACCACCGAGCCGCTCGACGTCGTCCATGTGAAAACCAGCAGCGGCATCAACTTCCACCAGAACGCCCTGTATACCTTGGTGGCTCGTCTGTCGGGTGTCCCTGTGATCCTGCAGATTCACAGCGGTCGCTTCGAGATCTTCTATAGAGAGAGCATCTTCCCGCTGCGGGTCTGGATCCGCTCGGCCCTCGTGCGCTCAAGGCTGGTGGCGGTCCTCTCTCATTCGTGGGCCGAGCGGGTCGCCTCGATCGCACCGAGGTCCAGGATACGGGTGGTTCCCAATGGGCTGGATGGGGACGAGGTGGCGGCCTTGTGCAGCGGCGGGGAAATCCGGCCCAGTCACGTCTTCTTTCTGGGGACCGGCCGCGATGAACTGAACCGCGAGAAGGGGCTCGACGACCTCCTGGTGGTGCTCCCGGATCTCGCGCGACGACACCCCCAGAGTCGGTGGATCCTCGCGGGGCTGCGCGATGTGGACGCAACCCACGCCCGGTTGCGGCCAGCGCTGACGGATCCTTCCGGCCAGGAGCGGCTGGTCTGCCTGGGGCGCGTGGACGCCCTCAGGAAGTGGGAGCTCCTCAAGACCAGCGCCATCCTCGTTCTGCCCTCGTATTTCGAGAACATGCCGAACATCCTCCTGGAGGCGATGGCCGCCGGCATGGGAGTCGTGGCGAGCGACGTGGGTGCGATTCCCGAGATGCTCGGGTACGGGGAGGGGGGATTGCTCGTTCCTCCCGGGGACCGAGCTGCTCTCTCGAGCGCCCTGGACCGGCTGCTTTCTTCGCCCGCCCTGGTCCGCGCCCAGGGGAAAAGGAACCGACAGATCGTCCTGCGCGACTACAGCATGGCGATCGTCGAGCGCAGGCTGGAGGATCTCTATCTCGAGGCGGCGGGCTGGCCGGTCACGGGCGAGCAGACCCACGCGTCACCCGACGCCGCTCTGGCGACATGAGCGCTCTTCAGGCTTGCAGCACAGGGGACCGCGCGGCCGCCGACGAAAGAGCGTCCATCGGCCGCTGGGTGTTCATCACCTGGTATCCGTACTGCCGAAGAAGCGATGCCCTGGGAGAGCAGCTGGGGGCCCCCTCGTACCTGATTCACTACCTGAAGTTCAAGACGCCGGCCCTGGCGCCCTTCAAGTATGTTCTTCAGGCTCTGAAAACCGTCTGGATCCTCCTTCGCGAGCGGCCCGATGGGGTCCTGGTCGCCAATCCTCCGGTCGTGGCCCCGCTGATCGTCTGGCTCTTCTCGCCGCTGCTGCGCTATCGATTCATCGTCGATGCGCATTCGGGAGCCTTCCAGCACGCGCGCTGGAGCTGGTCCTTGCCGCTGCAGCGATTTCTCGCCAGGAGGGCGCTGGCCAGCATCGTCACGAACGAGCACATGGCGACCATCGTGCGATCGTGGGGGGCCCGTGTGAAGCTGGTGCAGGACCTTGCCTTGAATCTGGATCCCGACGGACGAAGGGTCCGGCGCGGCGGGTTCCACGTCGTCTTCGTCTGCACCTATTCGGTGGACGAGCCAGTGGAGGCGGTGATCGACGCGGCGCGCCGGCTCCCGGAGGTCCAGTTCTCCTTCACCGGGGATCCGTCTTACGCGCCCCGGGGGTTCCGCGACCGGGTCCCGTCGAACGTCCATCTCACCGGGTTCCTCCCGGACGCCGACTACCTGGCGCTCCTGCGCGGCGCGGACGCGATCCTGGTTCTTACGCGGGAGGATCACACCATGCAGCGCGGCGGGTACGAAGCGGTGTCGCTCGGCAAGCCGCTGATCACCTCCGACTGGCTGCTGCTCCGGGAGGTGTTCTCCCGTGGCACAGTGCACGTGGACAACTCTCCGGAGGCGATCGCGGCCGCCGTCCGGCGCGTCCAGGATCAACCGGAAGCCTACCGTCGCGACATGGCGGAGCTGAGGCGCACCAGGGCGGCTGTCGTGGCCACGCAGGTCGGAGAGCTGAGGCGGCTCTGCCAGGTCCCTGTCCGGGCGAGAAGCGCATGAGGGTGGTCGTGCTCGGCCTGGGGTACGTCGGCTCGGTCTGCGCCGGATGTCTGGCGCGGGACGGGTTCGAGGTGACCGGCATCGACATCAGCGAGGCGAAGGTCAGGCTTGTCCAGTCCGGAAAGAGCCCGGTCCTGGAGCCCGGTCTGGAGGAGATCATCCGGGAGGCGCAGGCAGCGGGCCGGCTGCGCGCGGCGACGGCCCTGGATGAGGAGGCGAGAGGGGCGGATGCCTTCCTGGTGGCGGTCGGCACGCCCTCGGCGCGCAACGGCTCGTCCGATCTGTCCCATCTCCTGCGCGCGCTCACTCAGCTCGGGGACGCCCTGAAGGGCCTCGCCGGATTCCAGATCGTCAATGTGCGGAGCACCGTGCCGCCCGGTACCATGCGGGGCAAGGTGATCCCGCTTCTCGAGGAACGGAGCGGACGCAAGGTCGGGAAGGATCTAGGGGTCGCGATGAATCCCGAGTTCCTGCGCGAGGAGACCTCCATCAAGGACTACGATTCCGCCCCCTTCGATCTGTGCGGCGTTTCCGATGCCCGCTCGGCCGACCTGATGCGGCGGCTGTATGCCGGGAAGAACCGACCGTTCCACGCCACCTCGCTGGAGACGGCGGAGCTGGTGAAATACGTCAACAACGCCTTCCACGCTCTCAAGGTGACCTTCGCGAACGAGATCGGTCGCCTGGCGCGCACGCTGGGCGTGGACAGCCTGGAGGTCATGCGGCTGCTCTGCGAGGACCGACGGCTGAACATCTCTCCCGCGTATCTCCGCCCCGGCATGGCCTTCGGCGGGTCGTGTCTTCCGAAGGATCTGCGGGCGCTCGTCTATGAGGGCAGGCGCAGGGACGTGCCGGTGCCGTTGCTCGAATCGATCCTGGCGAGCAACGAGACGCATCTCAAGGCCGCGATGGCGAAGATCCTGTCGTACGGCCGCCCCCGAACCACGGTGCTGGGCCTCAGCTTCAAGGCCGGCACCGACGATCTGCGGGAGAGCGCGATGGTGCTCCTGGTGGAGGGCCTGCTCGGCAAGGGTGTGCCCGTGAAGATCTACGACCGCAACGTGCATCTCTCGGCTTTGGTGGGGACGAACAAGGAGTACATCCAGCAGGAGCTGCCGCACGTCGGGTCGCTCCTGGTGGAGTCGCTTCCGGACGCGCTGAGGGATGCCGAGGTGGTCGTGGTCGGCACGGACGACCCGGAGGTCGATCGCGTTCCGGGCCTGCTCCGGGAGGGGCAGGTCCTCATCGATCTGTTTGGGAGGCTGGTGGCGGGCGGGAAGGTGCGCCCCGAAGGGATCTGCTGGTGACGATGTCGACGGTCCGCGAGAACCTGATGACCGGGAGCCGCGGTCTCGCGAGACGGCTGCGACAGGTCCATGTCGTCATGACGGTTGCGGTGGCGTTCGTGCTGCTCGTCGCCGGCGCCGGCGCCGCCCTCAATCTGCGATCCCCGAAATACGTCGGCGCCGTGATCGTCGTGAGCCTGGCGGGCGCCGTCTTCCTTGCGCTTCCGAAAAAGTACAACTTCTTCCTCTACGCCGCCGGGTTCACCATGCCGTATTTCGTCGAGTTCATCCTGGTCCAGCGCGATAGGGCGATCCTCGCCGTCACCGGGACGATCCTGGTGATCGGCATCCTGGCGATCGTCGGCGCCGCCACCGGCACCATGACCCGATCGACGCTGACGCTCGTGCCGGGCGTGAGCGTTTCGGTGCTCATCCTGATCATGGCGTGGATGCTCTCTCTGGTGAACACGACCGATCGAACGCTCACGCTCATATCGCTCCTCCAGGAAGTCGAGATGCTCTTCATCTTCCTGGTGCTGGTGAACGCCATGAAGGACAGGGAGCACGCCATTATCTTTCTCCGAGGCCTTTTCCTCGGGTTCGCCATCCAGTGCGTGATCTACGTGATCCAGAACGCCATCGGGCTTTCCTTCGACATTGTGGGGAACACACAGTACACGGGGGCCACCGACCTGGAGGCCGGACGCATCGGGAGCCAGCGTGGAACTTTTGCCAATGCGCCCGCCACCGCGGCCCTTTATTTTTCGCTCATGACGCTCGCGCTGACCGGCCTCTACCTTTCACGGGAAAGGCTGCCGATTCGGCTGATGCCGCTCGTCGGCATGATGATGGGCCTCGGATGCCTGGTGCTGTCCGCCAAACGCGCGCCCATGTCGGGCTTCGCGCTGGCACTCGTGGTCATGGTCGCTCTCCTGCCCCGGCACGCTCCCGGGGCGCTTCCAAGACTTCTGCCGGTCGTCGTGAGCCTGGCTCTTGCATTCCTCGTCTGTCTTCCTGTCTTCGTTCTGCGGGCGAACGCCAACCATGAGGCCGCCCTGGAGGAACGCACGAATCTGACGCGTGTCGCGTGGAACATGTACGATGCTCATCCACTCGTGGGCGTGGGTCTCGGGACCTACGACAGCGTCAAACGGGACTACCTTCCTCCCGACTGGTCGGGCTGGCTTTACACAGTACACACACGATACCTGCTCATCCTGGCGGAGACGGGGGCTGTCGGCTTCGTCGCGCTCCTGCTGCTTTACCTCATGGTCCTGAGAGAGGCCTATCGGGGGATCAGGTCGATCGCGCCTGAGTTCAGGGCGCTTCAGGTCTCCCTGGTGGCCGGTCTCGTGGCCATCTACTGGGAGCAACTCTGGGACATCTTCAACAGCCGCCAGCAGGCGTATCTGTTCTGGTTCACGGCCGCCCTGGCGGTGGCGCTTCCGAGAGCCCTGCCTCCGGTGCAAGCCAGGGAAGGGGCGTGAGTCCGCGGATCCGCGCGCGAGGAGCCAACCTGCTCCTCGCGCTCGCATCGGTTGCCGTGACGCTGGGTGGCTTCGAGATTGCCTTGCGCATCTTTCTGCCGCAGAAGCTCTATCGCTTCCCGGCGGGTCTTTTTCGGAACGATCCCGATCTGGTCTTCGCTCTGAATCCCGGCTTCCAGGGAACGCTCGCCAATCCGGAATACACGACGCACGTGCGTGTCGATGCCATGGGATTGCGCGGCCCCGAGCACGGGCCCAAGCCGCCGGGGATGCTCCGCGTGCTGGGAATGGGCGACTCCTTCGTCTCCGCATTCAACATGGAGGAGTCGGCCACGTTCCTTTCCGTCGCGGAGGCTTCGCTCCGTTCGGATTTTCCCGACAGGACCCTGGAGATCGTCAACGCCGGGACACCCAACTACGGCACCTGGCACGAGCTGCGACTCTTCCGGAGAATCGCACCCGGTCTGATGCCCGATGCGGCCGTCTTGTGCGTCTACGTGGGCAACGACCTGGACGATAATCTCCATCCCCGTCAGGCGACCGTGACGAACGGTCTTCTCCTGGAACGCCAGCATCACCCCGGGATTCTCCCGTATCCGATTCGGTCGTGGCTGCAACAGAACTCCATGTCCTATGTGTTCCTCTGGAACGCCTGGAACCGGATCCGTCCGTGGTTCGGCAAGCCCGAGACCGATCCGCTGCACGGAGACAAGGACCTGGCTTCTCCGGATGAGCCCGGCTACGTGGAGGAAGGGTACCGCGTCAGCGGCGACCTTCTCCGGCAGATGCGTGAAGAGGCGGGGGCCCGCGGGATCCCGCTCCTCCTGGTGCTCGTCCCGACGGAATACCAGGTCTACCGGGCCCGGTTCGAAACGATGGTGCGGCGCCAGGGAGACGACCCCTCGCGCTTCGACCTCGATCGTCCCTCGAAACGCTGGGCCGCCCTGGCACGGGCGAACGACTTGCCAGTCCTGGACCTCCTGCCCGTCTTCCGTGCTCACGTGGAAGGTCCGTACCTTTATATGAGTCTCGATGGTCACCTGACCGTGGAAGGCAATCGGCTGGCGGGAGAGGCGATCGCCGGAGCCCTGCGGCCCCTCCTCGGTACCTTTCTCGCGAAACGCGCTTCATGAGCAGGGCCCTCCTCGTTGCGCGACACAGGGCGTCGGGCTGGCAGGCCGATGGCGTGGTGCCACTGCTCGACGAGGCGGAAAGCGCCACGCATGCGGCTCTTTGTGCGGCCGGTGTCTCCGTGGAGGTGACCGGTGAGAAGGCCCCCTGGCTCGATACGATCCTGAGGGAACATCGCTTCGTGGTGATGGCTCGTCCCACGGAAGAGACCTTCGGCCACGTGCAGTCGGTCATCCAGACCGGAGAGGGTTGCCTCCTGCGAATCCTCGATTCGCCTGCAGGAGGCTCGCGTGGGGCCCGATTCTTCCGTCGGGTCCGGCTGGCTCGAAACGGTTTCTCCTTCGCCGTGTCGCGGCGACCGCGGCGCTCGCGCCTGCAAGGATGGCGACGGCGCGTGTCGTTCCCGTTCCTGGCGGCGCTGCGTCCGGAGCCGGAGGACGAAGTCATCGCCAGGTGGCAGCGCGGTGGGCCGGCTCTCCTCTGCCGTACCCGGAATCGCTCGAGAATCTGGACCTCGGGCTTCCCCCTGGATCACCTGGGCACGGAAGAGCTTGGGCGGCTCCTCCGGTCGATGATGGACGACCCGCCGGGGATGCCGGCGGGTCATTCCCCCGTCCCCGATGGAGCCCGAGCCGTCGTCATTCTGCTTCACGACGTCGAGGATCCTTTGCCCGACGATCCGCGGGGGCTGGAGAGCGTCCGGCTGGGAACGGAATCCTGTCTTCGGGCGGAGGCCCGATTCGGCTTCCATGCGACCTACAACCTGGTGGGGACCTTCGCGGAGCAGATCCAGGATCTGGTGAAGCGCATCGGTGAAGAAGGCCACGAGCTGGCGAGCCATGGAGCGAGCCATAGAGTGGTGGTCGATCTGGAGCCCGCATCCCTCGAAGAGGAAGTGAAGGGAGCCGAAGAGCGTGTCGGCAGAATCTCCGGAGCACGGCTTCGTGGATTCCGCTCGCCCCGCTCCCGGTGGAGCGGACCCCTGCTCGACCTGCTGGCGCAGCGAGGGTATCTCTGGAACGCGGAGGCGGATGCCTCTCCCTACCCCTATCAGGTGCCCAATGGAATGCGGGCGGATCTCGTGCGCGTGCCGGTCGCCGTTGACGACTGGGACTACGTGCGCCATCGCGCCAGCCCCCGGCGGGTTACGGAATGCTGGAAGAGGGAGGTGCAGTCCGCTGAGAAACGCGGCTGCTGGGTGGCCATCGGGTCCCACCCGTCGGTCCTGGGTGCGAAGAAAGGGAGCACAGAGGCGTTCTACGAGTTCCTGGAGTGGCTCTCTGCCCGGGACGTGCGCGTCATGACGCTGGGGGAAGCCTCAGCCTGGTGGCTGGCGCGGGTCTCGCCGGCGGTGGGAAGCCGACAGGAGGTGGCGCGTTGAGCTCCACCGCCCGCAGGGCCCTGAGAAACACAATCCTCCTCGTGACCTTCGAGGTGGCGAATCCGCTTCTGTCGCTCCTGCTCGTGGGAACCATGACACGGAGGCTGGGAGCGGAAGGGACGGGGGCCTACAACCTCCTCGTGACGTTTTTCTTCGTGGCGACCTCGTTCACCTCCTTAGGGCTCAATTCCCTCATCACTCGGGAGGTTTCCCGCGACCGGGCGACCGCCACGCGCTACCTCGCCTCTTCCAGCTCGCTGGGGTTGCTGGTGTCCCTGGTCGTTGCCGCGGGACTGGTCGTCGCGATTGCCCTGGCGGGATACGGACCGGAGGTCGAGTCGGGTGGATGGCTGGTCGCCCTTGCGCTCCTGCCTTCCATCGTTATCCTTTACAGCGAGGCGGTTTTCATCGCCTTCGAGAAGGTTCAGTACATCGTCCTTCTCGCGCTGGTGGAGAACGTGGGGAAGGTCGCCGTGGGTCTGTGGATGCTGCACCGTGGCATGGGCGTGGTGCCTCTCATCGCCTCGTTCGCTCTGTTTCGTTTCCTGACCCTCGCGCTCAACCTGATTCTCTTTCACCGGCAGATCGCGCCTCTTTCCTGGAGCTACGACGGCCGCGTCGCGATGGATCTTCTCAGAAACATACCCATTTTCGGGACGATCTTCGTCGTCGCAGCCCTCTACCTCCGGGCGGACGTCTTCATGCTTTCGAAGATGGCCACCCTGGCGGCGGTCGGCTATTACACCACCGGCTACCGCCTGTTCTCGATCGCGCAGGTGGTCCCCAAGAGCTTCAACACCTCCATCTATCCCGTGTTCTCCAAGCTGTTCAGCCATTCGCCGGAGTCGTTCCAGAGAGCCAACAGTCTCTCGATCCGTTACATCCTGGTCGTTCTGCTGCCCATGGCCGTCGGCATTCAGGGGCTCGCCGAGCCCCTGGTGCGCCTGCTCTTCGGGGAGGATTTCTATCCGGCGGCGGCGGTGCTGAAAGTGGTCATCTGGACTCTGGTCCCTTACGGGATCGTGCGCGTTCTGGCCTCTGGCTTGTTCGCGTCGAACCGACAGGTCATCGACCTGAAGGTGAACGTGATGAGCCTCGTGACCAACGTGATCCTCAATCTCGTTCTCATTCCGCGCTTCGGAATGATGGGGTGCGCATGGGCCACACTGCTGTCCATGTGGTTCTTCCTGACCTATCAATGCTATTTCCTGCGGCACGAGATCGTGCCGGTCCTGCGCCGGGCGGAGATTCTGCGTCCGGCTCTGGCGGCCTCCGGGATTCTCGCCTGGCTCCGGCTGACGCCCTTGAGCCCGCTGCCGGTGAGAATCGCCGGCAGCGCGGCCGTGTACATCGCGCTGCTGGTGATGCTCCAGGTGGTGCGTCTGAGCGAGCTGAGAGCGGTGCTGCCGGAGCGCTTCGTCGGTCTTCTGCCCGAGGAGCATGAGCTGTGACGCTCGACTCGCAGGCTCTCATCCGAGAGGGGCAGCGACCGGCCCCGGGCGATGCGGTGACCCTCCTGGGCGTCCGGTTCGATCGCCTGACCAGAGAGGAGGCCCTCGGTGCTCTCGTGTCGGCGCTGGGTCGAGGAAAGGCGTGGAAGGTCTACATCGTCAATGCCCATACGCTGAACCTGGCCTGGGTGGACCCATCCTTCCGGCAGATCCTCAACGAGGCCGATCTCCTCTTGAACGACGGCAGCGGCGTGGGGCTGGCGAGCCGGATGGCCGGCAAGCCGTTCCCCGACAATCTGGTCGGCACCGACCTGGTGCCGCAGCTCTGCGAGCGGGCCATGCAGCGGGGCGTGGGCGTGTTCCTGCTCGGAGGCAGTCCCGGGGTTCCGGAGAAAGCCGCCGACGAGCTTCGTCGGATGTTTCCAGGGTTGAGGATCAGCGGCGTCCATCACGGTCATTTTGCCGAATCGGCGAGGGCCCGCGTCGTCGAGGCGATCAGCCGATCCTGCGCCGGCGTGCTCCTGGTGGCGATGGGGAACCCGCTCCAGGAGATCTGGATTCAGCACAATGCCGCAACCCTGCGCAGCGACGTCTGTATCGGAGTCGGTGGATACTTCGATTACCTCGCCGGTCGTCTTCGCCGCGCGCCCCGCTGGATACGCTGGGCGGGAATCGAGTGGGTCTACATCATGATGATTCAGCCGCACAAGTGGAGACGGTACATCATCGGGAACCCGCTCTTTCTCGTCCGGGCGATCATGAATCGATTCGGATGGGGACCTTGAGCGTCCAGTCCTCGGCGGTCAAGCGCTGGATCAAACGCTGGTCGAGGAGGGCGTTGGCTCATGGCAGCCGCCTCGCCGGGGTCGGCTGGCGGGGTCGCCTGACTCCGGGACTGCGGATCCTCACCTATCATCGCATCACGGACGATCCCCTCGATCCTTTCGCCGTGGCTCCGCGGGCGTTCGCCGCGCAGATGAGCCAGCTGGCGGAGTCAGGCAGGGTCTCGGCCCTGGGCGAGGCGTTGGAAGACATCGGAGCCCGAGCGGACACTGACCCGCGGATCGCTCTGACCTTCGATGACGGGACGCGGGATTTCCTGTCGGACGCTCTGCCCGTTCTTGCGCGCCTGGGGCTACCGGCCACGCTCTACGTGATCCCGGCGCGGGTCGGAGAGCGTGGTTACCTGGGCTGGGACGAGGTGCGCGAAATCATGCACGCGGGAGTCGAGGTCGGCTCCCACGGCCTCGATCACCGATCTCTGGGGAGGTTGCCAGCCGGCGAGGTCTGGAGTCAGGTTTGGGAGTCCAGGCGGATTCTTGAGGATCGGCTGGGCGTCTCCGTGACATCCCTGGCCTACCCTTACGGAACCCTGCGCGATTTCAGCGACGAGGTGAAGGAGAATGTCAGGAAGGCGGGTTACACGAGCGCCTGCACCTCGGTCAACGGATTGAATCGCCAATCGACCGACCCGCTCGAGTTGAGAAGGACCAAGATCGAGCAGTCCGACGGTCCGATTTTCCGGAGGATTCTCCTCGGAGGTCTTGACGGTTGGGCCTTCGTCGATCGCACCCTGGTTGCGCTCCAGAATCGCTACGCGTGAGCAGACAGGCTCCTCTGTATCGTCGCGTCGATCGAGCGAACGAGATTACGTTAATGACGCGACACTGGCAAATTTGAATCTTTCCGATGGACATGAGAAAGGGACAGTCCCAAGATGCGCCGTCGACCGGACGGCAAGCCCATGGGAACAGGTGGGTTGCGAACCTCGCGTCATCGACCACATGTGGCACATCGATTGCTTGTTGTCAGCCATAACCGCCCCCGTTCGGGGGAGGGCATGCGATGGGAGGGATGTGGTGAGGAGCGCCGGGGGGAGCGTCGGCCCGTTCCGTGATGCCTTCAAGCTCGACCGTCTGCCATACAGCCGTGCCCTGATCGTCCTCTTCCTTCTGTCGGCCGCTCCGACCGGCCTGCTCGCCGCGACCTACTATGTTGACGGCGGCTGCCCCTTGAACGGGGGCGGTCTCGCGTCCACCTGCGCGTCCGCGGCCGGTGGCGCTGGCGCTTTCAACACCCTCCAGAGCGGCCTGAACGCGCTCTCCTCGCCGGGAGACATCCTGAACATCACCGGATCGCATGGGAGCTTCGACGGGGTGTATCCCGCGGATTACTTCAGCATCAGTGGAAAGAGCGGCTCGTCCTCGAACCCGATCATCATCCAGCGGCTGGGGTATCCCTCCAGCGCCGCCACCGTCTACATCGAATCGACCCTGGGCGCGAGTTGGACGCAGTGCACCGCGGCCACGTGCTCCGGTGCGCCCGTTCCGAACGAAACATGGTTCACGACCAAGAGTGGAGACGGGAGCAATCGCGCCTACTGGGCGCGCAAGCCCGATGGGAGCATCACCCCCCGGAAGACGTCGCTTTCGGGACTGACGAGCCAATACGACGCCTACTCATGCGAAGGATGCAGCACCCTGTACGTCCGGTGGGGTCCATCGCTCTTCATCCCCAACCCCCGCGTCAATTACGCCAACAACGGCAACGGCTTCATTCTGTCGAACGCGAGTAACTTGACGATCCGCGGTCTCGTCTTCCGCAACATGATTCGATCCTCACTGCAAATCAATTACCCCAACACCAACGTCACGATCGACAGCAACAAGTTCTGGTACGTCAATGACTCCTCGAACGGAAGCGGCCGGCCGCTGCTGGCGGACAGCCCCGTCAACATCCTGATCATCAACAACGAGTTTGGCTGGAGCTCCAGCGAGCCGCTGCACATCACCGAGCAGACCAATGGCCACGTGAGCGGCCTCATCAAGGGTAACTGGATCCACGACATCGGTGACCCTCAGGTGCTCGGACCGGGCACGGGCGGAACGCCCAACTGCACGACCTTCACTTCGGACGCTCCACAGGCCGCGAGCACTCTCGGGGATTTCAGCGGTCTGACCGTGGACGGCAATCTTTTCGAACGGTGCCACGACGGCACCGCCATCCTCTACGAGAGCCACTGCGACGGCATGATCGTCAGCAACAACGTCATCCACGACGTTCCCCTGGCGTTCAAATGGTCTCCCGACAACGGAGGCTCCGGCAATCACACCAGCAATCACAAGATCTTCAACAACATCATCTATGGCCTCACCAACGGCTCGCACAACGGCGCGGGCAACTGCTTCCTGATGACGGGATCCTCGGACATCAAGAACAACGTGATCTGGAACAACACGTGCGCCGACATCCTGAATCTGGGGGTCGAGAGCCAGTCCGGGAGCAACACGTCGGGGAACCAGTTCACGAACACGATTTTCGTGAAACCCGGCGGTGGGAACGTCGTGAACACCGCGCAGGCGACCACCTTCCAGAACAATCTCGTCTGGAATGGCAGCACGTCCGGAGGATTCGGCAGCATCGCCGGCAGCACCGTGAGCTGCGGCAGCGGATCCAGCCGGTGCGGGAACCCGTCGTTTGTGAACGCGAGTCTCGGGGACTATCACCTGCAGGCGACCAGCCCGGGCATCGGCGGGGCCATCAGCACGGGCTTGCCGTCGTTGAGAACCACGGACATCTGCAACACGGTCAGCGCGCTCCCTCGTCCCTACGGAGACTGCCAGTCGCTGACCGGAGCCTGGGACATCGGGGCCGACGAGTACGGGGGTGGTTCCGTGGCGACGGCGACTCTCGCCGTCGGCAACCTGTCGTCCAGGTACGTTCCCGCAGGCACCTACACGATCACGCTGACCCTCTCGACGGGCATCGGTTCCGTTCCCGGCCCCATCACGCTGACCGAGAGTGACAGCTCCACGCAGCTGATCACGTTGAGCGGGAGCGTTCAGGGGACCGTGTTCACGGGGTCCCTTGCGGTGAACAGCTCGGTGGCCGACGGTCCCGCCGTGTTCTCGTTACCGGCCGCGTCTCTGATCAGCATCACGAGCGTCAATGGGGTCGCTGGGAATTCCATTACGGTCGACAAGACCCCTCCCGCGAGCCCCGCCAATCTCCGATCGGGCAACTGAAAAAGGATGACCGTCGCAGGGGACGCCGCCGTGACGGGGCTCGTCACACCTTCTGGTAGACGAGGAGCGCTCCAAGCGGATGTCCCGAGGCGTCGTCCGGGTGGGCCCAGTAGTTCACGAGCGCGAGCAGCGGCTCGAAGGGGCTGATCACGAGGCGCAGGAAGCGCGGCAAACGGCTCGAGGAGCTGATCAACGGATCCAGGTTGATCCACTCGCCCATGATGACCCGCTGGGTGAGTCTCAACCCATCCGCTTCGAGTCTCTCCTTCAGTCGTGCCCGATCATAGTGCCTTTCATAGAAACGTGGTTTCGTCAGCGGCATCCCTTTGCTGTCGAATGGCAGGCAAATGTCGTTCGACACGCGGCGGTAGGGAATCTGGATGACCAGGATGCCGCCGGGCTTGAGGACCCGACGGAACTCCCGCAGCGAGACCGCATCACCATCGTCGGGAATGTGCTCGATCACGCTGATCGAATAGACGAAATCGAAGGAATCATCGGGATAGGTCAGACGGCGTGCGTCCTGGTATTCTACGAAATAATTCGTGAGACCGAGGGCGCTGGCGACCCGTTTCCACCGCGAGAATAATCTCGTATCATCGAGATCGGTCGCATGAACCTCCTGCTCCGTCCTGGTCGCGAAAAAGACGCTCGGGAGCTTGGGGCTACTGACGTCCAGGATCCTTGGATTATTCAGCCGGAGGAATTCCCGATAGGTGAAGGCGTTCGGGATGAAGCGCCAGTAGCCGACCGGCGCGAGCAATAATTTGATCCCTTCGACGATCATCCCCCGGAGTATGAGCTTCACGCCCACGGACAATGCGAACAGATAGAGGCGAACGGCGCTCCGGCGGATCCCCTTGTGGCGGCTCATTTGCAATCGTTGACCGTAGTGGGGATCCGTCCGATGTGGCTCCCGTGGCATGACAGGATAGCAGAATAGCGAAAAAGCGCTCCGATGTCCATGAAAGGGCCTAAACCGTCGGGAAGAGGGGCCGATCCGGCTCGCGCCGAACATCGAGACAGCGGCGGGTTGCGGCGCGAATGGCTGCTTCTGGGCCTCAGTGTCACGTTCGCCCTGGCCACGGGAGGAGCCGTCGCAAGGCATGTTCTTGCCGCTCCGCTGGCGTGGCGGTATCCTCAGCTCCGCTACCGTCCGGACACCGAGCTCGTCTTCACGCTGGCTCCGCGCCAGACTGCCTTCACCGCCGACAAGCCGATACGGATCAACTCGCGGGGATTCCGCGGAGACGAGTTTGCGGATCACCCGTCCCCCGGTCGACTCCGCGTCCTCTGGCTCGGGGACTCCATCGTCTTTGGGTTTGGTGTCGCAGACGATGACATCGTGTCTCAGCGCGTCAAGAGGCGGCTGGAACAGAGTGGAATCGCGGTCGACAGTATCAATACGGGAGTTCCCGCCTACAACACCGAACAGGAAGTGACTCTGTTGGCCCGTGAGGGGATCTCGTACCACCCGGACTGGGTGATCGTGGGGTTCTGCTGGAACGACATCAACGATCAACTGGGGGCGCGCGTGTGCCCAAGTGGCTGGCTTGTCTCGGTCACGGCAGGAGAGGGAGGCTGCGGGGTCTCGTTCCTGGAGTCTCCTGAGGGATATGCGATTCGAAACCTGCTCAAGCGCTCGCGCTTCGCCTACGCCTTCACCGAGAGCGCGCGTGCCGTGCACGATCGGGTCGCTCCTGACGACCACGCGCTGTTCCGGAGCGAGGTCCTGGAAGGGCGGGACACGGAGCGCGTGGTGGCAGGCTGGCGACGGGTCGAGGCGGCGCTCCACCGTCTGGCCACACTCGAAGAGACGAACGGCTTCCGCGCGCTGATCGTGGCGTTTCCGCTGCCGCTCGCCCTGGATCGGTCGTTTCCACACAGCGAGTATCCATCCTACCTTCGGGACATCGCGGAGCGCGAGGGCATCCCGCTGCTGGATCTCGAGCCATCCTTCAGAAAGTCCTATCAGGGTCACGATTCGCTGTTCATTCCCTATGATGCGGAACATCCCAACGCGGCCGGCCACGATCTCGAGGCACAACAGATCGCCACGTACCTTGCGACCCACGCGCGAGAGTCGCGAACGCCGCCTCGGGCGGCACCAGAAGAGCTACCCGTCTCGCGAGATTCCGATGTGCGGCATCGCCGGCTACGTTAACGTCGATCCGTCCCAACCAGCCGACCCTGAGGTCGTGCGCTCGATGACCGGCTCCCTCGTTCATCGTGGCCCCGACGACGAAGGGTTTCACGTGCAGGGAGGCGTCGCTCTGGGCATGCGGCGCCTGGCGATCATCGATCTGCAGACCGGCCGGCAGCCGATCGCGAACGAGGACGGCAGCGTCTGGATCGTGTTCAACGGCGAGGTCTACAACTATCTCCCGCTGCGCGAGGAGCTGATCTCACGGGGGCATCGATTCACGAGCCGCTCGGATACCGAGGTGCTGGTGCATCTCTACGAAGAGCGGGGAGACGAGTTCGTCACGGCCATCAATGCCATGGCGGCGCTGGCCCTCTGGGACGGGCGGAGACGCCGCCTGATCCTGGCCCGGGACCGGATCGGCAAGAAGCCGCTGCACTACGCGCTGACGCGCGAAGCGTTCGTCTTCGGCTCGGAGATCAAGGCGCTCCTCCGGCATCCCGCGGTCGAGGCGGAGATCGACGCCGGCTCGCTCGCGCGCTATCTCGTCCACGAGTACGTCCCCGGACCCAGGACGATCTACCGGGGAATCATGAAGCTGCGGCCCGGCCACCTGGGAATCTTCGAGGGCGGCCGGTTCACGGAGCGTCCCTACTGGGACGTTCCGGGACCAACGGTCCCGGGCCGACCGATGGACGCGGAGTCCGCCGCGCGAGTCGAGGAGGAGATCCGGGAGACGCTCCTGGATGCGGTCAAGTGCCGCCTGATGTCCGACGTTCCTCTCGGGGTGTTCCTGTCGGGCGGAATCGATTCGACGTCGATCGTGGCCTGCATGTCACGGGCCGCACCGGGCCGGGTCCGCAGCTTCTCCATGGCCTTCAAGGAGCCGTCCTTCGACGAATCGGCCCACTCCCGCGCGGCGGCATGCCATTTCGAGACGGTGCACGAGGAGCGCGTCATGACGCCGGGCGAGATGCTGGACGTGCTGCCCGTGCTGGCGTCCCGGATCGACGAACCGCTGGGCGACGCGTCGATCCTGCCCACGTTTCTTCTGTCGCGGTTCGCGCGCGAGAAGGTGACCGTGGCGCTCGGAGGGGACGGAGGCGACGAGCTCCTGGCGGGCTATCCGACCTATCAGGCGCATCGTCTGGCGCGCGTGTACGAAAGTCTGCCGGTCGGGTTGCGCAGAGGGCTCATCGAGCCGATCGTGCGTCGCCTGCCGGTGTCCCGATCCAACTTCAGTTTCGATTTCAGGGCGAAGAAATTCATCAGCGGCGCGGGGCAGGCGCCCGAGATCCGCAACCAGATCTGGCTCGGTTCGTTCTCGGGCGCCGATGCGTTGTCAATTCTCAACCCGGACTTGCGGAACCCGCTCGCGACCACCGATCTCTTCGACGAGGTCAGGCGTCAGATGGCACAGGCACCGGCCTCCGATCCGATCGGCAGGCTGCAGTACGTCGACCTGAAGATGTACTTGCAGGACGATGTCCTGGTGAAGGTCGATCGGGCCAGCATGGTCTGCTCGCTCGAGGTGCGGGCCCCGCTGCTGGACTACCGCTTCGTCGAGCTGATCTCGAGGCTGCCGACCTCCTGGAAGCTGCGCGGGATGACGACCAAGCACGTCTTCAAGCGTGCCATGCGGCCCTGGCTTCCTGCCGGAATCGTCGACCGGCCGAAGAAAGGGTTCGGGATACCGATCGCCGAGTGGCTGCGCGGGCCGCTGCGGGCCATGATGCTGGATCTCCTGGATCCGGCGCGTCTGAAGCGGCAGGGTCTCCTGGAGCCCGGCGCGGTCACCCGCCTGGTCAACGACCACCTCGCGGGAAGGCGCGACAATCGCAAGCCGATCTGGACCCTTCTGATGATGCAGCTCTGGACGGAGCACTGGGGAAAGGTGCGTCCACGTGAAGCCGTCCCTGCTTGAGCATCTGGTCTGCCCGGCCTGCGTCGGGCGCCTCGACCTCACGGCCAGCGCATCGCAAGGCGCCGAAGTGATGGAAGGGGCGCTGCGCTGCCGGGGCTGCCACGCCGCCTGGCCGGTGCGCCGCGGCGTACCGCGTTTCGTGGAGCCGCACAGCATGAAGGAATCGGCCAGGACCGCTTCGGCCTTCGGTTGGGAGTGGAAGGCCTTCCCGTGGCTCGCCGATCACCACGAGCAGCAGTTCATGGACTGGATCGCGCCGGCCGACAGGACCACGTTCCGCGGACGGGTCGTGCTGGAAGGCGGCTGCGGGAAGGGAAGGCACACGCGTCTTGCGGCGCGCTACGGAGCCGCGGCGATCATCGGCGTCGACCTCTCCGAGGCGGTCGACGCGGCGTTCGACAACACGAGGGGGGAGGCGAACGCCCACATCGTCCAGGCCGACCTGCTGCGGCTGCCGCTGCGACCGGCCTCGTGCGATTACGCGTTTTCCGTGGGTGTCTTGCACCATCTTTCCGATCCGGCCGCGGGCTTTCGGGCGCTTGCGGGGACGGTCCGGCCAGGAGGCTCCCTCTCCGTCTGGGTCTACGGCGCCGAGAACAACGCCTGGATCACGAGGATCGTGTCGCCGCTTCGGGTCGGGCTGACCTCCCGGCTGCCGCCGCGACTGCTGCACGCCCTTGCCTTCGCGCTGTCACTGCCGGTCTGGCTCGTCCTTGCGATCGTCTATCGGCCGGCCCGGCGCCCCGGGCTGTCGTGGTTGCGGCGCTTCCTGTTCTATGACCCGTACCTGTCGTACATCAGTCAGTTCCCGTTCCGGGAGATCCATCACATCGTCCACGATCATCTGGCGGCCCCCGTGGCGCACTATCTGCGGCGCGAGATCGTCGAGGAGTGGTACCGTAGCGTCGGCGCGCGCGACACCGTGATCGCCTGGCACAACCGCAACAGCTGGCGGGGATACGGAGTGCTGCCGGCCGCCGCGGACGCCGAAGCCGCCGGCGGGCGAACCTCATGACCGAGACGACGCTATCGATCGTGGTGCCGCTGTTCAACGAGCGGGAGAACGTCGACGCGCTGCACGCCGAGATCGTCGCCGCGATGTCCTCGGCGGGCTTCGGAGCGAGGGCATGGGAAGTGATCTACGTCGACGACGGCAGCACCGACGGAACTCATGACCGGCTGAGGGCGGCGCACCAAAGCCACCCGGGCCAGGTGTCGGTCGTCCGCCTGCGCCGCAACTTTGGTCAGACGGCGGCCCTCGCGGCCGGGTTCGATCAGGCCCGCGGCCGGGTGATCGTGACGATGGACGGTGATCTGCAGAACGACCCTGCCGATATCGCGCCGCTGGTCGAGGAATTGGGCAAGGGGTACGACGTCGTCAGCGGCTGGCGGCGCCCCCGGCGCGACGCGCTCCTGACCCGGCGGCTCCCGTCGCTGGCCGGCAACTGGCTCATCGGTGCCGTGACGGGGGTCTCCCTGCACGACTACGGTTGCACGCTCAAGGCCTACCGTCGCGAGATCCTCGAACAGATGACCCTGTACGGCGAGATGCATCGGTTCCTCCCGGCTCAGGCCCACTGGGTCGGTGCGAGGATCGGCGAGCGGCCGGTCCATCATCGTCCACGCATCCGGGGGAAATCGAAGTACGGTCTCTGGCGGGTCTACCGGGTCCTCCTCGACCTGGTCACGGTGCGATTCCTCGGGGTGCACGGCACAAAGCCACTGCACGCCTTCGGGGCTCTGGGGTGCGTGTTCGGCGCGCTCGGAGTCGCCACGATCGGCGTTCTCGCCTACCTCAAGTACACGACCGGCGTCAGCTTCATCCAGTCGCCGCTGCTGCTGCTGTCGGCGCTGTTCGTCATCCTGGGCGGACAGAGCTTTCTGCTCGGGCTGCTCGCGGAAATTTCCGTCCGCACCTACTACGAGTCGCAGCAGAAGCCGATCTACATCATCAAGGAGATGCACCGGACCGGGGAGCCGGGGTCGATGCGCGATCCAGGGCCGGGCGAGCCGCAGGTAAGCGGCGCGTCGACCGGCGGAGCGGGCCGCGGCGGCAAGGCCTGGGATCGCGACTGATCCCGGAATCGTAATCAGCACCGCCGGCACGATGGCTCCCGGGCGTCCGGCGGCTGCAACCCTTCCGGCCGGATTGTGACAAAGTTGAAACGGCCGGCCGCCAGCTTTCCCTCCGTCTTGACAGCCCTCCGGTATGAGCGTACTAAGCATCGTAAGAGCCATCGACAGTAGGGTCAGCCGACGGTGGCGATGCTCAGCTCCGGGACCCAAGCCAGGGGTACCGGGTAGTCGGGAGCCCGTGCGCCGCCTTCTCCTGGTCATCGTTTCCCTCATGACGTGGCCCTGCCTGACCGCGAGGGCATTCGCCCGCGATCTCACGTTCGAGGAGCGCATCAAGGCGCAGGAGGCGATCGAGCGGGTCTACTACGCTCACCAGGCCGGAGCGACGAAGCGGTTCGAAGAGGCTGTCACGCGTCCGCTCCTGGAGCGCAAGGTCAGCACCTATCTCAAACAGACGGTCGCGCTCGAGACGCTCTGGCATGTCCCGATCACGGCGGACGCCCTGCAGCACGAGCTGCGGCGCGTCAGGCAATCGACCCGCGCACCGGAGCGCCTGGAGGAGATCTTCCAGGCGCTCGGGCACGACGATGTCCTGATTCAGGAATGCTTCGTGCGGCCGGTCCTCGTGGACCGTCTGGCGAGAGCCTTCCTGCGCTCCGACGAGAGATTTCAGGGAGCGGCGAAAAGCCAGGTGGACAAGCTGCGCAGGGCCCTGCTGCGCAATCCGCGGGCGACACCCGACCAGGGAATCGAGATGCAGGTCGTCGACGTCATCCTCCGGGGCGGCCGGGCCGGGAAGGGTGAGGAGCATGCGCCCGAATGGGACATGGAGCATGGCGCGCTCAAGCACCGCGTGCAAGGCTCCGAGTTCGAGCGCCTGCGATCGCGCGCACCAGGGAAAGCGGGGGAGGTGGGTCCGGTAGTCGAAGGACCGGAGAGCTTCGACGTCCAGGTCCTGCTCGAGGCGTCCCAGGACTCGTTCCGGGTCGCCGCCTACTCGATCAAGAAGGTGTCCTGGGGCGAATGGTGGGCCGATGCGAGCCCGCGGTTCAACGACCTCGCGGTGAGGGCCGTGGCGCGCCCGGCCGATTTCCAGGCGATTCAGGCCCCCATGGCACCCGAGTCCGGTTCGACCAATTGCGTCGCCGACGACACCTGGGTGAGCGACGGTCTCGCCGATCCCACGGCCAACCGTCCGCAGGGACGAAGCGGTCACTCCGCGGTGTGGACCGGGAACCGGATGATCGTGTGGGGAGGCAGTGGCGATTTCGCTCCCTTGAGCTCGGGAGCGAGCTTCGATCCCGTGACCTCGACCTGGACCGAGATGACGACTCTCGACGCTCCCTCCCCGCGCACCGCTCACGTCGGCGTCTGGACCGGCTCGCTGATGGTGGTGTGGGGAGGCGTGACCGGCGACGATCACCGGATGACCGGCGGCCGGTACGATCCGCTCGCCGATGCATGGTCGCCCACGAGCGTGGCGGGTTCTCCATTCTGGAATGTCTACCGCGTCGGCGCCAGTGCCGTCTGGACGGGGACAGAGATGATTGTGTGGGGCGGGCGGGACACCGGAGAGATCTCCTACGGCGGCGGAGGGAGATACGACCCCGCGCAGGATACGTGGGCGCCGGTGTCCCCGGCGGGCGCTCCGACCGCTCGCGCCTATCACAGCTCGGTCTGGACCGGCAGCGCCATGCTCGTCTGGGGCGGCTTTGCGCGACCCTTCGGCTTCGGGCCGGACACCTGGTACGCGGACGGCTACGCGTACTCGCCCGCCTCTGATTCGTGGACGCCTCTGAGCGGCGTCGGAGCCCCTTCGCCGCGCGAGAACCACGCGGCGATCTGGACCGGCCTGAACATGCTGATCTGGGGAGGAGACGGTCCCGATTCCGTTCTGGGCGATGGGGCCGCCTACGATTCGGCCAACGACTCCTGGGCGACGATCCCGGCAGACGGAGCGCCTCCGCCGACGGCAACAGCGGGCCTGTTCGAGCGCGCCGCCGCGGCGGTATGGGCCGACCCCGTGATGATCGTCTGGGGTCACGACAATCTCGGGTCAGGGATCGGCGGAAGGTTCGACACGATCGCGCGAACGTGGAAGCCGGTCACGACCGACGGAGCCCCCCCGACTCCCAGTGGATTCACCTCTGTCTGGACCGGTGCGGAGATGATCGTCTGGGGCGGCGGAGGCCTGGACACCGGCGGGGCCTATCGGATCGATCAATCGCCCGACGCCGACCTGGATGGCTTCACGGTCTGCGCAGGAGACTGCGACGACTCGAACTCGAGGGTCCATCCGGGGGCGGCCGAGCTGTGCAACGGGCACGACGACAACTGCGACGGCCGGATCGATGAAGGCTTCGCTCTGGGAGCGAGCTGCGTGAGCCCTGTCGACGCGTGCCACCAGAAGGTCGGCACCCAGGTCTGCGACGCCGCCGGCACGGGAACGCAGTGTGACGGCGTCGTCGTCTTCCACGATCCCGATGCCCCGACGATCACGGTGGCGCCGTCCCCCGCCGTCCTCTGGCCGCCCAATCACCGGATGGTCGGCGTGACGATGTCGGTCGCGGCGAGCGATCTCTGCAGCCAGCCGGTCGTATCGCTCGAATCGGTCACCAGCAGCGAGCCGGCCGATACCGCCGGGCCCCTGGACGGCGACACGAGTGTCGACGTCGGAGCCAGCGACCTGGGCTCGGCCGATTTCAGCGTCGATCTCCGCGCCGAGCGTGATGGCGCAGGTGCCGGCCGCGTCTACCAGGTCACCTACTCGGCGGTCGACGCCTCGGGCAACCGGTCGGTCGGCAGCGCGTCCATCTTGGTTCCCCACGACCAGGGGGGCGTCTCCGAGCCTCTCCTGCTATGGCTGGAGAATGGCGAGGCCGGCACGCGGCTGAAGTGGGACGCCGTACCCGGGGCCTCGTCTTATCAGGTGGTGCGCGGGAGCGTCGGCAGTCTCGGGGAAGCCGGCGACAACATCGATCTCGGAACGGTGACCTGCATCCTGCCCGACTCCAGCGCGACGAGCACGCAGGGACACGAGGACGCCGACAATCCCGCCCCGGGCGAGGCGTTCTTCTACGTGGCCGCGTACAACGATGGCAGCGACAGCGGCTTCGGGACGGAGACCGCCCCCAAACCCAGGATCATGACAGGCGGAGGGTGCGGAGTGGCCGTCGGGCTCAATCCCGCTCCGGTTCAGGCGGACCGCAAGAATCGTGAGTCCCGCCGGCACTGAGGCGTCCTTCGCGCAGTGGATCGAGAATCATCCACGGCAGGTCCTCGCCCTCGTCCTTGGTTTCTCCCTGGCTCTGGCTCTCGTCTGGCTGAGGACGCATCCGTCCGGCCCCGAGTCGGGGGAGACCCCGCACTGGTGGCCGATCGTCCTCAACGTCGCGCGCGGACGAGGTTATGTCGGCTGCTTGAAGGAATACTTCCCGTTCTGCGGCGCGACCAACCAGGTCACGGCGATGCGGGAGCCGGTCCCGGTGCTCCTGTTCGCGGTTGTCGAGAGGCTGACGCACGCTTCGCTCCTCGCCGCCGTCGCCGCGGAGATCGTCCTGAACGCCGGCATCGTGGTCGGCATCTTTTTTCTCACGCGCCGGCTGGCCGGGGTCACCGTGGCGGCGCTGGCGGCGCTGCTCTGGTCGGCGTATGTGCCGGCGCTTGAGCTGATCCTGCAGGTGTCCGGCGAGCTCGCCGCCACGCTGGGCGTCGTCTGGGGGTTGTTCTTCCTGTATCGAGCGCGGCAGACGGACCGGGTCGCGGACTGGCTCAGCGCCGGGATCGCGCTGGGGCTCGGAGCGCTGTCGCGATCGGCGGTCATCGTCCTGGTACCGGCGCTCGCGCTGGCGGAGGCGCTCCGGCCATCCGCCGCCTCGCAAGACAGGTGGAGGCGCGTCACTCTCTTCGCGTCGGCCTTCCTCTTGACCATGGTCCCCTGGATGGCACGCAACGAGATCACCCTCGGGCGCCCCATCCTCGGCACCACCCTCAGCGGATACAACCTCTACCGGCAGAGCCATCAGATCGCGACGCCGCGCTACCTGCGGGTCGTCGCCGGCGCCGAAGGCCGGCTCGCCGTCCAGGGCCTGGTGGCGCGCCGGTCCGGGCTGCGAGGGACGGAGAACGAAGCGCAGATGGATCGGATCTACGCCCGGGAGGCCCTGAGCCTCATCGAGACCTGGCCTCTGCGCTACCTGTGCCTGTCGGCCTATCGATTGCTGCCGCTCTGGTTCAACTGGGGCGTCCTCGAGGCCTACGGGGTCCCCCTGAAGCCGAGGGATTATCTGCTGGGCGCGGAGCAGCTGGTCCTGCTCCTGCTGGCGATCGTCGGGCTCGTTCGCCTTGGAGACCGGAGATGGCCCCTGGTCGCCTCGCTGGCGGCGTACTGCGCGGCCCACATGCTGGTCAACGGTCAGCTGCGTTATCTCGTCCCCGTGATGCCGATCCCGTTCGCCGTCGGATCGGTCGTTCTGGCTCGAGCCGTGGGTTACTTCCAGCCTTGAGCGGGGCCGATCGGACTAGGCTAGCGCGTGTAACCGAGGCTCCGCAGCTGATCGCGCAGCTCGGTCGGAATCGCGTCGGATCGATCGGTCTCGCGGGCCGGCGTGAAGACGGCGGTCACCCGCTTCCACAGGGCGACGGTGGGGATTGAAGCAAGGGGCGTCGCGGTGGCGGCGAGACTCGCCTTCTCCTCGGGGTCCAGGGACAGATCGAAGATCTCCAGCGGCCGGACGGAGATCGGGGCGCGGCTCTGGCTCACGTCGGGTCTCGGGGCGACGATGATCTTGAGATCCCCCTGCCGCAGCGCGAACCGATCCGGGCCGTACTCGGTCGCCTCCGAGAAGATCGGGACCGGCTTCGGCTCCTCGCCCGTCAGGAGCGTTCGCGCGAGGGTCCGGCCCTCCTCGGGGGCCGACGCCGGCAGGCCCGTCAGCTCGCGCAGCGTGGGAAGCACGTCCAGCAGGCTCACCGGCGTGCGGATTCTCGTCCCGCCGTGGATCAGGCCGGGCGCGCGCACGATCAGCGGGACGCGAAGCTGCTCCTGGTAGAGGGAGTGGCCGTGACCCGGGCTGTAGATCCCGTCGTGATCCCAGAGGTCCTCGCCGTGGTCCGAGAGGATCACCAGCACCGCCGAGTCCAGGATCCCATCCTGCCTGAGGGTCTCGAGCAGGCCGCCGATGACGCCATCGGCGAAGTGCACCCCTCCGTCGTAGAGATCCCTGATCTGCCGCCTCTCCTCCGGCGCGAGCACGCGGCCCCGGAGCTGGACATCGTCCAGGTCCGCCACCCCGAAGATCCTGCCGTGCGCGGGAGACTCCGGGTCGGTGAATTCGGCGTGGCGATAGGGAAAGTGGAGCGCGTAGGTGTGGACGAACGCGAAGAAGGGACGCCCGCGCATGGAGCGGATCCAGGCGAGCGCCTCGGCCATGATCGTCCCGGGGCCGCCTTCGGCGGTCTCGTCGTGATCCTGGTAGACGTCGAACCCCTGGTCGAAGCCGAGACCCGAGAAGACGTACCCGCCCCCGGTGAACGCGGCCGTGCGGTATCCGGCGTTCTTCAGGCGCTCCGCCAGCGTGGCCAGGCCGGGCCCGGGATAGCGGTGCTCGTTCCTGGCGTCCGATGTGAAGGGGAGGAGCGAGGTGAACAGCGCCGCGTGCGACGGGAGGGTCCAGGGCGCGGCCGCCGTCGCCTGCTCGAAGACCGCTCCCTGCCGGGCCAGGGCGTCGATGCGGGGCGTCAGCGGCCGGACGCAGCCGTAGACGCCGACGCGATCGGCCCGCAGCGTGTCGATCGAGACCAGGATGATGCTCTTACCAGTGGCGCCGCGGGCCATGGGAAGTCGTGGAACCACCAGCCAGGTGAGAAGCGCCACGCACGTCGTCGCCCATCCTGCGATCCCCCAGACCCGGGACAGGGCGGCGGGTCCGGTGCCCGCCGGCCGGCCGGCGTCCGTCATCCGACAGGCCAGCAGGCCGGCCGCAGTCAGCGCCAGGGCGCAGAAGATCGCAACGGAGAGGGCGTGGCTGCTGAACTTGTGATGCGGGAAGAGCGCGGCACGGTACGGCAGGGCTGCCAGCGCCAGGAACGCGAGATATCCGATCGCCAGGAGCAGGCGGCCGACGAGAAGGAGGCGTCGGCCCGCTCTCACGAGGATCTCCAGAACGAGCCACAGAAGAACGGAGAGCGTGGTCCCCGCCGCGCCGCCCGCCAGCGCCCCCCACGCGAATCGGCTCGCCGCCAGCCGATGGAATCCGTACCCCAGATCCTGCTGCAGGAAGATTTCCCATGCCGCGTAGATCATCCCCGCGACCGATCCGATCAAGGCGCCCTGGCCCGCGGCGTTTCTCATGAAGTCCGGGTGGCGGCCGCCCCCGAGTCCACCGAGGGGGAGAGAACTCCCGGGGATCTCTTCACGATCGAGAGGAAGTCATCGGCGCGCAGCGGGTCCACGGGGAGCACGTCGCGGCTCCAGCCGCGCGCCGCGTCGGGCGATGGGAGCCGCTCCGCCAGCGCCGGGGCGGCGTAGAAATCGAGAGGCGGATCGTAGATGTAATCGAGACGCAGCCCCCGGCGGGCGAAATGCGCCAGGATCTGCTCCCGCCGCCGCACGAACAGCGGCACGCGGAACAGAGCGGCGTCCCCCGCGCCCGCCAGCGACGCCGGGGTGAGCCCCAGCGACGCGAGCTTGCGCGCGCCCTCGAGGCGCCGCCGCCGGTTCTCCTCGAAGCGCTTCAGGAGCCCGAGCGTCATGGCGACCTCCCGGGCGAGCGGCCCGGTTCTGTAGTGCGGGTTGTCGACGCGGACCCAGCGGTCGAAGCGATCGAGACCCGCTCCCTCCTCCCGGGCCTGGAGGACCTGGGTGAGGTCGTACGGCATCCGGTGCCCCTCGCGCTCCCGCGGAGGCGGGTGGAGCCGATGGCTGAGGGCGGTCAGCGCGCGCCTGGTCGCCGTTCGATCGGCGGCCTCCTGCGCGAACAGACGCGCCCGGTCCCGGGCCCTGCGGCCAAGGCTCCGGCGCCGGATTTCCAGCCGCGCCCGCTCCACCAGCCCGGGTCTCCTCTTCGCGTCCGAAAAGCACAGGGCCCCGCCGACACCGTGGACGTGCTTCGTGAGGCTGAACGCGGCGACCGAGGAGAAGGCGCCGATCCGGGTCTCTCCGAAGCGGCTGTCGAGGGCCTGGCAGGCATCCTCCAGGAGCAGAAGTCCGTGCCGCTGGCAGCGCTCGCCCAGCAGGTCCATCCGATCCGGGATGCCGTACAGGCTCGTGGTCATCACGGCCTTCAGGGTCCGCCAGTCACGCTCGTCCACCCGCGAAGGGTCCAGGTTGCCGGTGGCCGGGTCGAGGGGGCCGATCACCGGAACCAGGCCGGCCGCCAGGACCGTGAAGAACACCACGTCGTCATTGACGGGGGAGATCAGAATGCGATCGCCCGGCCGCAGCCACTCGCGGAAGGCGAGATAGAGGGCGAAACGGCCCGACGGGAGGTAGATCGCCTCGCGTCCATAGCGCCGGCGGAAGAACTCCTCGATGCCCGACACGGCGTCGCTCATGGCGCGCTCTCCTCCGACCCTGCCGCCAGGGCGCGGGCCCGCCGCGCCTGGCGACGGATCCGCCAGCGGTCCCGTGCCTCCACGAGCCGCGCGGGGAGATGCTCGCGGACCCAGAGCCGGGCGTCGCGCGCCTTCGCGGTGCACAGGTAGGCGAAACCGCCCGCCGGTCCCGGCGCTCCGATCCGGGCGCGCTCCACGTAGTGGCGGGTCGTTCCCCAGCGCGTCTTGTAGTCCTCCGCGCCGCCCAGGAAATCGTAAGCCCTGAGGCCCTCCGCGATGCTCTCGCGGATCGCCATGCCTCGCAGCACGACCCCGACTCCGCCCACGCCCTGAGGCCGGAACCGGCTGTCGAAAGCCTCCTGCAGGGAGTGCATGATCCCGCCGAACACGAACCCGAACTGGGCCGCGCGGATCACGCCGTCCACCTCGAGATGGTAGAAGCGCAGCCAGCCCCGGCGGAGGAAGCCTTTTCCCATCTCGAGATAGAAGGCGCGCTTGCGCGGGTGATAGAAGGAGCCGGGGTGTCTCTCGGCCTCCCATCGTCCCTGATGCATCTCGAAGAAGCGATTCAGGTGTCCCTCGAGCTCCTCCTCCCGGCCGGTGCGCAGGAGGCGCACGCTGAAGCCCTTCGTCAGCTTGTTGGTCCGATATCGGACGGTGGTCCTGAACTTGCTGGCCAGCGTTTTCAGATACGTCTCATAGTCACCCGGGAGCAGGATGGACGAGCAGGGATGACGTTCCCGATGGACCCGGCCGGGGGCACGCGCCCCGAGCAGCCCCACGAGCCGTTCCGTCGTGGGATGATGATCCCGTAGACCACGGAGATCCGCGAGGGCCCACGCGCCTTCCAGATCGCTCGCCAGCGCGCGGACGAACTCCTCTTCGCTGTCCCTCCGTGCCAGGATGCCCAGGTACTCGGAGCCCACCCCGTGATCCCCGAGAAACGACAGGATCCGAGGGCCGGGCAGGGGGCCGAGGCGCCGCCAGTAGAACGGCGCCAGACCGAGCAGGGTCCCCGAATCGTCCCGGGCCGCGAGCAACAGCGCTTCGTGCCGGCCGCCGAAGTGCTTCGCCCAGGCGACGACCCATTCGGGGCTCAGGAAGACTTCGGGTTGGGCGGCGCCGTCGAGCAGCCGGCTCCACTCGGAGACCAGAGCGTCGTTCCAGTCGGCCGGCGGAATCCGCTGGAGCTTCAAGAAGCCGACCTCGTCACGCCGGTTCGAAGGTACGAGATGCGCCGCCCCAGAGGCCGGCCCAGGTCGCCCGAGCGGCGCCGGTCGGCCCAGGCGCGGGAGAGGAGCTCGAAGGATGCCAGGAAGGCGGGCACGTTTCCCGGAAGACAGCGACGCAGCGCCAGACGGTCGTCGCCGCGGCGCACCGTACCCGGCTCGGTGGTCAAGGCGCAGCGATAGCCCGCCTCGGTCACCAGCCGGCAGGTCGTGTCGTTGAAATCCGGGTAGCGGCCGTTGGGGTAGGCGAAATCGAGGACGGGCTCTCCGAGCATCCGCTCGAGATCCTGGCGCGAGCCCTCGATCTCCGCCCGGGCCTTCTCGGGGTCCAGTGCAGAGAGGATCGGATGAGTCCTCGAGTGGGCGCCCACCGTGAACGGCCGCTCGATCATACGCCGCATGAGATCGAGACCGGCGACTCGATCCGCCTCGGGCGGGCGGACGTACCCGCCGGCCTCCCGCGCCAGCCGGTCGAGGATCTCCTGACGCCTCCCGTCCCGGGTCTTGAGGATCTCCTTCATCGTGAAGTAGGCGGCGTAACGTCTCGCCTCGTCGGTCGCCGGCAAGTCGGGCCAGAGACCGGGTGCTTCCGGGATCGTCGCCTTTCGCCAGCCGCGGACCAGCTCCCTGAGCGCCGCAACCCAGAGATCCCGCGATGAGCCGACGAGGCCGCTCGGCATGAAGAACGTGGCCGGGATGTCGAGCTCCCGGAGCATCGGCATGGCGAGGGTGACATTGTTGACGAACCCGTCGTCGAAGGTCACCGCGAAGGTCGCCGCCGGCGGGGATTCCCCACGGGAGACGGCGCCGGCGATCTCCTCCAGCGAGGCCAGACGGAGGTGTCGCTTCAGGTAGCCAAGCTGGTCGCGGACATGGGCGAGGGCGTGGCCCCTGGAGAAATAATCGGGCGCCGCATCGGTGACGCCGTGGAACCCGAGGATCAGGCAGGCCTCTCCTGACTGGAGCGTCCGGCGCAGCAGGCGGCCGGTCAGACCGGCCGAGTAGAGAGCCGACGCAATCATGTACTTGAGGAGACGTTTGATCAGCGCGGGAAGCAGCCGCGCCCGCGGGACTTCCACCAGGTGAGTTCGCAGATCCTGCCGGAGGGACTGCCATGTCTGGCCGAGCCGTCGGGGGAGATCGCTGCGGGGCATTTGAAGTCTTGGGCGTGGCCTCAAATAGTGCATGATAATTCCGCCGGCTGAGCGGCGCAACGGTGCCGGAGCCCTCCGGGGATCCGCCCGGTCGCACCGCGCGCGCCGACGGGAGTCTGATGCGTCTCTTCCGAAGGGTCGGGCCCCCCCTCCTTCTGATAGCCGTTTCCTCGCTTCTGACCCTCGGCGCGGGCGAGATCGGGTTACGCCTCCTCCGGCCCGTGCAGTACCTCAAGCCACCGGCGCCGGTCCCGCCGGAGGAGCGGGGGGAGGAGCTCTACCGTCCCTCGCTCGTCCCGGGGCTCAGCTACGAGATGATCCCCGGGCGCGACGGCGTCTTCGAAGAGATGCGGGTGCGCACCAACAGCCTCGGAATGCGCGGGCCGGAGCCGTCTCCACCCGGCTCGTCCCGCTACCGGGTGGCGGTGGTGGGGGACTCCTTCACCTTCGGCTTCGGCGTTCCGGAACAGGAGACCTACCCCAGCGTCCTGGCCGCGATCCTGAACCGATCGGCGGACGGCCGGGAGTCCCGCTTCGAGGTCCTGAACTTCGGGGTGGTGGGGTACAACTCCCAGGACGAGGCGGTGGTCGTCGAGCGCAAGGTCCTGCCGCTCGTGCCGCGCCTGATCATCATCGGCTACGTTCTCAACGATCCGGAGATCGATCCGCGCCCTTCGCTCCACAAAAACTTCGATCCGCCGGTCTGGTGGAGACACTCCCACGTGCTGCGTCTGATCCATCTCGGATGGAACTGGCTGGACGTCTGGTGGTACGGGGGCGGGGATTACCTCCGGTACCTGCACGCGCCCGATCGCGTCAAGTGGCGCAGCGTGGTGACCGCCTTCGACCGCATCCACGCCCTCGCTCAGGCGCGAGGTTCGGGCGTCCTGGTGGCGATCTTCCCGATGATCCCCGAGGACCGCTGGGACGGTTATCCGTATCGGGACCTCCACCAGCAGGTCGCGACCGCCGCCGCGAAGGAAGGCTTCGGGGTGCTGGATCTCCTGCCGGTCTTCCAGTCCCATTCTCCGTCCGATCTCAGGGTCTCCGCCGAGGACGGACATCCGAACGCGCTCGGTCATCGGCTGGCGGCGCAGGCGATCGCCGGCGCCGTCCTGGCCCGCCCGGAGGTCGAGGCGAGGTGAGGAACGATCGCTGGCTGTGGGCCATCCTGCTTCCGGGAGCCGCGGTGCGCCTCGTCGGCCTCGGGGAGCGCAGCCTGTCGTACGACGAATGCCAGCAGTTCTGGGCGTCCCAGGGGAACGTCCTGGTCTCGAACCGGACGATCACGCTCGATCCGCCGGGGTTCGCCTACCTGCTCCATCTCCACGCCGCGGCCGGTCGCGGCGAGATCTGGCTGCGCCTCCTGCCCTGTCTGTTCGGAGTCCTCGCCATCCTGGCGGTCTACCGTCTCGCCCGGTCGTCCGGCGCCGATCCCTGGACCGCGCGCGCGGCGGCGTTTTTCATCGCGCTGGCGCCGTACCCGATTCGCTACTCGCAATCGCTCCGGGTGTACAGCCAGGCGATCGTCTGCGCGGCCCTCCTGGTCGCGGCCTTCCTGGATGCGACCGGCGGGGACGACACGCCGCGATGGCGCCGCGCGATCGTCCTGGCCGGCTGCACCTTCGCGGCCCTCCTGTCGGTCTACGGGAGCGTCTGGCTCGTCCTGATGATGGCGATCCTCCTCGCCGGGCAGGGCCTCCGCGAGAGGGGACCGGCGTGGCGGCGGGCCGCGATCGGTCTGGTCGCGGGAGCCGCGCTGGCCGCTCCCTGGTACCTGCTCTCCCTCCCGGTCCAGCTCACGGAAGGGACGCCGGCTTCCTTCTACGACGACAAGTTCCTTCCCCATGCCTTCCTGCCGGCGGTGACCTTCCTGATGCGGGGGACCGGGGATCTCGCCGCCTTCTTCTCGTTCATTCACCCCTGGACCGGTCTCCTGTTCGGTGCGCTGGCCATTCTTGGAGCCGTGCGTCTCCGCCCCAGCCGGCGGGCCGCCGGTCTGGTCGCGATCTTCGGGGGCGGCCTGGCCTCGGCGGCGGCCGCCTCGGCCTGGCGGCTGTATCCGTACGGCGGAACCCGCCAGATGCTGTTCGCCGCCCCGCTGTTCTACGTGCTCGTCGCGGCAGGCATCGCGTCCTTGAAGCATCGTTGGCGCGGGACGCCGGCCGCGGCGCTCCTGATCGCCATCGCCGCGGGCTGCGGGATCTTCCTGTACCAGTATCACCGCGAGCCGGGCGGGCAGGAGATGCGTCCGGTGATCAGGTCTCTGGAGGAAGCGGTCCTTCCCGGAGATCGGATCCTGGTCAACAAAGACGCCCTGCCGCAGTTCCGCTACTACTATCGAGGGGACAGGGCCCGCGTCGTGGAAGGGCGGGAGACCGTGATCGGCGACTATCTCTCCGAAGTCAATCGGTCGCTGTCCGCCGACACGCAGTCACGCTGGTGGCTCGTCTTCTCTCATGGCTGGAGCGCCGAGCGCCGCGGCGAGCTGGCGGCGGTCGACGCGCGTTTCGCGGCCGACCGGCGGATCGAGGCCTATCGGGCGGCGGCCTACCTCTTCGTGCCGCGGTCGACCTCTTCGTCCCCGCCAGGGGACGGAGGGACGCAGTGAGGGGGTTCGACCGCGGCGTCCTCCGGGGTCTGGCGCTTCTCGTCGCGGCTCTCCTGCTGTCGTTCCTCGGGGGGGCGCTGGCCGGCGCGCTGGCCGGCGCCCTGCTCGGGTTGTTCCTTCCCGGATACGCCCTCAGGTCGTGCGTCGAGGCTCACGCTCCGACCCTCCGTCTGCTCGGCTGCATCGAGTGCATCGCCGCCTCGCTCGCGATCACGCCGCTCTGTCTTCGTCTGGCCGGTTTCTTCCTGCCGTTCGATCGGCGCCACGTGCTGGGCGAGCTGGCCGTCGTCACGCTGGGGCTGCTCGCTCTCGGCGCGCTCCGCTCAAAGATGCCCGAGGTCCAGCCCCGCAAGCGCACACCGCCCGCCGTCGTGGCGGTCGTGCTCGTGACGCTGGCCCTGCTGGCGCCGACGCTGGCAGTCGGCCCGAGTCCCGACGGCGGCGAGACCAGGGTGAAAGGGTGGGACCTGAACAATCATCTGGCCATCGCGGAGTCGGTGGCATCCCGCGGCCTGCCGCCGCTCAATCCATTCCTGGCGAGCGAGACGCCTTTCTACTACCACGCCTATCTGCACGTCCTGCTCGGGTCGATGCTGGTGCTCGCGGGGGGCGCGGCCCCTTCCTACCTGCTCATCTCCCTGCTCGTGCTTCTCCTCGCGGCCGTCTTCATCGTCACCTGCTACCGCGTGGTGTCGGAGCTCGTCGGCGACGACCGTGTCGCCCTTCTGTCGCTGCCGCTGGTCAGCGTGGCGGGCGGTTTCGATCTCGTCCCGATGCTGGGACGGGCCTGGCTCGAGAGGGATCGCTTCGGCTCGGCGGCGGAGTTCTTTCTGCGGCACTGGAACGTGGACGGCTGGGTCTCCAACCGGGGGATGCTGGTGCCGAGCCTGTTCGCCACCTTCTATTGGTCGCCGCACGCGATCGCGGCGATGGCGGTCTTCCTGCAGGCGCTCCTGTACCTCAGAAAGAGCGGCGCCGATCGAGTCTCGCAGGTTGCGGCGGGCGTCTGTCTGGCCGCGATGGCCGGATTCAACGGATACGTGTCGGTGGGAGGCGCCGCCACTCTGTGCCTGCTGTGGTGCCTCGACCTCAGGAGACTCCTGGTCTCCCGACTTCGGACGGGTCGCGCCCCAGTCGTCGGCGGCCTTCTGGCCGGAGGCGTCGCGGTGCTGCTCGCGCTTCCCGTGCTGGACCTCTATGCCGGCCAGAGGCAGGACGTCGACAAGTTCCGCTGGGTCTCCCCGACCTGGATGCTTCCGGTGCAGATCGTCCTGGAATTCGGACCGGCCCTCCTTCTCGGGCTGGCGGGACTGGCAGTCTGGGCCCGTCGGGACGACCGGACAGGCCGCCTCGTCCCTTTCGTCGCCATGGGCGGCGTCTGTCTTCCCGCGCTCTGCTTCATCGCCTCGACGGGCGAGAACAACGATCTGGCGATGCGCGTATCGATGTTCGTCTGGATCGGGCTGGGCGTCCTGAGCGGCTTCGCCCTGAACCGCCTCTTTCCGATCGCGTCATCTCCGGCACGCGCGCCGAGGGGAGTCCGGATGGTCGCGCTGGCCGCGCTGGCGCTCGGCTTTCTCTCGGTCGTCTGGTTCGCCGCCGGAGCGGCCGTGGCGAAGCCGACTCTTCCCGCCGACGAGGTGGCGGCGGGGTGGTGGGTCCGCTCGCATGTCGCGCCCGGGAGCCTCGTGCAGGCGTCCCCTCGCAGGGACAACCCGGAGCTGGTCTTCCTGACCGGCCACCCCGCGGTCCTCTCCGACACCTGGGCGGCGACACTGTTCTACTCGGAGCCGGGAGAGTTCTCGCGGCGGATGGCGTCTCTGAGCCAGGCCTTCTCGACCGCCGATCCCGCGGCGGCTTGCGCCGGCCTGCGCTCGCTGCGCATCGCGGCGATCGTGGTGGGTCCGCCGGAGGAGCGGGACTTCCCGCTCCTCGGCCGCCCCGACCGCTGGCCGTGCCTTGACGAGCGCTTCCGTCAGGGCGCCTATCGCGTGTACACGATGCGCCCTTGATGGCCCGCGTCAGCGAACTTCGGCGGTGGATCCGACGATCTGGGCGGCGAGCGGCTCGCTCGCCGCGCCGCGCAGCGTGGCGCGATCGAAGACGAGGGTGGATGTGCCGGGAGCGCGGGCCAGGAAATCGATCAGCACGATCGCGCCCGAGCCGGTGAAGCGTCCCGAGGATCGGACGAGCGACAGTCCGACGGCCAGGTCACCCGGTCGGCTGGGGTTGACCGAAGCCAGGAAGATCGGCTGGAGGGAGCGGCCGTCCAGCGCCGGCCCGGTGCGGGCCCCGACGTACTCGAGCACGTCCGGATCGAACAGAAGATGGAACGGCGCGCTCGTCACATCGCGCGCCCCGGTCAGGACGACCTGCACGGAGAACGTCTCGCCCGTGGAAACGGATTTCCGGTCGGGCGTGAGACTCAGGCGCGGCGATGCGGCGTCCGGCTGCTCCTCAGGCGTCGCCTGGGTCCCGGACGAAAGCGGACCGGCGCCCTGTCCGGAACGGTCGGAGGTCGGAGGGGTCGACCGCGGCGCAGGTGCCGGCGGCGTAGAAGAGCCGGGGAGGGCTCCCCCGGCGACCCATCCTGGCGGGGCCGGTGGATTCGCCGCGGTCGACGGCCTGGGCTGAGCCGGCCCGCCGGACGGGGCGCGCGCGTTCGGATCGGCTCGCCGCTCCGCTGGCGTCGCTTGGTCGCGTAGCGGAGCGACGGCGGCTGCGGGCCTCGCGATGGCCGGGCCGGAGAGGGTGGCCGCGCCCGGTGAGAGAGAGTCATGCATGGGAGGTGACATCTCCGGCGCTGCCTCCGCGGCGACGGGCACCGGCGCTTCCGCGGCCTGCCTCGGGCGCTCCGTGGTCCCGCCCGACGCGTACGGCAAGGGGGCCGGCGGCGCCTCCGAGCCTGCCGCCAGCGACACCGGAGAGGTCGCAGGGTCAGGAGCCGGCCGTCCGTAGCGAAGATAATCCCAGATGGGGGCGGCGACGAGGACGCCCGCCAGGACCGCCGCGACCGCCATGAAGGACCAGTAGCCGGTCCGGGTCATCAAGGCACCAGGACCACACCGCCGTGCCCGGGACCGAAGGAAGCGCCGACGGCGTTCCCGTTATCGTCGATGATCTGATTGGCGGAGCCACCCGAGCCCAGGTCGAAGTCGACCGTGCCCGTGCCGGCGGCCACCTTCATGAAATGAAGCGTGATGAACATCGCGTCGCCCGAGGCGGTGACGCTCGCGTCGGGCCGGAACAGCGTCCCGCTCACCACGAGATCGCCCGGAGACGAACTGTTGACGAGGAACAGGGGCGCGGTCGGCGGGTTCCCCTGGTAGAGGAGCGGTCCCGCGGTGTTGCTCTGGTAGGCCAGGATCGAGGATGGGTAGGTGATCTCGAACCCGACGGTGAAGATTCCTGACAGGTTCCGCACCATCACGCTGATGTCGACCTCGTCGCAGGAGCTGCTCCGCGACAGAAGATAGACGTCTCCCGCGGACAGGCTCGTGATCGAGCTCGTGAAGGAGATCGAGGTGCACGGGGTGACGGAGTTCCCGCCCCCGCCGCCGCTGTTGCAGCCCGGAGCGAGGGCGATCAGGATCGCCGCGAGCGGAGCGCCGGCTCTCAGCCGGCGTCCTCTCGAACGTCTCCGAGCCGCGGGCGCTCCGTCGGTCGGCGCGTTCGGTCGAATGCTCCCGGCGTCTCTCATGGACAGACGGTCAGAGGCTGGCCGAAATAGCTCACCAGGATGTCGAGATCGAGCCCTCCCACCTCTCCGTCTCCGTCCAGGTCGGCCGCCGCGACGTAGGCGCTCTCGGTGCTCAGTGTATTCCAGGCCCGGGCGATGAGGTTCAGGTCGAACAGGTCGATCTTGCAGTCGCGGTTGATGTCCGCGGTCTTCACGACGGTCAGGGCGTTCGCCTTGCCGGCCGCGCCCGAGTCAGGGTTCGTGACGGTCAGGGTCCGTGGCCCGAGAGGTGCTGTGGCCCCCACGTTCACGGGCGCGTTCAGGTGCCCGGCGTCGATCGGCGAGGTCGGGCCCACGCTGATCCCGGCGCCGAGACCGGCGACCGCGCCGCGCTGGAAGTTCGTCCCGCTCACCTCGATGATTTGATCGCCGGCCTGCAGGAGGTAGATCGTTCCCGTCCCGGCCTCGAGCACCTGATCGATGGTCGGCAGCGTCGTGACCACCGACGCCTGCACCGCGATTTCGTTCGAGGACGCGCTCTCGTTTCCGGCGTAGTCGTACGCCGTGACGACCACATAGTAGGTCGTGTTGGCCTGAAGATTGGAGATGCTGTAGGACGTGACCTTGCCGACGTCGAGAGTGGGAAGCGTGTAGCTGCCCGAAGAAGTGCCGGCATGTATCCGGTACCCCGCGAGGTCCGGCTCACTATTCGCGTCCCAGGCCAGGTTGGCCGCTGTGCCCGCTTCGATGAGTCCGATCGGCCACACCACGCACCAAAGGCCGATCAGGAACACGGCCGAGCCGACCACCGACCGGACCAACCCACGGCGAGTCGTCATCGCCCCCCCTCGGCAGCCGGTGGAGCCGGAAGCCTCGAACTGCCGACAGGTGGGTCCTTGCAAACCTTTTGCCACCACCCATAGTGTTATTTCCTGACGCGCACTTCGCAACCCTTTGATTCCAAATAGCCAAAAACCTGGTCACGACTTGGGCCTCGGCCGTCGGGACCGTGGCACTGCGTCAGCGTAATCGCTGCGGACGATTTTGTGTCCTTCGACGAGGACACCAGAGCGCCTGTCGACAGGACCAGGAGAGCAATCGGATCGGGCGCGTGTGCCGTTACCGGAGCACCCGTTTCCGGATCGTTCTATTCGAGGCGCGATTGCCGATCCGCTTCTGATACGATCCTCCGAGCCACGCTCCGGGGAGCCGATCGCCTGCCGAGGAGAGTCCGTGATCACTCCGTCTGAATCTCCAGCTCACGATCGTCTCCTGACCGCGATGCGCGAGCAGTTCGGCTTCGATCAATTCCGGCCGGGGCAGCGGGAGGCTGCCGCCGCGGTCCTCGAGGGGGTCGACCTCGTGGCGGTCATGCCGACCGGGTCGGGCAAGTCGCTGTGCTTCCAGCTGCCGGCGATCCTCCTGGACGGCGCCACCGTGGTGGTGTCGCCGCTCATCGCGCTCATGAAGGATCAGGTCGACGTCCTGCGCTCGCGCGGCCTGGCGGCGTCGGCCATGCACTCCGGTCTCGCGGGCTCCGAGCGCGCGGCCGCGGAGTCCGATCTCGCGGCGGGGCGGCTGCGTCTCCTGTACGTGGCGCCGGAGCGGCTGGCGAGCGCGGCGTTCCGCTCGGTTCTGGCGCGCGCCCGGATCGCGCGCCTGGTCGTGGACGAGGCGCACTGCATCAGCCAGTGGGGGCATGACTTCCGGCCCGATTACGGCCGCCTCGGAGATCTCAAGAGGGAGCTCGGAGTGCCGGCGGCGGCCTTCACGGCCACCGCGACCCCGGAGGTGCGCGCCGATATCGCCCGCCAGATGCGATTGTCGGAGCCCTTGGAGATCGTCACCGGTTTCGAGCGTCCGAACCTGACGCTGGCGGTCGAGACCTGCCGGTCGCGCGCCGACAAGGCGCGCGCTCTCGATCGGCTGCTGCGCGACGTCGGTCCGCCCGGGATCGTCTACGCGGCCACCCGCAAGAACGTGGACCTGTGGGCGGATCGGCTCGAGAGCCGCGGCCTGCGCGCGGGGCGATACCACGCAGGTCTCGCCGACGCCGAGCGGGCGCGGGCGCAGGAGGATTTCTTCGCCGGTCGTCTCGACGTGATCGCCGCCACCAACGCGTTCGGCATGGGCGTCGACAAGAACGATCTGCGCTTCGTGGTCCATGCCGACGTGCCGGGCAGTCTCGAGGCCTACTACCAGGAGGTGGGCCGAGCCGGGCGCGATGGCCTGCCGGCGCGCGGCGTGCTCCTGTTCGGGCCCGCCGACGTGCGGACGCAGGAGTTCTTCCTCGAGGGATCGAACCCGTCTCCGGAAGAGTTCCGGTCGGTCTGGGCCCTTCTGGCCAGGGGCACGGACAGCGAGCCGCTCGAAGCCGGCGGAGGCACGGTCGCGATGGCGACGATCACGGCGGCGCGACTGCTGCGGCGGGCGGCCGAGAGTCGCGGCATCGCCCTCGGGACCGGCGAGCCGCCGATCGATTTCGAGGAGCAGGACCGGAAGCGGCGGCGCGACCGGGCCCGTCTGGATGTGATGATACGCTATGCCTTCGGCCGGGGCTGCCGGACGCGCTTCGTCTACGATTACTTTGCCGGAGCGGGGCGCAGCGGGGCGATCCCGCACTGCGGGACGTGCGACGTCTGTCTCGGCTGGCGGCGCTCCGAGGGGCGCCCCCTGGACGACCGGGAGTTCGAGCGCGTGCGGATCGCGCTGTCCGCGGTCGCCCGCCTGCCGGCCCGGTTCGGCGTGGAGCGAATCGCTCAGGTGCTCACCGGCAGCCGCAGCCGCGCCGTTCTGGAGCGCCGTCTCGATCGGATCCCGACCTTCGGACGCCTCGCCGACATGACCCTCGAGGAGGTGAAGGCGCTCCTGGACGCGCTCCTCGACGCGTCGCTCCTGGAACGCCGCGGCATCGAGGGGGGCCGGCCCGGGGCGTTCGTCCTGGCGCTCGGCGAAGACGGGACCGCCGTCATGCGCGCCGAGCGCCGGCCGCTGCTCGCCCTTCCCGGACGGGCGGCGACGGCTCCTGCGCGCCGCGATGAGGCGCGAGCCGGGAGGCAGCCGGCGGCGGCCCGCGCGTCGGACCCGGAGCCCGACCCGCTCCTGCTCGGCCGGCTGAAGACCTGGCGCTCCAGCGTGGCGAAGCGCCGGAACGTTCCCGCCTACGTCGTGTTCCACGACTCCACGCTCGAGGCGATGGCGGCGCTCCGGCCCGGCGATCTCGAGGCGCTCAGGACCGTGCGTGGCGTGGGACCGGCCAAGCTGGAGCAGTACGCCGAGGAGCTTCTGGGGGTGCTCGCCGCGCACGCCAAGGACGCTCGACCCACACGATGACGATCCGATGGATCCGCCCGCGCCGGTCGGCCGTCCCGCTGATGCTGGGACTGATCGCGAGCGTTCTCCTGACCGGGCTCCCGATGGCCGCCGCGCCGAAGCTGCAGGTCTTCTTCGCGGCCGATTTCAAGGACGCCGCTTACCAGCACGCGGTCTATGCGAAAGTGGCGTCCTCGTGGACCAGGCCTCCCGGCACGCCCCGGCCGGGGAGCAAGTCGGTGGTGATCGCCGTCATCGAGAGGGACGGTCGGGCGCCCGACCCTGTGCTGCACTTCAAGAGCGGATCGGACGCCTGGGACGCCGCCGCCCTCGACGCGGTCAAGAAGGCGGCCCCCTTCCAGTCTCTGCCGGAGGCCTACACGCGTCCGTCGGTCGAAGTGCATTTCCACTTCGAATACGACTGAACCCGCCCCCGTTTCTCCGCCCTCTCCCAACGCGCGAAACGGCTTGATCCAACTCCAGCCGGGACCTAGCTTTCAGCCGTTGGGGAGGGTGTGCGCGCGCCGATCGGGACGCGCTCTCCCGCGGAGGACAGGGCATGCGTCGTTACGCAATCGTGATCGCGGCAGGGCTCGCCGTCCTCGCTTTCGCGCCGACCGCGAGCGCCGACCCGGGGGCCGCGGCGGCGGGACAGGCGGCCGACCCCGCGACCGCCGGCGGCGAGATGATCCTGTTCCAGGACCTGCCGTCGGTCTTCGGCGCGTCGAAGTACGAGCAGAAGCCGAGCGAGGCCCCCGCCTCGATCAGCATCATCACGTCGGACGAGATCGAGAAGCTGGGCTACCGCACCCTGTCCGAGATCCTGCGCAGCGTCCGGGGTTTCTTCACGACCTACGACCGGAACTACTCCTATATCGGGACGCGGGGCTTCGACCGGCCGGGGGACTACGACACGCGCGTCCTGCTCCTGCTCGATGGCCACCGGATGAACGACAACGTCTACGACCAGGCGTCGATCGGCACCGAGTCGCTCGTCGACGTCGAGGCGATCGACCGCGTCGAGGTCATCCGGGGGCCGAGCTCGTCGTTGTACGGCACCGACGCCTTCTTCGCCGTGATCAACGTGATCACCAGGTCGGGCGGAGATCTGAGCGGCAAGGAGTTCACCGCGGCGGGCGGAAGCTATGCGACCGGCCAGGCGCGGGCGGCGTACGGGGCGAGGCTCGACAACGGCGCCGAGATGTACTTCAGCGGGGCGTACTACGACAGCGGCGGGCAGAACCTGTTCTATCCCGAATTCGACAGTCCGTCGACCAACAACGGCTGGGCGCGGCACGCCGATGGGGATACGTTCCAGCGCGCCTTCGGCAAAGTGTCGTTCGGGGACGTCCGCGTCGAGGCGGGCTATTCGACCCGAGACAAGCAGATCCCGACCGCCTCGTTCGGCACGCGGTTCGACGACTCGCGCGCCCGGACCATCGACGAAAGGGCCTTCCTCGATCTGCGCTACGACCGTCCCCTCAGCGGGTCGTCGCGTCTGGTCGGGACGGCGTCCTACGACGGCTACTGGTACAAGGGGGACTATCCCTACACCACTCCGGGGCTGTCGAAGGACTACGGTTACGGGCGCTGGTGGACCGGGGAGCTGCAGTCGATCACCACGGTGCTCGGGCGTCACAAGCTGATCGGCGGCGCCGAGATCCGGTACAACGCCCAGCAGGATCAGGGCTACTACGACACGGATCCGTACGTCCTGCACCTCGACGACCACAGGCACTCCTCGATCTGGGCCCTCTATGTTCAAGACGAGTTCCGCCCGCGCGACGACCTGATCCTGAACGTGGGAGTCCGGCACGACGACTATGACACGTTCGGCGGCACCACGAACCCGCGTCTCGGCGTCATCTATTCCGTGCGGGAGGCGACGACCCTGAAGGTCCTCTTCGGGCAGGCGTTCCGGGCCCCCAACGACTACGAGCTCTACTACGACGACGGGGGGATCTCGCAGAAGGCCAATCCGGGTCTTCATCCCGAGACCATCCAGACCTACGAAGTCGCCCTCGAGCACGGTTTTGGCGATCGTCTGCGAAGCGTGGCCTCGCTGTACCACTACCGCATCACCGATCTGATCACCATCGAGACGGACCCCTCGGACGGGCTGAACGTGTTCCAGAACGTCAACCGCGTCAAGGCCAACGGGGTCGAGCTGGAGCTCGAAGGGGCCTTCACGCGGCGCCTGGAAGGCCGCGTGAGCTACGCGCTGCAGCGCAGCGAGGACGTCTCCACCGGGCAGGAGCTCACGAACTCGCCGCGGCACCTGCTCAAGGCGAATCTCACGACCCCGCTCCGCACCGAGAAGCTCCTGTTGAGCGCGGAGGCGCAGTACACCAGCCGGCGTCAGACGCTTTCCGGCGAGCCGACGGGCGGGTTCACCGTGGTCAACCTGAATCTCCTGAGCCGCCGCTGGAAGAAGGGTCCCTCGGTGTCCCTGGGGATCAACAACCTGTTCGACAAGCGCTATGGCGATCCGGGCAGCGCCGAGCACCTGCAGGAGGTGATCCCCCAGGACGGGCGCAACTACCGGGTCCAAGTGAGATACGAGTTCTGAGTGCGTCTGCGCTTCATGATGGTGGGCGGGATCGTCCTCGCGGCCGCAATCGCGCCGGCGGGAACGGTCGACCCGGCGGCCGCGCCGGCGGGGGCGACCCTGCGCATCGCGGCGATCGTCAGCCAGGACGCCGCGCCCTACGAGGAGGCGCTCCGCGGCTTCCGGGGCCAGCTCGAGGAACTGGGTCTGAAGCCGCAGATCGACGTCTATCCGCTGCATGGAGACGCGGCCGGAGCGCCGGCCGCCCTGCAGCAGGCGCGGCAGGATCGGGTCGGTCTGATCCTGACCCTGGGCTCCATCGGCACGCAGGCCGCGCTCCGCGAGACCCAGGAGGTGCCGATCGTCGCCGGTCTGATCCTCACCTCCGACGACCTGGGACGGTCGCCGAACGTCACGGGCGTCGTGCTGGAGTTCTCCGTCGACACGGAGCTGCGCTGGCTGCAGCGTCTTCTGCCGCGCCAGCACAACGTGGGCGTCCTGTTCAATCCGGCGGAGAACCAGGCGCGGGTCGACGCGGCGGCGCGCGTGGCGAAGACGATCGGGCTGAACCTCTTCGCCCGCAAGGTCGAGTCGCCGAAGGATCTCCCGGAGGCGCTCGAGAGCCTGAACAACCACGCCGACGTGCTGTGGGGCGTGGCCGACCAGATCGTGCTGAACCCGCAGACCGTGAAGCCGATCCTCCTGTTTTCGCTGCGCAACCGCATTCCGTTCGTCGGCCTCTCCGGAAACTGGGTCAAGGCGGGAGCCCTGTATGCCCTGGACCGTGACTACGACGACATCGGCCGGCAGCTCGGCGAGATGACGGTGAAGATCGTGCAGGGCGCGGCGCCGGGATCCCTGCCCCCCGTGCCGCCCCGCAAGGTGGTGTACAGCGTCAACCGCCGGACAGCGCGGCTCCTGAAGGTCGACCTGCAGGACGAGGTGCTGCGGGGCGCTCTGGCGGTGGTCGATTGAGGGCCTCGTCGAGGACCATGAGAATCGGACTGGCGACCAAGTTCAACGCGCTGATCGTGGGATCGATCCTGGCGACGATCCTGGGGACCGGGGCCCTCACTCTGCGGGAGGAGATCGCGGCCGGCTACCGGCAGCTCCAGGCGGATGGCGCCGCGGTCGCCGTCATGGTGGCGCAGAACAGCGAGTACGCCATCTACACGGAGAACCGTGAGGCGCTGCGGCAGGTCGTCGCGGGTCTCGACGCCTATCCCTCGGTCGCTTACGCCCGGTTCGTCGACCGGCGGGACCGGACCCTGATCGAGCGGGCCTTCCATGCGAGCGCAGTTCCGGCGATCCAACACCACACGAAGAGCGTGGAGGGGACGCGCGCGGCGTTCGACGTGTTCACCGATCGACTCGACGGGCGTGGCTACATCGACCTGATCGTCCCGGTCCTGGGGGGCCGGAGTCAGGAGGAGTCGGAGTTGTTCGCGGACGCCGGCGCGTCGAAGCCGGGCGGGGAGGTCATCGGCTACGTGCAGATCGGCGTGAGCCAGGACAGGATGCGGCAGCGTCTCAGCGGCTTCCTGCGCTACGCGGCCGCCTCGGCGGCGGTCTGCGTCTGCGTCTTCGTCGGCGCCACGATCCTCCTGACCCGCAAGATCACCTCGCCGATCCGCGCGCTGGCGGAGGCCACGCGCGCCGTGGCGGACGGACGGCTGGATCACGCGATCCAGGTGAACACGCGCGACGAGCTGAACGAGCTGGGAACTTCGTTCTCCTCCATGCTCGGGCGGCTGCGCGAATACCGCGAGCAGGTGGCGGGCGCCCAGGCCAATCTGGAGCGGAAGGTCGAGGAGCGCACGCACGAGCTGGAGACGGCCACGAAGAGGGCGGTCGAGCTGGCGAACCAGGCGGAGTCGGCCAACCAGGCGAAGTCCCAGTTCCTGGCGAACATGAGTCACGAGATCCGCACGCCGATGAACGGCGTGATCGGCATGACCGATCTCATCCTGGACACCGAGCTGACGGCGAAGCAGAGAAAATTCGCGGAGACCGTGCGCACATCGGCCGAATCGCTCCTCGGGGTGATCAACGACATCCTGGACTTCTCCAAGATCGAGGCGGGCAGGCTGGAGCTGGAGACGGTGGACTTCGACCTCCGCCAGACCGTCGAGGACGTGTGCGACCTGCTGGCGGAGCGCGCCCACGGCAAGGGGCTGGAGCTGGCGTGCGTGATGCACGACGGCGTCGCGACCCAGGTGCGCGGAGACCCGGGCCGGCTGCGGCAGATCCTGATCAACCTCGCCGGCAACGCCGTCAAGTTCACGGAGCGGGGCGAGGTGATCGTGCGCGTGACCTCCGAGGCCCAGGGTCCGGACACGGCCACCCTGCGGTTCGAGGTCTCGGACACCGGGATCGGCATATCCCGGGAGGCGCGCCAGCGCATCTTCACCGCCTTCACCCAGGCCGACGGCTCCACCACGCGCAGGTACGGCGGGACCGGACTGGGTCTGACGATCGCGCGCCAGCTCGCCGCCATGATGGGGGGCACGATCGGCGTGGAGAGCGAGCCGGGCAAGGGCTCGACCTTCTGGTTCACCGCCCGCTTCGGCCGGCAGCGTCTGGGCGCCCGCCGCGCCGCGGCCCCGCGCCGGAACCTGCAGGGACTGCGGGTCCTGATCGTGGACGACAACGCCACGAATCTCGAGCTCCTGCACCATCAGGTGTCGTCCTGGGGCATGCGGGACGGCTGCGCCGAGAGCGGTCCCAAGGCTCTCGACATGCTGCGCGAGGCGGCGGGTCGCGGCCAGCCGTTCGACATCGCCATTCTCGACATGATGATGCCCGGCATGAACGGGCTGGATCTGGCGCGGCGGATCAAGTCCCAGGGCGCGATCGGCTCGGTCCGTCTCGTGCTCCTGACTTCCGTCGGCCTGCGCGGGGACGCCGTCGAGGCGCGGCGCGCCCGGATCGAGGGGTATCTCAGCAAGCCGGTGCGCCAGTCCGATCTGTACAACTGCCTGGCGACCGTCATGGGGCGGGATCCGGACAGCACCGTCCTGATCACCCGGCACACCCTGACGGAGAAGCGGCCCCGTCTGCAGGGCCACGTCCTGCTCGCCGAGGACAACCCGGTGAACCAGGAGGTGATCCTGGCGATGCTCGAGTCGCTGGGCTGCAGCGTCGATGTCGCCGCCGACGGCCAGCAGGCCCTCGATCGGATCGCCGGCACCGACTACGACCTGGTGCTGATGGACTGTCAGATGCCGAACAAGGACGGACTGGAGGCGACGGGAGAGCTGCGCCGCCGCGAGCAGGGCGCGGGCGCGAAGCGCCACGTGCCGGTCGTCGCCCTGACCGCCAACGCGATGGAAGGGGATCGCGAACGCTGTCTGGCGGCCGGCATGGACGACTATCTCAGCAAGCCGGTACGGCGCGAGCTCCTCGAGGCCGCCCTGGCGAAATGGCTGGCCGCCGACCGGCCGCCGTCCGAGTCGGCGCCTGCGAGGGTCGCTGCCACGGAGACGACCGCGACGGGCCCGACGGCGGCGCCGGATGCCGCCGGCACGCCCGCGGTCGGGACCCGCGTGGGGGGGCCGGCGGGCGACGACGATCCGATCGACATGAAGACGCTCGAGAGCATGCGGTCGATCGGCCAGGACGGCGGCACCGATCTCATGGCGCGCGCCGTCCATCTCTATCTGACGACCTCGCCGGAGCAGGTCCGCGAGCTGCAGGGGGCCGCCGGCCGCAGCGAGGCGGCGGCGCTCAACCGGCTGGCCCACAGCCTGAAGTCGAGCAGCGCCATGGTCGGAGCGCTGCGTCTCTCCGAGATGTGCAGGAACCTGGAAGCCCAGGCGCGCGGCGACTCCCTCGCGTCCGCCGCCGAGAGAGTGGCGGAGATCGAGGCGGAGTTCGCCCGGGTGGTCCGGGCTCTCCAGGCGCTGCGCGAGGGAGTGGGTTCATGAGCCACCCGGACGCCACGGACAAGCGGACCCTCATCCTCGTCGTGGACGACGACACGTCGATCCGCGAGCTGGTGAAGGAGGCGCTGGAGCACTTCCAGTTCGCCGTGGTGGAGGCGCGCAACGGCCGGGACGGCATCGCGACGTTCATGGCGCACAAGCCGGAGCTCGTCCTGATGGATGTCCGGATGCCCGAGATGGACGGATTCCAGGCCACCGCCGAGCTGCGGCGTCTGCCGGCGGCGGCCAACACTCCGATCCTGATCCTCACGGGGCTGGACGACACCGACTCCATCCGCAGGGCGTACGAGGCCGGGGCCACCGACTTCGCGTCGAAGCCGATCAATCTCTTCGTCCTCGGCCACCGGGTGCGCTACATGCTGCGCGCCAAGCGCGCCGTCGACGATCTGCGCGAGAGCGAGGCGCGGCTGGCGCACGCGCAGCGCATCGCGCGTCTGGGCAACTGGGAGCGCGAGGTGAAGTCGGGACGGATGCACTGGTCGGAGGAGATGTTCCGGATCTACGGAGTGGATCCGAAGACGTTCACGCCCAGCCTGACGACTTATCTCGATCTCGTCCAGCCCCAGGACAGGGAGCTGGTGGCCCGCGCCACGGGCGAGGCGGTCCGCAAGGAGGGGCCGTACAGCTTCGACGCCCGCATCGTCATGCCGGACGGCGCCGTCCGCCACGTCCACGAGCAGGCCGAGGTGGTGTTCGACGACGACGGCACCCCCCTGCGGCTCGCGGGCACGACCCAGGACATCACCGAGCGCAAGCAGATCGAGGATCAGATCCGCTTCCTGGCCTATTACGACGGGCTGACGCGCCTGCCCAACCGGGCGTTGTTCATGGAGCGCCTGAACCAGGCGCTCGCGACCGCGCAGCGCCAGGGGCGCACGCTGGCCATGCTGTTCCTGGACCTGGATCGATTCAAGCGCATCAACGACACCCTGGGGCACAGCGTGGGCGACCGCCTCCTGCAGGCGGTCTCCGAGCGGCTGAAGAAGTGCCTGCGCAGCACCGACACCATCGCCCGGGGCGATCCCATGGCCAGCACCGACACGGTGGCGCGCCTGGGCGGCGACGAATTCATCGTCACGATCACGGACATCGCGCGCGGAGAGGACGCGGCGAAGATCGCCCGCCGCGTGCTCGACTGCCTGGACGAGCCGTTCAAGCTCGAGGCGCACGAGGTGGTCGTGACCGGCAGCATCGGCATCAGCCTGTTCCCCCACGACGGCTCCGACGTCGAGACCCTGCTGAAGAACGCCGACTCGGCCATGTACCACGCCAAGGACGCCGGACGGGGGACGTACCAGTTCTACAGCAAGTCGATGAACGCCGCCGCGTTCCAGCGGCTGGCCCTGGAGAACTCCCTGCGCAAGGCGCTCGACCGCGAGGAGCTCCTGCTCCATTTCCAGCCCCAGGTGGACGTCACGACCGGGACGATCTTCGGGGCGGAGGCGCTGGTCCGCTGGAAGCACCCCGAACTGGGCATGGTCTCGCCGGCGGATTTCATCCCCCTCGCCGAGGAGACCGGTCTCATCCTGCCGATGGGAGAGTGGATCCTGCGCAGCGCCGCCGCCCAGGGGAAGGCGTGGCAGGACCTCGGGCTCGGGGCGCTGATCGTCGCCGTGAATCTGTCGGGCCGCCAGTTCCGCCAGCAGCAGCTGGTGCGGACGGTGGAGAGCGTCCTGAAGACGACCGGGATCGATCCCCGTTGTCTCGAGCTCGAGATCACCGAAAGCATCCTGGTGCAGAGCGTCGAGGACACGATCACGACGCTCAAGCGGATCCGGGCCATGGGGCCGCGGGTCTCGGTCGACGACTTCGGAACGGGGTATTCCTCGCTGACCTATCTCAAGCGCTTTCCGATCGACACGCTCAAGATCGATCAATCGTTCACCCGCGACATCGCCACCAACCCCGAAGACGCGGCGATCACCGCCGCCATCATCGCCATGTCGCAGGGGCTGAGGATGGCGGTCATCGCGGAAGGAGTGGAGACGGAGATTCAGCGCGACTGCCTGCTGCAGCGGGGTTGCCGGCTGATGCAGGGCTATCTGTTCAGCAAGCCGGTCCCGGCGGAGCAGTTCCGGCTGCTCCTCGAGAAGCAGGCCCGGCGAAGGCCGCCCTCCCGGACCGCCGGCCGGCGCCGCGCCGCCCGCTGAGCCCGCCGATCACGTCAGCAGCGGGGCGACCTCGCGGAAGGCGCGGAGCGTGGTCTCGACGTCCTCGTCGGTGTGCTGGACGGAGACCGTCCAGATGTCCTCCGGACCGTGGGCCTGCGGCAGGACGCCGCGGTTGGCCATCCCGACCCAGAACCGCGGCCAGCGGTCGAGCCGCGTGCGCTTGAAATCGGCGACGCAAGTCACCGGGTGGCGGCTGAAGAACAGCGAGCCCGAGGCTCCCGCCGTGACCACGTGCGCGTCCAGTCCCGCACGCGCGATCCCCTCGCGGTAGCCGTCCGCCAGCGCCTGGTTGAGCCGGAACATCCGATCATAGCCCCCCGGCGTGAGCACCTCGGTGAGCGTCGCGTGCGCCGCGGCCAGGCCCACCGCGTTGGCGGCGTACGTGCCGACGTGCTTGACGTTGCGCTTGGCGATCCCGTCCATCAGATCGCGCCGGCCGCCGAACAGGCCGATGGGAAAGCCGCCGCCGATCGACTTGGCCATGGCGACGAGATCGGCCGGCACCCCGAGGTGCTCGCCGGCGCCGCCGAGACCGATCTTGCAGCCCATCTTCACCTCGTCGTAGATCAGGACCGCCCCCTCGCGGTCGCAGAGATCCCGGATCCCCTGCAGAAATCCCTCGCGCGGCATCAGGACCCCCAGATTGAACACGATCGGCTCGAGGATGACGGCGGCGATCTCCCCGGGGTGCTCGCGAAAGGCGGCGCGCGCGCTCTCCAGATCGTTGTACTCGGCGAGCAGCGTCTTCGACACCAGCGCGCGCGGGATGCCGGCGCTCCAGATCTCCTGACCCATCCATTCGGGCGCCCCGGGCGGCAGGTCGGTCTCGGGCCGGCCGAGCCAGAACTCGGGAGCGCCGCCGTGATAGCAGGCGTCGAACTTGAGGACGGAGTCGCGGCCGGTCGCCGCCCGCGCCACGCGGAGCGCGAACTGCGTCGCCTCGGACCCGGTGTTGACGAAGCGCACCAGATCCAGGCGGTAGCGCGCGCACACGATCGCCGCCAGATCGGCGGTGCGCGGGTTGGGATAGCAGGTCATCGTGCCGTTCGGCGCTTGCCGGCGCACCGCCTCGATCACGGCCGGATGGGCGTGACCGGCCAGGAGCGTCGACTGCGCCATCCCCCAGTCCACGTACTCGTGCCCGTCCACGTCCTGGACGCGCGCCCCGCGCGCGCAGCGCAGGAAGATCGGGTGCGGGTCCATCATGCGAAAATTGCTGCACACGCCCGCCGGCAGGTACCGGCGGGCGCGTTCCAGCTCGTCGAGAGAGCCGACGGTGCGCGCGCGGAACCGAAGCAGCTCTCCGGCCAACGGTTCGGCTGCGGGCAGCGGCGCGGACGGCGACGGAGACGGCGCGTGCGTGTCGAGGATCATCGAGGACTCCCGCGGCGCGACCGAGAAGGAAGCGCGAAGGATCCGGATGCTAGCGCACCGGCTTCGAAGCGGTCAACGCACGGCACCACGCCGTGCAACGGCGCGCCGCGCCGCAAGTGTGCGAGAATCACGCGCTCCAGGAGGCTCTTCGGTGGGCCGGATGAAAGGCACGCTTGCGGGGATGATGGTGGTCGCCGCCCTGGCCGCGCGGCCCGGCGCCGCGGCGGTGCCCGCGGACCCCGCGGGGAAGGCGCGGCGTCTTCACGAGCGCGCCATCGTGGTGGACACCCACGTGGACGCGCCCTACGCGCTGGAGAAGAAGTGGGCCGACGTCGCCGAGCGCGGGGCCACGGATCATTTCGACATCCCCCGCGCCCTCGAGGGGGGACTCACGGCGCCGTTCTTCGCGATCTACGTTCCGAAGAGCTACGCCGAGTCCGGCGGCGCGGCCCGCGAGGCCCTGGATCTCATCGACCTGGTGCGGCGCGTCGTCGGGGCGCATCCCGATCGGCTGGTGGCCGCGACCTCGGTCTCGGAGATCCGGCGCGCCAAGCGCGAGACCCGGATCGCGGTGCTGACGGGGATCGAGGGCGGGCACGCCATCGAGGATTCCCTCGGGGCGCTCCGCGAGTTCTACCGCCTGGGCGTGCGCTACATGACGCTCACGCACACCAACACGAACCACTGGGCCGACTCGTCCGGTACCTTCTACCTGCCCGATTTCAATCCGGCCGATTTCCGCGTGCACCACGGTCTGAGCGAGTTCGGCCGCGCGGTCGTGCGCGAGATGAACCGGATCGGGATGATGGTGGACGTGTCGCATGTCTCGGACGAGACGATCGACGACGCCCTGGAGACCTCGCGGGCCCCGATCTTCGCCTCCCATTCGTCCTGCCGCGCGCTGTGCGACATCCCGCGGAACCTGACCGACGATCAGATCCGGCGGATCGCCGCGAAGCGCGGCGTGGTGATGATCAACGTCTCGTCGTACTTCCTCGACCCGAAGGTCGTCGAGGCCGACCAGGCCGAGCGCCAGAAGGTCCTCTCCGACTATCAGAGGATCAAGCAGGAGCTCGCGGGCGACCCGAAGCAGCGCGACGCGGCGATCGGCAAACTGTTCGACGCCCTCCCCAGGCACCGCACGGCGTGGACGCGCGTGGTGGACCACATCGAGCACGTCCTGACGGTCGCCGGTCCCGGGGCGGTCGGTCTGGGCACCGATTTCGACGGCATCCAGGACCCTCCCGAGGGGCTCGAGGACGTCTCGAAGCTGCCCGCCATCACGGCCGAGCTGCTGCGCCGCGGGTACTCCGAGGAGGTCGTCCGCGGCGTCCTGGGCGAGAATTTCCTGCGGTTCTTTGAGCGCGTCGAAGAGGTGTCTCGCGGGCTGGCGGACGAACCTGCCTCGACCGTCACGCTGCAGAACGCTTCCCCGGAGCCCGCCCGCAACCGCTGACAGGCTCCTTGCGGCCCGAGACGGAGACCCTCCTGGCCGGACGATCAGGGTACGGCCGCGCGGCGGCCCGATGCGCGGCGGCGTTTCTGCCCCTCCTGGGACTGGCGGCGGCGCTTCCCGCCGGCGCGGCGCCGAACGGCGAGCGCCTGCGGGTCACGGCCGCGGTGGCGGAGGGTGCCATCGCGATCGACGGCGTCCTCGACGAGCGCGACTGGCGCAGGGCCGGCGTGATCGAGAACCTGACACAGCACGCGCCGCACCCGGGGGAGCCGACCCCGTACCGCACCGAGATCCGTCTCCTGGTCGACCGGGAGAACATCTACATCGGGGCGATCTGCCACGACCCGGCCCCGGACCGGATCGCGCTGCACTCGATGCAGCGCGACATCGACGATCCGTTCGGCGACGACTTCCTGACCTTCGTCTTCGACACCTTCGGCGACAGCCATAGCGCCTACCTGTTCGAGATCCACGCCACCGGCTCGATGAGCGACGGTTTGATTCCCGGTCCCGGCATCTTCTCGACCGACTGGGACGGGATCTGGGACGCCCGGACGCGCATCGACGACCAGGGATGGACGGCCGAGATCCGGATCCCGACGCGCACGCTCCACTTCAAGGTGGGTCTCCAGGAATGGGGGTTCAACGTCCTGCGCTGGATCGCGCGCGATCGCGTCAACCTGCACTGGTCGGGCTTCAGCATCGACTCGGACGTCATCGACCTCAGCAGCGCGGGGCGGCTGTCCGGGATCGGGGGCCTGGACCAGGGGCGGGGCCTGACGGTCTCTCCGTACACGCTCGGACGCTTCAACCGCGCTCCCGCGGAGGGTGCGGAGAGTCTCGTGGGCCGCGGCGGGCTCGATCTGTCCTACAGCCTGACGCCGCAGATCACGGGCGTCGTCACGGCCTACACGGATTTCGCCGAGACCGAGGTCGACACCCGCCAGATCAACCTGACGCGCTTCGACCTGTACTTCCCCGAGAAGCGCCCCTTCTTCCTGGATGGCTCGAGCCTGTTTCATTTCGGCCTCGGTCTCGATCAGGACTTCGTGCCGTTCTACTCGCGCCGCATCGGTCTCCTGAATGGCGCGACGGTGCCGATCGACTGGGGCGCCAAGGTGCTGGGTCACGCAGGGAGGCTCGGCATCGCGGCGCTCGACATCGAGACCGGGACGTCGAGCGCCGCGCCGCGCACGAACCTGTCGGCCGGCCGTCTCACCTACGACTTCAGCGACCGCTTCCGCGTCGGAGCGATCGGCACGAACGGCGACCCCGAAGGACTCCACGCCAACGCGCTCACCGGGCTGGACGCCGACTGGCACAGCTCGACCATCCAGGGCGACAAGAAGCTGTCGATCGGCGGCTGGGCGGCGCGCTCGCGCGGCGATCTCCCCGCGGGCCGGCGGGACGGCTGGGGGTTCAAGGTCGATCTCCCGAACGACTTCTGGGAGGCCTACGCCCGGTACATGGAGTTCGGGGACGCGCTCGATCCCGCCCTCGGCTTCCTGCCGCGGCCCGGAACACGCTGGTACGACGTCTGGAACGCCTTCAAGCCGCGTCCGGCCCGGGACGGGCCGTTCGCGTGGATCCGCCAGGCGTTTTTCGAGACGGGGTACAAGCAGGTGGATGATCTCTCGGGGAGGACCGAGTCGAGCCGGCTGTTCACGTCGCCGTTCAACATCGAGACCGAATCGGGCGAGCACTTCGAGGTCGACTGGATTCCGACCTTCGAGCGTCTCACGGCGCCGTTCGAGATCTCCCCGGGCGTGCTGATTCCCCCGGGCCGGTACCGCTTCACGCGCTACCGCGCCGAGGCGGAGTCGGTCCAGTCGCATCCGTGGCGGATCGGGGCCACGGTCTACTTCGGCGATTTCTACGACGGCCGGCTCACGCAGACGGACGCCTTCGTCAACTGGGACGTCCTCAAGGGGCACCTGCACCAGAGGCTCGAGCTGCAGAACGACTTCGGCCGCCTGCCGGAGGGCGACTTCGCGGTGCGCCTGTTCCAGCTGCAGAACGTCTTCGCCTTCTCGCCGCGTCTGCTGCTGTTCGGCTATTTCCAGTACGGCAACGACTCGCGCGAGATGGGCATGAACGCGCGGCTGCGCTGGACCTTCCGCCCCGGCAACGACCTGTTCTTCGTCTGGAACCGCAACTGGGTCCATCCGGCCGACGAAGGGGCCTTCAGTCTCGCCCCCGAGAGCGACCAGGTGGTCCTCAAAGTCCGCTTCGCCTGGACCGGCTGAGGGGGCCGCCTCGTCTAGGGCGTCGCGGGCGTCTGTCGCTCGAGCGCGCTCGCGATCGCCGCGATGTGTTCCGGCGTCGTGCCGCAGCAACCGCCCACGAGACGCGCCCCTTCTTCGATCCGCTTCGTCATCCAGGAGGCGTACCTGTCCGGCTCGTGACGCTCTGGAAGCCGCCAGCCGGTGCGATCGTCAGGCTCGCCCAGATGGGCGTACAGACCGTGCGGCAGAGCGGACGCGAGCCGGGCGAACTGCGGGAAGATCTCCTGCATCGGCTCCGGGGCGGCGCAGTTGAGCAGGAGACCGCGCAGCCGGGGCCCGCCGATCTCGGCCAGACGCGGCACGGCCTCCTCGAGCGTTTCGCCGGACAGCAGATGACGCGGCGGGCGCGGGCAGAGGCTGAGCAGGACGTCGAGCCCGCTGTCGCGAGCCGCCAGGAGCGCCGCCTCCGCCTCGCGCAGGCAGTTCATGGTCTCGACGAAGACGAGGTCGACCCCCAGGCTCGCGAGCAGCTCGACCTGCCGGTGATGCTCGGCCTGGCAGTCGCTCCGCGGGGGGACGAGACCGGGGCTGTAGCAGTCCTCCAGCGGCGCGATCCCGCCGGCGACCAGACAGACGCGGTCCGGCCCGCCGCTGTCCCGCGCCGCGGCCCCGGCGCGCGCGCATTCGACGGCGCGCCGGTTGGCGTCGCGCCAGGAATCGCCGCGCCCCGCCCTGCCCAGCGTCCGCGGCGTCGTCCGGAACGTGTTGGTGACCAGGATCTCGGCCCCGGCGCGCGCGTAATCCTCGTGGATGCGCGCCAGGGTCTGGAGCCCCGCGTCGTCGAACAGCGCGCGGGCGGACCAGAGCGGCAGAGTGGTGTCCACCCCGCGCCGCGTCAGCTCGGTCCCCACGGCGCCGTCCAGGAGCACGGGCCGGGGTCGGGCCAGGAGCGCGTCGAGGCGGTTGTCGGGGCGGCGAAGGGGCATCGGTCGCATCGCGCCTGCCTCGCACCGGTCCGGGGGGACCGAGCCGGTGCCGCTCAGCCCCGCCAGTCCTGCCGCCGGGTGAACCCCCCGACGAACCAGGAGACGAGGCTGACGACCACAGAACCCAGGATCGCCCACCAGAATGAATCGACCACGAAGCCCGGGACGAGGACGCTCGCCAGATTGAACGCGATGCCGTTGACGACCAGGTAGAACAGCCCCAGAGTCAGGAACGTGATCGGGAGGGTCAGGATCACCAGGATCGGCTTGATGATGGCGTTGATGAATCCGAGGACCAGGGCGGCGACCGCCAGCGTCTCGAGGGAGTCGACGTGCACTCCCGGCAGGATCTTGCTGCAGACCAGGAGGGCCAGCGCGATGCTCAGCCAGTGCACCAGGAACCGACGCATCGGGCGCCTCCTTCAGACGGGACGATCGCGGCGCGCCTTTCCGGGGGCTCCGTCAGGCGCGTTCAGTCGCCGCTGCAGTTCTGGACGATGGCGCCACACCGCGCGCATACCTCCTTGCACTTGCGAGGCTCGGTCGGGCCGCCGCAGGCAGGGCACGGCAACTCAGCGCCTGTCGGCCCGCCTGCGGTCGTTGTCTGACAGTTCGCCAAATCTCACCCGTACCTGCGGAGTATAGACCAGCACCGGTCGGAATCGATTCTCCTGGACGCTCCGTCGCGGGAGCGCCGGTCACTCAAAGAGGCCATGTGAAGGAAAGAGAGGTTCCATGGTGAAAATATTCCGTTCGAAGTATGTTTTCGGACCCCAACCTCGGCAGCCGGCGCCTTCTCGGGCGTGGAGCAAGATTCCCAATCGGCTTGAAGTCCAGTCTCGACATTGAATTCCCCCCAAATCCGGTTGACACGCCACCCTGCTGGTCGTACATGCAAGGCAATTTTCGGCCGTGGAGGACCTCTCAAAGGGTCCGCTGAACGCCAAGATTTCAAGCGCGAGACAGGGGCTTTGCTTCGTTCGCCACTCCGCGCTGACTGACGTGGGGGCTCTCCCACGGGGGGGACTATGAGAGAGGAATCCCGTCGCGTGCTATCGGGCCTGTCGGTCGTCGCCGTTTCGCTGCTCGTGCTGACCGCGCATTCCGGCACGTCGGGCGCCGCGGCCCGGCAGGGCGCCGTGACGCCGGCCCTCGAATGTCCTTCGTGCGACGATTCCAATCCCTGCACGGTCGATTCCTGCGACGCCACGACCGGAACCTGCCGGCACGATCCGTTGAGCTGCGATGACGGCAATCCCTGCACCGCCGATACCTGTGTCGCGTCCTCCACGTCTTATGGGGCGGGAGGATGCCAGCACGACCCGCTGCCGGCGGGAACGGCCTGCAGCGACGGTCGATCCTGCACCACGGGAGATGTCTGCAACGACTCGGGCGCCTGTGTCGGGCAGCTCCAGCCTGCCGGCAGCGCCTGCGACGACGGGAACGACTGCACCGGACCCGACCTGTGCGATGACGCGGGCGCCTGCGTTCCACAAGGACAGAAAGCGCCCGGTGATCCGTGTGACGACGGGAGCGCGTGCACCCAGAACGATCGCTGCGTTACCGCCGGCTCGGGCGGCGTGATCTGCCAGGGTGTCGCGAAGACGTGCGACGACGGCGATGCCTGCACGCGGGACACCTGCGATCCGGCGACGGGCGACTGCGGAGCGGCGCCGATCGACTGCAACGACGGGAACTCCTGCACCCTCGACGCGTGCGACCCGGCGACCGGCGCGTGCACGCGCGCCTTCGCCTCCGGACCGTGCAGCGACGGCAACTTCTGCACGGGGAACGATGCGTGCGTCGGCGGGAACTGCGTCGGGACGCCGATCACGTGCGACGACGGCGTGGCCTGCACGACCGACGTCTGCGTGAACGATCCCAACGCCTGCCGGCACACGCCGGATCCCTCCGTGTGCGACGACCACAACGTCTGCACGCTCGATCGGTGCGATCCGGCGCTGGGCTGCGTGAACGGTCCCGTCGCCGACGGAACGTCCTGCGACGTCAACGGCGCCAGCGATTGCCGGGTCGAGCAGTGCAGCGGCGGCCAGTGCGTGCTGGCGCAGTTCGTGCCGCCGGGTCAGCCGTGCGACGACAACAATCCGTGCACCACCGCGGACGTCTGCGGGAGCGGCGGCGTCTGCTCCGGACAGCCGGCGTGCGACGACGGGAATCCCTGCACCGCCGATTCCTGCAACCCGATTACCGGAGCCTGCACGAACGCGCCGATCATCGGCGCGTGCAACGACCAGAGCGCCTGCACCACGGCGGACGCCTGCGTCGACGGCTTCTGCCAGGGCACGCCGGTGAACTGCGACGACGGCAAGGACTGCACGCTGGACTCCTGCGACCCGAGGACCGGCTGCGTTCACTTCTACGACGCGCGCCTGCCGGACAGCGATCACGACGGCATCCCGGACTCCTGCGACAACTGCCCGGCGGCGGCGAACCACTTCCAGTACGACTGCAACGCCAACGGGATCGGGGACGCCTGCGACCCCTCGCTGTACGCCCTGTCGATCGCCAACAGCAGCAAGGGATCGGCCTACGTCCTGTGGTCGACCGTGTGCGAGACCGACCTGCGCGGCTTCAATGTGGTGATCATCGACAACCAGGGCCGGCGCACGCAGCTCAATCCCGTGACCATCCCGTGCTCGGAATGCATCACGGGCGGCAGCGCCTCCTACGCGACCTTCCTGCCAAAGCACAAGAGCGGCCGGAATATCTTTCTCGAGGTGCTGTACAGGACCTCGGTCAACCTGACCGTGGGTCCCGCGCAGCATCAGTAGAAGGGACCCGCGCAGGAGTCCGACCGGCCGCGGGCGCGCCGATCAGCGCGGGCGCTCGAGCCAGGAGTTGACGTTGAAGGTGTAGGAGAGCTGCGCCGAGACCGAATACCCGTTCGGCAGGATCGACTTCAGGCTGTCATCCACGTTCCAGCGGTCGCGGCGGTAGGCGACCTTGAGCACCGTCCCAGGACCGAGGCGGTAGCCGGCGCCGGCCTCCGCATTGAAGAAATCGACCGCCGTCGCGAGCCAGAAGCCGGGGCCGAGCGGCCGGATGTAGGCGTAATCGTTGCGCTCGAAGCGCAGCGCCGTGAAGAAGCGTGGCGTCCAGGTGTATTTCGGCTCGATGAAATAGGACTTGCCGCGCACCAGGCGCGTCTGCCCCGGCGCCTCGTACGAGTTGCGATTGAAGTCTCCGTTCAGCTCGAAATAGCCGCGGCTGAAGCGGATGTCCGCGCCCAGGACGTGCTGCTGGTAGTCCCGCCAGCCGGATCCTGCCGGCAGGAACGCCTCGATGTCGGGACCCAGGTAGGGGCCGCGCGTCGCGTAGCCACCCAGACGCAGACCGGTGACGGGAGTGAGACCGAGCGCCAGCGTGGGGCGCAGGGCGGACCCGGGCTCGGGGACGTAGCTCTCGTTGACCAGCGGCAGGTCGACGAAGCCGACGCGGTAATCGAGGCGCTCGACCTGACCGCTCGCCTGGAATCCGAGCGGATACGAGACGTCGTAGCTGTCGGGCATCCCGATCAAGGGGTTGATGCTCGACAGCAGCCGGCGCGGGAAGTTCCCGATCGGCGTCACGATCTTGCCGGCTTCCAGGACCAGCCGCAGGGGCGCGCTGAAGGTGTAGCGCAGGGCGGCCTGCTCGAGCGTCCCTTGACGCCGGCCTTCGTAGCTGCCCGAGCCGTCCTCGCCGCGCACCACCGCGAAGGCCTGCAGCCCCGGCAGGAACTCCCCGACGGCCCAGAGTCGCAGGCGTCCCGCGGGGGCGGTGTCGCCGTCGTTCTTGCTGAGCAGCTTCGAGCCGGCGTCGGTCTTCCAGACCTCGGCGTCGAACAGACCCTGGACCAGGGCCTTGTCGTCCTGCGCGTGCGCCAGCGCCGCGTGCAGCAGGCCGCAGGCCGCGAACAGGATCGCGCGGAGAGCGCGGCCGCGCCTCGCGGCGGTCGGACGCCGGTCCGGTTCACGCCGCCGTCTGCAGCTCATGCCACGCCTCCCGGAGGGTCGTGAGGTACTCCTCCATCGAAAACGGCTTTGCCAGATAGCGCGATCCGACCTCCTTGAGAAAAGACGCCTCGCCGACCGTGTCGCCGGTGACGAACAGGAAGCCCCGCGTGCCGGAGCGACGGTTCGCGGCGGCCCAGCGATACAGGTCCTTTCCGGAGAGATCGCCCGGCATCTTCAGATCCGACACGATCAGGTCGAAGTCGCGGCGCCGGAGCTGCTCGACCGCCTCGGCTCCCGAGCGGACGCCGACCGCCCTCGCACCGACGGAATCCAGGATGGCCATCTGCAGCTCCACGACGTTCGGCTCGTCGTCGACGACCAGCACCGAGGCGGGCAGCGCGCGCCGGAAGGCGGGCTCGGCACGCGGCCGCGAGCGCGCCGGAGACTCCGCGAC